>Ga0160422_10001462_pt1 | contig 14760 bp, 14 predicted proteins | sample Fk160mmetaG_FD_108192 | JGI IMG/M metagenome (GOLD analysis project Ga0160422, IMG submission 108192) | Marine microbial communities from the Central Pacific Ocean - Fk160115 60m metaG | ecosystem: Environmental > Aquatic > Marine > Oceanic > Photic zone | place: The Central Pacific Ocean...
ACTGCCTACCGCGGCGACCTCGATGACTACACTGAGAGCCACCAAAAACAGGAGTCTTTGACAGTACCGGTAAGCAAAAACCCGGTCGGTTCGCGTAAACGCCAGCGCCAAGAACGCGCAGCAACGCGCAAGTCAGAGCAGGATCTACGTCAGTCAATTAAGCAACTCGAACGCGATATAGAACAGGGCACAGAGAAACTGAAATCGCTTGAGGCCACCTTGGCCGATCAAGACACCTATGCCCAAATGCCAGCCGATGACCTGAACGTACTGCTCGCTGAAGCAGCCGCGCTGCGCAAAAAGATCGAAACATTAGAAGACGCGTGGCTCAGTGTTAGCAGTAAACTAGAAGCAGAGTTAAGCTGATGCTTACGTATTCTCCACCCACCCTCGGCTAGGCGAGCAGCACAACATGCGACAGTTTCCAAAAACGCGATTGCGACGCAATCGCGAACAACCCTTCGTTCGACGTCTGGTCGCCGAAAACTCGGTCACTGCTGACGATTTGATTTATCCCATGTTCATAATCAGTGGTAAAAATAAGCGCTCGGCTGTGGACTCCATGCCCGGCATTGAACGCCTGAGCATCGACTTGGCGGTGCAAGAAGTGACCGCCCTAGCGGCGCTGGGTTTAAATAGCATCGCACTGTTCCCGAACGTCGAGTCGGACCTGCGCACATTAGATGGACGGGAAGCCTTCAATCCAGAGGGGCTAGTGCCACGCGCCGTCGCGGCGTTGAAAGAGGCGGTCCCGGACGTCGGAGTAATCACCGATGCGGCCCTCGATCCATACACCAGTCATGGCCAAGACGGGATCGTTGACAGTACTGGCTATGTCGCCAACGACGCCACAGTCCAAGCGTTGTGCGAGCAAGCCGCGGTCTGCGCCGCGGCCGGCGCGGACGTCATTGCGCCGTCGGACATGATGGACGGCCGAGTCGGCGCGATTCGCGAATTTCTCGACGATCAGACGTTTATCAACACCCGCATAATGGCCTATTCAGCTAAATACGCGTCCAACTACTATGGGCCTTTTCGCGACGCTGTGGGCTCCAGCGCTACCATCGGTGGCGGCGACAAGAAAACCTACCAAATGGATCCGGCAAACGCTGATGAAGCGATCCATGAGGTGGGGATGGACATCGCAGAAGGTGCTGACATGGTTATGGTGAAGCCGGGCATGCCCTATCTGGATATCTTGCATCGTGTCAAAACAACGTATCGCGTGCCAACTTTTGCTTATCAGGTAAGTGGCGAGTACGCCATGCACACCGCCGCCATCGCAAACGGCTGGTTATCAGAATCTGTCATCGATGAATCGTTGCTGTCCTTCAAGCGTGCCGGTGCTGACGGCGTCCTCAGTTACTTCACCAAGCACTGGCTGCAGACCCGTGCGCGCAGCTGAGCACAACTCACCGCTGGCTCTCATCATCGGGCATGACTAATTAGCTGAAGATGATAAACTGGCCGCTCATTACTGGAGAGCAAACTATGAGCGACGCTATCGTTCACACGACAGATGAAGGTTTCGTTGACGACGTCCTAAAATCAGAAAAACCCGCACTTGTAGACTTCTGGGCTGAGTGGTGTGGCCCATGCAAGATGATCGCGCCTATTCTTGAAGAAGTGGCGGGTGAATACGAGGCTAGGTTGAAAGTGTGCAAAATCGATATTGACGCCAATCAAAACACTCCGCCCAAGTATGGCATTCGCGGCATTCCGACCTTACTGCTGTTTAAGAACGGCGAGCTAGAAGCGTCAAAAGTTGGCGCGTTGTCGAAATCGCAGCTGCAGGCTTTTCTAGAAGAGCATATCTAATACCTGTTATCGGTCGCATGGGGCTTCGGTCAATATACGGAGCCTCTTTCAACTTTATCTGTCGCGCACACACCTTGACCTAGCGCAACATTTGTCTAAACTCTGACACTCGCTTTTGGAATAGAGGAATTCCAACAAGCGATTTTACTTTTCAGTCGAATCCGGCTACTCCCTTTGCTCAGTAATGGTCAGCGACCTTGCCAAACTCGCTGGCACGAAGGGCAAGCATCAATCAATCAATCCAAAAATAACAACGGCTAAAACAATGGCAATGCATCTTTCAGATTTGAAGCGTAAACCCGTCACCGAGTTGATGGACATGGCTCGGGAAATGGGCCTAGACAACGTCGGACGATCCCGCAAACAAGAAGTTATCGCGGCTATCGTACGCAAACAGTCAAAGAGTGGCGAAGACATTTATGGCGAGGGCACTCTTGAAATTCTTCAGGACGGCTTTGGTTTCCTGCGCTCGCCGGACAGTTCATACCTCGCGGGCCCAGACGACATCTATGTCTCTCCGAGTCAGGTACGCCGATTTAATCTGCGCACTGGCGACACTATAGCGGGCAAAATCCGCCCGCCTAAAGACGGCGAGCGCTATTTTGCGCTGCTTAAAGTCGACGAAATAAATTTCAGCGAAACGAATAACAAAACGCATAAGGTGCTGTTTGAAAACCTTACGCCTCTGTTCCCAAATGAACGCCTACAGCTTGAGCGTGGCAACGGCAGTACCGAGGATTTAACAGCGCGCATCATCGATCTCGTGGCCCCTGTGGGCAAAGGCCAGCGCGCGCTCATCGTATCGCCGCCTAAGGCCGGTAAAACTCTGGTGATGCAAAACATCGCGCAATCCATTGCAGCAAACAATCCAGAGACTATCCTGATCGTTTTATTGATCGACGAGCGGCCGGAAGAAGTAACCGAAATGCAACGGTCCGTCCGCGGCGAAGTTGTCGCATCGACATTCGACGAACCGCCGTCCAGACACGTCCAAGTGGCGGAAATGGTCATTGAAAAAGCGAAGCGTTTAGTCGAGCACAAGAAAGATGTCGTTATTCTCTTGGATTCAATTACTCGACTCGCCCGTGCCTACAACACCATCGTGCCATCGTCCGGTAAAGTTCTAACAGGTGGCGTGGATGCCCACGCGCTTGAACGACCTAAGCGTTTCTTTGGCGCAGCGCGCAACATTGAAGAGGGTGGCAGCCTGACCATCGTTGCCACTGCGCTCGTAGATACCGGGTCGAAAATGGACGAAGTGATCTACGAGGAATTCAAAGGCACCGGTAATCAGGAATTACACCTCGAGCGCAAGATTGCCGAAAAGCGCGTCTATCCAGCAATTAATATCCGGCGCTCGGCGACACGACGAGAAGAACTGCTCATGAGCGAAGATGAGCTGCAGCGGGTATGGATTTTGCGCAAACTGTTGCACGACATGGATGACATTGCGGCCATCGAATTTATCTTAGATAAATTGAAAGAGACAAAAACAAATGGGGAGTTTTTCGATTCAATGCGTCGTTAGGGCTTGGCTTGCAGAAGGTACTGCAGCGCTCGGTGATCATCCCCAAGCGCCTGCCAAACAAGACCCAACCGTCGATAGATCCGCGCTTTAGCGAGATCTTTTTCAGGCAACGCTTTTAACGCAGTTTCGAAGTAGTTCCTGGCGTCCCTCCATTGTTCAGTTTGACTCGCAAACACGCCCAAAGCCTCTTGGATGTGAGCGTCTGCCGGACGGTGCTTGGCCCACGCTAACGCCCGCTCGACACAGTTTCCCGGTTCCACTATGACCAAATCCAACCAATGAGTAAATAAGGTGGGTTGCCATGTCTCGTCCAGCGCCGCGGCCAAGACATCTGCGCCCTCAAGCGCACGCCGCTGGACTCGAAGCTCGCTCGCCCACGCCACTAGTAAATCAATATCGCGGCGCTGCCACGTGGCCAACGCCTCGAACTCTTTCGCCGCGCTGGCGCGCCGCGCCAACAGTTTCGCCAGCATAACTGTGTCTGCCAGGATGGGATTATGAAAATCCTCTCGCTGCTGAAACTCGTAGGCATCCAAGCGCAGACCCGTATGGTAAGGCTGAGCTAATTTATTTAACGAATGCCAAGCGCCTTCCGCCGCGTCCCAGTCTTCCAGTGCAATATGCACACTTGCCAACATCGACAACGCGCGGCCGCTTTTCTTGTTAGTGGCAAGGGCGCTGTCGAGCGGAGCGATCGCCTTTTTCGCTTCCCCGGACTCCAGATACCACTGCGCGATTAACAACGGCCCGAGGGAGGGCACTTGCGCTACCGCGTCATCTGACGCCAGCAGAATATTATCCCTCTTAGCAAAGTCGCCGCGTGCGTGCGCGGTATAAGCCGCAAGCACGGTGTGCATAAACGCCTGCTGCTGCGCATCTAAGTCGCGGCGGTTTGTCTGGTTTTCATGCGCGAGAAGCTCAGCTGATCGTTCCAAATCTCCACCGAAAACCGCCAACACCGCTCGCTGTTGCAGTTCGTTTTCGACTCGCGCTGATTTGCTGCGCTGCCAGTCGGCGAAACGCGTTGTGCTACTGAGCAATCGCCTTAACAGTTGCAGCAACCAAACAAGCACAGCTGCACCAACCACAAACATGAGAACAGCCACGGCGACACTTGTTTCCAGAACTACATTACTGATTCTGACCAGCACATAACCCGGGTCCAGTAACCAGCCCGTGCCCGCAATCGCACCGAGGATGAGAGCAATCAATAGCAACGCCCATTTCATCTGCGATTGGCCACCAGTTGATCAATCAACTCAAGCGACACGCTCAGGTCATACTTTTGGGTTGCTAAATCCAGCTGACCAAGCTCATCGATGGCGTCAAGATTAGATTTTGTTGCCACACTATTAAGGTCGGCGAATTGTTGATGCCAAAACGTCAAAGATTTCAGATTTTTGCGAAAACCGATGCTGTCACGACGAATGATGGCCATGCGGATTTGCATAATCGCAGTGTCAAATTTTAGCCGCAACAGGTCACGCTCAATGTCACTTAGGTACGCGTTTTCATCGAACCGTACTTGATCGTCCGATTCACTTAGATAACGAACTTGCAGCAATTGCGTTAACTCACTGAGGACTTGCTCGCCTATCGAACTGGGCACCGCTGCAGGGGTCGGGTTCATTTTCAAGACCCTATCGGTTAATAGCCCCGGCCAACCGCTCTCAATAGCTGCGAGTTTAAGCAGCGGGTCCTGTGAACCGTCGGTGGCGATTTGCGTAATGGCCGCTAGGTCTTGCTCAATTTGCGTTCTCAGGGGCAAGACCACTAGATCGTCGACATCTTGAAGCCGACTGAGTGCAGCCTCTAACAGATAAACCGTCGCAGCCAGATCGTTTTGAAAATGCATGCGTAAGGCCGCGGAGCGCAGCAGATGGCGAATCTCCAGCAACTCCAGAAACAACGAGACTTGCGCAGCATCCCGGGTAATCTTCTGGATCTCGCTACCGAATTCGGTCCGAATCGACGCTAAGCGCCGTTCCACATCTGCGTCGACGCGACTAAGCGCGGTACTCAGTTCCCGCCCCTGAGCACTCAATTCGGTCGCCCGAGCCGCTAGATCACTTTGCCCGTCCACAATCGCCTCGTATTCGCCCTGCAACACCGATATTTTATCGGCCAGCATTAGATGTCGCTCGGTATCACGGCTAACAACTTCAGCGTAGGTCCAAGCAACAAGCAATGCCGCTGCGATGCTGAGCAAGAGGCTTAATACAATAAAAAATTTGGCGCTGACGGAGAGTCTGGCGACAACCCGTTCGACCCCAGCGACCTCCGAGGAATCTGGTGCACGATCAGCCATCAGATATACCCATTGCTCATAACTATCTGCGGTACTTCAACATAAAGCCAACGACAAATCACCGAGAAGTGGCGCTTCAATTCAAACTTTTGCCCTTTGCAACGCCCTAACTATAGCCTTGCCGCCGCTACCCTCGGCATCGTAGCTACGGCTAAATCCAAGCTGTTCCGCTCGGGCAACAACCCTTTGCGAGGGAGCAATCACCGGAACCGTCGGTTCACCGCCGCAAACACGCCAATGCGCCGCAGCATGCTCGAGCCCATGGATCGAACCGACTACAATGGCGCCAACATTAGATACATCGACGTGATCAAGGTCGATGCCTTGGCGTTCATAAACATCGCACCGTTGCCAATGGCACTTGTTTGATAAAGCACGAGCGATGGTGTCACGCCCGCCTTTGCCACCCACTAGCCAGACTCTATCCGTTGGTCTTAACAAGCCTCCCTCTTCAGCTGGCACAAGTTCGGGCATCGCGAGTAGACCTTCTGATTGCTCTGTGTCCGGCACCCTCACTTTAAGCCCGGACTGTCGAAGGATTTGAGCACTGCGGTCACCGATCGCTAATACCGATTCGCATCGTGCAGCCGTTGTTAATAGCGAGTCTGAAAATTGTAGGAATCTGGATGCCGCGTGCTGCGATAAAAAAATCAAGCGGTCGGGCGGGGCGGCCGGCGGAGACCAAGACAGGTGCTGTATCGCAGTCGCAGGTTCAATCAAGGTGGCGAAGCCCGCCTCATGCAGTTGCTGGGCCAGACGCTCTGCACTCGGCTGACTTAAGGTTATCCAGGTCTTATCCACCGCCGCTCGTCCTTCGTGTTTCCACCCGTCTGTCCTTTGCACTACCTGGTTCGGCGTACCGAGTCTAAAAGTTCCTGAGCACCCGCCGCATAAAGTTGCGTTACAACATCTTTCGATACCGCGGCCGGGTCATCTGCCAAAGCCTGTGCTTTCAAAATGCGTTGGCCCGTCGCATCAGCGACTAAGGCAGATAATGAAATCTCAGCGGATTCGGTCAAAACTGCCATAGCTGCGACCGGCAACGCACAGTCAGCTCCCAAGCCAGCGCTGACGCCTCGTTCGGCACGGATGCAACGCTCTAAATCTGGATCGATAAGCGGCTGTAAAAACTCTAATGCAGGGCTATTAACGACACACTCTACGGCCAGCGCACCCTGACCAGGCGCTGGCAAACACGTTTCGGTTGCAATCGGATAGACGTCCGATCGGCTTAATCCCAGTCGCTCTATACCTGCAGCGGCCAATACGATGGCGTCGTAGTCGCCGTTGTCGAGCTTGCTTAGGCGCGAGCCAACATTACCGCGAATCGGCGCCATACTAAGGTCGGGACGATAATTGAGCAGTTGGGCCTGCCGGCGTACGCTGGATGACCCCACGCGAGCAGCTAAAGGCAGGTCGTCCAGACCGCCGTGCGGGCTGACTAGCACATCGCGATTGTCGGCGCGATACGCCATCACCGGCAGAACAAAGTTAGCGGGAAGTTCGGCCGGTAAATCTTTCACGGAGTGCACTGCGATGTCCGCACGGTCTTCCAGAATTGCGTGTTCAAGCTCTTTTATAAAAAGCCCTTTTCCGCCCATTTCGCTGAGAGGAGCGCTTAGCCATTCGTCGCCTTTCGTCGTCATACCGATTAGCTCTACCCGCAGCGAGCTATGATGACGTCGTATCTCATCGCGAATGAACTCCGCTTGCCAGAGCGCTAGGGGGCTCTCTCGCGTGGCGATTCGAAGGCTTTTCATCTCTTTTCGCGCCTTTGTTTTATAGTTAGTCGAAAAATTCCCTTTCTTCCAATTTCCGCGACCGAACACCGATGGTTAACAAATTAAGCGGACATCTTGCCAAGGTTGCTATACTTCCTCCTATCAATCCTCCGCTGGTGGGATCTGAAAAATTGATTGCCGCTGAATTATTTAACCATTGGATAGTCGAAATTTAGATGAGCGATGATAGCACACCCGCTAGCCAGGCAGCGCATTCGCAAACGGAAGGGTTCTTGCGCGGACGATTTACCGAAGCGACAGATCAATTTGTAGAGAGCTTTACCGCATCCGTTGAGTTTGACCGTCGGCTCTATAAAGAAGACATCGCCGGGTCCATAGCACACGCGCAGATGCTAGAAAGTCTAGCGCTCCTGAGCGCGGAAGAGTGTCAGGCCATAGTTACTGGGCTCGAACAGATACTGGCAGAGATAACGGCGGGCACTTTCAATTGGCGAATTGAGTTGGAAGATGTGCATATGAACATCGAGCACCGGTTGATCGAACTAATAGGTAGTACCGGTAAAAAACTGCACACCGGGCGTTCGCGCAACGATCAAGTAGCCACGGATATCCGCTTACATCTACGTAACGCTATAGACGCTATCGCCGAAGAGGCCGAGCGCCTACTCTATAGTTTGGCGAAACTTGCATTGGCTCACTGCGACACGTTAATGCCGGGTTTTACGCACCTACAGGCAGCGCAACCCATTACCTTTGGGCATCATTTAATGGCGTGGTTTGCGATGTTGGAACGCGACTTAGAGCGTCTGCAGGACTGTCGCAGACGCACCAATCAACTGCCTCTCGGTGCTGCAGCCTTGGCGGGGACCCCTTATCGCCCAGATCGCGCCTACCTCGCTAAACTACTGGGATTCGACGGCGTCTGCGCGAACTCATTGGACGCGGTGAGCGATCGCGATTTCGCAATTGAGTTTTGCTCAGTCACGGCTCTTACCTTGACGCACTTGTCGCGCTGGTGCGAAGAACTCGTCTTGTGGTCAAGCCAGCAGTTCGCGTTCATAACGATGCCCGACCGATTTTGTACTGGCTCGAGCATCATGCCGCAGAAAAAGAATCCCGACGTTCCGGAATTGATTCGCGGCAAAACCGGGCGCGTCAACGGTAACTTAATGGCGTTGCTGACGTTAATGAAAAGCCAGCCACTGGCCTACAACAAAGACAATCAGGAGGACAAAGAACCCCTGTTTGATAGCATTGATACGCTCAGTGATTGCTTAATCGCGCTCAACGGTCTAATTCCCAACATTGCCGTAAACCATGAGCAAATGCGCCAAGCTGCGCTTGCAGGTTATACAACCGCGACGGATTTAGCAGATTATTTGGTACGTAAACAGTTACCGTTCCGCGACGCGCACGAACTGGTGGGAGGTGCCGTGCAACGAGCGGTCGAGCTCAATCAGCCCCTCGAAGCATTGACTCTGGAGCAACTAAACGGTGCCGAGGACGGCCCAATCGAAGCGGACGTGTACGACGTTCTTAGCTTAGAAGGTTCCATTGCTGCGCGCGATCACTTAGGCGGCACCGCACCCGCTCAGGTAAGGACTCAGGCGCAGGCTGCGTTGTCGCGCCTGCATAAGAATTAACGCAAAGTCTAAAGACAGCAAGGCGAGTGATTTATGACAACGTATTGGGCAATCATAATGATGCTGTGCTCGCTAGTTGCTACCTGCGGCCACAAAGGGCCGCTGCAGCTGCCGGCCGGTGCTGCCTTGCACAGGGCTGATGCAATAACGGTGGTCGCTGCAGACAACGTAAGCGAGGTGCATCTTGAGCCGTGAGCCGCGTCAATTGTTGACGCAGGCCGGCGAAGATCTCGCTGTAGAAGGGGTGCCGCTTAGGCAAATTGCGGACCAGTTTGGAACTCCATGCTATGTCTATTCAGCACAAACACTCCGCGCCCAGTACCAACAATTAGCATCCGCACTGAACCTAATTGAATCTAGAATTCACTATTCGGTAAAAGCTAATTCAAATTTAGGCATATTGACCCTTTTCAAAGATCTTGGGGCCGGCTTCGACATCGTGTCCGGCGGGGAGCTGAGCCGAGTGCTGGCAATTGGCGGCGACCCAAGTGACGTGATTTTTTCTGGTGTGGGAAAATCTGTAGCCGAGATCGATCTGGCGCTCAAGGTCGGCGTGGGCTGCTTTAATGTAGAGAGTCGCAGCGAATTAATCCGCATTCAACAGCGGGCAGAGTTGGCGCAGAAGGTCGCACCCATATCAATTCGTGTAAACCCAGATATCGACGCCAACACACACCCTTATATCTCAACCGGCTTAAAGGACAGTAAGTTTGGCGTTGACGCAAATACCGCGTTAACCCTTTATTCCATAGCAGCAAAGTCAAAGGCGCTGAGTATTACCGGTATCGATTGCCATATCGGCTCGCAAATCGCCAGCACCGGGCCGTTACTCGAGGCGTTGCAAAGCATTCTTAAAATAGTCGACACCCTGTCGGACGGGGGCATCGAGCTGCAGCACGTTAACCTTGGCGGCGGCTTTGGGGTGCGCTATCAGGACGAGCAGGCACTGGACCTCGACGCTTATGGGGCGCAGCTTCACAAGCTACTTGGACCACGCCAATTACCTTTGCGCGTGGAGCCGGGGCGATCATTGACAGCTAATGGCGGTTTACTCCTCACTCAGGTTGAATATTTAAAGCCGGGGCAAGAAGGCGCTACCGGCTTTGCAGTCGTTGATGCGGCGATGAACGACCTAATACGCCCATCTTTGTATGATGCCTGGCACGACATCGTTGTCGTCGACGGTGTCAATCCAGAAGATCCGATGCATCGGCTCGATGTGGTCGGCCCGATCTGCGAATCTGGTGACTTTCTAGCAAAGGATAGGTCGCTGCAACTGAGCGAGGACTCCCTTCTAGCTGTGCTCTCCGCCGGTGCTTATGGCATGTGCTTAGCGTCGAATTACAACTCGCGCGGGCGCGCCGCCGAGGTACTAGTCGACGGCACCAAATTAGAGTGCATACGCCGCCGCGAGACCATTCAGGATCAACTGCGACTGGAGCTGCCCTAGGCACGCTAGCCCATGGTCAAGTTTTATAAAATGCAAAGCCTAGGTAACGACTTCATGGTCCTAGACGCGATCAGCTATGGCGACCCGCTACCTACAGAAAAGATTAAACAGTGGGGACTGCGGAACGAAGGTGTCGGATTTGACCAGTTACTGGTGATAGCGCCACCTAACCGACCAGACGCTGACTTCCAATACCTGATCTACAACGCCGATGGCAGCGAATCCGAGCAATGCGGCAACGGCACTCGATGCGTCGCTTGGCTGGTGAGGCACTTAGGTCTGAGCAACAAGTCACGACTTACATGGCACAGCAAAGGTGGTGTCATACATACGCGGCTGCTCGAAGAACGCAACCCGATGATGATTGAGACGACGTTGCCAGCACCGTCACTAGACGCCAGCACCGTACCGTTCGTTGCAAACACAAAAACAAATACCGCTGTGCTGGAGGTCGATAATAGGGATTTTAAAGTTACCGCAGTGTCCACAGGTAACCCTCATGGGGTTGTCTTTGTCGACAACATCGCTACGGTCGATGTAGCAACCATAGGCGCCCAACTCAGCATCCACAGTGCTTTTCCTAACCACGCTAACATCGGGTTCTGTCAGGTGGTGGATCGTTCGTTCGTGCGTTTGCGCGTCTATGAACGAGGCGTCGGGGAAACACTTGCCTGCGGCACCGGAGCTAGTGCTGCGGTCGTAGCCGCGCACAGTCAAAGTCTGGTCGACACCCAAGTGAAAGTGTCGCTGCCAGGTGGCAAGCTACGAATTCGTTGGTCTGGGCCGAATCAACCCATTACCATGTCCGGCGGGGCCACCCTAGTGTTCGAGGGTGAAATAAATCTCAAGGAGTAGCGCGATGCCGTTTCGACCACGCGATTCGAAATCAAAAGACGCAAGCCTGCACCTGGCCAGCGAGTCACTCAGCGATCAGCAGGTTCTGGATTATTTGCGTGCCAACCCAGATTTTTTCCAACAACACGCCGCGGCTATAGCGGAACTAAGCTTATCCCACGAGTCGGGGAACGCTGTCTCGCTAATCGAACACCAGGTCGCCATCCTACGCGAGCGCAACATGACCATGCGCCGGCGCATGAATGAACTTCTGCAAGCTGCGAGAAGCAACGACGAAATATTCGCTAAAACCCGGTCGCTCAACCTCGCACTGCTCGAGGTAAACTCCTGGCACGAGTTGAACGAGGTTCTGGCGACCCACGTTTTGGTCGACTTTGAAGCAGACTTCGTCTGTGCGCACTTAGCCGCGGCAAACTTAGTGCTGGCTCTGGATCATATTCAACATCACGTAGAACAGCTGCCTTGTCTGCACCTGCAAAACAACAGCGAGGCAGCCTGCACCGTATTACGCGAAGACGAGCTGCATCAACTATTCCCGATGTCAGACCACGACGAGACCGGTAGCGCCGTGTTGCTGCAGCTAAAAGTGCGAGAGGGCACTGGCGTGTTGTGCATAGGTAGCCGAAGTCCCACGCGCTTTGCGAAGAATATGGATACTTTATTCGTCCAATACATCGCCGATATTCTCGCCAAAGTTATGAACCGGCTAGGCGGGTGATGAGCAAAGATTCGCCGTTAGTTGAGGAGTTTCTGACTCATCTGCAGCACAGCAAGCGCTATTCCAGACACACGCTGCAAGCGTATCGACGGGACTTGGAACGCTACATCGCGGGCCTCGAGCAGGCTTGCACGCAAGCTAACGCAAAAGACATTCAAAGTTTCGTTAGTCGTCTGCGTCATCAGCGTCTCACCGCAAAAACGATTCAACGTAACCTTTCTGCGGTGCGCAGCTTCTACGAACACCTGTTAAAACACAATCTAGTTTCGGTAAATCCGGCAAAGTTAGTCTCCGCGCCTAAAGCCACCCGCAACCTTCCAAAGGTATTGGATGCGGATAAAGTCTCACAGCTGCTGGATTTTGCCGACCCGAAAGACGGCCGCTCAATACGCGATCAAGCGATCTTAGAATTGTTTTACGGCAGCGGGTTGCGTCTGAGCGAGGTGGTGAACCTACGCGTATCCGATCTCGATCTAAACCAAGGCTTTGTCGACGTGCTCGGTAAAGGCAATAAAAATCGGCTGGTTCCTCTGGGTCGACATTGCGTAAGAGCGCTTAGGCGATGGCTTGCCATGCATCCCAATCCATCCGCAGACAACTGGTTACTGCCCGGCCGCGGCGCACAGCCTCTAAGCCCTCGCACGATACAGAACCGTATTAAGCGGGTGGCCCAACGCCAATTAGGAGAAAATTCGCTCCATCCTCACATGCTGCGTCACAGTTTCGCGACCCACATGCTCGAATCGTCTGACGACCTTAGGGCCGTGCAGGAATTACTTGGACATGCGGACATCGCCACAACGCAAATCTATACTCATCTAGATTTTCAACATCTGGCACGGGTGTACGACGATGCGCATCCACGGGCGCGCAACTCGGAGATACAAGAATGAACGGTTTGCGATTAGTCACGCTGGATCTAGACAACACGTTGTGGGATGTAGAAAAAACGATACGCGCCGCCGAGCAAGAGCTTGTGCAGTGGTTAGCTCAACACGCGCGCCCCGCACACGAAATCTATACGTCGTCGGACATCTTAGACTTACGTAACCAGACACTGGAGCGACATCCAGATATCCGGCACGATTTAAGCCGGTTACGTATCGAAATATTATTCAGTGTGATGCGCGCGGCTCAGTATCCTGTGGATGAGGCACGAAAACTCGCGGATGCCGCTTTTGAGGTGTTTTTCGCGGGACGCAACCGAGTTGCTTTTTTTCCTCATGCATTAGAAATGCTCAGAGCCCTGAGCGCGCGCTATCCCATCTATGCACTGACTAATGGCAACGCCGACGCCAAACGCACGGGTATAAGTCCTTATTTGCAAGGCGCTATTTCAAGCGCTGACGTCGGCGCCAGCAAGCCAGACCCACGCATGTTTCAGGCCGCGCTCGATCGAGCGGGTATCGAGGCTCAACACTGTGTACATATCGGCGATCACATTGAAGATGACATCAACGGCGCCAACGCTGTCGGCATGCACAGTATATGGGTTAATTTAAACAACACTCAGACCGTCGACGAGGGGTCGGGGCCGGGGCACCAAGTACACCATCTGAGTGAAGTTATGGGCGCTATCGCGGCCATAGAAGCCACCCTCGCCAACAACCCAAAGTAGCGCCGCTACGCGAGAATAGCCTCCGCTACAAACGCTTTAACTGCTGCTAGGTCGGCGTCCAAGTTGCTCTTACGTTGTGGCAGCCCTGCAAGCGCATCAAGGCTCGGGTGCGTCGGAGCGATATCGGTAGCTTCTTTGACGGCCTCGGGAAACTTCGCCGGATGCGCCGTCGCGATGCACATAATCGGCTCCTCTGCCGCACAGGTCTGCTGCGCAGCCGCTACCCCTATCGCCGTATGCGGATCCAGAACATAAGCAAACTGATTTTTTATGCGTCGCATCGCCGCTAGCGTTTGCGTTTGATTGATCGCAACGGCCGCGAACAGCTCGGTTTGCGGCGCAGCGCCGAGGCTCGCACGTCCGGTCGCCGAAAAATCGGACATAAACGCATTAAGGCGCTGGCTGTCTTGCTCAAAATGGTAATAAAGAAAACGTTCGAAATTACTCGCAACCTGTATATCCATTGCTGGCGACAACGTCTGATGAACTGGGCCCAATGCGTACTCTCCAGTCTCAAAAAAACGCGCCAGAATGTCGTTATCGTTGGTCGCAACAATAAGTCTGTCGATCGGGAAGCCCATTTTTTGCGCTAGATAGGCCGCAAATACATTACCAAAGTTACCGGTCGGCACCGAAAACTGGGCCGGCACCGGCGTTTTTAGACTGGCGTAACCATAGTAAACAATCTGCGCGAGTACGCGCGCCCAATTGACAGAATTAACCGCGCCTAATTGGTATCTTTCCTTGTAGTCGAGATCTGAAAAGGTCTCTTTCATCAACCGCTGGCAATCGTCAAATGTCCCGTTCACAGCAATGCAGTGCACATTGCGGTCGGCCACGGTTGTCATCTGCAATTCTTGCAGCGGGCTTACTCGACCTTGCGGGTAAAGAATAAAAATGTCGACGTTATCTTGTCCGCGGACGCCGGCGATCGCCGCACCGCCTGTATCACCACTGGTCGCGCCCAAGATATTCAATCGTTGGTTGCGGGCTACAAGCACGTGCTGGAATAACCGACCCAACAATTGCAGCGCAACATCTTTAAACGCCAAAGTCGGCCCGTGGAAAAGTTCCACCACC
>Ga0160422_10001464_pt1 | contig 14746 bp, 12 predicted proteins | sample Fk160mmetaG_FD_108192 | JGI IMG/M metagenome (GOLD analysis project Ga0160422, IMG submission 108192) | Marine microbial communities from the Central Pacific Ocean - Fk160115 60m metaG | ecosystem: Environmental > Aquatic > Marine > Oceanic > Photic zone | place: The Central Pacific Ocean...
AAAAAAAATACACCTAATGATATTTCTAATTATGTAGTAGATGTAGAGAAAGGATTACTATCAGAGAGTATCAATAGTAGTGGTGAAATAAAAGCCATAAAAACTGTTAAGATAAGCCCTCGTAAACCCGGTTTTATTAAATCCCTTAATGTTGAAGAAGGGGATAAAGTAAGTAAAAATCAACTATTAGGCACTCTTGATGATAAAGAATTTAAGTATAAGTTAAAAGAATTGGAGCTTAGAAATAATAAACAAAAATCTGATTATTTAAGAAGAGAATACTTATTCAATGAAGGTGCTATTAGTAAAGAAAATTACGAGGATTTTAAAACTAAATATAAAACATCAAGTGCAAAACTTAATGATGCAATATCTGAAGAAAGTTTTTATCTTATAAAATCTCCTTTCTCTGGAACTATTACTTCCAAATATGCAGAGATTGGATCTTATGTAGCTCCTATCGCAAATATGAGCTCAAACAATTCTGCGAAGAATTTCATCTTCGAATTATCAGATGGGATTGAAATTATTGCAAAGGTACCGGAAAGTGATATTGGCCGTATAAAAGTTGGTCAAGAAGCTTCAGTAAGAATTGAATCATATCCTTCTAAAAAGTTTCAAGCAAAAATAATTAAAATTGCTCCAAGAGCAATTAAAGATAATAATGTAACCTCTTTCGAAGTAACATTAAGATTTAAAGAAATTTCTAATAATATAAAAATTGGAATGACAGCTGATTTAGAATTTAAAGTAGAAAACGATATCGAAAAAATCTTAGTACCAACAGTTTCTATAGTTACTGAAAAAGGGAAAAAAGGAATATTAAAAGTAGATAAAGATAATTTTCCAAAATTTGTAGAAGTAGAATTTGGAATAAGCAGTGGAAGCAAAACGTCTGTAATTAATGGATTAAAACCAGGAGAAAAAATATTTATTGATATTCCTCCTTGGTCTAAAAGAAAATAACTTTATGTCTGAAAATAATTCATCAAAGCCAATACTGTTATTAGTAGACGGTCATTCACTCGCTTTTAGGAGTTTTTATGCATTTAGCAAAAGTAGGGATGGAGGTTTAACCACAAAAGAAGGATTCCCAACTAGTGTGACATATGGTTTTCTAAAAAGTCTTCTTGATAATTGTAAGAATATAAGCCCAGAAGGAGTTTGTATTGCCTTCGATACAGATAAACCAACATTTCGTCATGAATTAGATCCAAACTATAAAGCAAATAGAGATGTTGCTCCTGATATTTTTTTTCAAGATATTGAACAATTAGAATTGATCTTAAAAAATAGTCTTAACTTACCAATTTATAAATCTCCAGGTTACGAAGCTGATGATCTCTTAGGCACTATTGCAAAGGATGCTTCCTCAAAAGGATGGTGTGTAAATATCCTTTCAGGGGATCGAGATTTATTTCAATTAGTTGATGACCAAAAAGATATTTATGTTCTTTATATGGGCGGAGGTCCATATGCTAAAAGTGGTAATCCAACTTTAATTAAAGAAAGTGGAGTTAAAGAAAAATTAGGTGTGCCCCCTGAGAGAGTAGTTGACTTAAAAGCTTTAACTGGGGACAGCTCTGATAACATTCCAGGGATAAAAGGAGTTGGTCCAAAAACTGCAATCAATCTATTAAAAGAGAATGATACACTTGATGGAATATATAACGCTTTAGATCAGGTTCTGCAAAATAATGATAAAAAATATAAGGGATTTATAAAAGGCTCAGTTATAGAAAAACTTAAAAGTGATAAGTTTAATGCATTTCTTTCGAGAGATTTAGCAAAAATAAATACTAACGTTCCGTTGATATTAAATAACGATTATAAATTAAAAAATATAAATCAAGAATCACTTTCTGACTCACTTCAAAAACTAGAATTATCAACTTTATATAGACAAATTGATATTTTTAATTCTACTTTTAGTAAAGGAGGTTTTTATAAAAATAATCTTGATAAAAATCAGTCAAAAGAATCAACATTCCCAATTAAAAATAATTTACATAAAGAAATAGAACTTCCAAAAATCAATGTAAAAGTAATTAATAATCTTGATTTATTAGATAAATTATTTAAAAAATTAGATGTCAATGATGATATTGTTGCTTTAGATACTGAAACGAATAGTTTAAATCCAATTGAGGCTGAACTTGTTGGCTTAGGATTTTGTTTAGGAGAAGAAACTGAAGAACTCTTTTACATACCTATTGCTCATCAATCAAAAAAAAATAATCTAAAGCAACTATCAATTGAAGATGTATTCTCAAGATTAAGAAATTGGATTGAAAATCCAAGAAAACAAAAAGCTTTGCAAAATTGTAAATTTGATAGACAAATCTTGTACAACCATGGTCTTGAACTTAGAGGAGTCTCTTTTGATACTCTACTTGCTGACTATCTTCTCAATAATCAGGAAAAGCATAGCTTAAGTGAAATTAGTTTTAGAGAATTTGGTTTTAGACCACCATCTTTTAAGGAAACAATAGGAAAGAGTAAAGACTTTTCATTTGTAGATATTAATGAAGCGAGTATTTATTGTGGCTATGACGTATTTCTTACTTATAAGATCGTTAAAATTTTTAAAGAAAGATTTTCTAACGAAAAAGAAAAATTACTAAATTTATTCAATAAAGTTGAATTACCTCTTGAGCCAGTATTATCCCAAATGGAGATGAATGGGATTTTAATTGACGTACCCTATTTAAGTGAACTTTCTAGAGAATTAAAAAGTACACTAGAGGATATTGAAGCTAAAGTTTTTGAACTTGCTAAAGAAGATTTTAATTTATCTTCGCCAAAGCAACTCGGTGAAATTTTGTTCGATAAACTAAATTTAGATAAAAAGAAATCAAGAAAAACAAAAACTGGATGGAGTACAGATGCAATAGTACTTGAGAGATTAGTTGATGAACATGAAATAATTCCTCATTTAATAAAACATAGAACCCTTAGCAAACTTCTTAGTACATATATTGATGCTCTTCCAAACCTAATTAGTGAAAAAACAGGTAGAGTTCACACAAACTTTAATCAAGCTGCTACTGCCACTGGAAGACTTAGTAGTAGCAATCCTAATCTTCAAAATATCCCCGTTAGAACTGAATTTAGTAGAAGGATAAGAAAAGCATTCTTACCTGAAAAAGATTGGAAACTATTATCAGCAGATTATTCGCAAATTGAACTAAGAATTCTCGCTCACTTGGCAAATGAAGAAATACTTATAAATGCATTTCATAATAATGATGATATTCATTCATTAACCGCAAGATTAATTTTTGAGAAAGAAGAAATTAATTCTGATGAAAGAAGAGTTGGAAAAACTATAAATTTTGGTGTTATTTATGGAATGGGGATAAAAAAATTTGCTCGCTCTACAGGAGTAAGCACACAAGAAGCGAAAGAATTTTTAATTAAATATAAAGAAAGATATTCTAAAATTTTCAAATATCTAGAACTTCAAGAAAGACTTGCCCTATCAAAAGGTTATGTAGAGACAATTTTGGGTAGAAAGAGAGAATTTAAATTTGATAAAAATGGACTTGGAAGATTAATAGGAAAGGATCCTTATGAAATCGATTTACAATCTGCGAGACGAGCTGGAATGGAAGCTCAGTCATTAAGAGCTGCTGCTAATGCGCCTATTCAAGGTTCAAGCGCGGATATTATTAAATTAGCAATGATTCAAATAAACAAAAAATTTATTGAAATGAATATTCAAGCTAAAATGCTTTTACAAGTACATGATGAATTATTATTTGAAGTTGAACCAGATTCTTTGAGTGTGACTACAAAACTAATAAAAGATACTATGGAGAATTGTGTAAAATTAAAAGTTCCTCTCTTAGTTGATATTGGAATTGGAGAGAATTGGATGGAAACAAAATAAAGCTTAAATAATATCCTAAAAAATATGATTAAACTATTTAACACTTTAAGCAAAAAAATCGAGGTATTTAAGCCTATTAATGATGTTGTAAAGATATATTGTTGCGGAGTAACAGTTTATGATTTGTGTCATCTTGGTCATGCAAGAAGTTATATTGCATGGGATATTTTAAGGAGATTTTTAATTTACAGAAATTATAAAGTCAGGTACGTTCAGAATTTTACTGACATAGATGACAAAATCTTAAAACGAGCGAAAGAAGAGAATAGCTCCATGAAAGAGGTTTCTGAAAAAAATATTTCTGAATTTCATAAGGACATGGATACTTTAGGGATTATGCGACCTGATAGTATGCCAAGAGCAACTAATCACATATGCAATATCTGTTCTTTCATAACTATTCTTGAAAAGAAAGGATATGCATATTCTAAAGACGGAAACGTTTATTATTCTGTTATTAAAAATAAAGACTACGGCAAATTAAGTAACCAAAATATTCAACGACAAAATATAAATCAGCAAGGGAGGATGACGAATGAGGAAAATAATACAAAAGTTAATCCACAAGACTTTGCTCTATGGAAAAAAGCAAAAGATGATGAACCATTTTTTAATTCTCCTTGGGGCAAAGGAAGACCAGGATGGCATATCGAGTGCTCTGCAATGGTCAAAGATGAGCTTGGAGATACAATTGATATTCATTTAGGTGGATCTGATTTAATTTTCCCTCATCATGAAAATGAAATTGCTCAATCTGAGGCGGCAAATGGCAAAAAGCTTGCAAATTATTGGCTTCATAACGGGATGGTAAATGTCAATGGACAGAAAATGAGTAAATCCTTGAAGAACTTCAAAACTATTAGAGAACTTATAAAAAATGGAATAAGCCCAATGACATTGAGATATTTTGTTTTAACTGTCAACTATAGAAAACCACTAGACTTCACAGAGGATGCCTTGAAAAGTGCTTCAGAAGCATGGAAAAATATTAATGCAGCACTATCTTTTGAAGATATTAAAAAGTCTAACTTTATCCCTTTTGACAAGAAACTAACGAGTGAATTAATTGAGCCAAACTATACAGAGACTCTAAATTCTGAAATTATTCAGAAAAAACAAAAATTTATCGATGCATTAAATAATGACCTTAATACAGCAGGTGCTATTGCTGTAATTTATGAACTAGCAAAACCAATTAAAAACTTTATAAATCAGTTTCAAAGGATTAAAGAAATACAAATAAACTCTAAGGAGATCTTTTCATTAAGTAAAAGATTTGAAATGCTAAAAGAACTTACCGAAGTTCTTGGATTACAAAAAGAAGAGCTAATTAAAAAAAGCAATATTGAAGAAGAAGAAATTAAACATCTTATAAATGCAAGATTAAAAGCTAAAAAGGAAAAGAATTTTGTGGAAGCTGATAGAATAAGAAATTCACTTAAAGAAAAAGGAATTGAACTTATTGATCAATCACGCGAATTGACAACTTGGATAAGAATTTAAATTTTAAGAAAAAAACCAATTTTAAAAAATTTTTTTTTAAATTACCCCAAAGGTGGGAAAATAATAGAAATATAAAAGGAAATTGAAATACATTACAATACTTGGCTCAACAGGTTCAATTGGAACTCAGACCCTTGAGATAGTAAAAGAACTTCCTTCTAAATTTAAAGTTGTTGCTCTTTCTGCAGGTAAGAATATTGATTTATTAACTGAACAAGTAAAACTATTCCAACCAGAAGTGATTGCTATTGAAGATGAAAATCGTTTATTGGATTTAAAAAACAATATTTCAAATATAAGGCTAGAAAATCCTCCAATAATTTTAAGTGGTTTAAATGGGATAAACACAGTAGCTGGATGGGATAGTGCAGATACTGTAGTTACTGGGATAGTAGGATGTGCTGGTTTAATTCCAACCATGACGGCTATAAATGCAGGTAAGAATATTGCACTCGCTAACAAAGAAACCTTAATAGCCGCAGGTTCAGTTGTAATACCAGCTTTGAAGGAAAATAATAGTAAACTTTTACCTGCAGATTCAGAACACTCAGCTATATTTCAATGCTTACAAGGAATACCTAATTATAAAAATGCAAATTTCTTAACTGGTCAGATTCCAAATGGTTTAAAAGCTATACACCTTACAGCTTCTGGGGGGGCTTTTAGAGATTGGGCAATTGAGGATTTAAAAAATGTAACGGTTAAAGACGCCACTTCTCATCCCAATTGGGATATGGGTAAAAAAATAACTGTAGATTCTGCTACTCTCATGAATAAAGGACTAGAAGTTATTGAGGCGCATTATTTGTTCGGAACATCATACGAAAATATAGAAATTGTTATTCATCCTCAAAGTATCATCCATTCAATGATTGAATTAGATGATTCATCAGTATTAGCTCAATTGGGATGGCCTGATATGAAATTACCAATTTTATACGCTATGAGCTGGCCTGAAAGATTTAAGACAAATTGGAAAAGATTAGATTTAACTGAAATTGGTCAACTTACTTTTAAAAAGCCAGATAATTTAAAGTATCCTTGCATGAAACTTGCTTACTCAGCGGGAAAACATTCAGGTACAATGCCTGCAGTATTAAATGCAGCTAATGAAATATCTGTAGAGCAGTTTCTAAAAGAACAAATCTCTTTTCAAGAAATTCCTAAATTTATTGAAAAAACTTGCGAAATGCATTTAAAAGATCATAATAAATCGCCTATCTTAGAAGATATTTTGAGGGTAGATAATTGGGCAAGAACTTTTGTTGAGGAGGAGATAAAGAAGGGTGCAAAATATATAAAAGTTAAATAGCTACAAAGCTGATTCTTATTTACTTTAAACTTATAATATTTTCAACTTTAATTAAAAATTTCACAAGAAAAATTTATCCAATTGCTAACAACCTCGTCTGACCAGCAGCCCTTTGGCGAGTGGAAGCCGTTATGTCCACCTTTCTCAGATATCAAAACTGAAATCCTGTTATTATATTTATTCAATAATTTGCTTAATTCATAGGTTGCTTCATATGGAACCCATGGATCATCCTTTGCATGTATGAAAAGAGAAAAAGGTAATTTTTCAGAATTTTTTTTTATTTGAAATAACGGAGATGCATTTAAATAATAATCATCAACTGATTTATATCCCCAACTAGGTGCAGTAAATTGTTCATCAAATTCTCTTATGGTTTTTACTTTTTTTAGTTTATCTTTAATGATTTCCTTTGAAAAAATATCTTTATTAATTAATTCACTATCAAGAATCTGTTTTTTTAAACGTCTTATTAACCATTTTTGATACAGAAAATTTCTTGGTTTATCAATACATTTACTACAAGATAATAAATCTAATGGACTACTAATACATGCAAGACCATCAAATAAATTTTTTCTATTACCACTATCATAATCAAGGCATGCATTGAGAAAAATAGTGCCCCCAAGAGATAATCCAATACCAAATATTGGAAAATATTTATTATGTGAATTAAGATCATTAATCTCCCTTTTAAACTTATTTCTTAGGAAATCCACTGCTGAAAAAATATCTTTTGAACATCTTGCAGAATAATTACTATTGGTCAAATATCTTCCTGGTCCTGCTCCCCTTAAATTTAATTTGCAGATAGCAAATCCATTATTTAAAAGTTTGTTGGCTATTCTTCGCAATCCAAATCTTTTAGTTGAGCCACCCAAACCATGAGTAACAACTACTAGTCCCCTTAATTTATTATCTTCAGGAAATTCTAAAATACCTAAAAGATATTCTTTCTTAGAATTATCTGAAAATAAATTATTAACTGGGATAAAAAGTTTTTCTACTTTATTAGTTAATTTAAAATCTAAACAAAAGGTATCCCTAATGGTTTGAAGATCTCCTCCAATCCAAGGAAACCTTTGCCTAAAGTTATCTAATTCTAAAATATTAAATTTTATTATTTTATTTTTTCTACTTTGCACCTACTCCTAATTCCTTTAACTCTGTCATTAGTTCACTAAGGATTTGTTTTGCATCTCCAAATACCATTGAAGTATTAGGTAAATCAAATAAATCATTCTTTATTCCTGAGTACCCAGCGCTCATTCCTCTTTTTATAACAAAAACAGTTCTTGCCTCCTGAACATCCAAAACAGGCATTCCATATAAAGGTGAATTTTGATCACTTTTTGCTTGAGGATTTACTACATCATTCGCTCCAAGAACCAAAACAACATCAGTAGCAGGAAAATCAGGATTTATATTATCCATTTCTTTTAACTGTTCATATGGAACATCAGCTTCCGCAAGTAATACATTCATATGACCTGGCATCCTTCCTGCCACTGGATGTATTGCGTATGAAACATCAATATCATTTTGTTCTAATATTTTCGCTACCTCCCTAAGAGTATGCTGAGCTTGGGCGACTGCTAAACCATAGCCAGGAACAATAATTACCTTATTTGCAGCCTCCAATGTGAGTGCACATTCTTCTACACTACAAGAAGTTATATTGGTATATTCACCTCCATTATCTAATTTCTTACTTTGAGAAGATAAAGTACCACCAAATAGAACCGATACTAGTGATCGATTCATCCCTTTACACATTACCTGAGTAAGTATCAAGCCAGCAGCACCAACCATTGCACCTGCAACAATGAGTAATTGGCTCCCAACAACAAAACCTGCCGCCGCTGCTGCAATGCCCGAATAACTATTTAGCAATGAAATAACTACTGGCATATCTGCTCCACCAATAGGTAAAGTGACGCCGATTCCTAATATTGTTGAAGATATAACTAGAAGCCAGATAGTAGAGGTATTAACAGATTGAATTAAATTCACAAAAGCAATGAGAGATATAATTGCTATTGATATATTTATTAAATGCCTTATTTTGCTTTGCGTCCATGATGGAGTAGAAAGCCATCCTTGCAATTTTGCCATAGCAATAATTGAACCTGAAAATGTAATTGCGCCTACAAATATAGAAATCAAAATAGAAATATCTTGAATAAAAGTTTCATTTCTTTGAAAAAATATGACTCCAATTGCAACTAATAAAGATGACATCCCTCCGCACCCATTAAACAATGCAACTGTCTCAGGCATAGATGTCATAGGAACTCTTTTTGCAAGAATTGCTCCAAATAAACTACCTACGAATGTTCCGATTATTATCCATATCCATGATTGTAGGGAGATCCCTTCACCAGATTGCCCTAAATAATATGTAAGTAGTCCTACTATTGATAGAAACATAGCGAATGCAGCTAATCTATTAGCATCTTTAGCTGATCTAACTTTTGATAATCCTTTAATTCCTAATGCTAAAAGTAAAACTGCAATAAGATTAATTAAGGACTGTATTAATGAAACATCCATTTTTATTTTGATTTTTTTAAGGGTTTACGATTAAACATTGCCAACATCCTATCTGTAACTACAAATCCTCCAACAACATTAAATAAAGCAAATCCAAGAGATATAGAACCAATTATCAAAAGAGGTAAATTATTTTTAGCTGTAATTATTAAAGTTAACGCTGCAAGCATTGTAATTCCTGATACAGCATTAGCTCCACTCATTAAAGGGGTGTGTAAAGTGGGAGGTACTTTGCCTATTAGCTCTAATCCTAAAAGACTTCCTAGCAATAAGACCCAAAATGCTTGTGCAAAATCCATTTCTAATTACTTCCTCCGATTTCAAAAACTTTTTCTTGAAGGATAGCTCCTTTATCACTTATTAAACAACCTATAATAATTTCATCATTCTTATTAATATTTAGAATTCCATTATTAATAAATGGAGTTATTAATGAAATTAAATTTTTTGAATACAAGCTACTTGCATGGTAAGGAACAGAAGCAGGGAGTTCAGATGCACCTATAAGTTTTACACCATTTTTAATTATTTTCTCATTTTGCCTAGTATGAACACAATTACCTCCTTGAGCAACTGCTAAATCTATAACTACTGAGCCAGGCCTCATATTTTCTAACATTTTCTCATTTATTAATATTGGAGCCTTCTTACCAAGAACTTGAGCCGTACAAATAGCCACATCTGCCTCTGATAAATGTTTAGAAAGAATTTCTCTTTGTTCTTCAAGAAATTTTTTTGAAACAGCTTTAGCATAACCACCTGATTCTGAAGGCTTCTCGTCAATTTCTGGTAAATTAATAAATTTTGCTCCAAGTGACTCAACTTGCTCTTTAACAGCTGGCCTAATATCAGAAACAAAAACCAATGCACCTAGTCTTTTTGCAGTAGCTACAGCTTGCAAACCAGCAACTCCTCCTCCAAGAACAATTACTTTTGCAGGTTGAACAGTTCCTGCCGCAGTCATAAGCATTGGAAAATATCTGTCCAATTCACTTGCAGCTAATAAGACTGATTTATAACCAGCTATGTTTGCTTGAGAAGAAAGAACATCAGAAGATTGAGCTCTGCTAATTCTAGGTAAAAGTTCTAATGCTATCGCAGATAATTCCTGCTCAGATAATAATTTTGCAAGATCTTTATTACCAAAAGGATTTAGTAATCCAATAATTAAACATCCTTTTTTTAATTTATTCAATTTTCCACTATCTGGACAATGAATACAAAAAATAATATCAACATCTTTCCAAAGATTAATATCTTGTTCAGTAAAAATTATTCCTCCACTTTCTTGGTAAGAAAAGTCTTTAAACCCTGATAGTTCACCTGCTGATTTTTCAATATAAATTTCACATCCCAGGGCTTTTAATTTTTTTACAGTTTCTGGAGTTGCTGAGACTCTCGTTTCTCCAATTGATGTCTCACTTGGAATTAAGATTTTTGTCAATTTGAAATTATTTTAGACATACTAAGGATATATTCATTTTAATTAAAAGTCTTAGAAATTTATTAAAGATATATTTTCTTTTTTTTAAAAATTAGCTATCAAGAAAATATATAGACAATTTAATCTAATGAGTATAAAAGCTATTGAATGCCCAGATGGTGTTTGTCATAGTCACCATGGAGGTCATGCTGTTCCAAGGCAGGCTATGCAAAAGAATCTTCAGAATCATGGGAGAGAATGGTGCGAAAAATTAGCTGAAAGAATTTATGAAATGTCAGTAGATACATATTCTCAAACAGTTATGCCTAGTCTTCATTCCTCAGGTTGGCAAAGACGTCATTTAGATTGGGAATTTAAATTGGCGGAGAATGATTCTGAACCAGATGAAGCTCTTGTTGAAGGTATCATTAATGCTACTGAAAGTTTTCTTAGAAGCAGTGAAGTCCATAGACTATTTATCCAAGAATTAGTACAAGGAACATTTGAAGAAGCAAATGATAAAAAAATAATCTCTAAGGCAATTAAAACTATTATTGAAGAAGAAATAATTTACTCCTTAAGAGATAGGAAACAAGATTTATTAAACAAATTATCTTCAAAATTGATCTCTGAAGAAAAAATTAGCGAAGAATTAGCAATTAATTCAGCTGAAGAGGGTTTTGAGGAAGTTGAGAGATTACTTATGAACCATACTGAGGCAGTATAAATTTATTGTATTTTTCTAATAAAATAAAATTTTCAAGACTCAAATATTAAAAAAAACTAAAATTTTTGTTTATTAGTACAAATTTGTACCTTATTTAACATTATTAAATCAAGAAAATATGCTTTCCTATACATAATAATTTAATTATTATGGATAATTTACCTAGAAGAAGAATAGATATTGCTACGTGCTGGGCTTCCAATAGGATTACAGTAATGGATAATTTAGAAAGGTATGAAGATAGTTATGCTATCGCTGAAGAATTTAGAGAATGGATAGTAAATATTGGCCAAGATAGTAGTAATTTTAAGCATTGTGTATTGAATTTTCCAAAAAATTTGAATAAATTACTTGATAAAAAAATAAAAGAAGAAAATTAAGTATTTTTAGTTAAAAATAATTATTTATAAATATAATAAATTAAAATAACCATTATCAAAATATATATGGACAAATTAGATGTTAATTCTGCTGTAGAGAATGTTGTAATTATTGGATCTGGTCCGGCAGGATATACAGCAGCTATTTATGCGGCTAGAGCTAATTTACAGCCATTACTTGTCACAGGCTTTTCTTTAGGAGGAATTCCTGGAGGTCAACTAATGACTACAACCTTTGTTGAAAACTATCCAGGATTTCCAGATGGAGTTATGGGACCAGAGTTAATGGATCTAATGAAAGCACAAGCAATAAGGTGGGGGACAAAATTGATTGAAAGTGATGTTAGTTCAATCAATACCACAAAAAGGCCTTTTGAAATTGAAACGCTTGAAGGTAAAATAATGGCAAATTCAATTATTGTCGCCACGGGTGCCAGTGCGAACAGATTAGGTATAATAAGTGAAGAACAATTTTGGAGTAAGGGGATAAGTGCTTGTGCTATTTGTGATGGAGCAACCCCACAATTCAGAAATGCTGAACTAGCTGTGGTAGGAGGTGGAGATTCAGCATGCGAAGAAGCTGTATACCTTACCAAATATGGAAGTAAAGTACATTTAATTGTTAGATCAAATAAATTGAAAGCTAGTGCAGCCATGGCTGATAGAGTTTTAGCTAATCCCAAAATAACGATTCATTGGAACACCTCTGTCAAAGAAGCAATAGGAAAAGATTGGCTTGAAAAAATCAGAGTAAATAGTGCAAATTCAATTAATAAAGAAATTAAAGTAAAAGGTCTTTTTTATGCCATCGGACACACACCCAATACAAGTTTTCTAAGAGAACAAATATCAATTGATGAAAAGGGTTATATAAAATGTAGCCCTGGAAGACCTGAAACTTCTTTAGAGGGTATTTTTGCCGCTGGAGATGTAGCTGACTCTGAATGGAGGCAAGGAGTAACTGCTGCGGGTAGTGGTTGCATGGCAGCTTTAGCTGCAGAAAGATGGCTTACAGAAAAAGAGTTATCCATAACGATAAAAAGAGAACAAACTGAGCCTGATAAATCAGAATCTACAACAAAGACAGAAGAAGAAACAAACGAAGATACATTTGACTTTAATTCACAATGGCAAAAAGGAAGTTACGCACTAAGAAAACTTTATCATGAGAGTTCAAAACCAATATTAGTAATTTTTAGTTCTCCCAGTTGTGGTCCTTGCCATGTACTTAAACCACAATTAAAAAGAGTAATTAATGAACTTAATGGTGAAGTTCAAGGCATTGAAATAGATATCGACAAAGATCAAGACATCGCTAAACAAGCAGGAATCAATGGTACACCTACAGTGCAACTTTTTAAAGACAAATTACTAAAGAGACAATGGCAAGGAGTTAAGCAAAGAAGTGAATTTAAAGATGCAATTAAAAGTCTAATTAAATAATTTCTTTAATTTATTTATTCTTTTTTGTATTATTTTGACGAGAGCCTGAGGGTCTCGCATTACCTCCAGCATTTCTCTCTCTGTAAGTTATTCTTCCTCTTGTGAGATCATATGGACTAATTTCAACTAAAACTTTATCCCCTGCTAAAAGTTTTATTCTAAATTTTGTTAATTTTCCTGCAGCTCTGCACAGACATTGATGCCCCTCAGGCTGCTCAAGAGTAACTAGATAAAAACCATTACCTTGTTCTTTTTCTATTACCCCTGAGGTCTCAATCATTAAGAAAATTACTATTTATGTATATAATATCAGAAAAGAACTCATAAACTTTACTTCTTGGTAATACTTAAATTTAAAATAAATATATTCAATTAGAAAATAATTTTATTTGATTAATAGCTTGCAGTTGTCCATAATAAAAATTTGCTTTTGCTATCTTATCTTTACTATCAAGCTGATCAAAATAGACAAAACCCAACGTTTCCCAATGGGATGATTCACAAACTTTATTTAACTCCGAAGAGGCTTCTTCAGCAAGGATGTTTAATCTTCTTTCAAGATTTTTTGACTTTGATAAAGACAATTTTCAACTAAATTACTAGTACAATTATACTATAAATCATAGCTCAAGCAACTTTAAAAAGGTAATCTTTTTTTCTCTTCAATATCTAAGTCAACTTCCATTTCTTTTAATCTCTTTATAATTTGCTCATAATATTCTTTCAAATAATTTTCAAGAGATGTCATATCAGATAATTTTATTTCAAGTAATTCTAGAGTTTTTGACATATCAGCATTTAATTCCTTTCCGCTACTAGTAACTTCTGCAAAAGCAAGTCTTTCTGAAATATTTAACGAGTCTTCAAAAAAGGAAACTGCAGACTGAGTTGCTTGGATTATGAAATCTGCGACTCTAAAAACTTTTGCTTTTTTGTTGCTATATTTTTCACACAAGGAAATTATTTCATTTGCATTCCAAGCTTTCGGCCCTACAAGTGGAAGCGATAACTTATATGTGTTTGAATTATTAAGAGATGAAACTATGACATTTGCCATGTCTTGGGTATTAATATAAGCAATTTTTGTTGGGGAACCACTCATCCATACAGCCTGGCTATCTAAAATAGGTATTGCAAATTGACCAATAACTCCTTGCATGAAAGCTGCACATTTAAAAATGGTGTAATCAAAATGTGATCCTTCTAAAAGTTTTTCAGTACAAAACTTAATATCCATTAAAGGGACATTTCTAAATTCTTCAGTAAGTAGTATAGATAAGAAAATTATTCTGTTTATACCCATTGTTTCGCATTCATTGAATAGATTTAACTTCCCTTCCCAATCTGTTTCATAAATACTCTTACTATCATCTGCCCTACTTGTAGCAGCATCAATAACTGCTTCTATATCTTGAAGTGCATAACTAATATCATCCTTATTAAGTAAATCTCCCTTCGTTAATTCACAACCCCACTCTTGTAAAAATGATGCTTTCCTAGGATTTCTAAC
>Ga0160422_10001465_pt1 | contig 14746 bp, 12 predicted proteins | sample Fk160mmetaG_FD_108192 | JGI IMG/M metagenome (GOLD analysis project Ga0160422, IMG submission 108192) | Marine microbial communities from the Central Pacific Ocean - Fk160115 60m metaG | ecosystem: Environmental > Aquatic > Marine > Oceanic > Photic zone | place: The Central Pacific Ocean...
CACGTTGGCCGAGGCCGGACCCGAGCCGGAGGCCGAGCCCACGCTCAGCGAGGCCGCGCTCGCAGGATGGAGCGACGGCGGGGCCGACGCCGATGCCGACGCCGACGCCGACGCCGACGCAGATGCCGACGCCGATGCCGACGCGGACGTCGATGTTGAAGTCACAGCAGACTGCGCGGACGGAGCGCTTGAAGGCACCAGCGCCATGGGCAGCATGTTCGATTGGGAGGAAGCCTTCTCGGGTTCTGTACGCTTCAACTCGGCAGCGTGGGTGTGGGACCCGACCGAGATGCAAGCATCGATGCTCGTCTCTGAGGCTGAAAACACCTGCGACGTGGTCGATTCCATTGCCGACGGAAGCTACGACCGAGCGGCCTTCCACATCGTCATCACCAACTGGGACGACTACGACGCAGGCTCAACCACGCTCTCAGTGGGTGCAGAAACCGACCCTGCTGTGTTCGCCTATGCCTACATTCTCTTGGATGGTACCGGCGCATCCCTCCCCATGGATGGGTCCGGGGGAACCGTATGGGTGTCCGAGATTGAACTCGGAGGCGCCTTCACTGGCACAGTGAATGTGGACGACTTCGGTGATGCGGCCCGGGGCGCTGAGGGCCCCTACAATGCCTGCTATTGCGAAGGGTTAACGGGCTTTGCGTTGCCACTCGCACCATTCTAAGTCGCGGCCATCGGGTTTTCGCGTGAACTTTAAGTGGACCCAAGCATGTTGTTGTACAGTGTAGAGAACGGAGGAGATTAGGCGATGCGATGGTGGATTCTGGCAATGTTGGTTGGCTGCGGCTCCGGGCTGCAGACGACGAGTGCCGAGTGCAAGGACGGCTACGAGCGCGGCGACGACGGCAGTTGCTACGCCACAGATGGAGGCGGCAACAACAACTCTGGATCCAACGGCTCGGATGATGACCCCGCAGATGACCCACCAACCGACGGCGATGCAGGCGATGTTGATGAAGGCCCGCCGGCGGGTGACGATGGCCCCGGGGACGATGACCCCGGGGATGACTTCGACGACTCTTGCGAGGTACCAGAGGACTGCACAGAAGACCGGTGCCCTGATGGGTCGATGGGGTGCACGTGCCTCGAGGGACCCGACATCTGCGTGCCAACCTGCAACACGGTCGCGGATTGCCCTGAAGTCGGTGACGAGGAATTCGAATGCACAGACGAGGGAATCTGTGACATACCGATCGACGACTAACCCTCAGGATTCGTCATCGAAATCCGCGTAGGGGTCTCGACGGCCACGACGCCGGACCAAGAACCCAACACCGCCGATCACCGCAATCACTGGACCCCACACCAAGGGGTGCGCGGGGCGATGCGTCAGGTAGTAGCTCACCACGCGATCTGGGCGGATGTTTGGCGCCCCACCGTTGGGGCCTGTAAAGGCAACACTCGTCGCGGCCGCCAACATGAGTGTGTCTGCTGCCGAGGCATCCAGCGAAGCACCCCGCAGCCAGAGCGCCATCAGCCCTCCATCGAAGTGAGCCACAAGCAGCCGAATGGGGTTCGAACCGTCTCGCGGTCGGAAGAGCGCACCGACACGATCACCGACGGTGATCTGCTCACCGGGAGGCAGCTCCGATCCCGCCTTCCCAAAAAACATTTCTCGCCACTCGGCTTCGATCGTTTCGAACGAGTGCTCATCGACCGGGCTCCCGTCCCAAAACTGCTTGCATGCAAAGGCCACATCCGGGTCGCCGACGGCCGGCGGACGGATGGCCAACCAGCATTGATCCTCGGCAAATTCGGACTTCCACATCTTTCCGGCAATTCCCACAACTCCGGATCGCTCCGAATCGACCGGTGCACGCCACCCCTCACCAAGGTCGGCGGTGAAGCCCGCGCTGGACGAAACCGCAGAGGAGCCGGTTTCAGCCGGACCCTTTGTGAGCAAAAAAGCGTCCAGTGTGGCCTCCAGCGCGCTGCGCGCGGCACGTGAACTTCGCTGGGATGCAATGATCCGACTGTGAATGATCTGGCCATCACCCGCGAATGCAGCCGCCAAGTACACGCCTGAACGTCCCTTTCCTCCGCTTGATTTGAACGCGATCTCCGAAATCGCTGTCACCCGTCCGGCGATGGTGCGAATTTCGGTTGACTTGATCTCAGCGTCACCGCCCCCTTCTGCAGCCAATTTATTGATGTATTCCTCGGCAAATGCGGCTGCAGAGTCCGGGTTGATGGGTGTTTGATAGGGCGTCAACCACAGCTTGTACATCATGGTGCCATTTGCACCCTTGGCCTTAAAATCCCAGTCTGACCAACGGGTCATTTCCCAGTCGTCGGGGATGGTCAGGGTCCCCCCCACATCGTTCATCAAGAAGGCGCCGCCGAAGGCGACCGGTGATGCGATCCACATCCAAACTATGCACAGCCATGAAAACACAGGCACCCCTCGGTCCAAGTCGATGTGAAAGAATACGTACCCGTGTTGCCTCTCGCAAGCGGTAGCATCCATCCATGACAGAACACGCACACAGGTTTGCAGTCCCAATCGGCGCACTCTTGGCGGTGGTGTGGGTGCTGGTCAACTGGAGCGCGCCGATCTTGGAGGACAGCTTGTTTTGGTGGGTGCCGAAGGGCATCAAGGCGGGCGAGACCGGATTCCCCTTGGTCCCCGCTGGCGAGCTTCCCAGCGCAATGAACCCCATGAGTGGACAACTGCCCCAGTGGGCGGGCGGTCTTCCTGACTACGGGCACCCACCACTGTGGTACTGGTGGATCGGCATCTGGACTCGTGCGGGGGTCGGTCTCGAAACGATCCGCCTAGCAACTCTGATACCGGCGGCGGCGGCCGGAGCCGGGTTCGCAGCACTTGGAAAGCGACTCGGTGCGACGTGGGCTGGCTTCGCTGTGTTTGGCCTCCCCCCATTTCTTGCACAACTGCTGCGACCCGAGCTTGACCTGCCCCTCTTGGCGATTGTGCCATGGGCTCTTCTCGCGCTTATGGATCGCGCGTGGGTTCGCTTCGCCGTGCTCTCAGCGGTCGCTACCGCATGCAAAGAGCCGGGTGTCCTGTTGGCAGCACCGGCGGCCATCGTTGCCCTTCAAGAACGGCGATGGCGCTGGGCCGTATTGACTCCCCTCGTTGTGCTCTTTGGGTGGGGATGGATGCACGGTTGGATGGCCAAACCCGAGCGACTTCCAGATGGCATCCTCGGGTGGGCCCAAGACGCTGCATCGGTGGCGTTCATCGCCTTCTTCGCTCAGGGTCGATTCGCCTTATTGATTGGCATTCGGCGCTTCCAGAACCATCTGCCACTCGCCGCCTTCGTATTGACATGGCTCGGGTTCTTCTCTGTGGTTGGCTTCTTCGCCAATCGAGGCACTGCAGACGCGTACACACACGTTCGGTATCTCGTACCCGGTATAGCAGTGGCTGCGGTCGTCATGGCCAATCACCGACCGTGGCTCGCGTGGGTGGGCCTTGGCTGGCTCAACATCGCATCTCCCTACGGTCCCGAGGCCTCCCTGTTTGGAGTGCACCAAGCCAAAGCTGAGCGCGAGTCCGCGCCATGGATCCGAGAACAAGTGGCAGCGGGCCAAACCGTCTGGGTGGGAACCCATCAGGCTGCCGGCTTGCTTGAACCATGGGCGGGGATCGTCGATCGACCGCTGAGGGGCTTCAATGTCTACGATGTGTCGACACGGGCAGACGATGTATTGCCGGGACAAGTCGTCCTCGAGACAGCCTATGGTGAGCCGTCTGGCACCCTGCTGACCAGGCGAGCAACCAAACTGATCACCGAATGGCGCTTCCACGACGGGAAGGTGTCTGCGTGGCGGGTCGAGGAATGATGCATGACCATATCAATCGGTGAATGGAGCGTGCATGTGCGCTACATCGACGACTTCGTTTTGGTTGTCGACAAACCCCATGGCCTCGCATCCCAGTCCACTCAACGCCGAGGGCAACCTAGCCTGTATGACGGGCTGCGCGCGCACTACCCCTATGTCGGCCTCCACCACCGACTCGACACCCCCGCGAGTGGTCTGATGCTGTTCACATTGAACCAGCAGGCGAATGCCCCAGTTGCGGAGGCGTTCCAGACGCAGAACATCCAGCGACGCTACCGGCTCGTCGTGGCCGGCGACCCGGGACCATCCGGCGAATGGGTGTCACCCATCAAGGGCAAGAAGGCAAAGACCAAGTACCGCCGACTCGCAACCCACGGTGGAATGAGCGCGTTGATGGCGACGCTCGAGACCGGAAGGACGCACCAAATTCGTATCCATGCCTCAGAGTCGGGATTCCCACTGCTGGGCGACCGACGCTACGGTGGTGCGGCAGCTCGCCTGTGGCCTCGACTCGCCCTTCATGCATCCGATCTGCTGTTTCAACACCCCAAGACGGGCGAGCCGACTAGGGTGTCGTCACCGGTCCCGCGGGACTTGGCGGAGTTGTGGTCTCGCTTGGGGCTTCGATGTAGCCCAGAGATTGCAACTGAAGGAACATTTCCTGATCGGCAATCGTGACGCCACCCACCCCATCGATGGAGTCAAGCGAGCCGCGCTTCCGTTTGATGGCCTCTGACAGGCGCTGTCCTTCCGACGCTCGCTGTGCGGGTCCGACACTTCTGCGTTCCATCCCATCGGGATCAACCTGCCAGAGCGTGCCCGAACCTTTTGCGAAATCGAACTCAAGTCGCGATCGGTCGTCAACGATCGAAACACGGGGTGTTCCATAGAGAATGTTCTCGGAGAGCGCGGTGTTGTCGTGGTTCACCGCTGAGCCATCGGCAATGGCCCACAGGTCCGTTCCAAGGGTCTCAGGGAGGGGGTCCGCTCCGCCGATGGTCGTCAATCCGTAGACAAGGTCGACGTGCTCGACCACCGCGTCCACCCGACCGCGGGCGGGAGCTGCTCCCCCAGCAATTATCAAAGGAGCGCGGGTCAACTCACCCATGAGGGTGTGCCCATGCTCAAACCCGCCGTGCTCCCAAAATTCTTCGCCGTGGTCAGACGTGATGACAAACACCGTGTTGTCCCACCGATTCCTCTTCTTGAGGGCCGCCACGAGGTAGTCAACCGCATCGTCCACATGCAGGATTTCCTCATCATATCGTTGGCGAACAAACTCTTGGACTTCGGCGCTGGGGGGCGTGTTTCGATGGGACTTGCCCACCAGTCCATCGAGGTAAATCTGGGTGGCAGCAGGGTTGTCCTTCGAGAACGCACCGATGTGCGGCGCGTGAGCCTCATAATCAAGATGAGGCTCCATAAAATGCAGCACCAAAAAGGCCGGTTCAGTCACTGTGTCGAGCCACTTCATCCCGATGTCCACCGTTGTCGTCGCAGACCGGTGTTCCTTGTTGGTTGCGCCTTGGTAGTCGTAGACCTCGAATCCTTGGTCCAACTGAAATTCAGGTGCCATGAAGGTGTTGTTGACCACGGCACCCGACCGATACCCTTGCGCACCCAAAGTTTCAGCGAGGGTAGTGGTTTCAGCATCGAGTTTGCCAAACTCTGTTCCCCTGAATGCCAAGCGACCCACGAGATGCTGGTGCGGATAAAGTCCGCTGAACAGCGTGGCCATACTGGGCAATGTCCACCCCGATGAAGCGTAGGCTCGGTGAAACCAAGTCCCCCCCTGAGCGAGGGCGTCCATTGCCGATGATGTGGGCCGGCGGTGCCCGTAAACTCCAAGGTGGTCCGCGCGGAGAGTGTCCACGATGACCAAAACAATATCGGGCTTTTGTGGGGGAGGCTTTGGCATATCCGGCACCCCGGTACATGCGAACAGAAGGGAAATCAACATGCGGGCCCCTTAACCGAAAGCCACGCGATACACTCTCTCACGGAGCCAAGGAACACGTATGGGTGGCATTGCTGGAATCGTGCACTTCCGTGGAGACGCGCCCGATCGCGATCAGGTGCAGCAACTCTCTACGGGTGTCGCGCACCGCGGGCCGGACGAAAAGCATCTGACCTTCACCGCGCCGGCGGCATTGGCCCAGCGAATTTTTTCAGTGCAACGATCGGGCACCCGACCCCCCTTTGACGACAAACGCTTTGTCGTCTTGCTCGACGGCGCCGGCGAGGGCAGTCAAATCCTGAGGGACTGGCCCGTCCATGGGCCCACCTGCCTCTCCTCCCTCTCGGGCGAATTCGCCATCGCGATATGGGATCGTGCGGAGCAAACGCTCTGGCTGGCACGCGACCCGTGCGGTACGCGGCCCATATTCTGGGCGCAGTCTGGGGCCAAGATTGCATTCGCATCCAGCATGCGAGCGCTTCTGGGTATCCCGTGGGTCTCCACCGAGATCGCAACGGACAACCTCGCCGAGTACCTTAGTTTTCGCTACACCCACGCCCCGCGAACCTTGCTTCGTGACGTCAACACTGTACCGCCCGGACATGTGCTCCGCGTGGATGCAGCAGGCACTCGGAACGAGCGCTGGTGGGCCCCGCAGTGGTGGGCGCCAGGGTTGCCAGTTCCCGATTTTTCACACCTCGTGGACAGCGTCGACACTTCTCTCCGGCGGTCGGTTCAGCGACGGACTCAGACCAAACAGCCACTCGGACTGCTGCTCAGTGGTGGACTCGATTCTGCAGCAATTCTTCACCACGCAACCGAACTCATGGGCGAGGCTCCGCCCACCTTCACCGTGACGATGGCAGGAGACAAGACCGATGAAAGTGCCTTCGCAGCGCGGGTCGCAGAGACCTATGGGGCGACCCACACCCTCGTGCGCATTACCAATGAGGACCTTGTGCAGTCGGTCGATACGGCATCACTGCAGATGGGTCAGCCACTGCCGAGCCCGGCTGCACTGATTCAACAGTGCCTGTTCCGGTCCATCGGAGTCAGCGTGCGGGTTTTGTTGTCCGGGGTGGGCGGCGACGAAGCGCTCGGCGGTCGAACCATGCCACAGATCGCATCGCGACTGCGCCGATCAAGGACAGTAGGGCTCCTCCCGGGACCCGCGCGCGCGCTGAGTCGGACCCTCGCGCGCTCAGCGGGATGGTCGGACCTCGCCGCACCGGCAGCCTACTTCGGCTTGGAGCGTAAAATTGGAGGCTCACGCGTCTTTGCGGCCGAAGACAGGGTTGAACTTCTTCGCGATCCAGCCATCGCTCGACCGGGCATACGCTCTTCCATTCTTGAGCCTTACTACCAAGAAGTATCGTCGGATCCGATCAACGAAATCCTTCATGTATGGCAAAGAGGCTGGCTCGCCGAGGACACATTGGCGCGCACCGACCGCATGGCAGCGCACAACGGCATTCACATCTGCTATCCCATGCTCGACACTGACTTTTTGACCATCACGGCAGCCATGCCCGGCCCCGAAAAGTGTCGTCGATCCGGTCTCGGTTACACATCAAAGGCTCCCCTCCGCCAGTCGATGCAGGGTCGGTTGTCCGATCGCCTGCTTCATCGGCCAAAGCGCGCAGAGCCAAGACCGATGGCCCAATGGCTGCGGGGACCCGGTTCCTCTTTCCTGCGCGAACGCATCGCATCGACCACCGAGCGATGCGGTGACTTGTTTATGTCTGAAACCATACAGAACATGGCTGCTCGTCATTTGGATGGCGAAGCCGACTACAGCATGCAGTTGTGGAACCTCGTCATGTTCGACGCTTGGCGAGCCAGCCTGACCTAAAGGTCGACGGGTCTTTGCGGCGGGTCGGTCTCCAGTTCTTCATCTTCTTCCTGCAGGAATGCGAAATGGATGAAGAACATACACAGTCCAACAACGATGGCCGAGTCCGCCACGTTGAAACTCGGCCACTCGTAGGTCCCGACAGTCTCGATTAACCAAGGCTTCAGCGTCTCATGCTCCGTGTAGACCCGAAGGAAGTCGGTGACACTCTGCTTGTGCACACGGTCGATTGCGTTGCCAATCGCTCCCGAAAAGATGAGTCCCAGTGCGGTGGCTTGAAACCGGTCTTCGTCTGGAATTTCATTGTACATCTGCCAGAGAACGCCGAGCGCGATGACCGTGACCACCGCGAAAAACGGCATCCGATACTCGAAGTCGCTGAGGATGCCCCCCGCCGCTCCACGATTTTGAGCATGAACAAGCGAAAAGAACCCATCGATGATTTTTATTTCTTGGGTCCGGTACGCGATGTTGTTCACAACCCAAATCTTCGTGATCTGGTCAACGATGAGCCAAAAGACTGCCATCGTGGCCATCCACCGAAATTTTACCGCGTGCGTCATGGGCGTTTTTTCCACCAAATCCTCCTGGCCGACCTCGTAACCGGGAACCAAATCCGGTCAATGCGTGTCATCTTGTTACAGGACATCTGAGACCTCAATTTTTTACGACTGCGCCTCTACTGTGGGCGTAGCTTTGCCGTGGAGCACCATGCGCTGGCTGGAGCTTGCTTTCATAATTGCCTTTGGAATCGCAGGGGCGTACAGCTTCGGGTACATCCTCTGGACCCGACGAATCGGGCACATCTGGCCCAAACGCCATGAAATCCGCTTGATCAACAAACGGGGACTGTTCACCGGAATCGCTGAGGTGGCCCTGCAGACCCGTGTGATCGCGAACCGACCGGTGGTTGGTATCATTCACCTCATTGTGTTCTATGGCTTCGTTTCGTTCAGCGTGAAGAGCGCCACCCATGTCGCTGCCGGTGTGATGGCCCTGCGCGAACCGATTCACTTGGGGCCCATCGACGCATTTCTTGATGTGATCGCTGCCTTGGTGTTCGTGTCCTGCGTGCTGTTGGCGATCCGTCGCTATTTCTTTATGAAAGACCGGTTGACCCACCCCGTAGAATCCGGGATCGTCCTCAGCCTGATCGCCGGCTTGATGGTCACCTACATGCTGGAGCGCCCGACATTCGGTGTCAATCTCGGCCTTGAGGGCACTGCAGCGAAGATTAACTGGTGGGTTCACTACATCATTCTGTGCGGATTTCCCTCTTTGATTGCGTATGGCAAACATCTGCATTTGGTCATCGCCCCCATCAATGTGGTGTTGAAACACATGACGGAGATCCCTTCGGACCGACCCATCTCTGGTGGGGACTTCGCGATGCCCGAGGACGAGGACCTGTTCGAGGCCGAGTACGCCCGCGTGGGCATGCCTAACGGCGTGGCGGACTTCAGCTTCCACTCGTTGTTTGACACCGCCGCGTGCATCGAGTGCGGTCGGTGCAACGATGCCTGCCCATCCGCAGACGCGGGGCTCAAGCCCCGAGACCATTTTGTGCTCGCACTGCGGGACCCCTCTGTGGATTCCGAAGGCCTTGCCGAACTGATCGCGCCCGACACGCTCGCGACATGCACACAGTGCCGGGCTTGCGATGTGGTGTGCCCTGTTGGCAACCGTCCGTCCAAGGCGGGACTCGAAATCCGCGGACGCATGAGCTTCGAGGGCCTGTATCCGGTGCCCGGATTGACCGACGGCGCAAGCCCGGCAATCGCAACTGGAAACCTCTTTGGGGAGGGTCCCGCCACGCGTGCAGCGTTGCTGCGCGACCAAGAACTCCCCGTCTACGACCACACTCAACACGAGGTCCTGTTTGTTCTTGGCTGCCAGGGCGCCAACTCTCCCGACCTGCAGCCCATTATTTCCGCGACGGCGCGCCTGCTCGAGGCGGCCGACGTTCGCTACGGCGTGCCGGAGACCGAGTCGTGCTGGGGGGAGGCTCTGGTGCACGGCGGAGGACTTATGGAGGACTGGCCGTTCTGGAAAGCGGAGCGGGCCGACGAACTCGATACGGCGCTGGGGGGAGACCGAGCCCGAACCATCTTGACCATCTGTCCGCATTGCAAAGACTCGATCGGCACGCAATATGCCGATGCCGGCGAGGTCTTTCCCAATGTTCGCTCTCACGTCGACTTTCTCGCTGAACTGGTCCGTGAGGGTCGTCTGCAGGTCGAGAAGAAAACGGAGTCGATGGCCGTCCATCACCCGTGCAAAGTAATTCACAACGACGAGACGGCTCTGCTGGACGAACTCCTCGAGACGAGCGGCGTGAAGGCGTTTACTGCCGGCAAAAGCCCCAATATTCCCAGCTGCTGCGGCGGAGGTGGAGGTGGTTTCTTGTGGGACTCTCCAGCGAAGGTCAATCGAAACCGCATGGATGCGTTGGCGGCGACCGGCCAGTCCACGACGGTGACCTCTTGTCCGGGGTGCCACAGAATGCTGGACGTAGCGAAATCAGAAGATGCCGAGGTGGTCGATATCGCCAATGTTTTGTACGAGCGGGTTCATGCTGCACGTGCCAAGAAAAAAGCTGCGGAAGCCGCCATCAAGGCGGACGAAACCGCGCCTCACACGAAGTGAGATTACACTCACGGCTTGACCACCCCCCCCTGAGTGCCGTAAACCGTATGAGCATGCGCATGTTTCTCTCCATCGCTGTACTCTCCGGTTGTGGCGTCGCTACCATCGACGACCGCGCAGTCGAGTCTGACCCCACAACGGTATCGGAAACGGTGCGTGCAGCCGATCCGAGCACCATGGTCGACCTCGTGCAACGGGCGCCAGCCGTAGTCGGGATCGAGGCCGACTGCCCGCGCGTCGAGCGCATCGCCACCGCAGCCGACATCATTCATGAGCGATGGTTGGGGGGATGCAGTCTGAGCGATGGAACCGAGGTGTTGGGCGTACTCGAGCGACGCGACGATGCCGAGGGCGCATGGATCACGGGCACCGATTTCCGCCTCATCCAGCGCGGCGAAACCGTGTTCGGTTTGGATGGAGCCATCGAACTGACTGAAGTCGATGCCCTTTGGCTGATGGACATCTCAGCATCGGTGTGCGGCACAGCGAATTGGCCCTGCTCTGATGGAATGTTGGGCATGGACTTGACCACCACCATCTACCCCTCGACTGGCTTTCCCGACGACTACGACACGACGGTAAGCGGCGCGATCGCGACGGACCGAGCCACCACGACCATTGATGGAGCTTGGAGTGTCAATACAGAGTTCTGCTCCATCGAGCCCACTGAGGGAGCGATGTCCGTACGTCAAGGTGACCTGCATGCCATTGCGCTCGATGGACGCTTGGCCTGCGATGCATGCGCGGCGTGGGAAGTTCAAGGCCAGCCCATGCCGAGTCTCTGCGGCCTAAACTGGTAAACACTGCTTCGATGCAGTCCGTTCACCTCCGCTTCACTCTGGTGGTCTTTGCCATCGAGTTGGCAGTGAGACTGGTGCTGATTGTGACGTACCCGGACAACTACAGCATGGACGCCTACCAACGATGGGGCGGCCGCCACCATCTGCTGGTCCAAGATTGGTTGCCTGCCACACAATCGGTGGTGTGGCTCTCGACAGCCTTGGGCGGAGGCATCCTCGCCATGCGCATATCCATGGCCGTCATCGGATCTGCAGCCGTGACAGCCGGCGCATGGGTCGCCAGAGCACTTGGCGGGCCCGCCGCAGGATGGCTCTTCATCCCCGTCGGTCTGTTTGGACCGTTTCTGACATGGTCTGTGGTTCCGTACCAAGAAGGGATGTTTCTGCTCGCCTTGTTTTCGGGACTGGCCCTCGCCCTCCACGCGCGGCTGACGAACGTACCGCAAGATTCGGGGCTGTGGCGCGCGGCGGATCTCATCATCGGCCTACTGGCGCTTGTTCGATACGAGGGCTGGCCGGTGGTCCTTGTGTACGTTGTCTGGCGGCTAAACCCTCGCGCTGCGCTCGCCCTATGGGGCATGGTCTTATGGGGCCTTTGCAAGGGGGCAGGCGTCGAAGGGTATGCCTCGTCGCCAATTTCATATGCGGATTGGGAAGGCATTGATTCTCGATTCGATCCGGCGGTTCTGCAGCGAACACTGGCTCGCCTGTGGACCCAAGCGATCGACACAAAAGCCATCTTCCTGATTCCTGCCGGCCTTGCCGGTTGGAATGCTTTACGGCGAGCGCAGCGACCTGCAGTGTGGCTTGCCGGCATCATCTTCGCTGGCCAAATTGCTGCCCTGACTGGGTGGTTGATCGGCCTCGAGACCGCAACCTACCGAATGCAAGCATTACCGGGCGTGCTCGCTGGACTCTTCCTGAGTTCCGGCATTGGCATCTGGTGGCACCGAACACCCGCACGGCTCCCCAAGGTCATCGTCGCCGCCGCTGCACTCGTAATCGCGGCGATCTTCACCGCACAAGGATTCGACAACGCAAAACGGTCGACCCGATCGGTGCGGTGGGAACAGCGTCTCGTCGACACCATGAACGACTGCACGGAGTGCACGTACTTGGTTGTTCCGCGAACGGGCATCGGAACCCGTGATCGCCACGATGGGTGTGAAATTATCCAAGGCCTGAGCACTCACCTTCACGGGGAATCATTCTGGTGCATGCGGTGGGGCGACGTTCCCGAAACCTTCCGTGCCAGTCACGCGGCACGGTGGAGGAAGGGTGGATACGTGATTCGAGACGCTCGCGAATCCGACCGAAATGCAAAGGGCAAGCGATAGGTTCGGTTCTCGTGCTACATTTCCAACATGCGAACTCTGGCTTTATCGTTGTTGCTCGTCGGATGCGGCAAGTCCGATGGCGGTGTCCCCATGGGCGGCGGGGGCACAGCCTTTGAACCCAACACGGATCCGCCACCGCAGCCACCGCCTCAGCCGGACACTGCGAGTCCGAGCGGTGCAGACGATACCGGTTCCGCCAGCGCCGCCGATGACACGGGATCGGTGGCCACCGATGCAGATGGAGGCCCCCCAGACGGAGCCGATGATACGGGTGTAGTCATTGAGGGCACCGGGTACAACCGAGGGGATGTGGCCTTTAACCTCACAGCAACCGACCAAGCCGGATTGCCGTTCTCCCTCCACAATCGTTACGGGTCAAAGGTTGCACTTGTCGTGGGCAACCTCGATGTGGGAACCACCCGCGACACCCTCAGCAACCTCTCCGACATCGCGAGCGGTCATTCAGATGTGAGCTTCATCGCCCTGATTGGGCGAGACGCGCTCGGCGTTCAATGCAACCAAGCCTGTGCAGCAACCGTTCAGAGCACCTACGGGTTTTCACCCGTACTTTGGGAACCCGCTGCTTCGATGGCCGAATTCAACGCGTGGGCTCAGGCCCAGAACACCCGAACGTATCTGATCGACTCGACCATGGTGATCGATTGGACCAAGAATGGAACGGCGAACGGGAGCCAAGTCGACGACAAACTGGATGACCTCGACTGAACTACATGGAGGCGTCGCCGAGTGCCTCCAGAATCGACCGGGCCAACGCTGACCCTACACCGTCGAGCTGCGACAACTCCTCTACGGTAGCGGACCGAACGCCCTGAACGCTTCCAAATCGCGTCAGCAACGCCTTTCGTCGAGCCGGGCCGACTCCCGGGATGCCATCGAGTTCGCTCACCAGTCGACTGGACCGGCGCACCTTCCGATGGAACTGAACCGCCGTCCGATGAGACTCATCCCGCAAGGCCTGCAGCAGCAAGAGCGCAGGGTCGTTGGATCGCAAGCGCTGCGGATCTTTCAGTCCGGGAACCACCACCTTATCCACCGCAAAACGGTCACCGCGCGCGACCTCAACCCTCGGTTTTGCAAGGCCAATCACCGGTTGATTGTGTGCACCGAGGTCCGCCAACACCGCACGCACGACCGACACCTGACCTTTGCCGCCGTCCACCACGATCAAATCGGGCATCGCATCTTCTGGCTTGGCGTCGGCCTTCCGAGACCGCTTGACACGCCGCTCGAGGATCTCGCGCATCGTCGCGTAATCATCGGGACCCTGCACCGACCGAACTCGATACCGGCGGTATCGCTTGCGGTCTGGAATGCCATCGATGAACACCACCTGACTCGCCACCGGGTCGCTGCCTTGAATGTTGGAATTGTCGAAGCACTCAATGTGATGGGGTCGACGACCCAGACGAGCGACTTCTTGGAGTCGCTCGAGGGCTTCATCGGTCCGCGCGTGGCGAAGACGCGCTCGACGAAGGGCTCCGTCCGCGTTTTTCAGGGCCAACTCAAGCACGCGAGCCTTCTCGCCGCGAACCGGCTTGCGCACTTCAACGGCCTTTCCGCGCCGATCGGCGAGCACTTCCTCCAGCAGGGGTGTGTCGTTGCACTCTGCGCTCACCAAGACAAGGTCGGGAATCAGCGACGCCGTGTCGTACCAAGTCAGCAACAGGGAAGCCAAAACTTCTCCATTCTCGCCGACAACGCCATCCGCAGGAAACGACCGAGCCTCATGCATGCGACCGCCCCGGACGGGCAGCACGACAACCATGGCTCGCTCTCCCTCGCGCACAATCGCCCAAGCATCATGGTTGCCCGCGCTCCCACCCGACGCAATCTGAGCCTCTAAACTGGACTGGACCGCCCGAATCACGTCGCGAACTCGGGCCGCATCCTCGAACTCCTCACGGGCAGCATGCGTCATCATTTGCTCGTTTAGTGAGCCGATCAGTTCCTTGTTCTTGCCGTCCAAGAACAACATGGACTGCTCCACCACTTGGTTGTACTCCTCTGGGGATACACCCTCGACACAAGGGGCAACGCATCGGTGCATTTGGTGCAGCAAGCAGGGTCGACTTCTTCGCTTCATTTCATCGTCTGTGCAGGTTCGAAGCGGGAACCTTCGCGATAAAAACTCGAGCGTCATCCGAGCACGCTGTGCGGATGCATAGGGCCCAAAGTACCGGGCACTGCCGCCACGCTCCCGAGTGACCTGAAACCGGGGCCAGCGGCTCTTGGGGTCGATCTTCAGGTGAAGGAAGGACGAGTCATCACGAAGCCTGACATTGTACCGAGGTCGATGCTTCTTAATCAG
>Ga0160422_10001466_pt1 | contig 14743 bp, 12 predicted proteins | sample Fk160mmetaG_FD_108192 | JGI IMG/M metagenome (GOLD analysis project Ga0160422, IMG submission 108192) | Marine microbial communities from the Central Pacific Ocean - Fk160115 60m metaG | ecosystem: Environmental > Aquatic > Marine > Oceanic > Photic zone | place: The Central Pacific Ocean...
GTTTCAGCAACTACAGTTGAGAAAGGATAAACAGTAGATGAACCTACTATATTAATTTGATCTCTAGCATTAGTGGTTCCCAAAAAAGCTAGATTAATTAAAGTCAGCAAAAATATTTTTTTAAACATACATTCTCCATTAGTTAAATAATGATTATTTATCTAATAGTTTTATTACAATATTATTACATTATTACAAATTAAGATAAAATTTTTCATGCCACTAATATTATAAGTAATAAATAAAAAATTTTTTAAATCGTAATAAATTTGTAACATTTTATATTTATGTTCCTCTTAAAGTTTTATTAAAAGAATTTTAGGAAGGATATAAAAATGAATTTAAAAAAAAGCTTTATAATATATGTGGCATATATTTTTAGTCTTATAATATTTAATTTTAATGTGAACGCTGACTCACATGCTGATAAGTTAGATAAAATTGAGTCACAAGTCCAAGATGCACTTATAAAAATAAATAGAATGGAAAAGGAAAATAAAGACGTTCCTTCAATAAAAGTTGGGCCTGGTCTTAAATTTAAATCAGGGAAAAATGAAGTTAAGCTCGGTGGAAGAATACATTTTGATACTGGTTCCTATAAAAATGAAAAAGGCGCTAAATGCGAAGTCAATGATACAACTGGCGGATCATGTTTAGTAAATGGAACTAACTTTAGAAGAATGCGTTTAGCTATGAGTGGCAAGTATGATGATTTTTATTACTATAAGGCATCAGTAGATTGGGGCGCTTCTGCTAAACAAGGCAGTGATGAAACAGATAATGCTTCAATAGATGAAGTATTTCTTGGATATAAATTAGCAAAGAACACTACATTTTCAGTAGGTAAGCAAAAAATGCCACTAGCTTTTGCCGAGTCTACTTCATCAAATGATATGGCTTTTATTGAAAGAGCACCAAGTTTAGATGCTATGACAGATGAAACTATTGGCCCAAAGAGAATGGGAGTCCAATTAAGAAATTGGGACAAGAAAATGGGTTATCTTGTGGAGTTAGGAATGCATGGTTCAAGTGATACTTTTTCAACTGAACAAACAAGTGAAGATTTTGGTCTAGGTGGCAGACTAGTTTATGCTCCTATTCATGAAAAAAAGCATGCCTTACATTTAGGTTATTGGCATAATAAAACTCTTGTGGATAATAGAAGAGGTGGAGCAGCAAGTGGCAGAGGCGCAACTGATTTACAATGGAACTATAGAATCGGCTTAAATATTGCTGATGAAAAGTTCTTAGATATGGAAGATGATGCTGACGATAAGGGTTCATGGACAGATATGGAACATTATGGGGCTGAACTAGCATACCTTTTTGGTCCAGCATGGTTTCAAGCCGAATGGATTTGGGGTCAGTTTAATAGAGATCCTTTAGCTGGAGATTCAAACACTTTCAAAAGTTATAAAGCTAACGGAGGTTACTATCAGTTTGGATACGTACTGGGTAGCGAACGAAGATATACTATCAAAAAAGGTGGATGGAAAGCTCCTAAAGTAAAAAATGATGTAGCTAAAGGAGGCTCTGGAGTTCATGAAATTGCTATAAGAAGAGATCAATTAAGCTTAAATGATTTAGCTGAATCTGCTTCTTCAGGTTTTACTATTAATGAAGGAACTCAAAAAACATGGACCCTTGGTTACAATTGGTATTTAAACAACTCCAATAGAATTATGGTTAATTACATTCATGTAGATGTAGATTGTGAAGCAGTTAATAACGTTACAAGCGCTGCATGTGGAGAGTCAGCGGGAGGAATTACTAACGACCCCGATAACTACACTTCTATAAAAGCTTTAGGCGTAAGGTTTCAAACTAAATGGTAATATCCTTATTTAAATAAAAAAATTATCAACAAATATCTCCGTTAAAGTTGATAAAATAAATGAGCTCTCTGAGTATTACTCAGAGAGTTTTTTTTAAAGTACAGCTTACTGACGTACCTTCTTTTTCTTCACTTTCTATTTTAAGTTTTCCTTTGTGGTTAGCAATTATTTCATCTACGATAGAAAGTCCTAATCCGGTTCCTTTTATATTTTGGCTTCCTTTTCCTCTATAGAATCTTTCTTTAATTTTTTCTAAATCAAATTTAGAAACTCCTATTCCATTATCTTTTACTAAAATATTTATATATTCTTTTTCCTCATTAATGAGAACTGAAACTTTACTTGAGGAATACTTGAAACAGTTATCTAATAAGTTATTTAATAAAAGTTCTAACTCCCATGGGTTTGCATTTAAGATAGTTCTTTTACTTATATTATTTTCTAATTTTATATTCTTTTTTTCATTATTAAAAAGATATTTTTTAATAAATTCTGAAATAAATTTATAAAAATTAACACTTTGATTTACAGCTAAATCTTTATTCATTTCCACTTTTGAAAGATCTAAAAAAGATTCAATTAATTTTTTTAGTCTCAAAGAATTATTAAGTAAATGTTCAGGAAAGTTTTTATTTTTTTTTACAGCTTCGGGGTCGTGATTAATGATTTCAGATATTCCAATTATATTTGTTATAGGAGTTTTAAGCTCATGGCTTGCATTAGCTAAAAAATCATTTTTTTCCCTTAGAGATTTTGCGATTTGACTTTGGTCAATAAAAATTAATAAAAAAGTTGAAGCATTACTTTCTTCTGAAAATAAGGATTGTAATAAAACTTTGTAAGTAATATTTTTGTCTTCTATTTCATTATTAAATTGAAATTCTTTACTACTGATTTCCTCTTTAAGATTATCATCCGTTATATCGAAATTTCTAAAGTGCTCATAAAGAAAAGATTTTTCTAGTTCTTTAGAGAAAGCTTTTTCTGCAAATTCATTTGCAAATAAAATAAATTTTTTTTCATTGATTATAATCATTGGAAGAGGTATTGAGTCTATCAGTTTTGAATAATTATTTTTTGCCTCTTGCAATTCAGAATTTAATAATTGATTTTTTCTTTCTAGGGAAGCCTTAATTCGTAAAATTTCGTTTTTGGGATTCAAAAAAAAGTTATAAAGAGTTGGTTGTATATAAATATTATCTTTAGCAAAATATTCTATTAGATACTTGAAAACAAAATACATTCTTAAGGTTTGAAAAAAAAACAATATAGAAGTTGAAATTATTACGATAGTTGCAGACTCGTACTTGCCGCCTAAATATAAAAGAGCTGCTAAAGCATACAAAAGCAAGAAAAGTAAAATAATTATTAAGTATTTTGCTCTAAACAATTATGCTTTTTTTTTTTATCTTTTTAGTTTCAGTAACGGTATCTTCAGGAGACTCATAGCTGTAGGCTGCAAATAGAGCCATAGTTACTACTTCAGAAACATTAGCACCTACTCTAACTATTTGAGCAGAATGAGAAAGTCCAGTTAATAGAGGACCAATTTTTTTAGCTGCACCTACTTCGCCTAAAAGTCTTGATGCAATACTTGCTGAATGCAACCCAGGCATAATAAGTATATTTGCAGGCCTAGATAATCTACTGAATGGATAATAAGTAAGTAACTGTTGGTTTAAAGCAACATCCGCAGTCATCTCTCCGTCATATTCAAAATCTACTTTTCTGTTATTTAATACCTCAATCGCTGAATGAACTGTTTCTGTTCCTTTAAGTGCAGGATTTCCAAAATTTGCAAACGATAAAAGCGCTACTCTTGGAGAGTGCCCTAACTGTTTTGCTATTTTTGCAGTTTGACATGCTATATCGGCTAGTTCTTCACTAGTAGGACTATAATGTACAGTAGTGTCAGCAATAAATAATGTTCTCCCTTCAACCATCAATATAGAAAGTCCAAAAATTCTTGAATTTGTAGCAGGTTCTATAACTTTTGTAATATCATCATATGCCACAAAGTAATTTCTAGTAGATCCAGTTACCATTCCATCAGCGTCCCCGTTGGCTACCATACAGGATGCGAATATATTTCTGTCTTGATTTACTAATCTCTGACAATCCCTTTCCAAATAACCTTTCCTGCTAAGTTTGTTGTATAAAAAATCAAAATAGTCATGATTTTTATTTGAAAGCTTGGCATTAATTATTTCAAGACCATCAGTTTTATTTATACCAATTTTTTTCATGGTATTTTTAACCACGTCTTCTCTACCCACTAAAATCGGTTGCCCATATCCTTCTTTGTAAAACTGTACGGCTGCGCGAATTACTGTCTCTTGCTCGCCTTCAGCAAACACTATTTTCTTAGGAGAGGAAATTACAGTATCAGCAACTTTTTGTATTAATGTAGCCGTTCTATCAAGCCTTGCTGCTAATTTTCTTCTGTAACCCAATTCGTCTAGTATTGGTTTTCTAGCAACGCCAGTATCTTCTGCAGCTTTAGCAACTGCTGGAGGAATTGAGGTTAACAACCTTGGGTCAAATGGTTTTGGAATTATATAATCTGGTCCAAATTGTAATTGTTGTCCAGCATAAGCTGATGATACTTCATCTGGAACGTCTTGCTTAGCTAGGTCGGCTAAAGCATTGGTTGCTGCTATTTTCATTTCAATATTAATTGCACTAGCTCTTACATCAAGTGCTCCTCTAAAAATATAAGGAAAACCTAAAACGTTATTTACCTGATTTGGATAATCTGACCTACCTGTAGCAATTATAGCATCAGGCCTTACCGATTTAAGAACTTCAGGACTAATTTCTGGATCTGGATTTGCCATAGCAAAAACTATAGGATTTTTTGCCATATTTTTCATCATATCTTCCGTAAACGCTCCCTTTACAGAAAGACCATAAGCAACATCTGCTCCTTTTAATGCATCTTCCAAAGTTTTACAATCCGTATCTACCGCGTGTGCAGATTTCCATTGATCTAAATTTTCTCTCTTTTTTGAAATAACACCCTTTCTATCACACATTATAGCGTTTTCAGCAGGCATACCCATTGCTTTTAGAAGTTCGACGCAAGCAATTCCAGCAGCTCCAGCTCCATTGACAACCATTTTAAAATTTTTAATATCTCTTCCTGTTATAGATAAAGCATTAATTAATCCTGCTGTTGCAACTATAGCAGTGCCATGTTGATCATCATGAAATACAGGAATATCTAGAAGCTCCGATAACCTTTGTTCTATCATAAAACATTCGGGAGCTTTTATGTCTTCTAAATTTATTCCACCCCAAGATTTACCTAAATGTTTTACACAATTACAAAACTCATCAACATCTGATGTATCAACTTCAATATCAATTCCATCTATGTCTGCAAATCTTTTAAATAATACAGCTTTACCTTCCATTACTGGTTTTGAAGCTAACGCACCTAGATTACCTAACCCTAAAACGGCTGTTCCATTTGAAATTATAGCCACCATATTTCCTTTTGCAGTGTAGTCATATGCACAATCTTCATTTTCTTTGATTTCTAGACAAGGATACGCAACTCCAGGTGAATACGCTAACGATAGATCTCTTGCTGTTGATAATGGTTTTGAAGGCGCAATAGAAAGCTTTCCAGGTTTATCATTTCTGTGAAAATCTAGAGCATCTTTTTTTGTTATATTAGATCTGGAAGTTAAATCAGCCATTTTATTTATATAAATTTTAATATAGTATCTTTTTAAAATAGGGTAAAGAAAATTAGTAAAATGGCCATAGGTAAACTAACACCATTATTAAGACAGTATTTAGACATTAAAAATAAATATAAAGATTGTTTGATTTTTTTTAGATTAGGAGATTTTTATGAACTATTTTTTGAGGATGCAGAATTATCTTCTAAAATACTTGGTATTACTCTTACTAAAAGAGGCCAGGTAGAAGGCAAAGATATACCCATGTGTGGTGTTCCCTACCATCAAGGGGAAAGTTACCTTTCAAAACTTTTAAAGGCCGGGCATAAAGTAGCAATATGTGAACAAACTGAAACACCAGAAGAAAGCAAAAAAAGAGGACACAAAGCTATTATAGAAAGAAAAGTTGTAAGAATAGCTTCTCCTGGAACTCTAACTGAAGAAATTGAGTTAGGTGATAAAGAAAATAATTACCTTATGTCATTTGTAGCATATGCGGAACAATTTTCTGTAGCTTGGGTAGATATATCCACTGGTGAGATAAACTCAAAATATTGCAATGATTTTAAAGAGTTATTAGAAGTTTATCTTAATATATCTCCGTCAGAAGTAGTCATAGTAGATCTTTTTTTTGAAAAAAAATTTATTGAAAAATTTTCAAACTCGGTTCCCCTCACTTTTTTTGACTTAAAGAATAAAGACTATGAAAAGCTTAAAATTTTTTTACGAGAATTTTATAAGGGGAATGTAAATTTTATTGAAGATAAATTTTCTAAAAGTGAGATTATTTCATTAGGTATTATTTTAAATTATATTTCTTACACTCAAAACGGAAAACTGCCGCATTTAAAATCACCTCACCTTATTAATAAGGAAATGTTCTTAGAAATAGATAATGCTTCAAAAAGAAATCTAGAAATTATTAGAACATTAACCGGAGATAAAGAAGGGTCTCTTTTAAATAGTGTAGATTACACATTAACTTCTGCAGGAAAAAGAAAGTTACTCAATGATCTTGAAAATCCTCTTTATTCTTTAGATAAAATAAATAATAGATTGAACCTAGTAGATTTTTTTTTTCAAAATTACAATTTAATCAATTTTGACTTACAAGAAAAATTAAAAAAAATTCCAGATATTGCAAGATCAGCTAATAGGCTCTTTTTAAAAAGAGGTGGTCCTAGAGATCTATTTAGTATCATGCAGGGATTAGAGCAATTTAACGATTTGGTTAATGAAATTATTAATAAATCGGAAAAAAAACAACTTATTAAAAGTATAAATCTTTTAGTTAAAGAGACTCATAACAATAAATCTCTTTTTGATGCAGCAGGATTTCTTAGGAAGGCATTAAAGGATAACATTCCTTTGCAAAACAAGGACGGAAACTTCATAAGGGAAGGATTTGATCCTGAATTAGATAATATAAGAAATATAAGAGAAAATAGTAAATCTTTGATACTGAATATTGAACAAAAAGAAAAAAAATTAACTGGTATAGCAGGATTGAAAATTAAATATAACAATTTTCTTGGTTATTTTATTGACCTTTCAAATGTAAACCACAAATTCTTAAAAAATAACGATCAAAGATATATACATAGACAAACACTAAAAAATTCATTCAGATATACCACAACAGAGCTAATTGAAATATCGGAAAAAATTTTGGACTCAAACTTTCTTTTTACCAAAAAAGAAAATGAGATTTATAATAATCTTGTAAGCAAAATAGCAAATAATGCTTCATCAATTTTAAGAGTAAGTGATATAGTAGCTAGAATTGATGTAGCGCAAAGTTGGGCAAACTATGCTAAAAAATACAACGCTATAAGACCAGTATTGTCTAATAATAGGGATTTTTCTGTTATTGAAGGACGACATCCTTCTGTAGAAAAGTCTCATACTGAAAAATTTATATCAAATTCTTGTATTTTAACTGAAAAAGAAAATAAGTTTTTTAAGTTAATTACAGGTCCAAATATGTCAGGTAAATCTACGTATTTAAGACAAAATGCAATAATTCTAATAATGGCACAATCAGGAGGTTTTTGTCCTGCAAAAAATGTATCGATAGGAATTTGTGACAAACTTTTTTGCCGTGTAGGGTCAGGCGACGAGCTTGCAAAAGGTAATTCTACATTTATGGTAGAAATGCTAGAAACTGCAAATATCTTAAATTCAGCAAGTAGTAAGTCGCTTGTTATATTAGATGAGATAGGAAGAGGAACGTCAACTTTTGATGGGATTTCTATAGCGTGGGCAACCAGCGAATATTTATTAAAAAATATTAAAAGCAAGGTTTTATTTGCTACGCATTACAATGAATTATCAAATTTGGCAAAAAAGTTTGAAGGCCTCGATTTAAATACCTTTAGAGTAAAAGAATGGAAAGGTGAATTGATTTTTTTATACGAAATAATAGATGGTTTAGCAGAAAGCTCCTATGGAATACAAGTTGGAAAAATGGCAGGTTTGCCCTTAGAAGTCACTTCTCAAGCATTTAATATATTATCCAAGTTAGAACAAAATGATTATGATTTTTTAAATGCATCTGACCAGTTGAAGCTAAGTTTCAATGAAAAGAAGCAAATAAATGGTAATGCTAACACAGAGAAAGTTTTAAAAGAAATAAAGTCTATAAACCTAGATGAAACAAGCCCTTTGGAAGCTTTACAAAAACTTTCAGACATTCAAAAAATTTTAAAGATGGATGAAAAGTGAATAAAAAAGATACTAATAATCTTTTTAAATCTTTCAGCATAATGAGCGGATTAACTTTAATTAGCAGAATATTGGGTTATGTTAGAGACTTATTTTTTGCCTTTATATTCGGAGCGACACCGATAGCAGATAGTTTTCTGCTGGCTTTTAGGATTCCTAACTTTTTTAGAAGGCTATTTGCAGAGGGAGCAATAAATAATGCATTTATTCCAATTTATCTATCAATTTCTAATAGGAAAGATAAAGCAGCATCTAAAGAGTTTAGCGGCAGTCTATTTTTAATTTTAATATTAGGATTGATCTTAATTCTGATACTAGCAGAATTATTCATGCTAGAAATAGTTAAATTTCTAGCGCCTAATTTTTCTATTGATATGCAAGTTAAAACAGCCAATTTGGCTTCAATTATGTTTCCATATCTGATTTTTATTTCAGCTAGCTCTTTCATTGGAGCTATTTTGAATGCTAATAAACGTTTTTTGATGTGGACATTTTTACCTATTGTATTGAACTTGTTTATGGTTTTAGGCATGTTTTTTTCATTTCAAAAATCTTTAGACGTTGGTGTTACGTTATCTTTTTCTGTGTTGCTAGCAGGATTTATTCAGTTTATCCTAATACTATTCTGGAGTCGCTATGTAAAAATAAATTTTATTTTCAAGATGCCTAAATTATCTGGGGAAATTAAAAGTTTTTTTAAATTATTATTTCCAAACTTATTAGCTGGTGGCGTCGTACAAATAAATCAATTTATAGGAGTTATATTTGCTTCTTCAATTCCTGGTGCAATTTCATGGCTCTACTATGCTGATAGAATTGTACAATTACCATTAGGTATATTTATTATTTCCATTACAACAATTTTATTAACAAGTCTCTCTACCCCTTCTTTGAAAAGGAGTAAGGTAAAGATAAAAAAACAGATTGAAAAATCATTAGAAATCATTTTAGGAATTTCTCTATTAAGTTGTATTGGGTTATTTGTTTTATCTGATTTGATTATAGATATCTTATTTAGAAGAGGTCAATTTGGATTTGGTGATGTAAAAGCTACCAGCGAGGCTTTGATTATGTATGCAATAGGCCTTCCTGCTTTTGGTCTAATTAAAATTTTTTCTACAATCTTTTTTTCTTTTAAGGATACAAAAACGCCTTTCAGAATTTCCTTTTTTTCTATGATATTAAATTTTATTCTTATTAATATTTTTATAAATGATTTTGGACACTTGGGGATAGCACTATCATTAAGCCTTTCCAGTTGGGTAAATGCATTTTTCCTATACTTTTTTATACATCTTAGAGGTTATTGGAAAATAGATTTTAATTTTATTAAGAAACTGCTTAAGCTTTTTTTCGTTTTTATAATAACACTTAATCTTGTTCATAGTATTGAATATTTAGTATTATTTTTTGATTTAATATCTACTTCAAATTTCTTCAAAAAAATTTTATTATTATTTTATATAGCTATTGCAGCAGTCATTTCTTTTACCTTATTCTGTATAGTATTTAGAATATTCAGACTGAAGGATTTAAGAAAAGAAAATTTGTTTAAACTGTTTAAGGAGTGATAATTGGATATTATTTTTTCAGGAGTTCAACCAACTGGAAACCTCCACATTGGTAATTATTTAGGTGCTATTAAAAATTTTGTAGAAATTCAGAAAAGAGAAAATATTGCAAAATCATATTATTGTGTAGTAGATTTACATGCAATTACTGTTTGGCAAAATCCCTATCAGCTAAAGAAAGATATTTTAGAAACAGCTGCCTGTTTTATTGCTGCTGGTATAGATCCGAATAAAAGTATTATTTTTAATCAGTCCAGAGTATCTTGTCATGCTGAACTAGCCTGGATACTAAACTGTGTTTGTAGGATAGGTTGGCTTAATAGAATGACCCAATTTAAAGAGAAAGCAGGAAAAAATAGAGAAAAAGTTTCTGTAGGTCTTTATACTTATCCAGTTCTAATGGCGGCGGATATTTTATCTTATAAAGCAAATTTAGTTCCAGTTGGAGACGATCAAAAACAACATTTAGAGTTGGCAAGAGACATTGCAAATAAGTTTAATTATGACTATCAAGCAACTTTTTTTCCTGAAATAAATCCAATTATTTTTGGTAGTGCGACCAGAGTTATGAGTTTAAGAGACGGAAATAAAAAAATGTCTAAATCAGATGATTCTGATTATTCTCGAATTAATTTACTGGATGATGAAGACAGCATTAAGAATAAAATTAAAAAAGCAAAGACTGATAGTGAAAGTATTATGGGATATGAAGCTTTAGATGATAATGGAGAATTTAAAAATAGCGTGATATCAGAAAGACCAGAGGCTGTAAACTTAATAAATATTTTTAGTGCTATTAATAATGAGCCAAAAAAAAGAGTAGTTGAAACTTTTATGGGAAAAAATTTTAGTAGCCTAAAAGAAAGTTTAACTGAGTGTTTAATAAATAGAATTGTTCCTATTGGAAAAGAAATGAAACGCATAAAAGAAGATAATTCTTTCTTAAGGTCACTGTTGGAAAAAGGATCTGAAGAAGCAACAGAAAACGCTAAGAAAAATATATTGGAAATAAAAAAAATAATGGGACTTTATTAAAAGGAATTAATTTGGATATCTACCTCCCTATAGCTGAAACATCACAGAACTTATTTTTTCTTTTGATAATAGGTTTTTTAGCAGGAATATTGTCAGGTATGTTTGGTGTTGGCGGTGGCTTTTTAACCACCCCAATATTAATAGTAAGTGGAATTCCGCCAGCAGTAGCTGTAGGAAGTGAAGCAAATCATATAGTAGGTTCTTCTTTAACGGGCTTTTTGAACTATTTTAGAAGAAAGTATGTTGATCTTAGAATGGGGTCAGTAATGATAGTAGGAGGAGGATTTGGATCTGTCTTAGGAGTTTATTTTTTTAAATATTTGTCTTCTATAGGAAGGCTAGAAGAGGTAATAGCTATTGCTTACATAGTATTTTTAGGGGTTTTAGGAATTTATATGCTTTTTGAAAGTTTGAGAACGAAAAAAAATAAAGCTCTTGGAAACTTAATAAAACTTCATGATCATGGATGGCTTCATGGACTTCCATTAAGACTTAAGTTCAGGCGTTCAAAATTATACATAAGTGTAATACCACCATTTTTAATAAGTTTTTTAATAGGGATATTAGCTTCTATTCTTGGTGTAGGAGGTGGTTTTATTTTGGTACCGGCGATGATTTATATATTGGGAATGTCAACACAGGTTGTAATAGGTACTTCTTTAATGCAAGTTTTATTTGTATCCATAGTATCAACAATTATGCATTCTCAAGTTAATCAAACAGTTGACGTAATTTTATCAGGATTTTTGCTCTTTGGTGGTGTTTTTGGAGTTCAGGCTGGAGCGCTTATAGTTCAAAAAATATCTGGTGAAATTATTAGAATGCTTTTAGGAATTTTAATTTTTTCATTATGTGTTTTTCTCTTTTCTAAGCTACTTATCGATCCGGGCCTATTATACGTAATAGAGTTTTTAAAATGAAATTACTATTTATTTTACCAATTTTTTTAAGCTTTTTTTGCAAAACTATAATATGTAAAGATAATTTAATTGCTGAATTTTTAGACAACCAAATAAACATTGATGTTGGCTTTACAGGTAAAAAACTTTCTTATTTTGGTGCGCTAAATACTCCGGGAGACTTAGTTATTATAGTTACCGGACCAAGAAAAGAGATAAAAGTTTTAAAAAAAGAAAAAAAAATTTGGTTTTGGATAAATTCTAAATCCAGACTTTTTTCAGATGTTCCTACATACTATTATGTCGCATCTAGTAAACCACTAAGTCAGATAAAGAATGATGCCTTTTTAAGGATTAACCAAATTGGATTACAAAATCTAAGGTTTGAGGGAGCGGAGGAAATAGAAGATGATAAGAGATTAGAATGGAGAGAAGGAATAATAGAAACTATGAAAAAAATTGGAAATTATAATTCTTCAAGAGGTGAAATTGAAATTATAGACCAATATTTGTTTAAAACAGAGATAAGTTTTTCGTCTGATATATCAGAAGGTACATATATAGTTGATACCTTGCTTTTAAAGAATGAAGAAATAATTGGATCTAAAAGATCCTTTATAAATGTTTCAAAATCAGGTTTAGGAGAAAAAATATATATGTTTGCTACAAAAAATAGTTTGATATATGGATTTTTTGCGGTCTTGATTGCTTTATTTTTTGGTTTTTTGGTTAATGAATTAATAAGGAGAATAAATGCCTAGATTAAAAAATAAACCATTGAGTAACGAATATTACTTAGTTTGTGTAGACGAGTCGAACGAATTTTATTCTGCTCTAGAGTATGCTTGCAATAATGCTTTTAAAGAAAATATTGGTATAATTTTACTATTCATCATTGAGGTTGCTAATTTTAGACATTGGAAAGGTGTAGAGACTATTATGCTTGAGGAACAAAAAACAAAAGCTAAATTTTTATTGGAAGAACATCAAATGAAAATCAAAAAAGATTATAAACTTAAAGTAAAGACTCTTATAAAAAGAGGCGATAAAGTAGAGTCGATTTTGAAATTATTAAATAACAAAAGGCATAAAATAAAAAATCTTATTCTAGGTTTGGCCTTAGAAGGAAACGATACAAATAAAATTATTAATAGTCTCACTGGTAGTTATAGAAAAAAGTTAAACTTGCCAATTACGATAGTTCCTGATAAAAATAAAAATTATGTTTTTAAGAGTAGAGGAAACACCAAACCCTAATACTTTAAAGTTTATTCCTGAAAAAAGTTTAGACTTTAAGGGATCAAAATTATTTACCAAAGAAGATAATGTACAAGACTCAGATTTGCTTAAGGAAATCTTTTCTGTTAGTGGCGTTGTAAGTGTTTTATTAAATGCAGATTTCATTTCAATTTCCAAGTCTGAGGAGGAGGATTGGCAAGCCTTAAAGACAATTCTTACAGCTAAAATTGGAACATCTTTACAAAAATCAATTAGTTTATTTAAAAGTGAAGCAAAAGAAATAAATAAACTAAATCTAAAGAGTAGTCCCATAGAAAAAGAAATAATTGAATTATTAGAAACTAAAGTAAAACCTGCAGTTGCTAGCCACGGAGGCGATATTTCCTTTCATAGTTTTAAGCAGGGAGTTGTCACATTAGAACTTAAAGGAAGTTGTTCAGGATGTCCTTCATCAACTGCTACATTAAAAATGGGCATTGAAAATATGCTAAAACATTATATTCCAGATGTTAAAGAAGTTGTAGAACTATCAAATTAATTAAGGTTCTTTATTATAGGAAATTTTTTTGCATCAAAAAGTTGATAGTGCCACCATTCATTTTGATAAAAATCAAAGCCTGCTAAAATCATAATAGAAAGCAATAAACTTCTATTCTTTCTAGATTTAACAGGAATACTTTTTGACAAATGAAATGCTTTCTCCGTAAAATCGTCAAAGTCTGTGCCCATATCCAATTCAATATTATTTTTAGTTAGTGTGAGGTCTACAGCAACGCCTCTGGTATGTGGTGATCCTTTCTTAGGATCAACTAGAAAATTTGGATCAGGCGAATGACTCCATAATGCTTCTTGAACATAATGTGGTCTGTAGGCATCAAATATTTTTAATTTGCAATTAAAATCTTTAGCTATTTTAGAGGCCAATAGCAGTCTTTCTGCTGCTGCATTAATCAACATACACTTTCCTTCTTTATAAATTTTTTTCCCTGTAATATTTTTTCTACTTGAGTATCTAAGATCAATGTCCACGTCAAATTTATTTTTATTTATTTCTATCAATGTCATAATAAATTATCTAATAATTACATTATGAAAAAAAAAAATATTTTAACAATAGAAACTTCTCTAGGAAGAATTTTTCTTGCTTTAATCAAAAATGAAGAAGTTTTAGTAAAGACAATAGTTTCTTCTAGAAGCATCGAAGAAGATATAAATAGTCTTTTAAGTTTAATAATGAAAAAAGCAGCAATAAAGTTTAATGAAATTGATATAATTTTGGTATCGCTGGGCCCAGGATCATTCACCGGGATAAGGATCGGCATTTCTGTAGCAAAAGCTATAGCAATTTCCACAGGAGCTAAAATTTTCGGATACTCTAATTTTGAAAGCGTCTTAAGTCAATTCTTTTCGTCAAATAAAATAGAAAAAACAAAAAAAATACAAGTCCTCATTCAAGGTCCTGGTGATGAATTTTTTAGAAAGAGATTTATAAATAATAATCTTGAAAAAAAAAATAGTATAATAACTAAAAGAGAATTACTTGAAACAAAAAATACAAGTAATTATTTGAACGTAGGAAGTTTTCCTAATACATTAAATATTAAAAATTATTTTTTTTCCGCTCTTAATAAATCAGGTGTAAAAAATATGGTAGGAAGTCAAAAAAAAAATTTTAAAATAATTTTCTCAAAGGGCCTAAATCCAATATACATAAAAGAACATTATGCAAAAAAAAAATAATATAGAAATAA
>Ga0160422_10001467_pt1 | contig 14739 bp, 7 predicted proteins | sample Fk160mmetaG_FD_108192 | JGI IMG/M metagenome (GOLD analysis project Ga0160422, IMG submission 108192) | Marine microbial communities from the Central Pacific Ocean - Fk160115 60m metaG | ecosystem: Environmental > Aquatic > Marine > Oceanic > Photic zone | place: The Central Pacific Ocean...
CCCCGGCCCGCTTCGGCCGTCGTCCCGCGCGTCAGCCCTGCGTCCGCCCCGCGCCCTACTTGGCCACAACCAGCGAGTAGATCATGTACGCCGCAACCTGCGCGATGCCAAAGGCCTGCAGCACGACGACGATGAGCTGGTAGTCGCGGAGCTTGGCCATGTTCTCTGCGTTTGTGTCCATGAAGGTGTCGCGGGCCGCCGGCACCGTCACGTTGGCGGCCGCGCCTGCCTGCACCTCGTACCAGTGCGCCGCCGTCGGGATGAGCACGGTGTACAGCGGCAGCGAGGCCAGCAGCAGACCGTTGGTGCCCGCCATCAGCAGCGGCCGCAAGAAGGGCTTGCGGAAGAAGGAGCCGAAGAGGACGACGCAGACCACGCCGGCCAGGAGGAAGAAGAAGGCGACCGAGTGCACCATCACAAACCAGCCCGGCAGGTCCGCCGTCTCGCCGGCCTCGGTGGCAAACTTGGTCCGCGTGATCGCAAACGCCAGGATGGCGAAGACGACGGCGACGATCCACGTCGCAAGGTGCAACAAGGCCTTGTACCGATTCTGATCCGTGACGAGTGACGGAAAGAACCGCGGCAACATGTCACCCTCCTTCGACTCTCCACCCGGGATCTGCAAGTCATCGTTTGCAAACGGGCCATCGTCCGTTTTGCCGCCTTTGCCGTCGCTTGTCGGGCCGCCAAAGACGCCGCCCGTGGGCTCCGTCCGGGGCACGGGGCGCAGATCGCTCTTGCGCATGGCAGCGCGCGTATGCCGCTCGCTGCGCGGCGATCGAAACACTGGTTTATTCATTCTACGACGGCTGGCCTCGTACCGGGCTGCACGCGCCCGTTGGCCCGCTTGTCCCCCCCTCACCACCCTCTGTCCCGGCGTCGCAGCCGTCGCTACGACGCCGCTACCAGCCCGTCGGGGCAATCGAGACGTCGTCCGTGAGCCCAAAGTGGTGCTTGAGCCACGTGCGAGACGTCATCTTGGTGTGCTCGTACCACGGCGCCGCGTCCGGCACGTAGACCTTGGTCATGTGCACGGCGACGCGATTGTCCTTCTCGCTGCCGGTGAGCTGCACCACAAAGGCGCCGGTCGGGTCGAAGGCGACGAGGGTGCGGCGCTCGTCCGTGCGCTTTGCAAACTCGTCGTAGACGCCGAGGATGACGCGCGCCTCGACCTCCGTCTCCGGCTTCGCGATGAAGCCGGCCATCCTTTGCTTGCGCGGACGGATCAGGGCGTCCCGCGAGACGCGCGGCGAGCCGTCGTCGTGCACGGGTGGGGAGACCGACGCCGGCCACGGCATCTCCACCGCGTCGGGGAAGCGCGCCTTCAGGTCCTTCAACGCCGCCGCGTCGAGCTGCAGCGTGCGGCTCGGGAGCGGCACCGGCAGGCGGATGGGCGCCGGCGCCGGCGGCGGCACCGGCGGCGCCGGCGGCGGGGTCGCGGCCGCCGCCGCCGCCGGCGCGGGCGTCGAGCCGGTCACGGCATCGAAGGCGTCGGCGGGCGCCGGCGGCGGGTCGGCAAAGGTCGGATCGTCCGACTCGTCGTCCATGCGCGCGCGGGCCGCCGCGGCCTCGCGTTCGAGCACCGCCACGCGGCGCTCGTTGCAGTCGAGCGCACTGTTGTAGAGGGCGCGATTGCTTGCGGGATCGGCGCGCGACGGCGCCTCCGCCGCGATCGCCTGCTTCTTCTGCCGGTTGAGCGTCGCGATCCTCGCAAGCGTCTGCGACTGGTCGTTGTGGAGGTTGCGCTTGCTCTCGACGTGGTACGGAAACTCGCGCTCCTCCGCCCGCTCCTTCTGCCGGAGCGCCTTCCAGGCGCGGGAGTTTGTGCTGACATTCTGCGCGAGGAGCGCGGCCCGCTCCGCCTGCACCTTGGAGCTGAGATCGGTCAACGCCGGCGCAATCTCGCCCCGTTCGAGCTTGCCCCGGCGTGCGTCGGCCTCGGCGATCGCCTTCGCGTCCTCGTCGACGGGGTCGTCGTCGCCGTAGCGGACGGGGAGCTTCTGGCCGCGGGCGGGCTCGGTGCGCTGCGCCGTCACCTGCTCGAGGGCGGCGAGGTGCTCCGCCTCCTCCGGCGCGAGGCCCGCTGCGCGCGGGCACGCGGGAGCGTACACCCGCGACGCCTCGGCCGCCTCTGCCCGCGCGGCAATCGCAGCGTCGCGCTCCGCCTTGGACGTGCGCCGGCGCGCGACGCGCGGGCGCTTTGCCGGCGGCCCGCGCGCCGCCGTGGGCGAGGCGCGCTCGAGAACGGCCTTGCCGCCATCGGCGAGACCCAGGGCCGCCAGCTCCGCGTGGTTATCCCGCATGGTCCGCAGGCGATCCTCTTCGTACACCGACAGCGGGTCGGGGTCGCGCTCGGACGCCGAGGAGTCGCCGTCGCACTCTTCTTCGCCGTCGGCTTCCGAGTCGACCTCGACCGGCGATTCGGCGTCGGAGGCCTCGGCGCAGTCCATGTACTCCTCGTGCTGCTCGCGAGTGTTCTTGCGGCGCTTCGCCATGCCCTCGAGCGCCGTCGCGCGCTGCCCGCCGCGCGTGCGACGCTTCAGCGTCGCCACAACGGCGCTGCCGCTGGCGCTGCCGTCGTCGCCGTCGCTGCCGTCGTCGGAGTCGCTGTCGTCCGACGTCCGCCGCGGCTTTGGCCGCTTCGCCGGCTTCTTCGCCTTGGCCTTGGGCGAGGGCCGCGGCGCTGCGCCCTCGTCGTCGCCGTCGGCGCCGTCGGCGCCGTCGTCGTCGCCTAGCACCACCGGCTGCTTTGGCGCGACGATCGGAATGTAGTGGTCGGTGCCATTGTGCTTGATGAACACGGCGCCCTGCCGGATGAGCCGGCGCACGGCCGGCTCGAGCGTGCCGCGCGACTGAATGTAGTTCCACCAGCAGTGCACGAAGCCCGTGTCGGGATCCCGCCGGTACGCGCCCTGGTCATCGCGATCGCCGAAGACGCGCAAGTGCCACTCGTCCTTGTCGTTGTACACCACGGCGATGGGGCGTGCGATGTGCTTGGCGACGAGATGCTGGAAGACGGCGGAGGCGCGCGGCGGGTTTGCGTTCCAAAACCCGGGCGTGCCAAAGCGCCGGAGCTCGCGCGGCGGCGTGCCGTCGAGCTCGGACTGCAGCCAGCTGTCGAGCGCGGTGCCGTGGATGGCGTCGTGGTTGAGCTGCTTGAGTGCGCCGTCGCGCAGGGCGAGTGCAAGCTCGTCGCACTTGCCAGCGCCGCGGACGCCGTCCTCGAGCGGAAGCCGCTCGGCGGCGACGTTGACCGACGTCAGGAAGCAGTCGCCGTTGGGCGCTGCGGCGGCGGCGACGTAGTTGAGCTTGTTGAAGAGGGGCGGCAGGCGTCGGTCGAGCAGCTTGCCCGACGCGACGTACGCTGCCTTGTCGGCGTCGTCGAGCGCCTTCTGCTTCCTCTTCTCCTCGAGCTTGCCGTAGTCGTGCGCCGGGTACAGTGCCTTCTCCGCGGTGCGCGCGTCGCGCCACTTTTTGACGCTCTTGCGAAACCGCTTGGCCGCCGGCGGTACGTCGTCCGTCTCCAGCTGCTTGAGGCGGGCTCCGATGCTGCTGAACTCGAGCCGGTCCTGGTACGCGTCGATCGCGTGCGACGCGAACCAGCCGGCCGTCTTCTCGTGCGCCCCAATGTTGTCGGAGAGCTGCTTCGCGACGAGCGCGGCGCGCGTCGACGGCCGAAGCGCCTTGTCTGCGTCCGCCGCACGCCACAGTTTCTCGGCCTCCTCGAGCATGATTGCGAGGTACAACTCGCTCTCGACGCGAGCTTTGACCGCGCTCTCGAAGGCGTTCGGATCCTCGTGCGGCGCCTTGTTGAGCGCGCCGTCATCGGTCGTGTCGTTCACCCCGTACTCGCGCAGCTTCTCCCGCACGACGTTGCCGTGGAGCTGGTACCGCACGTGCTGGAGGAAGAGCTCCTTGGCCTCGTCGAGCGGCAGCAGCCGCACGTCGTCGGCCGTCGACGTTGCGGCGGGCGCGCGGTCCATCGCGCTGCCGTGACAGAGGTAGAGGAAGCCAAAGCCCGGCTCGCCGCCCGCCGCCGTCGGTTTGGTGCGGTACGCGAAGACGTGGACGTACGCGTCGCAGACGCCGAGTTCGATCGCCGCCTGCCCGGCATCGGGGAGCTGGAGGACGCGGCGCCCGTCCTCGTCCCGCGTGTCGTCGTGCTCGGCGATGCCGGCTTCGATCGCCGCCGCGAGCGCGGGGCTCTGCTGGATGGCGGCGGCCAGCCAGGCGCCGCGAGAGGGGAGAATCGTCGGCCCGAGCACGTGGAAGGGCACATTCTTTTCGTCGTGCAGGTGCGCGACGACGGCGGCGTGCAGCTCGTCGATCGCGTCTTCCGACATGGTCACCGGGGCTCGGAGTCGCGCGATGAGGTCGGTCACGGAGATGTTCGGAGTCGACATCCACCCCCGTCTCGGGCACGCACCTCCCGCGCCCGCCGCAGACGCGGACCCCTAGGTGAACGCAACACGGCTTTTTTTACATCCAGAGCCCTAGACGGACGCAACACGGCTCAAAATTGGGAGGTGCGCACCTCGCAATTTTGAGCCGTGTTGCGTCCACCTAGGGGTGGGAGCCGCGGCGGCGCTCGCAACGGACTCGTTCGAGACGGGCGGACGTTACGAGACCGAACATCTCCGTGCCGCGTGCGCCGTCCGTACTCGCTTCCCCCACTCGCATGTGGGGCCCCTTCTCCTACGAGTACCCGACGCAGGTGGTCGACACCGCGCACGTCGAGCACACCGATCGGGGCAGCAACCTCTTTGTCGGCGGCGAGTACGCGGGACGCGTAGGCATCGAGCGCGAGGTCCTCGTCCACCCGCTGCGTCTCATCGGCGCGCTGAACACGACCAAGCCCCCCACAAACGCGGATACCGGCTGCATCACGGGCACCGAGGGGCGCTACACGGAGGAATTGTACCTCGCAGCGAAGGAGGAGTTCCCCGACCTCACCGACACGGCGTGGGAGGCGATGGCAACCGAGGCGACCTGGAAGTGCGAGAGTGCCGCCGCCAACCGCTTTCGCCAGGCGGAGGCGCTCGCCATGGCGCTGACCAAGGAGCCCAACACGATGCAGGCCGACGACGACTACGGGCTTGGCCACTCCGTGTACGAGCACCTGTACAACACCATCTCGCTGGTCAACGGCCACCCGGTGCTTACGCACAACATGCTGCCCGCGGTGCGCGGCGTGCTCGCGGCGCTCGCGTACGATACGGAGCTGTCGGCAGGCAAGGACCTGGCCGGCGGTCCGGTGTCCGACGTCATCCTCGCCGTCCGCATCTCTTGGGCCGACAAGAAGCTCGTGCGCAACGGGTGCTTCGACGTCGTCAACTACTACAACGAGCAGTTTGCGGCCGACAAGTTTGCCGACGTGGACGATGCCGACGACGTGCAGCTCTGGGCCGAGTTGCGCGAGCACCACGCGCTGCACTGGCACCGGACGCAGCGGAAGTTTGAGATCGACCTCGCCGACGAGGACGCGGAGGAGCTGTGCCTGGAACCCGAGTGGCTCACGGTGAAGGCGCTCGTTGCGCAGATTCAGCGCCTCAAGGACCTTGGGTACGAGTACCCGAAGCCGCCGCGTGACGTGCGGATGCAGGTCAAGGGGTGCGAGGAGGCCGAGGCGCTGCTGCGGGAGGATGAGGAGAAGCAGACGGCGGGCGGCCACACGTACCAGGTGACGATCGGCGAAGGCGAGCAGTACCACGTTGACTGCGCGGCGAGCGTCGACTTGCGTCTCAAACACCTGCAGCAGCCGCCGCTCGACCCTAACCGCCGGCACTACTCTGAGGTCTGCAAGATCGAGAAGCTCGTCGCGCTCGTGCATCCGCCGATGGAGTGCCTGTACAAGGGCAAGGCGTTTTACGAAGACCGGCCGCCCAAGGTCAAGAACGAGTACAAGGTGCAGCAGCGCAAGGACCAGAAGACCCTGCGCAAAAAGAAGGAGCTCAACCCGTACGCGCACTCCGACTTTCTGCGCCACGAGAGCGTCCAGCTGGCGGAGAAGCGGTACGACCGCATGATGAAGGAGCACGAGACGCGCGCGAAGGCGCGCGCGAGCTTTCTGCGTCGCGAGGCGAAGGGCGCGCAGAAGCTGCAGGCCGCTCACAAGGCGCGGGCGGAGCGTCTCTCTCGGCGCGAGCAGAATCCCGAAGCCGCCATCGAGAAGTCACGGGCGGATGCGCAGGCGGCGCGCGCGAAAGAGCTCGAGCAGAGCGCGGCGGCGCTGCTCGCGGTTGCGGGCATCGGGGACTCGAAGACGGCACGGGCGGTGCGCGCCGAGCAGCAGGCCAACCGCGCGGAGACGGTGCGGCTCTGGTCGGACAAGGACCTTCAGGGAGTCCAGGCAGGGACGCCCTTTCCGATCCCACGGAAGGCGATCGCAGCCGGAAAGGCCGACCCGATGCGCATGCGCGAGATTGCCGCTGCCAAGCAGGGACGGGAGGTGAGCACGCCCGACGAACGCGCCGCGAAGCAGGATGGCGTCGAGGAGCAGAAGCGCAAGGAGGAGAAGAAGAAGACGCTACGGGCGCTGTACTGGGCCATCGTCAACCGGGACCAGGCGCCGGTGGGCCGGCTGCAGCATGACTCGATCAACCGCGAGTACGGCCTGCACGACAGCGTCAAGGAGGCGCGAGAGACGCTCGAGGACACCGAGAGCCGCCGGCGTGCGAACCACTATGAGCAGCTCATCGAGAAGAATGACAAGCTCGCCTACGACTACGGGCGCGAGGAGGCGAGGCTGCAGGCGGAGGGCGACATTGCGCACTACGAGCAGGGGCGCAAGAAGGAGAAGGCCGAGGCTCGCTTCAACGACGCCGTGACGCGGGCGCGGGCCGGCAAGCTTGTGGGCATCAAGCGTCCGGCGTCGGTGCGCTTCAAGCGCGGCGACTTTGACCAGGCGATCACGGACTACACGACGTCGCTGAAGGTCGAGTTTGGGATGCCAGACTCCGCCATCGACGGGATCTTCGAGAGTGCGGGCGAACACTCGCGCCAGCTCATCTCGGAGCGCTCCGAGCAGGCCGACCGGGCGGTGAAGCTTGCCCGCTCTCGTGAGGCGGAGGCTCGCCTCGACGCGGCGAAGCGCCACGAGGCGGAGCAGATGCGCAAGCAGAGGCCGGCCATGGAGGCCCAGCGCGCCCTCCACGAGGACGAGGAGCTGCAGCGCCGCCTGACGGTTGGCGGCGACGTCGCGGGGTATGACGCTCCGCAGTGAGCGCGGGGCGGACGAGTGGGCGCGAGGGGCGAGTGCGGGGCCGAGTGCGGGAGCGTGCGAGGGAGGGAGCGATAACAGACTAAAACACGGTGAACATCACGCGAGATGCCGCACCTCGGAGAGACGAGGAGTGCCAAACGCGGCAGGTAGGGGGTGCTTAAAAACAGCCGTGCTGCGTCCGTGTACCTGTGACATTGTCGGCCGCCGCCGCGACGGTCATCGGCCACGACACACACGGCGGGACCGTTTCATGAACATCTCCCAAGGCATGTGTCCAAGTTCGCAAGAGAGCGCGGAGTCGGGTCTTGCGACGGCGCCGTCGTCGCCGTCGTCTCCACCCCCGAGTCGCGAGGCGGATGCCGGTCCGCCGCCGAGGCCGCGAGCCCGTGGCTCGCGGCGGCTGGCCCACACAACCGAAGAAGTAAAAGCGGCCAGCCGCGTCATGCGGTACAAGCAACGAGCGGGGCTTGATGCCTACGGCGAGCGTTGCGACCTCGCGTCCGACTGGATTCTCGGCGTAGCGCGCGCAACGCCCGAGGGTTCACGGCGCGAGGCGCTCGAGCGGGCGACGCGGCAAGTGCGCACCATGCAGACGGTGCTGGAGGCGGCCGACAGCATTCGGGAGCGACGCGACGAAGCGTACGAGGCTTTCCACGCCGCGCTCCTCGCTGCGGTCCCCGGCTACGCCGCGCTCTACGCGTCGACGTACAAGACGCGGGCCGAGCTTGCGCAAATTGAGGCGGATCGGTTGCGGTACTCGGACGAGCGCGCCGAGCAGGTGACCGAATACCTGGCGGCGATGAGGGAGCGGGGTCTAGATCCGACACCAAGCAAGCGGTCGGCCGAGGGCACCGTGACGTTTGCAGAGTACCTGCCGGAGATGCTTGCGCTGGAGAGGCGCGAGGCCACGCTCCGCAAGGAACACGGCAAGGAGCTCGAGGCGTTTCGAAAGGCGGAGCGCGACGCGCTGATGCCGTACCGGGGTGCCGCCGGTGGCAACCCCGGCTCACAGGACAAGTACACCATTGCCAAGGAGTGGGAGTATCGGCATCAGCAGGAGCTGCAAGGCCTCGACATCCGGCGACCCAACGGCCCGTTTTACTGCGCCACGCGCGGCCGCGTGCTCGAGCCGCACGAAGTCATCGTCGACGCCGCCTTCCTGGCCGCCAAGGGTCGAGTGCGCACGCCGCTGCGCAACGTGGACGCCCAGCGCTGGGGGCGCATGCCGCGCAAGGCGGAGCGGGCGGCCGAGGCGACGCTCGGTCTGACCAACCCGGGGCTCGGCTGGAATGCGTGGCCTGCGGAGCGTGTGCCCGCCGACGTGGCGCGTCTCTACGTGGCGTACCTCGAGGCGCGCCACGCGTCGCGCCAGGCAAACGACCGGGTCAACGGCTGCAGTCGAGGCTTTCGCGAGGAGGTGTACGGGCGCAGGCGTCGGCAGGAACACGCGGAGCCGTCGGCGCTCCAGGCGCTGCTCGACCGCGGGGCGCGCCGCCAGAAGTCGGCGAAAGACGCCGCGTCCGGTGGCGCGTCGGCTCCGAGCGCTGCGTGCCAGGTGGACGCGGCGGTCCGCGCCGAGGGGGTCGCGCAGCCGCCGGCCTCGCCCGTGCCCATCGACCCGTCGGTGCGACGCTTTCAAAACGAGGAGGCCGACACCGCGCAACAGTCGTACGACCAGATGGTGAAGGTGGCTACCACAATCAAGTTGGCCGCCGCGACGAAGAAGCGGCTCTACCGGTTGCAGCTCTACCTGCGCCGGTCGCCGGCGTGCGTCATGTCGCGCGACGGCGTCGTCTACGACCCGCCGAGCCATCAGCTCGCGCGTCCTCACTGCCGCCACCCGGCGGACCCGCCGGTGCTCTCGCCGCTGGCGCTCATTCCCGCGCTGCGCGACCGGATCACTGCTGCTGCCGGACGGCGCGCCCTTGAGCGGGTGCCGGTGCCTGAGCCCGCAGACGGGCCCGACGGCATGGGTGCGCCCTCGCGCCCGTTGACGCCGCCGCAGCCGGCGTCTCCGCCGCGGCCGACGCGCTCGGACGCGGCGCCCCTCGCCGCGGCGCCGCCCAACGGCAAGTGGTCGGTGGAGGCGCTGCTGCGGCTGCCGACGACGCGCCTCGCGTACGACATGGCGCAGTGGCGCATGCACGTGACGCTGCAGCACAATCGCCACTCAAAGATGCCCTTCGACGCGTCGCGTGGCATTCGCATGCGCGCGAAGACGACGTTCGAGGCGGACGGCACGCGCACCGTGACCGATTCGCACGGGGTGCTGCCGGCGCTGCGCCTGCGGCCCTATGGCGCGATGTTTGATGTGCATACGGCGCGCCTGCACGTCGACATGCGGCTGCTGCAGAAGCACTGGCCGGCTCAGTTTGCCAAGGTCAAAGACGACGTGCGGCAGTGGTTTGAAGACATGATCGGCGACCGCGACAACGTGCCGCTGCAGGAGCGGCTCATGTGGCCCGACGATCCCGTCTACGGCCGCGGCGCCGACCTCGGGCCGTACACGCCGCGCCCGATCCCGAGTGGTTGGCGGCTGCGCCCGCGGCAGCTGCTCGAGGCGCCGGAGAGTGATGTGCGCGAGCAAAAGCTCGTTGAGCTGCTGAGTTCCGACGGCGTGCCGCACATTGAGGTCATGGAGTGGTGGGACGTGTCGTCGTCGCCGCCGTCGTGGCAGCCGCGGACGCCCGACGGCGTCCGCCACCGCTGGAACGAGGAGCGGCAGGCGTACATGTGCGTCGACGGCGACGACGCGAGCCCGTGGGACGCGTTCGTCTTCCAGGCCCCCGCGCGTGCCGCAGCGCCGGCCCGGACCGCGTCGGGCGACTCGGAGGAGACGGCGTGCACGCAGATGACGATCGATGCGACGTGAGCGTGCCGCGCGCGCTATTTTGCGCAACTTGAGGGGTGGAGGGAGGGAGAGGAATGGGCAAGGCCGGGACGCTTCGGAACCAGACGCAGCATTGAACACTGTAGAAGATGCCACCAATTCTGATGTGTAGCGTCTCGCGCTCGGTGGAGGAGGCGGCGCTCGACGACGAGTGGCCGGGGGCGCCGCTCGTGCAGCTGCAGCAGACGCTGCTCAGCGCGCACTTTAAGCCGGCGCCTGCGGCGCAGACGCCGCCGCCAGCGCCGCTGCGCGCTGCGGCGGCCGTGGCGGCGCTGATCACGCCCGCGCCCGCGTCCGCCCCTGCGTCGGCGCCGCGGCGCATGGAGACGCGCGCCCGTGCGCGCGAGAGACGCGAGTAGTCACGCACCATTTTCACTTTTTCTAAACGCGCAGTCACAGCGTCCAATGTGCGTCCCGGCGCCCTTTGACACTCTCCCTCGGCCGTGTCCGCTCGCCCTCCCACCCTGCCCACAACCCCGTCTCCGGCCTCGCCCGTCGCGCGCTGCCGGAACGCATCCTCCTTGAAGCCCCCCGCACCGCGCGGTGGGCGAGGTCTGCGGTCCTAGACCTTCATGGCGTCCACCACGGTCGCCTCGTCGACCGAGGCGTCGGCCGCCGCCAGCAAGCCCTCGGCCTCCTCAACGTCGGACGCGTAGCCGGTGAACGTCATCACGAGCACCAGGAAGTTGACCAGCATCGTGAAGCGCGCGTAGAGGAACGCGAGCGAGTTGCCGCCCTCGAGGATGGACTGGAGGTAGGTGGAGGTGGCGAACGCCGAGAGCACCAGGATGAGGATGAAGGCGCGCGTCATCGGCTGCTGGTCAAAGTTGGAGACGTAGTCGATCACCTTGGGCGCCTTGCTCACCTGGGACACGTGCTTCACCTTGATGCGGTAAAAGGAGCGGAGGACGAAGACGAGGACCGAGATGATCGGCCACGCGATCGCCAGGGCGAGCGCGAGAAACTTTTGCGAGTCCGAAAAGCCGCCCTCCGGCGTCCCAAACTCGTGCGCGTGCACCGTCCAGTCCTCCGAGTAGGCCCACACAAAGATGGCCGTCAGGACCGAGAGCGCGCTCACGAGCGAGTAGAGGACGGCGCGCACGTGCATCGGGACCTTCATCGCCGAGACCACCGAGTAGAGAATCGTGTTGCCAAACGCCAGGAAGATGACGGTGAAGAGCGAGATCCAAAAGTACCAGTGGTCGGCGTTGGCGCCGGCGACGCTGAGGAGCGCCACCATCGCCATCAGGCCGTAGAGCGTGCAGAAAAAGATCAGGTAGATGACCCACGGCATCATCCTCAGCTCCTTCTGCAGCACGCAGCCGCCGACGAACAGGGTGCCGCACACGCCGAGCAGCGTCGTCACAAAGCCCGAGACGCCGACGACGTCCATCTCCGTCGTCGAATTGAACGTGTAGTTGACCGCGGTGTGCTCCGCCGGGATGGCGAGCGTGCCGTGCGCCCCAAAGGCGACGACGGCCGAGAGGATGAGGCCCACGGCCCACACGATGATGTGGATGAGACCGTAGATGCGCGCCTCGACCTTGCCGGCGGTGCCGGCCGCCGCGTAGAAGAGGGTGTTCCGCTCGTTCTTCACCGCCTTGCCAAAGTTGTTCATCATCGCGGTGTCGGTCTTCTGCCCCTGGTACGGGCCCTGGGCCATGTCCTTGGAGTAGATGGGCACGTGGGCCGCGTAGAGCTGCTGCGACGGCATCGCGCCGACGGAGGTGCGAGCGGGCGTCGCGCGCGCTGCCTACAAAACGGCGTCTTACTGCGCACTACCCCGCACCCGGCCGGCCGTGCGTTATGTCCGCCGCCCTCACGGCGCCCAGAGCAAAAGGGCGCCGTGGCGCGCCATGAGGCACAGGCCGCGCTCGGTCCACTGCAGCGAGCGCGGGGCGACGTCGTCGACGGACGCGAGCGGCCGCGCGCGCACGCCGCCGCGCATGTGGCGCATGGCCATGTCGATGACGACGAGCGCGTGATTCGTAATCGAGAGCTGCCACTTTGGACGTTGGTCGACGACGACGGCGAAGCGGCCGCAGGGCGAGAAGGCGATGGCAAAGGGCTGGCGCAGCACCGGCGCGGGTGCATCGCTCACTCCGGAACCGTCCCGAAAGAGCGCGGGCTCGGGGCAGCCGGCCCAGACGTGCGGCGTGATGTTGATGGTGTGGGTTGACACGAAGACGGGCTCGGAGCGCACGCCGCCGGTGCGCTCGAGAACCTCGAGGTAGACGCCGTGAGGGCAGCGGTAGGCGACAACGACTGCGTCGCCGCCGGGCGCAAAGCCGGTTGCCACAATCTTCGCGCCCTGCGCGGCGGCGCCAACGAGGCCCATGTGCGACTCCAGGTGCTGGCGGCGCTCGGCGCCAATGTCGTGCATGTACACCGTCCTCCGGTTTTTGACGAGTGCGACGTCTTGAAAGACGAGAATCGCGACGCTGTCGCCATGCGCGCTTGCGCTCGCCTGCAGCGCGAGGCCGTCGAAGCCGTGGCTTTCCACCTCACTCTCAATGTGCGCAACAAACGCCTCCGGAGGCTCGTCCGGGTAGTCCGGATCGTCTGCCACCGGCGGGTCGATGCGATACGTGACGAGCGCGTATGCTGCGCCAGTGGGGTCCAGCGCCGGCCACAAGCCATCCTCGTGCACCCACGTCGACGACCACAGCACAACGAGCGCATCCGACGCAACGTCGCCGGGAGCCGTCACGGAACGCCGCATCCACCACGCCGACTGCGCGTGGACCAGGCCGCGCGCCGCCGTCGCCGGCGGCGGCTCAAGGACGCAGCTCGTCGTGTCGGCGTCCGCGCGCCAGAGCACGAGCTCCGTCTGCGGCCGCTCGTCTTCATCCCAGACGGCATGGTCGGGCGGGCCGTCGAACGTGAGGCTGCGCAGCACCGCCACCCACTCGCCCGTGCTGTCGGCGGCCAGGTGCTCAATCGGCCCGTACCGCCCCTCTTCGTGGATGGCGGACAGCATGATCTCGCTTGAAGGGCGCACGACGATGCCCTCCGCGTTTACGCAGCATCGGATCAGCACGTCGATCGCGGTCCGCGTGCGCATGGCCTCGAGCGCGTCGCGTTGATGCGGCGGCAGCCGGGAAACAACGTCTTTGGGAATGACGCGGCGCACCGCGACGAAGACACGGTCGCCCGTCGCTGTCGCCGCCACCGCGTGCGTCTTCTCGTCGCTGATGGAGCGCACAAAGGCGGGGCGCGGTACCGGCAGCGCTCGACGGCGCAGATCGCGGTTGAGCGCCTGCCGATGCGGTCGGCAATGCGCCATGCCGCAGTGCGTCGCCATGCCGTCCACGGCGACCCGCAGCAGCGCGAGCTGATCGGCCGAGCGCGTCTCCGCCTCGACTTGCGCCGTGTACGGCCGCGCGCCGACGGCGGCCTGGTCGTCATTGTCATTCCATCGCGCAAAGTCGAGGCCGCGGGGGGCAATCTGCGTCGTGGCGCGCGCGACGAGCTCCTTGCGCAGCGTCGGCGCGATGGCGCACAGCACCGTGTTCACGCGGCGGCAGGTGCACGTGAACGCGGCGAGGTCGTCCACGGTGCGGCGCACTGCCTTGAGCAGCTCGAGGCCACAGAGCGGTTTGGTGGGCAGCGCTGCGAGGTGCTCGAGGACCAAGACGATCACCTCGTCGCTCGTCGCCTCAAACCGACCGGAAGGCATCGCTGCGCCCGAGGCCTGCCGCGGATCCACGCTCCACCTCAGCCGCGGCGACGCCCGGCCAAGCTGGCGGAATCGTTTCCGCTTTTCGAGCGCCGTCATCGGGCCGCGCCCCTCCATGGCGCCGAGCAGCTGCGCTCCCTCGGCGCTCATCGCCGCACCGGGTTAGCGTCGAGGCACGTAGTGAACGCAAGACGGCTCTTTACGCCGGCGGGCCCTGCACCGGAGCTCCCGTCGCTAGCTCGCCGCCGGGCTCCGCGTTCCGGGCAAATGACGACGGAACTCAAAGGTGGAGCGTCGCCACTGCACATCCGTGTACGGCGCGCCGCGCGCTGCCCGCCGGCCCGCGCCCGATGCAGGCGACCGACCACGCGTACGGCGCGCTGCCGCCCATTTCGGAGATGCTCGTGCGCGAAGCAAACGCGTGGAATGCGCTCCTGCAGCTCAACGGCAGCATCGGCGCCGCTTCGCACGGCGTCGGCGCCCACGACGACGCCCTGGAGTACGACGATGCGCGCGAAACGGCGGCGCAACGCGAGGCGTCGTACATTGGTGCGCTCTCCAACCTCGCGGCGCTCGCCGACAGCCTCACCAACGAGACGCTCAAGCTGCGCTCGCTTCGCAAAGCGCGCCACCAGGTGACGAGCCTCGCGCTGCAGACGGTGATGCGCGAGCACTCCAACAGCGCTCTGGCGCTCGGCGAGGGGCTGGCGCGGCGCGGCGCCGTGGACCTGACAAACGCCATCGCCCTCGTGCGCGCGCGGCAGCAAGACACGCGGTCGCAACTTGCGCAGGCGCGCACGCTGCTGCAGGCGGCAAGCCAGGGCGAGGCGGCGCTGCCGCCCGGCGCGCGCATCGTCATCGGCGTGCGCGGCGCCGCCGACGCCGACGGCGGGAAGAAGGACCACTGCCGCCCCGTGGAGGAGGTGCTGGCGGCAGCGTATGCCAACG
>Ga0160422_10001469_pt1 | contig 14730 bp, 28 predicted proteins | sample Fk160mmetaG_FD_108192 | JGI IMG/M metagenome (GOLD analysis project Ga0160422, IMG submission 108192) | Marine microbial communities from the Central Pacific Ocean - Fk160115 60m metaG | ecosystem: Environmental > Aquatic > Marine > Oceanic > Photic zone | place: The Central Pacific Ocean...
CTGAAGATACAAGCGACAAGCGTCAAGCCCCAAGCAGCAAGCGTCAAGCTTGAAGCCACAAGCATCAAGCTCCCTGATTCTCGAACCACGGAAAAGTTTCAAGCACCCTGAACCGAGGTGCTCAATGCAGATGAAAGTATTGTGTGGATGTTTAATGTGAAAGGCAATTTGGTGTGGTGAAAATTTAACCTTGTTACCTCTTGTGACTTTGAGCTCTAGTGTAAAAAAGTGGCCATTAACAGTGCAACCCAGTAGATCGGGAGTACCGTGTAAGCTATGGTTTTCAAGCCTAATCCATGAGATTTTAGGTATAGATTTTTTAATTTTTGCATATAATTTTCGCTCGGGTTTCAAGGTAACTAGGGCTTTCTAATCGGGTGTTTTAGGAGCGATAATTATCTTTTGACTCTCTGGTTTAAATACTACACGAATAGCACTTTGTCCAATTATATTTGACTCTTGCACTTCAATTCTTTTTATCTCTTCTAAATGTCCACCAACCTGCATATAGATTTTAGCATTTGATACTGCATTACCTTTCTTGCCGTCAGTGAATTGATCTAAATATTCCTGTAGATGTTTGACAAACATTATTCTGTGTCATCCCATTGTGGTTTTTTCTTATCTGCCATAAGACTACCAACTAATTTTTGATGACTCTTACTTATCTCTTCTAAATCTTTTATTCTGGCACCGGCCTTACGTAATTTATCTTGCATAAATTTCTTCTGTTTTTCCAACATATCTATTCTTTCTTCCAAATCGTTTGGACCTCTTTCCATCCTTGACTTTATAGCAATGTTACCTTAAATTGTCAATATGGGTTTACCAAAGAGATTAACAGAGATGCAAATGAAGTTCGCAGAGTATTATGTATTCGGTGATGATAATGGACCCATGACTAAAACAGAGGCAGCTATCAAAGCAGGATACAGTCCAAAGAGAGCTAGACAGGAAGGATCAGAACTATCAAATCCAAAGCTATCTCCACTTGTTGTAAAGTATATGGGAGAACTAAGAGAAGAAAGATTAAAAAAACACGAGGTCACTTACGAGGGACATGTAGCTGAACTTGCAAGACTCAGAGAGGCTGCTTTAAAGAAAGGGTCTTTCTCTTCTGCTGTAAATGCTGAAGCCAACAGAGGCAAGGCAGCAGGATTATACATAGACAGAAAAATAATAAAAACTGGGAAATTAGAAGACTTGTCAGAACAAGAATTAGAAGCAAAGATGAAACAGATCTTAGACGACTACTCACAGATAATTGATGTGACTCCATCTACAACTTCTGAATCTTCTTTACCCAAGCCCGAGGAATCATAGTTCGATCACCAAAAGTAATTTCGTTATCATCCTTATCATAAGACGCAAATAGTTTTACAGACTTATTATCTTTAGAATACAACCAACCTTCATTGACTGGTCGTGCTAGTTTCATTTTATCAAACTCTTTGTCTGTAGCCCAGCCAGAGTCACTGACACAATCAATCCACTCCACTCTGACTCTCGGATAAGGTATATCGGGAGCACCATCAGTTGCAATTCTTTTTCGTCTTTTCCTAGGCATAAATTTTTATTATCACACACGTCACAATTCGTCTACTTGCCTTATTTGCGCCACAATTAAAAATGCGACACCTAAATAAGCAAAAATTTTTTTCTTGCGCTAAAAAATAAAAAAAAGTGAAAGGGTATCGAAAATGCCAAAATTGACCTATAACCATTGGTATACAACACTAATTTTTCGACACCCCCCCCGTCGCAAGGGTATCGCAAGGGTATCGCAAGTGTCGCAAATTTTAGAATAAACAGTGAACAAACACGTGTCACCCTAAATTTGCGACACCCTGCCGACACCCTGCCGACACCCAATCGACACCCTAGGTATCGCATTATAAGACTTCTGGTGCCTTTTTTTCGCCATAATATTTCCTCAATGCTGCCAACTTTCCTTCAGCCTCTGAAATTTTTAGTAACAATTTGTCAACCTCACCAGTGATATCCACATGTTCCGGGATCACTAGTCCATGGTCCGTGATGCAATTTATCTTGTAGTGTGCATCCTCGATATCGGCCTCGTATCTCTTCAGCATTGTTCTAAACAGGTCATCGTTCATAGTTCCTCCTTCACGTATCTTTTTAGTTCCTTATCCTGTATATTATCCGGTATTTTATTTTTATAAAATATCTCATAGCTGTCACTGCCATACTTACCAATACCAAATAATTCTGTAGCATCGTTGCCATCCCACTCTATAAAATCACAGGACATTCGCCATATCCTGTTTGCTCTTACATTCTTCATACCAAGATCTTTTAGCATCTCGGCAATAGTGTCTTTATCTGACAATAATAGTTTCCATGCGTTAGGAAACTTTTTAAAAAAACCTGGCAATACTTTTTTAACTTTCTTACGTCCTGTCTGATTGAGACAGATAACACCTACCATATGCTGCCAGACACTCTCTACCTGTTGCTGCACCATAAGATCATCTCTCATTTTCATTCTCTATATTTTTTAAATGTATCATTATCTCATAATGTTTTATAAGATATATTTTTGCCAACTTTCTTAACTTCTCATTGGTATTTTTTCTCATGGCCTTCGCTTTGTTAGCAATATTCACAGACAACTCTTTGTCTTTTATCATGTCTTTTTTTGCTATTGTATAATATTTTTTTAAAGCGTTTTGTTGATTATATGGTTTGTATCTTGTTACTAAGACAGCCTCCCAATATCTTCTTCTCTCAGGTTTAAAACTAGCTTTTAACATTCTGACTTTATCATAATCTCCTGTGATCTCTTTCTCATCAAAAGACGTACCATCTCTAAAAGGTCTACCTTTTTTCCAATTTCCAGTTTCTCCAATATAAGCAACCACACCATTCATATATCGAATGTATATTGCTGGCTCCTCTACCTTATCGAAAATCTTCCGCTTTGATTTTAACATTTGCTTTCTCCTTCTCATCGTAAATTAGGTCATGATACATGTCCAATCTTTTCAAAAACTCGTGTTTATAGCGCCTTAATTCAGGTCCCTCGACTTTGAATTCTTGATAATATAGGTCAGGCGTGCATACCATGATAACTCCCTGCTCGATATTTGATTGGTGCACGTAGTCGTGTGCCATGGCGTATGCTGCGATCTGCAGATAATAATCCTCGATCCATTCTTTCTTCTTCGGACGATTGGCCTGCTTGAAGTCAACAACAGTTTCACGACTGTTATGTAGACAGACAAGGTCTGTTGAACCTGCGTACAGACCCGGATAATATAACGTGACCTCCGAACCATACCACTCATCAACCGGTGTGAGACCCACGTCAATAACTTTCTTGGCCATGGCTTTCGCCTCCTGTCCGAGTGCTGTAAGATCATCGTAACCAGTTCCGAGAATATAGTGCTCCAAGAATTTGTGCATAGCTGTCCCCCGACTACTAGATACATTTTTGATTCTGTCTGCTTCTTGTTCTCCAACTTTGGCCTTCCAGTCTTTTAGAAATTCTTGATTTTTGGTACGCCCTAATATCGTAGTAACACTAGGAAGTCTAGTGCCATTTACATCATAGAGCCGTGATCCGTGTTCCTCGTGTCTTGTTGCATTGACATAGGTATACTTATCACTACGCTTGATCTTTCGACCGATGTTCTCGTATTCTAATAGATCCTCTTTATCCATCATTTTATCTTATTTATCACGTAGTATACTATTAATAGACCTATCAACAGACAGACCATATTATAGCCAAACATACCAAATCCATACGCAGCCGTCATTTTTTTCCTTTCTTTAATTTATCATACCAGGATACATCTCGACCATTATCAAGACACCATAAGTAATGGCTCTCTAAAACTTTTCTCGATAGTTTTTCGTCCTGTTTCATAATTTTTTCTTTAGCTCTTTTAAATAGTCCTCTTCTTCTTTTCTATTATTCTCTCTTACCATTGCAGCCTGTTTTCTAAAAGCCCAGCTATTGATTGTGCCAGACCAACCCATCACCCATAAATAAAATTTTAACATCATTCTAGTGCCATTGCCTTTCTATAATCATCTAAGTTTACTACTTTACCATTCATAATTTTATGTTCATCGTAATGATTCATGACCTGTGTAATCTTTGGTAATTTTGTGTGTGCCCAAGGCCAGATTAACAAACACACATAGTATGCGTCTCTAAATGTACAACGCCATCTGTATTGCATTAAATACGGTGTACCATCTTTTCTTTTACCTTTTCTTGGTTTCTTGGTCAATGTTCCAACACCTAACACTTCGTGTAGCCATCTCAACACAGATTCATCTGTCATGGTTATCTCCATAGACAAACGTAAACTGTTAGACGTACGATATCCAGGTTTACCTTTATGTTTCTTTTTCTTCTCTATTCCACGTTTAAAATGTATTGAACCTTCTCCGTCAAAGAGTCCTGCGATGTATGCTCTATCTGTTTCTGGTACCATCAAATGCCCGCTTTCCGTGCACGTACTAACGGGTCACCAAAGGCTCGAATACTCAGGGTATGTTTTACGAATCCCGATATGTAACCTCCAGAGGTGTTTAGCGCGTAGCATTTTTTGCCACTTGGAGCTCGTCCTTTTCTATTTTGTAAAATTTTATTTAGCATCTTGTTTTATCAACCATCTTACTGTTGTAGTTGTAGGGTCAAATCCATCAAACTCTAACTTAGTGCAGTTTGTTAGAAGGACCATCATCGATAAGATTATCAGTAACCGTCTCATAAAATTCTCCCTCCGAATCGCAGTCCCAACATTGGTGGATCTCACTTCTATCTCTAAAATCTAATGCAGGATTACCATCAATTTTTGCAACTCTGACATACCCGTTTCCGTGGCATGTGTTGCATATTACTTTAACAACTCTACTTGTTTTTAATTTTACCATTTAACTTCTTCGCTTTTTCATTTGCAATTGATTCGATGGTCTTTGCTATAGATAATTTAGCATCGGGCAATAATACCTTTGATAACTTATCTAATGTAGCGTATGTTTCTTTTGTCAGAGAAACATTTTTGTATTTACTCATGTCTGTCATAAGTGTTTCCTTTCATAATTAAAATGATAATATAGGATTTTTTATAGGATTGTCAATGAAAATTTTAATGAGTTTAATAATTTGTTCTAGTGTTGCTGGAGATTGTATGCCTCCTTTTGAGTGGCCTGAAGCATTTAACAGTAAATATGATTGTTTACATTTTGGTTATGGAGAATCTATTAGAAAATTAGAAGAAATAGGACGTGAAGATATTAATAAATATGGCATGTATATTAAGTTTACTTGCACACCTGTGCCTACGATTTGACAATATGGCTAAATTATGGTAATGGCAAGAATCTTCTCACCATTACCTACCCTTACTTTTTTCCCTCTTTAGGGTAGGTGTTTCTTTATCCCACATCTTTAACAGCAGGACGGCCAGTAGTATCGGTAGACTACTTACAAATACAGCCAAAAAAAGTTCCACTGTCATCCTTCATTAAGTGTACGTTCCATGGTTCGTGATACTCGGTCAGATGTAATCGTAGTATGTCACATAGATCAAAACAGTTGATGTCGGAAAGTATCTCGACACCAGCCATCATCTCTTTTGTAACGGATACCAGACTATACAGACCGTCGTTTAGTAGTATTAGATCCATCATTTACTTTCGTTCCATGATTCAAAACATTTTTTAATCCTGATGCAGACATTTTTATATCTACACCATAAGATTTCCATGCTTGTTTCATTAAGTTAAGTTCTAACAACAGACTAGACCATTGTCCTTGCGCTGCACCATTTACTTTTAATGTTATTATTTTTTCTTTCATAACTATAGGATAGTCATTTATTTTATTTTGTCAACGCCCTTGTCCACGGTATTTTTTAAAACTACGTCTACGGGATTTGTTCATTTTTGCCTTGCTAGGATTTCTACCTATACTTGTTTTGTGGAAAACAGGAACATGTGCAACTTTTGTGTATAAACCTTTAGCTTTCTTGGCCATTAAAATAATCGTCTAGTTTTGATTGTAATGTGTGTTTATGTAAATGAGGTATATATCTAATACAACCATTTACATGTTGTTCTAAATCTGCACCACATGTTATGCATCTAAAGTATTGTCTAGTTATGCCTACCAACATTGTGTATTCATCACACGTTGGGCATATGCCATTAACTATCTCAGTATGAAATCTTATTGTTTTTTCTGTCATATATTCTTTTACTCTTTATCACTTTTCTTTTGAAATGTCTAAGCTGCTTTGCTACTGGGTTTCTTTTTTTATTGGACTTGTTCATTTAAGGTGAAGTTTTTTGATACTCTTTTCACCCATGTATATTTCTGTCTCTGCCTCACTTCGTATGCATTTGTAAGATATGTTTGGATTAAATTCACGTTCTGCTACACGACGTGCACGTAAACACTCTGCCATCGATTCTTGTATTCTGTGTTCCTTGATCTCTCCGTCCCAAAACATCAGCAAAGCTACTACAGTTTCTATCATTTTTTATCCTTGTAATTATCTAAAGTAATAAGACCAGGGTTATCTTTCATATATTGTTCTTTTAATACTGTCCAATAGCTTATCTTTGGATCAAAGTCTCTACCATCAAAAGAAGCAGAAGATACAACACCTAACTTCATACACATATTAATTAACTCAGCAAACTCAACAGGAACAGGTTTTACTTTAGGCACTCTTTTACATTCTTTAACAAGTTCTAATTGTGTTTTTAATTTTTGTTTTAATCTTTGCTCCTCTGCAAATTCTTCATCACATACAGGCCCTATCGATTTTCTCCATCTAAAACCTATGACTTGATCTTGTGATTCTGCATTAGATCCTGTCTTGTATTCGTTTTGTCTTACTTCTGTATACGCTTCCCAACTACCTTGGTCACATGAGTTTGTGCCATCATTTAGATATTCGTTACGTGCCTCAACTGTTGTGCACAACAAAAGACTAACGAGAAAGATCTTTGATATCGTATTCATGTTCTCTTACCTGATCTGCTAGTTGTCTATATAAATTTTCAGCCATTTCCCATGTTGCCTCTGCAGCTGATAGTCTTGTGGAAACCTCTGTAAGTTTATCTTTTGATACTTCTATGTCTCTTTGTAAATTAATTATAGTTTGTTTATTTTCTTCAATTGTATCTGTTAAATTTAAAACATATCTTATAGATGTAAATGTTCCGGCTAGTATTGCAGCAACCACAGGTACAATAACTATATTCTTTTTTACCCATTCAAATCTTGATAATTTATTTTTAGTTTTGGCTGCCATTTGTATATTTAAATTCTCTGTTTTGATCTTTTAATTTTTCAATATCTTCTAAAACCTTATCCATTTGTTTTCTTAAAAACTCTATGTTTACTTTATTTAAGGCCATGTTTTCAATATGTGTATTTAATTTATCAGTGGTCTTATAAAGATCTTCAATCATCATGAATTGTTCTGAATCAGCCGGAAGCGAGCCGAAGTTGCCCCCTCGGCCACTTTATACGGAACTCCGTATTTTCGGCCAAATCTTTTTCCATTAATTGTATTCGAGTGTCAGCTATGTTTAATCTCTCTACAATCTGAAAATAACCCATGGTGCCAAGTGCTACGATAATTATCAAACTAGCAACCGTTTTCATCGGCATCTGCACTGCCGCTTCTTCAGATATATTTAATGGTTTCTTACTCATGTTTTGGTTTTGGTAAAGGGATTATAATATCTTTTGGATCAACTTTCAACGGTTGTGGTGGCTTTACACAAAACGCTAGTATACATAACAGAATTATAAGTATTGCTGTGAACCTGTAGTCCATAACAACCCCCAATCATTATTGCTTCTTTGGTGTAAAAAGAGACTTAATTTTATTCCAAATCTTGCCAAAAGCTTTTTTAATTTTATCAATCATTTTTCTTTTCCTCTATTTCATAGAAGAACTTGTCGGTATCTTCTGTCCGCCAGGCTCTACTATCCTCTACATTCCATTCAGATGTCTGCACTTTCCAATCAGGAGTCTCATCTTTTACAGTAAAAGAAGGAATGTCCCATATACATCTATTGTTTGGTTGTGCTGCAAAATTGCCATCATCTAAGGCAATAATGTGAGCGCACTTGTGTTCGTGCGGAATCTCTGAATGATCAGTGTCTAGTATGTTAGCCTCTGGATGAGCAAAGTCAATAGTAAATAAATATTTTCCTGAGTGCCATTTTTTATCTTTTCCGATATACTTACCAGCTTGTGATTCTAAAACGTCCCAAGAATGAACAGAAGGATAATAAGAAAAACAATTCCAGAGCTGTAGTTCATCAAGTCGTCTTGTGGGCACTCGGGATGGCTCAAATCCCTTTTGAATAAACGCGCTAATTGGTAAGCGATAAAATATTGCACCGTTTTCCATAATAGCATGCCAAAGTATGCTCCTTCCAGTAAGAGCCGATATGCCGAAGATAATACAATCTTCAACTTCGCCATGGTGTTTTTGCAAATCATATAGATACTCTCTTCTTATCTGTGCGTAGATTGGTGGTATGTTTGCATTTAAATAAGCCATAATTTATCCTCATCCTATTGTACCCCAATTTGGTCCAGATTCAAAATCAACTTTATTCTTAACCTTAAGAGGTATTGCATGTTCCATTACATTTTGAATTATGTTAGCCATATAACCTCCGTCAATTGAAATACATAATTCATCGTGTATTTGTATGTGTGGTATTATACCCTTCTCGTGTAAATCTACCATAGCCTTCTTTGTCATATCTGCAGCTGATCCTTGTATCAATCTATTTAATGCTTTGTATGTAAATGCAGGTGTGTAATATCTTTCAAAATAATCCATGTAGTTTGAATCTATTTTATTTTCTTTATATTTATCTAACATTTCTGCTTTGAATGCTTCCATAGCTTGTTCTTTTGTGTACAAAGGCACTTCATTAAATCTATTTGTTTCAGAATTCCATTCTTTGTTTGTTGTCTCCCATTTGTTAAATCTGCAGAATCTATCATGCAATGTAAATAATAATTTATTTTCTTTTGCAAATGCTATTAATTCCTGTGACAGTTGTCTGACAAATGGCACTCTACTATGATATTCGTTAAATAATTCTTTTGCCTGTTTTTGATCTAAACCCAACTCTCTCTGTAATTTGATCTTACCCATACCATAGAATAGACCTAGGTTAATCGTTTTTGCCTGTTTCCTGGAGATATTAGCCATGTCAGCGACTATCTGATGGAAATCAGCATCATCCCTATCAAATTCTTCTTGAAGGCTCTCTGTGCCTGGTAGACCTAGTTTTATAGCATAGTGCACCACAATACGTGGTTCCTGCTGTGAATAATCAAAGCTACCCCATTTACAACCATCCTCCGGTATAAATAGTTCTCTCATCTTACTACCGATATAACCTTTCGCAGGTATCTGTTGTAGATTAGGATTAGACATACTAAATCTACCGGTGACCGTACCGCCCGTATCTGATCTAATTTGGTTTATGTCTGCATGTATTCTACCTTCGTGCACATACTCTAGTAGTCCATCTATAAAAGTATTGACTGCTTTGTCATACTCTCTTGCCTTTGCAATCATACGTAAACATTTGTTGTTGTGTTTTCGTAGATAATCTTTTGGTAGTTGTGGCATCTTAGATTTAGGAGTAACTTTGTAGTCTTTGATGTGTAGGTGATCTAATAATTTTTTAATTGATGCTGCAGCCCAAATATCAACTCTTATGGTTGTAATACTTTGTATTGCATTTATTATCTGGTCTCTACGTTTTTTAAGATGTTTACCAAACTGGATAGCTTTTGGGACATCTATTTTAACTCCTTTAAATTTCATGTCAACCAAACATAAAAATAACTTTGTTTCTAATTCAAATATTTGTCTACAAGTTTTTTGTTCTCCATCGTCTTTAGTGTATAATACTTCGTCAATTTTTTTATTAAATAGTTTCCATAATTTATAAGTTAGATTAACGTCTTGCTTTGCATACTCTTTTACAATAGATGCAGGAAGTTTATGCATGTTAGTCATTGGGTCCTTGACTGTGCCGCCAGACCACTCCAATGTTTTTTGCTGTAGATCGTATTTGTATTTTTCTTCGTTAAGATAATCTTTTGATAGTGCGTCGAGTGAATATTTAAATCTGTTTTCATCAATAACAGATGCAGCTATCATAGTATCTACAATCCTACCTTTAATCATCATACCTGTAACTGCTCTTATCCAACAAACATCATACATTGCATTGTGAAATACTTTTGTAATGTTTTCGTTTTGAAAAATTTTTTCATTTAAAACTTTCCATATCTTATTTATTGTATCAAAAGATATATCAGTATCAGAGTGTCTTAATGGAAAGTATGCAAGATCATTTTTTGTTGCAACTGCTATACCACAGATAAAACCGTCTTTACGAATCGCACCAGATCCTTTTGATTTAAGATTAGGATCATAGGTTTCTATATCTATTGCAACCGTATCTATATCATTAAGATCTAGGTCTTCTGGTGTGTTACACATTGTAATCCCTCTCTATTATCATTTCTATAAAATGTATCGCTTTCAATAAATCTTGTTTCTTCCCTTTGTCCCGATGTCTTATTATGTATTTTATAGCACATCCTTCCGGGTATAACAACTCATTCTCAACCACAAACTTGCTTGGTTGGATTTTATATTTTTGATAGTGGGATCCTCCATGTTGTTTGTCCCAAACATTTTTACTTGACTTTGACATTATACCACCTTTCTGCATCTCGCATATGTTCTTCAAAAGTATCAAATGGATATCTAGCGTTACAATTTACACAAGACCACTTACCAAAAGTTTTTGTTTTATGATTGTGATGCAATACAATTTTAGTATCGTTTCTACCACAATGTTCACAATAATTTATTTTTGGTGGTGTGGTTTTTGCTTTTTCTAATTTATGTCTTATACTACGCAAAGAATTTTCACAAAATTTACATTTTCTTTTTAATCTTTTGTAAACTTCTTGAGTATCACCATCTACAAGTGCACTTGCTATGTGAAAATTTTTTTGATTAAATATTGTCTTGCATTCAACACAAATATGCATGTCTTCTTTAGAACCCACCACCTTATGTTTTACACCTTTGTATTCTCTAATAAAATGTTTCATCTCACTCCTAATGTATATTTACCTTGTGATGCCACAGTCCAACAATCAAACTTACCCCTGCTGTATGCAACATATTTTAATCTGAGTTGTGTAAAATAATTTTCTTGTCTTGTTGTTGTCAGGTCAACAACAACATTATCAAACGTCAAACCTTTAACGGTGTGTATATTTGCATATTTTACTCTGACCTCTCCATCATCATATCCCTTGTTTAGAATCTTTCTAATGTAGATTAATCTATCAGGATCTGTTTTCTTTCTTATTAATGCAAAGTCTCTCTCTTTACCTGCACCTTCTTTTAAATACTTGTGGTATATCATGTGGTCTATTGTGTATTCTTTATCTATCCACTCATCAAAAGTCTCTTCACCTTTGCCATGTATTATTACTTTACTACCCATGTATTGCCAAAAATCTTTTATCTGTTTCAATGGCATGGGTGTTCCTTTGCAAAAATCTGGCCATAGTTTATGGCATCTTAATTCTTTCTTTGGTACGTGGGCCGTGTTCCCTACATGCGCAAACTCTATACCCTGTTGTTTAAAAAATTTTTTGACCCATGAATCTGATGGCGTGCCGCGATAGGTAAATAAAAAAGTCTCATTTGTATGTTTTATTTTATCTAGTAACGCAGTCATAGCACTACATTTTTTATCTAGACTAGGTAGATGATAATGATTGCCTACTACATCCGTTGGTTTCCATGCTCTTTCATATCCATAGTGATTCCATACTGGTCTTATTATTCTTTTACATAAAGTATTTATTGTCTTGCCACATCTATGTCCTTGCTCTAGTTGCTCTGCATCTCTTGATAGTCTGTGATAATAGTCTGCATCTGATCCTGCAAACTCAAATATAGTTTGATCTGCATCACCAACAAAATAATATTCTTTTGCTTTTGTTGCCATCTTATTAAGAGCCTCTCTTTGAGGCACATTACTATCCTGTGCTTCGTCAACTATCAAAGCATCTATGTCCGGTTCTACAGCTTTGTCTATAAAATCTTGTATCATGTCTGCGTAGTCACAAACATGATTATCTTTTTTATATTCAAAATATGAAAATGCCATCTGCTCTATAGAGTTTAGACTGTATGGTTTATAAATTTCTTTATCACACGTTTTCCAATGTTCTTTTAATGTATTGCCTTTGCCATGTGCATCAGCCAGATACCTATAGAACTTATGTTTATCAGAGTTAAACTCTGACTCTGTTACTCTTTGTAATTTAAAAAGAGAATCTATCATTGATAAATTTTTGTGGTCCTCGTAACTAAACACCTCTTTACGTCCTACTAGCCTGCTTTTACAATATGCATGTATTGTACAGATATTATATTTCATAGATTTTTTTGTTACACCTTGCATCTCTGGTAGTTTAAGTATCTCATCTCGTATTTCATCAGCCGCAACATTAGTGTGTGATAATATTATTATTCTATTGTGAGGATATTTTTTTAATAACTCTGTGTACTTCTGTGTAATAAATATAGAAGTTTTACCTGTCCCTGGTGGTCCTGATATAAATTTAGGCTGTTTCATCATTTATCTCCTGATACTCACCCTCAACAATAAGATTATCTTTATCCATTTCTTGATCACATATACGCCAAAAAACACAAGATTTTGTGCCATACTTCCCATGTTTTTTTTCTGCTTTTAATATGTCTTGACATTTCATTGCAAGATCTACTCTATCTAAATTTATTCTTTGCTTGTGTAAATAGTCTTCAAATTTATCAAGATTAAACTCTAAGTATTTTCTTTTTATATTGTAATGTGGTAAACCAAAGTAGGCTAACTCTTTTTTGTTTGTATATGCTTTTTCTAATGAAATATAATTTTTAAAATGTTTTACAAATTTTAAATTTTCTTCCGCCTCTTCTACATATTTATCTGATTTTTCTCTTGCTTCATACTTTCTACGCATTATTTCTTCAAAGTCTGCAGCTTTCATTTCTGGTATCCAAACAGATGCTTTACTAATTACTGCATCATAAAATAATTTTTTATTTCTTAAGGTGGGACCATCTACTATAATTGTTTTTTCGACGGCCTCACCCTGCACCACAGCATTTATTTTTACATAATATCTGTTGCTACCATACTCTATTATCTGCCCAATAGATTGTTTTGCTTCTTCGCTTGTGGCTTCTTGTATACCAATCCAACTAAATATTGTTGCAATTGTTTTTGTAGAGCACCCAATAATCTCTGCAAGTTTTGGCATACCAAATTTTCTATTTGCTTTTTTATGTGTGGTTCCTTTTTTCTTTCTTTTCTCTGCCTCTTCATCTTTTGCTGCGATTGCAATTTTATGTACGAAATTATCTATATCATCTACATTCCACTCTGTGTGTTTTAGTAATACTCCTGCCATAGCAGTGCAATAGTCATCCCTTTGTCCCGATCCTGCATAAGTAATACAGAGTGCTGCAGCCAAAGCGATCTTACCAAGGTCAACTTTTAGATTACCTGGATACTCATCTATACCGTCATACTTAACCCATTTTACAACTTCGTTTGTAGTGTGATATTTTGTTTCTGGAACTAATGTGTATTTGTTTGCACCATGTCTTATCTCGCAAAGAGTTGCGCCATGACCATAATCTTTATAATAATTTTCTAATTCTTTTGGTAATGCAAATTTTTTATAGTCTGATGTTCCAGACCAAAGATAATGACTTGATGGATTATTTCTTCTACCAAATATTGCGCCACATGATTTTATGTGGTCACTCGTAAATCTTTTAACAACAGGATTATCAATATCAAAATCTATGTATTGATCTAGCCTAAGTCCTATCTGTTTTGTTGCGTGTTCTATTCTCCATTCTTCTTTCGTAATTTTAAAATCAGGGTCTGACCATTTTTCTACCACAGCCTGCTTTGTATCACAGGGTATGATAACCCGTCCCAGATCTATCCAATCTTCGTATGTAATCGGTGCCTTAATAATCTTTTCATTCATAAATTAAAAGTGGGCGCTTCCACGCTAGCTTCGACGCCCACTACCTAGGATCTTATAAATTTAAAGATTTTTTAGTTTGCTCTTGAGTTTCAGGTTTTGCTTCTATCTCACCTTTACCTACAGAATCTGCAAAAGATTTTGCCATATCATAGATACCTCTATCTGTGACTGGTCCAACCTTTGACACATCCCAACCAAACCATGTCCCTTTGTCGTTAGACATCTGAACAGTTGATAGTTTATAAATGTGGCTGTAAGTTGGCGGAGTAAACAAACCATTTTTACCCTGCATCTTTAAACCCATCATCATTGAGTTCCATTTTCTACTAACTTTTAATTGAGTAGACTTCATGGATATCAATGCTGTCTCAGGGTTATCACCAACTACAAGTACAAAATGACTAGCAGTATTATCAAGGTAATTACCATTTGGTAATCTATCCTTATAATCTTTACCTCTAGTTGTCTGACTTACAATATCACTATCTGCATCGTGTATTGCAACAGGAGCACCTGTTGATGTGCCTCTGTCTTGCCATTCAATGTACTGTCTCTTATAGTGACAAGGCACTACGGATACCATATCATACAA
>Ga0160422_10001471_pt1 | contig 14720 bp, 10 predicted proteins | sample Fk160mmetaG_FD_108192 | JGI IMG/M metagenome (GOLD analysis project Ga0160422, IMG submission 108192) | Marine microbial communities from the Central Pacific Ocean - Fk160115 60m metaG | ecosystem: Environmental > Aquatic > Marine > Oceanic > Photic zone | place: The Central Pacific Ocean...
ACACCACTAATTGGAGACGTCATACCTAACTCACTCGCAGAAACAAATGGCCTCCTAGCAAAAGATTTGATTTTAGAAATCGACGGAAATGATATTTCTTCTTATTCTGATGCTCAATCAATCTTATCTAAGCGTCTCGGCGACACGGGAATAGTAAATTTCAAAATCTTAAGAAATGAAAATACTTTTTTTTATAACCTCGAAATTACTGACTGGTTGAGCGAAGACGAACCCTCAAACTTAGTCTATTCGTTAGGTATTGTTCCGCCTATTGAACCTGTAATTGGTGAGGTACTTCCCGATAGTCCTGCTGCGGAAGGTGGATTAAACTCTGGAGACATGATTTTAAAAATAAATGCTAATCCAATTTATGATTGGTCTGAAATTAAAAAATTCATTAATGAAAAAGGAGGTGAAATTATCTCTCTTTCAATTGATCGGAATGGAGAAAGTAAACAATTATTTGTTAAACCCATTTATTCTGAAATAAGCTCAACATGGCAGATTGGAATAAGTTCAGCTTATATTTTAAATCCAAGCTCAAGAAAAATAATCAAATTTGGAATTGCTCAGTCTCTCCAAAATTCTTTTTTACAAACTTTTTCGGTAATTGAAAATTCTTTAATATTTTTTAAAAAAATTATTTTTGGGCAAATATCTTCGAAGAATCTGGGCGGTCCAGTCATGATTGGTCAGTATGCTGGAGAATCTGTAATTTATGGCGGTTTATATTCTTTTATTTACCTAATTGCATTTATAAGCATCAGCTTGGGCATAGTTAATTTATTTCCTCTCCCGGTATTGGATGGAGGTCAGGCTTTAATACTTACCATTGAACGAATTATTGGAAAAAATTTGCCAGATAAATTGCTAGACTTTTTTTACAAATTAGGAACATTATTCTTGCTATTCCTTTTTGTATTCGTTTTTTTAAATGATATTTTTAGAATAATTCTATAGAAATGAAAGCAAAATTAATTTTTATTTTTATCCTCTTTCTTCCAAACCTATCTTATTCTCAATCAGAATCTTGGGTTTTAGAGGATATAAGAGTAACAGGTTTGCAAAGAGTATCAGCAGGAAGTGTCTTTGCTGTAATGCCAGTCAATATAGGAGATTTGATTACAGAAGACTTATATAAGGAAATAGTAGTTTCAATATTTGAAACAGGTAAATTTGATGATGTTAAATTGGGGAGAGACGGAAATGCATTATTAATCGATTTAGATGAAAGGCCCACAATTGATGAAATAGTAGTAGAGGGAAATCAGGCTATTCCCACAGATGCTTTATTAGATGGTCTTAAAAATTCAGGTATTTTTAAAGGAGCACTTTACAAAAGAGCTGTTTTTGAGAGTTTAAGTGTTGAGTTAGAGAGGCAATATGCTGCGCAAGGAAAATATTCAGCAAATGTCGATGTGATTGCTGATGACTTGCCTAAAAATAGAATTAAGTTGTCTGTAAAAATTGAAGAAGGTGCATCAGCCTCCTTAATCAAGATCAATATTGTTGGAAATACCATTCTTACTGATGAGGAGATATTAGATGAATTTAAATTAAAAGAAAAAAATTGGCTTTCAGTTTTTACAAGAGGTTCAGGGTATTCCAGAGAAAATTTGAAGGGAGATTTGGAAACTCTTGAATCAATCTATAAAAATAGAGGATATTTGAAGTTTGAAATCTTGTCTTCAATGGTAACCATATCAAAAGATAAAAAGAATATTTATCTGACAATTACTATTAATGAAGGGGAGGTTTTTAATGTCTCAGAAGTTAGACTTGCAGGTGACCTAGATATTGCAGACGAGCTTGTATCTAGTCTCATCACCATTCCCATAAATGAAATTTATATTGAAGCGTATGTAAAATTTTCTGAAGATAGAATTAAATCTTTTCTTGAATCACTGGGGTTTACAAATGCTGAAGTTTCTACCTCAAAAGTAATCAATGATGAAAATAAAACGGTTAAATTAACTGTCTTTGTCGATAAGGGACAAAGGACGATGGTAAATAAAATTTCTTTCGAGGGAAATGACAGAACGCATGACATAGTTCTTAGACGTGAAATGAGGCAAATGGAAAAAAGTTGGGCCTCCAACAAATTGATAGAAACCTCGAAACTTAGATTAAACAGATTAGGTTTTTTTAAATCAGTTGATTATGAAAAGAAATCCGTTCCGGGATCTCCAGATGAAATCGATATTATTTTTAAAGTTGAAGAGCAATACTCTGGTTCAATAGGAGGATCTATTGGTTACGGAGCATATGGATTGAGCTTGGGAGCAAACTATTCTGAAAAGAATGCTTTTGGAACCGGTAACTCTGTAAGCGTGGGAATAAATTATAGTGAGTGGCGTCAAGATATCTCATTTAACTTTTTTAATCCATATTTCACTATTGATGGAATTGGTCTCGGATATGGTGCCTACTATAGAAAGACAGATTATGGGAATTTCAATATCGCTGCCTACAATACAGATTCTTTTGGAGGAAGCGTAAGATTTCAGCTACCAATAAGCGAAATAGAATCGCTTGGACTTTCCTTAGCGCTAGATAGTACAAAGCTAAAAATGAACACTTTCAGTTCAAGACAACTTATGGATTTTTATGACTCTGAAGGTTCAAACTTTAATACTTATAGCGGGTCAGTCACTTGGTCTAGATTCACTCTTGATAGGGGAGTTTTTCCAACAAATGGGTCCAGCAATTCAATTTCATTATCATTCACTCTGCCGGGAAGCAATTTAAATTATGGAAGATTTGCTCATAATTTCAAAATTTTTAGACCTTTACCTCGGGGGCTAATTTTTGGCTTCAGATCTAATATCGGAATTTTATTTGCTTATGGAGACACAGAAACTGCACCGCCGTACCAACACTTCTATGCCGGTGGAATGAGGTCTGTAAGAGGATTCAAACAGAATTACCTAGGTCCTAAGGCAGTTTACACAAACGATTACAATCCAAGATATCAACGACCTGTTGGAGGTCCATATAGCGTAGCCGGTGGTTTTGACTTAATTGTTCCGTTAAATTTTGTACCAGATCCTCGATCTATCAGAGCTTCGGTTTTCTTAGATTATGGAAATGTATTTAGTGATCAGTGTAGAGATTATGAAGTAAATTGTTATGAATTCGATTTATCAGAGTTAAGATATTCTGTCGGTTTAGGATTTACTTGGATTACTGCATTAGGACCTCTTTCTTTTGCCCTAGCAAATGTTTTTAATGATACCCCTGATGATAGAACAGAAAATTTCCAATTCGAAATTGGCACACAATTCTAAAAAAAAAGGAATTTTCTTCTTCAAAAGGGTAAACTTCACTACTTTTTGAATTAAAATAAACTTGTTTAAGGGAGTTATTATGAAAAATTACAAGATTATCCTAGTTTTTATTTCATCCATATTTTTTGGTAATTTAGCTTTTTCCACTGAAGGGATTGCCGTTATCGATTACAACGCAATATTTTTAGGAACTGAATTAGCCAGAGAAAGAATTGACGACTTAAGAGATTCTTCTGATTACAAAGAGCTTACTGATGAAGCGCAATCTAAAGATAGCGAAAGGATTAAATTGGCAGAAAAATTGAAAAAGGAAGAATCAACTTTATCAGAATCAGAAAAAGCAGATATTCTCAAAAAGGTTCAAACTCTATTTCAGAGCATTCAGTTATTATCACAACAGATTCAAGCCAAGGAGCAAGAAGTCACTCAAAAGCTTCAGGCCGATCAAGCGGAAATAGTTCAAAAAGTTGTTAATGAGCTCATAAAGGCAAAGAAAATTAAAATGCTACTTAATTCCCAAGCTCTTTTGGCATTTGATAGAACAGATGAGAAAATCAATCTTACTCCTGAAGTTGTAGACTTAATTAATAAGGAACAAAAGAATTAGATAAATTTGTCAAAAAAAAAATACAAGTTATCAGAAATAGCTGATTTTTTGGGAGGAAAAATACATGGTGATTCCTCCAAAGACATATACAGTTTAAGTTCTTTAAAGGAGGCTAAGGAAGGCTCTATTTCTTTTCTTTATAGTAAGAAGTTTTTAAAAGAACTTAACAAGTCGTCTGCATCAGCAATCTTGGTTTCCAATGAGTATAAAGATAAATGCGATAAGGACTGTATTGTAGTGGATGATCCTCATGTTGCATACGCAAGGTTAACAAAATTATTTTCTGGGGGAATCAGGACAAAGCTTTCAGAGGACTTCTCAGAGGATTTCCAAGGTTCACAAGATATTCAAATAGCTAAAACCGCTTTTATTGGTCAGAATGTTAAAATTGGAAAAGGAGTAATTATCAGTCCAGGTTGTTTTATCGGCGATAATGTAGAGATTGGCCAGGATACTTATTTGTATTCAAACGTTTCAGTTTATCCGTCTACTGTTATTGGCGAAAGTAATGTAATTCATTCTAATTCTGTTTTAGGATCTGATGGATTAGGATTTTCTAGAAACGGCGATACTTGGGAAAAAATTGAGCATTTAGGAAGCCTTTTTATAAGTGATAATGTAGAAATAGGTGCGGCTTGCACAATAGACAGGGGCTCACTTGGAAAAACTGTCTTAGAAACCGGAGTTAAACTTGATAATCAGGTTCATATCGCCCACAACTGCTATATAGGTAAAAATACAATCATTGGAGCAAAAACTGCCATTGCAGGTAGCACAAAAATTGGGGATGATTGTTTGATAGGAGGTGGTTGCGGGATAGTTGATAATTTACAAATAGAAAAAAATGTAAGAATAAATCCAATGACATATGTAACTCAATCGATAAAAAAATCAGGAATTTACTCGGGAGGCTCATTAGTTTTGGAACACTCAAAATGGTTAAAACATATAGCAATTCAAAAAAAACAGTTTGATGATTGATATTGAAGAAATAAAAACTTTGCTTCCCCATAGATACCCTTTTTTGTTGGTAGATAGGGTTGAAGAATTAGAAAAGCATAAGTATGTGAAGGCATACAAAAACATTACGAACAGCGAACCTTTTTTTACAGGACATTTCCCTAATAGATCGGTTATGCCAGGAGTACTTATTCTTGAAGCTTTGGCTCAAGCTTCAGGAATTTTAGGTTTTGTCTCAATGAACAAGACGCCCGAAGAAGGCTCTATGTATTATTTTGTGGGTGCAGACAAACTTCGCTTTAAAAATCCCGTAATACCAGGAGATAAATTAACTCTTGAATCTACAAAGCTCTCTGACAAAGCTGGTATCTGGAAATTTGATTGTAAAGCAACTGTTGGAGATAAATTTATTTGTTCTGCAATAGTTCTTTGTGCAGATCGTCCTAAATGATTCATCCCTCTGCTCAAATAGATCCCTCCGCTGAAATTGATGAGGATGTTTCAATAGGTCCTCATACGGTCATAGGACCAAATGTAAAAATCTTAAAAGGAACGGTAGTCGAGGGTAATGCATTCATCCACAAAAATACCATTCTTGGAAAAGAAAATTTAATTTATCCTTTTGCAAGTATTGGTGGAGATCCTCAGGATTTAAAATATAACGGTGAAGAGACATATTTAGAAATCGGAAACAATAATGAAATCAGGGAAGGTTCCACTATTAATCGAGGAACAATTCAAGAAGGCGGGAAAACAGTAATTGGAAATAATAATCTTTTCATGGCTTATACTCATGTTGCTCATGATTGTGTCCTAGATGATGACATTGTAATGACAAATAATGCTGGTGTAGCTGGAGTAGTAAAAGTGGGAAAGGGTGCTAGGTTAAGTGGATTCACTTTGGTTCACCAATTTTGCAATATTGGGAGTTATAGTTTTAGCGCTTTAGGTACTATTATTACAAAAGATGTTCCTGCCTATGTAAGGGTAAGTGGAAATCCAGCTATTCCAAGAGGGTTAAACACTGTAGGTATTCAGAGACAAGGTTTACCAACTGAAGCAAGTGAAGCTTTGAAAGAATCTTATAAAATTTTGTATTTGAGAAAAAATAAATTAAAAGAAGCGCAAAAAGAAATTATTTCAAAATTCAAAGACATTAAAGAGATAGATTCATTTATTAAAAGCATTTCAAATTTTGAAAGAAGCATAGTTCGTTAAGGAAAAAATTTTGAAAATTGCAGTTTGTGCAGGAGAAAAATCTGGAGACGCTCTCGGTCATGAACTTCTAGTAGATTTAAAAAAAAATTTAGACAACATAGAGATAATTGGCGTTGGAGGCTCCCAAATGGAAAGCCAAGGTTTAAAAAGTTTCTTTCCTTCAAAAGAAATTTCATATATGGGCTTGATAGATCCTTTGTTGAACTTAAAAAAAATCCTAAAAAGAAGAAAAGATTTTATATCTTTCTTAAAAAAAGAAAATCCAGATATTTTTATTGGTATAGATAGTCCGTCTTTTAATAGCGGTATTTGCAGAACTTTGAGAAAGGAAACAAATATCAAAACTGTACAATATGTTTGTCCTCAGTTTTGGGCATGGCGCTATGGAAGAGTTTATAAATTTAACCATCTATATCATAAGATATTTTCATTATTTCCCTTCGAATCAAAATTATTAAAAAAACATGGAGTAAATTATTCATATGTGGGCCATCCGCTCGCAAGAAATATGAATATTTATTCAAATGAGGTTCAAATTAAAAAAGAACTCAATGTCTCCACAGATAAAGAAGTAATTGCAATATTGCCAGGCAGTAGGAAATCTGAAATTAAACATCACAATAAACCTCTATCTGACTTCATCAATGACTATGTTACTGAGAATCCTGAAACTGAAATAATTCTAGCCTTAAACAAGAAATCTGATCTTTTTGGAGAATTAGCTAACCTATCAAATAAAATAAAGGTAATTTTTAATTCTACCCAAAAAGTTTTATCTATTTGTAATTTAGCTGTTGTAGCTTCTGGAACAGCTACACTAGAGGCAGCCATATTAAGTAAACCTATGGTAGTAATTTATAAAAGTAACTTTTTAAGTAATTTTATTCTTTCAAAATTTTTTCTTAAGACCAAATTTATATCTCTCCCTAATATTCTCTCTGAGGACAATATCGTTTTTGAACTTAGACAAAATCAGGTTACTGGGAAAGAAATCTTTGAAAAAGTAAAAGATACCTTCAAAAATAGAGAAAGTATCTCTAGTAGGCTCAGTTATATAAAAGATAGTTTGCTGGTTTCAGATTCAGATAAATTCTCAAAAGCAATAAGTGACATAATTTCTAAATGAATACTTACCTCGTAGGAGTTGATGAGGTAGGAAGAGGCTGTCTTTTTGGGCCGGTGATTGCAGCTGCAGTCATTTTAGGAAAATACAAAAATCCTGAATTAAAAGATTCAAAAAAACTTTCACCGAAAAAAAGAATTCAGTTGTGTAATGATATTAGAAGAGGTGCAAGCAAAGTTTCCATTGGAGAAGCATCTGTAGAAGAAATAGATAATCTAAATATAAAGGAAGCAAGTCTTTTAGCAATGAAAAGAGCTATTTCAGGTTTAAAGGAAAACAACATAGAAATTATTGTAGATGGAATACAGATCCCAAAAATAAATTATCCTTGTAAGGCAATCATAAAAGCAGATAACAAAATCTCTGAGGTAATGGCAGCTTCCATAGTTGCTAAAGTTTTTAGGGACAATTTAATGATTGATTTTGGAAGAAAATTTCCCGATTTCTCTCTTGAAAAAAATAAGGGATATCCAACAAAAGAACATTTAAATATTTTAAAATTATTGGGTCCTACGAAATATCATAGGAAAACTTTTAAACCTGTCTTAAATGCTAGATAAAAAATTTACACATCTCAATATTCATAGTGAGTATTCCGTAATTGATAGCATCATAAAAATTGATCAACTGTCTGAAAGGGCAAAAAAGTATAATTTTGAGAGCTTAGCAATTACAGACTCAGCTAATCTCTTTGGATTTCTAAAGTTCTATAAATCCGTGAGAGAACATGGAATAAAACCCATTGCTGGAGCTGAAATTAATCATGTAAAAGACAATTCATCCCATAATGAACACGCTAATCTAACTCTGATTGCTAAAAACCTAATAGGCTATAAGAATTTAATAAAACTCATTTCAAAATCCCAAATTTACGGAAAGAAATCAGGTATACCAGTGGTAGAGAGTATTTGGCTTGAAGAGAATTCCGAAGGACTGGTTGCTTTATCAGGCGGATTTAGAGGACACATTGGAAAGGCCGTTTTAGATTCGAATCATGATCTTTTTTTAAAAAGAATAAGGTACTTCCAAAAAATATTTGAAGAAAATTTTATTTTGGAAATATCTAGGATAAATAGGCCTCAGGAAGATATTTATAACGAATATATTCTTTCTAAAGCAGGAGAATTAGGGTTGCCCGTTATAGCAACAAATGAAGTTAGATTCCTTGACAGGAAAGACTTTGAGGCTCATGAAACAAGAGTTTGTATTCAAAATGGTGACGTATTAAGCGATTCAAAAAGAATACGAGACTACTTTGAAGATCAATATCTTATGACCTCTGAGGAAATGTATGAAAAATTCAATGATATCCCAGAAGTTCTTTCAAATGCTTATGAATTATCTAGGCAGTGTAATTTAGAAGTTAAAACAGGCATTTATGTGTTACCTGATTTTGAAACCCCTTTAAATAAATCTGCTGATGAATATTTGATTGATCTATCTAGAGAAAATCTCAAAGCTAAAATAAAAGATTTTTCTGATGAGGTTAAATCTGAATATTCAAATAGATTAGATTTTGAATTAGATGTCATTTCAAAAATGGGGTACTCAGGTTATTTTTTGGTGGTATCTGATTTTGTGAATTGGGCTCAAGAAAATAATGTTCCAGTTGGTCCTGGTAGGGGGTCAGGTGCAGCATCGCTAGTTGCTTATTGTTTAGGAATAACTGGAATAGATCCTTTGAAATATGGTTTGCTGTTTGAGAGATTCTTAAATCCTGACAGAATTAGTAACCCCGATTTTGATATAGATTTTTGTAAGGATGGAAGAGATAAAGTCATTGACTACGTAACTCAAAAATATGGAAAAGAAGCAGTAGCACAAATTTGTACTTTTGGAACCATGGCAGCACGTGCTGTAGTTAGAGATGTCGCAAGAGCTCAAGGAAAATCTTATGGTCTTGCAGATAGATTGGCAAAAATGATTCCTTTTTCTCCTGATATGACACTTGAAAAAGCACTAGCCAATAATGACCTTAAAAGGGCATTAAAAACCGATGAACAAGCTGAAGAAATATTCGATATGGCAAGAAAACTTGAAGGAATCATTAGAAATGTAGGAAAACATGCTGCAGGAGTGGTTATAGCTCCATCTCAGATAAACGATTTTTCCCCTCTTTACCTAGATGAGGCAACAAACACTCTAGCAACACAATTTGATATGAAAGATATCGAATCTGTAGGTTTACAAAAATTTGATTTTCTTGGATTAAGGACTCTTACAATTATTAAAGAGGCATTGGAACTTATAAATAAAAAGAGGACTCTATTAGATCTAGAACTAATCGACTTAGATAACATTGATCTTGAAGATAGGATGACTTTTGATCTCCTGCAAAAAGGGCTAACTACTGCAGTATTTCAACTAGAATCTCGAGGGCTTAAGGAATATTTAGTAAAAATAAAGCCTTCATCTTTTGAAGATATTATTTCGGTTGTTGCTTTATATCGACCAGGGCCTTTAGATGCCGGCATGGTTGATACCTTCATAAAACGGAAGCATGGAACTGAAAAAACAGATTATCTTGGAGACAAAGATATAGAAAAGGTTCTAAAAAATACTTATGGTGTAATTGTTTATCAAGAACAAGTTATGCAGCTTGCTCAAGAGTATTCAGGCTTTTCCCTGGGACAAGCAGATCTTCTTAGAAGAGCGATGGGAAAAAAAATTCCTGAAGAGATGGAAAGACAAAGGCCTGAATTTATAAATGGTGCCTTAAAAAAAGGAAAAATAGAAAGGGCTGCAGAAGGACTGTTTGATCAGATTCAAACTTTTGCTGGTTATGGGTTTAATAAAGCTCATTCAGCAGGATATGGGCTGATTGCATTTCAGACCGCATGGCTAAAAGCACATTATCCTGTAGAGTTTTTAAGTGCTGCTTTATCATCAGATATGGATGATACCGATAGAGTTAGGTTGCTTTTGGATGATTGTAAGAATTTTGGAATAGAAATTCGGAAGCCCGATGTAAATGAGAGTCAATTGAATTTTATAAATCATGGCGATAATGAAATCTTATATGGTTTAGGAGCCATAAAAGGATTGGGTAAGTCAGCAATAGAAAATATTATTTCAGAGAGAGAAAGTAAGCCTTTTGAAAATTTATTTGATTTTTGTGCGAGAGTTGATTTAAGCAAGGTAGATAAGAGGGGTATTGAGCCGCTTATCAAAAGTGGTGCAATGGATTCATTTAATTTATCTAGAAAAGAAATGTTGGAAAGTTTGGAAGATGCTATGAAGTACGCCAAACAAAATAGCATGACTCAAGAGAGCGGCATTTCAGATTTATTTGGTGGAATCAGTGAAAGTAGTAACTTTATTCAATTTAAGAAGAGTAGCCGCGAGAATATAGGTAATTCTAAATTTGAATTCTCAGCACTAGGCTTTTACTTGAAAACTCATCCTGTTGAAGAACATTATTGGGAGTTAAAAAAACTCGGTACTAGGGAAATTCAAAATGTAATAGAAGAAACAGTAAATACCATTTCAGGTGTAATAGTTCGACAAAACAGAATACAAACAAGAAGAGGCCCATTAGTTTTTGCTACCTTAGATGATGGAACTGATCGGATTGAGCTGATTATTTCATCTGAAGTTCTAGAAAGCTTTGAGGGCAATCTTAGCTCTCAAACTATTTACCTTGCTACAGGGGATGTCACCTTTGAAAAAGATCCTGAAAAGAAAAATATAGGGCTACAAAAAAAAATGAGAGTTACCGATATAAAGTCTCTTGAAGCAGCAAGGATAAGATCTGTTACAAAGTTAAAAATCAATATCGAGGGGCAGGAACAAAAGGATGTCTTGAACATTGTTGAAAATTTAAAAGCAATAGCATTGGCAGAAAATAATTCACAAGGCAGTCAAATAGAAATGCAATATAATTTAGACTCAGGCTCAGCAAACATCGAATTGGATAAAGATTTTAGAATTCTTTTAAATGACGATAATATGGATAAGCTTGTTGAAAATTGTGGAAAAGAAAATATTGATTTCCAATATCGTGCGAGGTGACCGTGGCTTATACTTATTTAGAATTTGAAAAACCAATAAGTGATCTTGAAAATAAAATTGAAAACTTAAGAGATAGTAAAGATAACGATGAGAGCGTTCATAAAGAAATATCCTCTTTGAGTAATAAAATTGAAAATCTCACTAAAGAAATTTATGAAGATCTTTCAATCTGGCAAAAAGTCCAAGTAGCACGTCATCCTCATCGGCCCCATTTTTCTGACTACATAGTAAATATTTTTACAGATTTTGATGAACTTCATGGAGATAGATTATTCGGTGATGATCAGGCTATTATTGGAGGTATTGCTAAATTTAAAGGTAGACCGGTTGTCATTATCGGCCATGAGAAAGGAAAGTCTACTGAAGACAAGATAGCTAGGAATTTTGGTATGTCTCAACCAGAAGGTTACAGAAAAGCCTCTAGGTTGATGAAATTGGCAGAGGATTTTTCTATTCCCATAATCACTTTTATTGACACTCCAGGAGCCTATCCCGGTATCGAGAGCGAAGAGCGAGGTATGAGTGAAGCTATTGCTAAAAATTTAAGTATCATGTCTGGGTTAAAAGTACCGATAATTGTAATTATTACTGGTGAGGGAGGTTCAGGAGGCGCTTTGGCAATTGGGGTGGGAGATCATATATCAATGCTTCAATATTCAATCTATTCGGTAGCTTCTCCTGAAGCATGTGCTTCAATTGTTTGGAGAGATAATTCTAAGGCTCAAGAAGCTGCAGAGGCCATGAAACTTGATGCTAAAAATTTACTTGATTTTGGCTTAATCGATAAAATAATCGATGAACCTCTAGGTGGTGCTCATAGAGATACAAAAAAAGCATCAGCTTTAATTGCTCAAGAAATTGATGATAATTTAAAACGCCTTACAGAAATCAGCATCGATGAGTTGATTGAAAAAAGGTATCAGAAAATTATGTCTTATGGATCAATTCAAAAGTGAATGGATTTTTCTGCCCTTTTAAAACCATTTATAAACGATAAAAATCAAAATTTTTACATAGCACTGAGCGGAGGTGTCGATTCAGTAGTTCTTTTTAACGAATTGGCTAAACTTAAGAAAGAAGTTGGCTTTCATCTAACGGCAATTCACGTTAATCATAACGTTCAAAAAGACTCACATCAATGGAAGGACTTTTGTGCTGAAATCTGCAAAGAAAATCAAATAAAGTTTGTTTCTCGAACTTTGAGAAAAAAAAATAATAATATCTCAAATTTAGAAAAAAAACTTAGAGAAGAAAGATACAAAATTTTTCAAAATATTTTAGATAAAAATTCAATTCTGTTTATGGGTCACCATTTAGACGACGCGATAGAAACTTTTTTTCTAAGAGCGTTGAGAGGAAGTGGAATTGATGGATTGAGTTCCATTCCTGAACAAAGGTCATTAGGCGAAGGAAAACTCATAAGGCCTTTTTTAAATGTTTCAAAAAGTGATCTTCTATTAAGAGCAAAAAAAGAGAAATTGAAATTTATTGATGATCCATCAAACAAAGATAATTCTTTTGATAGAAATTATTTAAGAAATATTGTTCTGCCAAGGATTGAAAAAAGATGGCCTTCATACAGGAAAAATCTAAATCAATTGACTTCAAATTTAAAAGAATCCAGCATTCTTATCAATATGCAAGCAGAGAGAGATTTTAATGAAATAAAGTTAAAAAAAGATCTTATTTCCTTGGAAAAATTGCTTCGCCTTTCAAAAGCTAGACAAAAAAATGTTTTTATTTTTTGGATCAATCTCAACAAACTAAATTCACCTAATGCGAAAGTTATCAATTTATTTTTTGAAAAATTTATTAAAGATGAAAAGACACCTAAAGCAAAATATATTTGGGGAACGCCTTCAAAAAAAGGATCTGTTTGTATTACAAAAAATTTAAAAGAATTAAAGATTTCTGAATTATCGACTTAAGATTTTATTTATACCATTAAGAATGGCTTTGTAAGAGGCGACAGTAGTATTTTGATCTATCCCAGCTCCCCAGTCTGAAAAGTTTTTATTTTGAATTTCAATATATGCTGCTGCTGAGGCATCTGATCCTGATGAAATTGAATGCTGGTGATAATCAGAAACTTTGAAATCTGAAGATAAGCGAGTATTCAAAGCATTAATAAAAGCATCTATAGGCCCGTTACCGGCACCTTCAATAGTAATTTCTTTACCATTTTCGACTAATGAAAGTTTTATTTTATCTTTCTCTTTTGATGATTGAATTTCATGTGAACTATAAGAAATTCTGTTTGGATTGTTTGTTAAATAATTTTTTTCAAAGCTCTGCCAAATTTCTCTAGAGTTTAGCTCTTTCCCTGTTTCATCAGCTTGCTTTTGAATAACCTGACTAAAATCTATTTGCATTCTTCTTGGTAAGGTAACCCCATAATCTTGTTCAAGAATATAGGAAATACCTCCTTTTCCAGACTGACTATTAATTCTAATGACAGCCTCATAGGTTCTTCCAACATCTTCAGGGTCTATAGGAAGATAGGGCACTCTCCATTTTGTAACATTGGAATTTCGCATTTCGTCAAATCCTTTTTTAATTGCATCTTGATGAGACCCAGAAAAGGCAGTGAAAACTAAATCTCCAGCATAAGGATGTCTAGGATGCACGGGGAGCTGATTACAATATTCAACTTCACGCATGGTTTTATTGATATCAGAAAAATCAAGTTGAGGATCTACTCCTTGGGTAAATAAATTCAATCCCAATGTAACAATATCTACATTGCCCGTTCTTTCCCCATTTCCAAAAAGAGTTCCTTCAATTCTATCGGCTCCTGCCATGAGTCCAAGTTCAGCGGCTGCAACTGCAGTACCTCTGTCATTATGAGGGTGAAGGCTGAGGACGATCTTATCTCTGTCTTTTAAGTTTTCATTCATCCATTGGATCTGATCAGCATAAATATTTGGGGTGGCAAGTTCCACTGTCGCAGGAAGATTTATTATTGTTTTGTTCTTGTTACCATTGTGCCAAATGTTATTTACTTCGTTGCAAACTTCTGCAGCATAGCTTAATTCTGTCCCAGTAAAGCTTTCTGGACTGTACTCGAATTGCCAATCTGTCTTGCTGTATTCTTCTGAAAGTTTTTGTACAAGCTCAGCTCCCTCTGTGGCAATTTTTGTGATTCCAGCTTTATCTTTTTTGAAAACAACTTCTCTTTGAAGAGTTGAAGTAGAATTATATAAGTGAAAAATCACGTTTTTTGCTCCTTCGGTAGCTTCAAAGGTTCTATTTATTAAATGCTCTCTTGCTTGAGATAAAACTTGTATTTTTACATCAGCAGGAATCAAATTATCATCGACTAATTTTCTTACAAAACTAAATTCAGTCTCAGATGCTGAGGGAAAACCAATTTCTATTTCTTTAAAACCTAATTCCACCAACATTGAAAAAAATCTAAGTTTTTTTTCTAAACCCATTGGTTCAATCAGGGCTTGATTTCCATCTCTCAAATCAACGCTACACCAAATGGGAGCAGAGGTAACTTGATTCTTAG
>Ga0160422_10001472_pt1 | contig 14718 bp, 7 predicted proteins | sample Fk160mmetaG_FD_108192 | JGI IMG/M metagenome (GOLD analysis project Ga0160422, IMG submission 108192) | Marine microbial communities from the Central Pacific Ocean - Fk160115 60m metaG | ecosystem: Environmental > Aquatic > Marine > Oceanic > Photic zone | place: The Central Pacific Ocean...
AGATGTTCGCCGCGTCTTCGTTGGTGGAACTGTAGGAGTAGATGAAGGTGTCATCCACTTGGTCGACGGTCAACTCTGCCGAACGCTTGATGCCCGCGCCTGCGCCATTCGAACCCGTCACGCCGAACCCGATGGATGTAACCGTGGCGCCCACCGCCACATCCGCGATGGATTCTTCGGCGATCCACACGGGCTCAACCCAGTCTACCGGCTCTTCGAGCACCAACAGGGCTATGTCGTTGCGCCCAAGCGTGCCGCCGATTCCATTTTGAAGCTCTTCATAATCCGGATGGAAAATGCCTTCTGCGAAGCCCACCGACTCTGCAGCATCAACTCGAGACCCAAAGAATGCTTTGCCGAGCGACACCACGAGTTCCATCGGCAATTCGGCTCCGCAATGAGCAGCAGTAAGCACCACCTCTGGCGTGATCAGCGACCCCGTGCACGCGCTGATGGTCTGACCACCAAACTCCGCGCCGAGGGCAACCGTAAATTCAAATCCATCTTCTGTGTCGGCGTTCACCATGTCCGCCGCATTGGCGGTAGTGAGGGCCGCGATCAACCACATCATCATCGTCTCCATACGCGGGGTCCTGACCCGCAACTTGTTGGCACCCAGTCGGAAGGCGAACGCACCCCACTCTGCGCTCTCACCGCGGGACCGCCGGGGCCATCAATCAGCGGTCCTTCGAGGTTCCCAACCTGAACAACAGAATGAACCGCAGCAGCCGCGAGTTCATCCAAAACGTCCAAGTCAAGGTTGTCTAATGTGTCGCACTCTTGGTGATAGCAAGGGTCGTATGCCTCAAACGCTTGGCCACCAAATGAGTCTGCTTCGCTGGCGCTCATCACCCCCTCAGCCCCGGTAAACAATCCACCGGCTGGGATTCCGGTCCATATGAACGGCCCATAGTCACTGCGTCCATCAAAAGGAGTCTCGAGGTAGGCCAGCCCCTGCGCATTAAACCAGTTGCCGAAAATTTGTTCGATCCGCGCGGAACCCGCGGGACCACCGCCACCCCCGAGACTGCCTGACCCGTCGTACACCATTCGGGCCGGGTTTGGCGATGCCACCATGTCAAAGTTGAGGTTGGCGAGGATTCGGTTGCGGTCCTGTTCCGTCATCGACATCACGTAGTCGATCGAGCCCACCAAACCGAGCTCCTCGGCACCCCAAAACGCGAACCGGATCTGGTTTTTCGGCTCCCAGTCGCTCGCAGCGACCTGCGTGGCCATCTCCAACAGCATCGCAATGCCGCTGCCATTGTCGTTAATACCCGGGCCATCCGGCACCGAGTCAAGGTGCGCACCAACCACGACCGCACGGTCGGAATTGCCGCTGGTCTCAGCGAAGATGTTGACCGATGGCACCTCGATGCGACTGAAGTCAGCCGTCATCGTGATTTCCGTTTCGGGACTCAGCTCAAGCAACTCAAGTCCAGCGGTGTAGGACAGTGCAAAGACGGGCACCTCATTCCCCGCTTCCTCCTCCAATGTTCCGTAAAAGAGGTCACGACGCCCTTCCTGACCTTCGTTGAAGATCAACACACCGGCGGCACCGGCTGCGACGGCTCGATCGACTTTGATTTGAAACGCGCAACTGCCGCGCTGCAGCAAGGCGATGTTCCCCTCCGGAAACGCACCGAAGTCGGCGGCTTCGCATCCGCTGGATGTAGCATTCGCTTCGTCCGGAGGTGGCACCTCAATGTCCACCGCAGTGATGGGCCCAGTCACCGAACCGGCGCCGGTGTAACTGAAGGGGTAAAAATCGTCATCGAAGGCAAGCAACCCCTCCGCGTCCAGCGATGGCTCGCTGTTCCACACGTCGTCCTCGACTGCGAAATCGTACACCGCAACACCGTAGCCGGCTGCCTGCAGGACTTCCGTTACGTAGGCAACAGACGCCGAATAGCCTTCTGTTCCAGTCGACCGGTTGTTGTCATTCGCTTCGGCGATCCCCATTAAGGCTTCCAAATGACCCACCATGCCTGAGCGCGTCATCGAGATGATGGGGTCCGTCTCTTCCGCTTCTTCTTCCGGGTCAGGATCTTGAGGCTCTCCACCACCCCCCGAATCAATGCCCTCCACCGCACCGGTACCAGAAAGGCCCGTGACAGCCGTAGCGGGATCCGCACAGCCCAGCGCGGAAACCAACGGGCCAACTAAAAACATTCGGTGGATCATCTGTCGCTCCCCACCCCACCCTATCCGACACGGGCCGCAACAATGCAAGAGCAATGTCAATGGCTCGAGAACGTACCCAACTCCTCGATGATACGGGTGTTGTCAGCGATGTTGTGACGCACTAGGTACGCAGCCTGTCCTTCATGGAACTCGATCATGTAGGCCTTCAAGTCGGCAGGGTCACGCAATGCATGACGAAATTGGAGCCCCCCCGTCATTCGAGTGGGGTCCGCGATGGCCCATGCGTCACCCGCCTCAAGCATCGGATCGCACGCGAAGCGCTCCACACCCAACGCAGGCCAAGGCTCGGGGCGTCGTCCTTCACCAAGGAGGAATACGACACCCTCGGTAATCTCTTCAGCCTCAAGCCGGTCACGCAATTCCCCATCAACACACCAATACCCAGCACTAACTTCGGGCACGACGGCCCCCATTCTCCACCCAACCGCTGCGATCAAGCCCACGCCGAGCGGCCGGAGGGGAATGCCCCGCAGCGCCGCAGCCAGCGCCACGGGCACAACCAAATACATCGGATGCCAAAACCGGGCCCCGTAGGCGCGGCCAGGACTCCAGTACAACGCGTAGCCCGCAACAATCAGCGCAACCCAGACGACTCCCTTCCTCGCCTTCAAACGCCACGCGCCAAACAACGCAAGCAAACTGGCACCCGGCACCCCAATCAGCAGATCGTCAAATCGTAAGGCAGCCTGCCCCGCCAGCGTCCACGCCTTTGCCAGCGAATGCCCGTAGCTGCCCAGTGTGGGCGAGCAACCCACATCCGCACCAAATCCAAGCCGGTTGCAGCCTTGGCGTCCCTGCCACTGATCGAACCAGACCGACATCGGAAACGTTGTCGGACTACCCGTGATCCACCAATTATCGACCAAGACCAGCGCCCCAGAAAGAACCGGAAGCCCAAACCAAAGCACGCGCAATCGCGGAGGGCACGACACTGCTCCCAACAGCAACAGGGGCACGCCGAGCAACGCCGCATCGAAGGGCCGAGCAACAACCACATATGCCGCTGCAATCGCACCAAGGCCGGCCCGCGTCACCGTCCATCGCCGTTCCACAGAAACCATCATCAACACGCCGAGCGCGATCAACACGGACGTGTGCGCCATCCGACTTGCGGCCATCAGCCACACGCCGGGAGAACACGCCACCAGCAGCGCCGCCGTTGTTCCGAGTCGCTCACCCGCCGCACCCGTTCCAATGCGAAATACCAGCCATGGCAGCACACCCACAAGCATGGGATTCATGAGCGCCGGTAACCCTACTGCTTCCCCGATCGCCAGCACGACCGGCCAGCCCCACGGAAATGGACTGAAGCTGGGGCCCGACGCGCTCCAAAACGGCAACATCCACATCGTCTCATTGTCGGGCTGCGGCCCGAACCGTTCGCCGTTTGCGAACAGCTTTGCCTGAAGCGTATAGGCGATTTCATCGGTCACGTGCGGCATCCCCTCGAGCGGTCCGAGGGCCATCCAAGCCGACGCCAAAACTGCACCCATGCACGCGGCCCATACGAGGGGAGGGGCGCTGGGAAGCTTCGGGGTGTGGTTGATTGGATTGCTCACTGTGCAGTCAGTCTCACCAAGTCGAGCCATCTCCGCAAATGCCTCTGCTGCTTCGAATGAATGCGTCGCGCCATCCGGATCAAAGGCCAACGGCCGTACACGCCCATCGGCGGAGATTGCCCGCGTCCGCGCAGCCCCTCGATTGACGGTATCAGATGTCGGATAAGTCTCAGAACGCAACTTGCACTAGCGTATGCTGTGGGGGCTTCAGGCTCGTGGGGAGAGGAGCACAGGATTGAATACCGTCCGGGAGAAGTGCGGCATGCAAGCCGGATCGTCAGCGTCGGCCAAGGGTAGGCACGACCGTGAAACATTCATCAAGGTCTTTTTTTCGCTGTTTCGGAACCAGCGCACAGGCATGCTGGAGGTCACCTTCGGGTCCAAATGGCGCCGATTGTACTTCATCGCTGGAGAGCCCATCGCCTTTCAGAGTGACCTGCCTGAAGACGATATCGGAAGGACTCTGGTGAATGCGGGGCTTGTACCCGAAAAGCAAGTTTCATGGGTACGGGAGAAGCTTGGTGAAGGAGAAGCGCTCGACCAAGCCATCATTATGAGCGGCGCGCTGACAGCTGAACAGGTTCACGCTCACAGGCAGCAGCGCCTACTCACCAATGTGGGATCACCCCTGCTGTGGGGCACTGGCGAGTGGTCATTCCATCCAAACACCCGTCTTCGCGCGGCATCCATCGACCCAAAACTGAAGCCTGATGGCTCCACGATCGGCTCGTTGTGGAGTGCTGTAGGCCTTCATGTCAGCATGGATGCCGTATTCCCGCATGTCACGGATCCGAAGGCTGGAATGGTCGCTGCTGACCCACTGTGCGCCGCGCTGCTGCCCAGCCTGACTGTCGAGAAGGATTTTGACGGTCTGCTCGCAGCCATCGGTAACGGTACGTCGGTAGAAGACATCTTTAGACAGATTCCCGATAGCACCGGCAACCTCGTGAAGTTGCTCTGGTTTCTGGAAGCTGCAGGACTCCTTCACCGCCAAGGTCGCCCGCAAGACGCGCTTCTCGACCAACAAATCGAGGCTGCTGTGTCCGCCCCGCAGGCCGCCCCGCCGAAACCGGCCGCTCGGGTCAAGCCGCACGCCCAGTCCGACGGTTCGAAGAAGAAAAAGAAAAGCATTTCGCCGAGCGCAGCGCCACCCCCATCGGCCTCGTCTGCATCACGCGGTGACGAAACCGAGCGCAAGCGAAGGCCTCCACTCACCGATGACCAACTCCGCGCAGCGCACCGAAAACGGATGGGACGAGATTTCTACGGTTTCTTGGGGCTTCCATCGGACGCCCCAAAAAGCGCGATTGACCGAAAATGCAAAGGCCTCGCAAGGCGGTGGCGCATACCGGGCAAGCATCGGGACCTAAGTTCCGATGTTCAGGCCAAGGTCGATGAACTCTTGGCCGGCGTCCAGTTGGTTTGGAGAACGCTGACTGATGAGGGCCATCGCCAAGAGTACGACAAGCGACTCAAACAAGGACGGGCGCCAAAAGTCGGCGACATGCGAGCCGCCTCCGAACGACCTGCCAACACTTCCGGAGAGGCCCTTGAAGAACGCTTCGAAGAGCCGGTCTCTCCCGAGCTGCAACACGCACGCGCACTCATGGCTCAGCAGAAGTTCAAAGAAGCCCTCTCCGTCCTCAAGAAGGCGCGCGTTGATGATCCATCGTCTCCCGACATCATGGCCGACCTCGGGTGGGCAACATGGAATCTCCAAGGCGCAAAGAATGGAGACGCAGAGGAATTTCTTCGGCTTGCACTCACGTTCGACAACAACCACCTCTTTGGCCTTGAATATCTAGCCAAAGTGCTCGTTCAACAGGGCGATATCGACACAGCGCGCATGCTGCTTCAACGGTTGGTCAAGCTCTCGCCTGAATCCACTTGGGCCAAGAAGGCGCTTTCCAACCTCGGACCGGCGGCACGATGAGTTCCAATCGGCAGATTCTTATCTTGGACCAGCATGACGATGTGATGGGGTACTTCGCAGGGGTGCTCCCCAAACAAACCTTCGACTTCGTGCAGTTGACGACGCCTGAAGATGTGCTGTCGCTGGCGGGACCGAACACGGCCATGGTCTTCATCGATGGCGATGACGCAGAACTGAGCGGTGCTGTGGCCGACCTGAAGGGCACGCCAGCCCTCGCAAGCATCCCCGTGATTCTTCTCACAAACGGGATGAATACCGATGCATTGGTGAACCAATGGTTTTCGCCGACCCCACCGGATTTCACGGTGAGGCGTCCCCTCGCTGACGGGTTCTTAGACGATACCGTGACAGCCTTGTTCAAACCCCAAGCTAGCGCCACGCGCAGCAAGGCCGCGAGCGATGCTCCGGCGACGCCTGCAGCAGCAGAAGACAGCCAACTGGTCAAGGCGCTAACCGATCAGATCGCCGCCATGGATTCCGAACTCAAAGAGTTGCGTGAGGCGGCGAAGGCGTCCGAGGGAACCGACGACGCCGCGGCTGAGGAGGCGGCGGCAGCGAAAGAAGCCAACGAAAAGTCCCAGCAGGAGCTGAAGATTCAGGTCAAGCGAGTCGAAGAACTCGAATCCTCTCTGCAGACTCGCGCGGCCACGATCGACGAACTCAAGGAGCGCATTGAGCAGATGGAGCAGGCCCGTTCCGAACAGGCCAGTGCCGCCCAAGCGCAAGCCGACCAACTGGCAGCCGAGGCAAAAGCGGCTGCAGAGGCTGCGAGCGGGGAAGCCAATGCGGCCCAAGTCCGCGCAGACGAGGCACGGGCTGCGCTCGAACGCGCACAGGCAGACGGTGAATCAGCCAAAGAGCAGCTTGCGACTGCCCATACCGTCATGGAAGAACTGCAAGCGGCGCTCGAGGCGGCGCAGGGCGATAAAGAAGCCGCTCAAGCTGAGCTGGAGGCTGCACGTTCCGAGCGCGATGCGGCGCAAGTTCGCATCGCGGAAGCAGACAGCCGCGCTGAGTCCGCACGGAAAGACGCTGAGACTGCCGCCTCACGCGCGGCCGATGCAGAGGCCAAAAACGATGAACTGCGCGATGCCGTTGAGATTGCTCAGCGGGATGTCGAAGATGCCAGACGGTCACTCGACCAATCGAAAGCTGGCTTGGAAATGGCTCAGCAGGCCGCCCAGGTTGCTCAACAAGCGGCCCAAGCTACCCAAGCCATGGCCGAACAAACTCGGGCAGCCTTGGAGACTGCGCAGGCCGATGCTGACCGCGCTCGGCGAGCCAAAGAGGACACCTCTGCTCAGTTGGCGGAGGTGCAGGGTTCGTTGGATACGGCTCAGAAAGAGGCCGCAGCTGCGCGCAACGCGGCCGAAGAACTGGCCATTGAGCATGACCAAACCCAGTCAGCACTCGATGCAGCGGAGGCGGAGCTTTCCTCACTCCGCGAACGCCTTGAAGAAAGCGCAAAACGTTCCGCTACCGCCGAAGGCGCCCTCTCTGATGCGGAAGAGGCCCTCGCGGATGCTCGGCAGGTTGCACAAGCGGCCGCAGAGGCACTGGAATCCGCTCGAACCGAGGCCGAAGCCGCCGCGGCCCACCATCAGGAGAACCTCGCAACGCTCGAATCATCCATGGCGGCCGAACGCGATCAACGCACTGCGGTCGAGGAACGCCTCGGCAACGCTCAAAGCGAACTGGTTCAGGCGCAACGCGAACGAGACGAGGCCCGAAGCGACCTGACCGTGGCTCAGGAGGCACTTTCGGCCGAGACGGAGCGAATCGAAGCGGCTCGGAACCAAGCCGAGGAGTTGAGTCGGGCATTATCTGAGGCTCAGGCCGCCTCAGAACAACGCGATGCAGCATTAGCGGAAGCCACGGAGCGCGCCAATCATGCAAATGCGGCGCTGGAAGAAGCGACCGCAAACGCCTCCCATCACCAACAGCGAAGCATGCACCTTGAAGCCGAGTTGGCAGAGGCTGCATTGAAGTTGGACGCCAGCGAGCGAGCGGCTGAGTCCTACCAACAACAGCTGGCCAACTCGTCGAGCGATCTCGCTGCAGCCAAGGAAACCATCGAGAGCCACGGCCGCGAACTTGCGGAAGCGAAGGCGGAGCGGGACGCCGTCCATCGCGAAGCAGACATGCTGAGCGAGGCGCTGAAAAATGCCCAAGAAGCCGCTCAGCAAGCAGACGATGAACGCATGTCCTTGCAATCCCAAGTCGAACATGCGTCGGTTCGCGCGCAGGAAGCCGAGGAGCGTGCAAGCCAAGCGAACACCTCCGCCGCAGCCGCAAGTGCTGAAGCCAATCAGCTCCGGGGCGAACTCGATCACGCGAATGCTCGCCTCACCGAAGCGCAAGACCAGATCGAGATTGACCACGCTGCGCGGGAGCGTGCCCAGACGGAACTGGCCGAATCAAAGTCCGAACTTGCACAACTCCGTTCCACCTCCGAGGAGGCTCAGAATAGGATCGCAGAGGTAATCGCCCAAGGCGAAGCTACCGAGGCCTCGCTTCTGCAAAGGATTGCAGCCGCAGAAACCGAACGCGATGAAGTAAATGTCACATTGGACGCTGAGCGCCAAAAGACGGCGGAACTCCGTGGGGAAATCACCGCGCTACGCGAGGCCGTATCACTTGCTGAATCGCAGGCCTCTGAGGCATCGGCAAACCTAACTGCGCAACTCGAGGCCGCCATTCGCGATCGAGATTCCGCCCTCGAGTCGCTCTCTGAATCGCAACTGAATGCAACATCGGCGAGCGACGAACTTCGCAAACTGCACGCGCAGCAAGAGGAGTCCAACGGGTTGATCGAGGCGCTTCGCGGTGAATCCAACGCGCTTCGCGCCGAACTCGGGCACGCCCAAACCAAGCTTTCTGAAGCGCGCGATGAAGTTGCAACGGTGACGCAAGCCCGCGATGAAGCCAATGCCGCAATCGATGCAGCACGCGGTGAGTTGATCGAACTTCAAGCAAAGACCGCTGCGGAATCGGAAGATGCATCCCGAAGCGCCCAAGACGCCATCGATGCAGCCAAACAAGCGACCGCGGAGCAAGCTGCAGCTTTGGAAGAGGCACGGGAAGAGGCGAAACAGGAACGAGCAGCAAAACAAGACCTCGAGGCCAAGCTGGATTCTCTCGGTCAGGAACTTTCCGAAGCACGGGCTGCAATCTCGGAGGCCGAGGGAGTAAGCGGAACGCTGCAAGCCTCTCTTGATGCCAAGAATGAAGCACTGGCGGAGGCCGAACGTGCCCTTGCAGAGGAACGCAACACCAGCACAGCCGAGCGCGCTGAGCAACAAGCCAAAATGGACCAACAAACCGCTGAGTTGGCCAAAGCTCGGTCCAGCATCGACGCGGCAGAGCAACACAACGCTGTGTTAAAGGCCTCCGCGGCGGAAGACCTCGACCGCGCGATTGCGGAACGCGATGAAGCCCGCGCGCAGGTGCGGTCCGCCCGCGACGAAAGAGATGATGCAATCGCCGCAAAAGCCAGCGCAGAAGCTCTGCGCAGTCAGGCCCTGTCGGACAAAGCATCTGCCGAGCAAAGCCGCGATGAAGCCTTGGCTGGCAAAGCCGCTGCTGAGGCGGCACGAGGCGCGGCCCGGCGTTCAGCCGAATCCGGTGCCGGCGACGCTGCTTCATCCGCGGAAGACTTGGCCAAGGCGGAGGCAGAAATCCGCGCCGTCCGCGAGCAGAAGGATGCGGCAATCGAGAAAGCAGCCGCCACCGAATCGTCGTTGCGAACGCGGATTGAAGAACTTGAATCCAGCTTGCGGGGTGCGGCGACAGATGATTCAAGCGCGACCGACGCCGCATCCACTAAGCGAATCGCCGAACTTGAAGCCACCATTGCCGACCTCCAAACGAAGGGTGCCAGTGCAGCGCAGCCATCGGCCGATTCGGCGGGAGGGGGCACACAGGCCGCCATTGTGCTGCAGACCCTGCGCTCAGCGATTGGGCAACACCTGAACCGAATCGAGTCTGATGAAGACAACTGGAAGCAGAAAGAAGTGGCCATTGGAAACGCAATTCAAGAACTGCTGGCCATGGTCCAGAAAGACCCATCGAACCGCAATATGGTTTACGGTCTGCTCAATGACCTTCAAGGCGTTCTCGATGTTGGCCGCACCCTCGTCAAACGGAACCGTCAACTGATCGACGAAGAAAACACCGCCATCACGGAACTGGAGCGGAACCTCTAACGCCTGTTCGTCTCACGCCTGTCACTGCACGCACCGTACAATCTGGATATGCGGCCCCCGAATGGAGGGCAATCGTGCTGTCGGCCAGACCTGAATCGCCTCGGATGTTTGAATCCGATTTCGTCGATTTCTTTTCGCGCACACCGTGGTGGAGCATCCCTCTGATCTGGGGCCCAATCGTCCTTGGGTTGTTCGGATACGGGTTGATCGCGGCCGAGGTTGTCTGGTGGGTGGCGGTCATTCAGGCCGTTCTGGGCGCAGTGTTCTGGACCTTCTCTGAGTACTGGCTGCACCGTACCGTATTTCACTGGGAACCCGACAATGCCTTCGGTCGTCGATTTCATTTCATTCTGCACGGCTGTCATCACACCTGGATCAACGACCCGTACCGTCTGGTCATGCCACCCGCAGCGGGAATGATCATCGCTTCGTTATTCTGGGCCCTCTTCACGGCGGTCGGAACGGGACTCGAGCCGTGGGGCGTCGACCCCACTTGGCGCTGGGCCTTCTTTGCAGGCTTCTTGGGCGGCTACATCAACTACGACCTGACCCATTATGCGACGCACCACGTCAAACTCAAGAACAAACGCCTCAAGAAAATCCGTCAGCACCACATGAAGCACCACTTCAAGGAGCCGGACAAGAAGTACGGATTCACCACATTCTTCTGGGACAAGTTGTTTGGCACGTACTGACTTCGCCCGACATGCCCACTCAGTGCGTCAGTAGCAATCTCCGTAATCGTACGCGAACTCGGAACAATCGAAATACGCGCCGTACGTACCGTCATCACAAAAGCCGTCACCAAGCCAACTCTCAGGGGCACATCCACCGAGGCAGTCTTCGACCTCACCAGAGGCACAGGTGGAGACCTCCGTCCATCCGCCGCCGGAACTGGAACAGTCGCCACCATCGTAGCTGAATGAGGCACAATCAAAGTCGCCGCCCCAAGAGGTGGTCCCGTCTTCGCAGTACCCATCCCCGACCCATGAAGCGGGATAGCAATCGCCGTTGCAGTCTTCGATATCCCCCGTGTCGGCGCAGCCCCACGAGTCCCAGCCCGACGAACCGCTGCCCGAGTCGTAGCTCTCGCAGTCGCCCTCGTCGTAAGCGAAGGCAGCGCAGTCAAAGTCAACGCCAAGCGACCCGCCGTCATCGCAGTACCCGTCTCCGAGCCAACTTTCCCACGCGCAGGTGCCCGTGCAGTCCTCGATCTCACCGACACCACAGCCGGCATCGCCGCCCCAGTCGTCACTCGCGTCCGAGCAGTCTCCGCCGTCATAGGCAAACTCGGCGCAGTCAAAGTCGCCACCCCACGATGTACTGCCATCCTCACAATAGCCATCACCGACCCAAGCGTAGGGGTGGCAATCGCCGTTGCAATCTTCCACGTCGCCCGCGTCCGTGCACCCCGCGTCATCGGGAGAACCCACCGAACCCGCATCGGAATCACAATCGCCGTAGTCGTAATCGTATTCCGCACAGTCAAAGTCGGCGCCCCACGACCCATCGTCGCAATATCCGTCGCCGAGCCAACTCTCCGTCACACACACACCGGAGCAATCCAACACCTCGCCGACAGAACAACCGGAATCATCGCCCCAGCCATCGTCTGCAGTGCCTCCGCCATCGTCGGACCCACCGCCTGCCAGTCCGTCGTCGCAGTCACCAAAATCGGCATCAAAGTCAGCACAATCGAAGTCGGCGCCCCAAGACCCGTCATCGCAGTAGCCATCGCCAAGCCAGCTCTCCGGTGAGCACTCGCCCGAGCAATCAACGACATCCCCAACGTCGCAATCGGAACCGGCTCCGTCGTCTATTCCTGCGCCGTCGTCTGAATCCGATCCATCGCTTGCACCGCCCGACTCACAATCGCCGTAATCGAAATCGAAATCGGGGCAGTCGAAGTCGGCGCCCCACGATCCATCGTCACAGTAGCCGTCCCCAAGCCAGCTCTCCGTTGAACAACTCCCTGAGCAGTCGAGCACCTCTCCTGCACCGCATTCGGAACCGTCTGAGATGTCGTCTTCGTCCGAACCATCGTCACCCGAACCGCCACCCGCATCCGAATCGCAGTCGCCGTAATCGAAGTCGAACTCGGGGCAATCAAACGAAGCATCCCAAGCGCCATCATCGCAGTACCCATCCCCAAGCCAGCTCTCGGGAGAGCAGGCGCCGTCACAATCAACGATTTCGCCAGCCCCACAGTCTGCGGAATCACTCGCGTCGCCTCCACCGTCATCCGAGCCTGACCCGTCAGAGTCGCCATCCGATGAGCCGTCCGAATCGCAATCGCCTTCGTCGAAGTCCAGCTCGGCGCAATCGAAGTATGCACCCCAGGTTCCATCGTCACAGAACCCGTCCCCAAGCCAGCTCTCCGGTGAGCAGTCGCCCGCGCAATCTATGATTTGCCCCGCGGCACAGTCAGAGTCGCTCGGCCCGTCATCACCGGCGCTGCCGTCATCGTCATCTCCACCCGACCCCCCGCCATCAACGCAGTCGCCATCGTCATAACCAAGTTCCGCGCAGTCGAGGTCAGCACCCCAGAGGCCAAAGAAACCTTCGTCGCAGTACCCATCGCCCAGCCAGCTTTCCGAGACGCATGCACCCGCGCAGTCGAGTATTTCCCCGGGGCCGCATCCGGCGCCTGATCCCGAGCTGCCACCGGGTCCGTCGGAGCCGCTATCGGACCCACCTCCGCTCGATTCCGCGCAGTCTCCCCCGTCGGACGAAAACGAGTCGCAACTAAAGTCTGGGCCCCATGAACCGTCGTCACAAGCGCCATCGCCCACCCAAGACGACGGCCAGCATTCGCCTGCACAATCTTCAACCTCGCCCGGAGCAGTACACGACCCGGATGACCCCGAGCCGGAGCCGGAGCCCGAGCCCGAACCGGAACCCGATCCATCGGAACCTGAGGACGCGCAGTCTCCACCGTCAAAGGCAAACTCCTCGCAATCAAGGTCAATGCCCGGCCCGTCATCGCAACGACCATCAGCCCGAACCGAAAAGTCCGAGTCATTCCAACAGAACATGGCGCAGTCATACGTGCGCTCAACACCGCAATCATCACCCGGACCGAGTGCTCCATCCGACGATCCTCCGTCATCGGAATCCGCATCGGCATCAGCGTCCGCGTCCGCATCAGCGTCCGCATCGGCGTCGGCGTCGGATTCAGGGTTGAATGCGCCACCCACGTTGTCCAGCCGACCAGAGTCCACCTTGCCGGTGGTGTACGGGGTCAGTCCGCACCCCATCATCACTGTCATCAAGGCTGCATAAATTACGTTGATCCGCATGGCTTCCCTCGGGGATTCCCCATTGTAGCGCACAAATTGTGCACCCAAGGCGACGAGTCAAGCGATTTTAGCCAGCCGGGAATGCCGGTCTCAGATCGCAGGGGAGATCGTCAGTGACACCATACCTTCCGAATAGAAGTAATATCCGGTCACCACGATGTAGTACGTCGACCCCGCATAGAAGCGGCGAATCAATGACTCTGTTCCACCGCTTGCGGATGTGTCTTCACACTCCAACTCAGTCGAGCAATCGGCGTCGAATACCGCGATGACCACATCAAAATCAGATCCCTCCGCGACGATTTCGTAGTCCCGAGTGTACGAGGGGGACCACTTGAAGGCGAGGTCGCCAGACTCTCCTCCAAAGATGTCACAGCTGACGTCCCAGTCCGATGACCGCGACTCGGTCGACTCCATAATCGTCGACGTCAGCAACGAATCGAAGAAGTAGGAATCAAAGACACACTCATCCGAGCCCGCGCCCGATCCCGAGCCCGAGCCCGAGCCTGACCCCGAACCCGATCCGGTCGACCCACCACCGCAAATGCAGCACATCGCCATCGAGTCGAAATCATCGTCGTCATAGCCGCCGCACCAAACAGCCGCGTAATCGGCACAGGCATCGCCCGTTCGATCCGTAGCTCCGTCATCCGTGTCGACGCACTCGCCGGGGTCGCCACTGCCAGACCCGCTCCCTGAGCCACTCCCCGAGGAATCGCAATCGCCGTCGTCCCAGTCAAACTCACTGCAGTTGAAGTCCGGGCCCCATGAGCCGTCTTCACAGTAGTCATCGCCAACCCATCCCCCCGGATAGCATTCATCGTTGCAGTCTTCGATGTCACCCGGGTCATCACAGGGCCCAGAACCACCCGATCCCGTGCCTCCCGAACCGGACCCGCCCGACCCCGACGAATCACAATCGCCATCGTCGTAGTTGAACTCAGGGCAGTTGAGGTGAATCAGGTAGGAGTCGTCGCAGTTGCCGTCACCGCGGGCGCTGTATTCGTCGTCGTCTTGACAAAACAACTCACAGTCAAAGGTCTGCCCGTCGCCGCAGGGGTCTCCCACGCCAGGCTCCTCTACCGGCGATCCGTCTGCATCGGCGTCGGCGTCGGAATCCGCGTCGGAATCCGCGTCAGAATCCGCGTCAGAATCTGCGTCGGCATCAGCATCCGCGTCAGAATCCGCGTCGGCATCCGCGTCGCCATCCAACTGCGGGGTCTGTACAGGGTACCCATCCAGCTCCGGATCAAGGCCTGTTGAACACCCAAACACAAACCACAAGCCAAGTAATACGCGATTCACGACCCACACCTCCGCACGGCAATGTACCGCAAATTTGCGACGTCGGTGGGCAATTACTGCAGACTTTAATTTATCGTTGAAAGTCTGCCGCGGACCGAGGCGCAAGTTTGTATGAGCCCCAGTTGTATGTCAGCACACCGGTGACCTGACGGTAGGAACCCTCAATCATCGACACATCCATGAACGTGTCGGCGATGCCGATGTACCAGTTG
>Ga0160422_10001473_pt1 | contig 14711 bp, 10 predicted proteins | sample Fk160mmetaG_FD_108192 | JGI IMG/M metagenome (GOLD analysis project Ga0160422, IMG submission 108192) | Marine microbial communities from the Central Pacific Ocean - Fk160115 60m metaG | ecosystem: Environmental > Aquatic > Marine > Oceanic > Photic zone | place: The Central Pacific Ocean...
GAGGTCCGAAGCGGATTCGAACCGCTGTAGCAGCTTTTGCAGAGCTGAGCCTAGCCACTCGGCCATCGGACCCTTTCCAAAGTGGTGAAGCACTGTGGGCTTGCGAATATACGTAATGGGTTTCACTAAGGTTTCCCTTTTGGGGGATAAATTCAGGAAAGACGGGTATAATGCAGGGGTTAAAGGGCTGAAGGTCTGGGTTAGATTTGCCACATGAACGCTTGGAAATGGGTGCCCAATGCATTGACCCTTGGCAACTTGTTGGGGGGCGTCGTCGTGTGCTGGGCGGCAGCATCGGGGTCGTTTTTGGGAGAGGCCTTGGTGGCCGATTGGACCGATTCCATGGCGTTGGGGATGCAGGAACCTTGGCCTGGAGGTGTGGAAGCGCGCGGTGTACAGATGGTGGCGGTCGTGTGGGCGCTGGCGATGTTCTGTGATTTGCTGGATGGATGGGCGGCGCGGAAGCTTGGCTTGGCAGGGCCGATGGGCGTGCAGTTGGACAGCTTGGCAGATGTGGTGACGGGCGGCGTGGCGCCTGCGATGGTGGCCATGCGCTTGTTTCAAGGCGAAGGGGATGCGGGGTTGACTTGGCAGATGGTGGCGTGCTTGGGCGTGGCGGCAGCGGCGGCGTACCGGTTGGCGCGTTTCAATGTGGCGGCGGAGAAGGGCAAAGGGGGACCGTTTTTTGAGGGGTTGCCGGCGCCTGCTGCTGGCGTATTTTGGTTGGGAATGATGCTCACTTGGGGAGAGCTGCAAGGCGGAGCAAACGAATCGATGTCGACGAGTCTTGCTTGGATTGGGCTGGTGGTGGTGCCGCTGGCGATGGCAAGTCACCGGAAAATGTGGGGGTTGAAAGGATGGGGTTTGAACCCCAGGGTAGATCAAATTCGCAGTGTCATGGTACCGATTGTTGTTGGAGTGGGGATTGGAACTTGGTTTGGATGTGAAAGCGTGTTTCTTGCCGTTCCGCTGTGTTTACTTTTGTACCTCGTGTTGGCTATGGCAACAACGCCGCAGAGCCAATCGCATTGAGACTCACCTTTTACGCATTCACAGCACATGAAATTTCGCGCTGCCATCGACATTATGCCGCTTCCCGCTTTGTTGGACCCTCAGGGAAAGGCGGTCAGCAACAACATGCCCAACATTGGGTTACCTGACATCAGCAACGTCCGCATCGGCAAGCATGTGACCTTGGAGGTGGAAGCTGACAGCCGTGAGGCGGCGGAAGGTCAAGTGAACGACGCGTGCACCAAGCTCCTTGTCAACGAAATCATGGAGGGGTTCACCTTCCGTCTCGAAGAGGTCTAAGTTGGTTTTTGTGCTGAAGCAACGACGAGGCTTTCATCCAGGGGTGCGTCGTCGTACGTCCTGATCAGTGTCAACAACGATTGCAGGACGAATTGCGAAATCAATCGCAGTTTTGATCAAAGTAGAGCAAGAAGTCGAGGATGTCATCGACTCCAACAAACCCATCTCCAGTCAGGTCTTCTGCTCCCTGAAGCGGGACGTTGTCATAGCTGGATAGGAGGATGAGCAGGTCATCAATTCCTCGAAATCCGTCATCATTGAAGTCTGCTGGACAGGGCGCTTCCGCTTCAATGTGGGCGCGTGCCATGTTCATGGCGTGCTCTGCGACTTCGATGCCGATTCTTCTTCCGGGAAGGTCGTCGCACGGAGGGTGAATCCCGCCCCAAATGCGGGACAGGCTGCATTGGTCTGAGGCGTCCCTGTAGGTAGCCCATTGCAAAACGATGTCTTGAGAGGGGCCGTCTTCAAAGACGAGGAATTCGTGGGCTGGAGCCGTAAACTCCCCCATGCCGCCAGGAAAGTAGGGGTCTCCTGTGATGGCAGTCAGAATTTCTGCTGCGGCACGCGAAAACGTGGAATGTCCACTGACATAACCGGCGAACGGAGGTGTCACAAACGAGGGACGCTGGTAAGGCCACCAGTGTTCGGCCAAAATCCAGTCCACACCAGCTTCGTCCGTATCTGGATTTGAAATGTGGTCGGGTCCCATCCAGGCTCGCACTTTGAGTTTATCCACATCGCTCGCGTTGGGAAAGTCTGCGTCATTGGCCGTGACCATTTCACAAAACCCATCAATGAGAGGAAGACCCGTGACGTCATAGTTGGGCAGGGCAGGGTCGGTGCATTGTCCGCGACCTTGCATCCAACGAATGGATGAGACAGGACGGATGTAGTCGTACCAACCCTTGTGGCTCCACGCAGCAATGGCGGCATCGTGCATGGCCCCACCCAACGTGAAGTAGGCGCATACCTCCCAGTCCAGGATTGCCATTTCTTCACCTTCACCCATCCATCTGGGGTCGAAGTCGGGATGGTCCATTACCCCATTGAGGATGGTGAACCAGTGTCCAGGCGGTGTTTCTGAATCAGGTCCGTCCGCCCAAAATTCAGCCAAAACTCTTGCGTAGTCTCCGCGGGGAACGATTTGCGTTTCATAGGGTTGTCCCGTGGCCGGATTCACCTCCCAACCCTCACTTGGGTCGCCACCCTCTGCCCAATTGTAAAATTGATCGTACTCTGTATAATCAAGTTGAAACAAGGCAGGGTCGACGTTGCCCAAGGAAGCGGGGCTGATGTCCATCATTGCACCATCGTTGGGGTCGAGGTGTTCCGACCAGCGCAACACCATGCTGTGACCCCAGGTATATGGGTCTTCGATGCCTTGGGCGTAGTTGAGATCCACCAAAGGCGGAGCACCTTGGTCGATCCACACGGGATAAGGCCACCCATCTGAGGCAAAGTGCATGGACATGGTGCTGTCTGGCAACCCAAAGGGTGTCACGTGTCCCCATTCGGGGCTGAGAAATGGCGGTGTTTCTTCTTCAACAATGCCGCTTTGGCCTTGGAATGAGCTTAGGCTGATGCTTTGCCAGCGATTGGGCTGTGTGAGAAATGGATTGCCCGGGACAGATTCGATGAAAAGGTCTGGGTTGGAGGGCGTGTAATGTTGGTTCGCATAACCGTTGGTTTCGTTGCTTCCATCTGAAGCGCCATAGGCCAAAACTTGTTGAGCGATGTAATTTCCGAGGGCTGCAGGACCATCATTCACGAAGTCGGTGCTCTGAAAACTGTTCACCCCTCCAGCCAGGGCAAATTGCTGGTAGAGCGTCATCAGGGTTGCAGTTCCTCCAGCCGTATTTAAAAATCTGTTCCACAAGAGTCGATAGGAGGCATAGTTAATCGCCGTTTCTTGGGCCCAACGCCTCGAAACTTCGTCCTCGATGTACGGCAAGTCCACCTCGACAAGAAACGGTGTGGCAATCGAATCATATGCCGCCCACGCGTCGTAAGAAGCCATGGACCAATGATGCAGGTTTCTGGCGTGGATTGTCGGTCGGGCGAGGTCGTTTCGAATCGCGTGCAACAGGGCTTCGTTCCATTCGCGTGCAACACTCGTTCCGTTAGATGTCTGGCCCCAAGACTCAGGAACAAGCCCTGCCCAACTCGCTGCGAAAAAAGCAACGAGCCAAATCAATCTTAGGCTTGAGTTGTAGGTTAAACTGAGCATGCATCTCGTTTGCACCTGCTTTCACAGGACCATAAATTTACATAAATCGAAAGAAAGTGCGGGAAGATGAGTTGAAACAGCGGGGTCATCTTCCATTCAAATCAGCGGCAAAGCCCCATCGAAGAACAATTACAACCAGCCCGCGGCACTTAGAAGCGCGAATATGGAGGCCGGGTCAAGATGGCCTTCTAAGATGGCCAGCCGGTCGTCCCATGACCGACTGTCATCCTTGTATAATCCCCACAATGGGGCATCATCGCCCGACGGGAAATTCCGAGCTTCTTTTCTGAGCGTATAGGCAACGTCGAGGGGAAAATTGGAATCGCCCATGAAGATTTGGCCCGAATGGAACGTGTAAAGAATCGCGTCTGAAAAAGAACTGTCGCCGAGATAGAGCTTGTCCTCACGTAAGGTGAAAGCAATGTCTAGACTGCTTGTAGAATAGCCGCTGAAAATTTGGACTTCACCCCACGTGTTGTTGGCTTGTACGGTATACACAATTTCACCACTCCAATGGGCCCCCATGCGCACGACACCATTGTCGATGTGTGCCACCATGTCTCGGTAAATGAGGTTGTCGTCGGGATAGAGGTGCATGCGCATTTGGCCCGAGACAGCGAGTGCTGACAACAAGGAAAGAAGGACCATTGAGAGACGGTGTATCACATGGGTAAGGTCGCAACAGATTCGGCGACTTTCCAAGCCTGGACAAGGTCGTTGACCAAATCTTCCGGATGTTCCAATCCAATGGACAAACGAACGAAGCCCTCCGTGATTCCTGTGCGAGCCCTTACTTCTGCGGGGACACCTGCGTGCGTCATGCTGGCGGGGTGCTCAGCGAGGCTTTCCGTGGACCCCAAGCTCACTGCCAGTTTGAAGACTTGCAGGGCGTCGAGAAAGGCAAAGGCACCCTCTCGACCTCCGGGGATTTCGAGGCCAATCATGGCTCCGCCGCCGCGTTGTTGAGCATTGGCGGTGTTGACATCTTGGCCCATGGCAGCCAAATCCTCCGCCCATGCGGATTTCACGGCGTGTGCACCGCACAGATTCCGGAGATGGGTCAACACGTGACCGGCCGTGCGCTGTTGATGCTCCACTCGGACGTGAAGTGTTTCCATGGAACGGGCGAGCATCCACGCAGTCCATGAATCGATTGTTCCGCCCAGAAAGGTGCGGAATTCTTTGACTTTGGCGACAATGTCTTCCCCTCCTGAGGCGCCTCCTGCGATGAGGTCACTGTGCCCTCCTAGGTATTTGGTGGCAGAATAAAGGACGAGGTCAGCACCTTCTTCGAGGGGGCGTTGGAGCAGCGGCCCGAGATAGGTGTTGTCCACCATGACTACAATCCGGTGGTCTTCGGTGCTGTGTTGGGCGGCCCACTCTGCTGCTGTGCGAATTCGCTGAATTTGCATGGTGGGGTTGGCCGGGGTTTCAAGGTAAACGACGCCAGGGCGTTGCCCGCCTGTCTCCTCAAGAGCAAGGTCAAGCCGGTCCAGGTGTTCAATTTCAAGGACACTGCGCCCCATGGAGGGCATGACTTCATCGAGAAAATGATGAGTTCCTCCGTAGAGTGGACCCACAAACCAAACGGGACGATCCGCACCTGACCACGCCAGGAGTGAAGTAGATATCGCAGCCATTCCGCTTCCAAACAGCGCGGCGTCCTCGCTGTCGTCCCACGCAGCCAGCCTTTGTTCAGCCATTGTGATGGTGGGGTTGCCGAGACGGCTGTATATGAAGCCCTCGGGCGGCATTTCAGCTTCTTCTACACCATACGCCGTTTCCATATGTGCGGCACCCGTTCGGGCATCTGGAAAAACAAAGGTGGATGCAGGGTGCATGGGTGGTTTGACTGCCATGTGGGCGTCCGAGGGATGGTAGCCTGCAAACATCGCGCGCGTCTCAAGGTGCTTCTTCATGTGGTAAATTTGCAATTTTGTTCTGCTTGCGCGCTTTAAAACAGAACAAATGACAAAAATTAAATTAAATTGCAGTCAAATGTTCTCTTATTGGTCTGGGATGGAAAACATTTTTGAACAAATGATGATTGCACATGGACGCGCTTGACAAAACCATCTTGGAACACCTTGAATTTGATGGGCGAAGCAGCATGCAGGATTTGAGCGAACTCACAGGGCTCAGCCGCAGCGCCGTATTCACGAGGGTCAAGCGGATGGAGGATCAAGGGGTAATTGCCGGATACACCGTCAGGGTAAATCGTAAGAAGTTGGGGATGGAGATTCGGGCTTATTGCAACGTCACGCTCAAGCTCCATGAGCGGGAATTGCTTGAAGAATTTGAGGGCAACATTGGGCGTCACCGAGAGGTGCGCTCGTGTTATCACCTCACTGGATCATTCGACTATTTGGTAGAAGTCGAGGTTCCCAACATGGAGGCGTATCACCGTTTTATCACTCAGCGGTTGGCGGCCATGCCCAACATCGCCACAGTTCAAAGCATGTTCGTGATGAAGGACATCATGACCAAGTGAGACCTTTTTCTTAGGCGTAGATGGCTGCAATGCCGGGGAGCACCTTGCCTTCGAGAACTTCGAGCATGGCGCCACCGCCGGTACTGACATAACTGACTTTGTCGGCGAGGCCAATTTTGTTGATTGCTGCCACAGAGTCGCCACCACCAATCAGGGTGAATGCATCGTGCTTGGTGGTCACCGTCGCCAGCGCGGCAGCGACATCCTTGGTTCCCTTTGCAAAGACGTCCATTTCGAAGACTCCCATGGGGCCATTCCAAAGGATTGTCCGGCTCTCCATGACGGCTTGCACAAATCGTTCACGCGCCACCGGTCCAATGTCGAGGCCCATCCATCCATTCGGAATGTCGTGGGTAGGGTGAACGTGGGTTTGAGCATCTGGGGCAAACTTGTCTGCGCACAAGGTGTCCTCGGGGAGCAAAAATTCGGTGCCCTCCGCATTTGCCTTATCCAAAATTTCACGAGCCTTGTCCATCATGTCGTCCTCGACCAAGCTGTTGCCAATTCTGCCGCCTTGGGCCTTGACAAACGTGTAGGCCATACCACCTCCTACAATGAGTTTGTCGACACGGCCTAGGAGATTTTCGAGGATGCTCAATTTGCTGCTCACCTTGGCGCCGCCAATGATGGCGAGAAGTGGCTTGGCGGGCGTGGCAAGCACCTGATTTAGGGCCTCGACTTCGCTCTGCATGAGCAGCCCAAAAGCTTTGTCTTCAGGAAAAAATTTCGCGATGATTGCCGTAGATGCGTGAGCACGGTGGGCTGTACCAAACGCGTCATTGATGTACACGTCTCCGTTCTCGGCAAGTTGACCGGCAAAAAATTCATCACCAGCGGTTTCTTCTTCGTGAAAGCGCAGGTTTTCCAACAGGGCAATGTCACCTGGGTTCAGGGATTGGGTCACATTGAGTGCAACGTCCCCTACGCATGCCTCTGCAAATTTCACAGGCTTGCATAGCAACTCGGACAAGACGGGCACAACGTGCACCAGGGAGAGCTCTGCGCAGGGAGCTTTGGGGCGACCAAGGTGACTCATCAACACCACTGAGGCACCGCGCTCGAGCAAGGCTTCAATCGTGGGGATGGCGCGTTGGATTCGAGTGTCATCAGTGACGTTCTGGGCGTCGTCAAGAGGGACATTGAAGTCTACGCGAACCAGGGCGCGCTTGCCTTGGAGGTCAAGGGTTGCAAAGTTCATGGGTCAAATTGGAGAAGTCAAAGGGAACCTGAAATCACGCTCGGAACAACGAAGACATACTTACCAATTCGTCCACGTGGTGCGGCAATTTGGCAATTGGAACGCGTTCTTGTTTCATGGTGTCTCGGTTGCGTACAGTGACGGCATGGTCTTTCAGGGTTTCGTGGTCCACGGTGATGCACAAAGGGGTGCCTATGGCGTCTTGTCGACGGTAACGACGACCAATGGCGTCTTTCTCGTCATATTGGACATTGTGGTGCAGCTGCAGCTGTGCGAGGACCTCACGAGCTTTCTCGGGCAGACCGTCTTTTTTGATGAGGGGTAAGATTGCAGCCTTGACGGGTGCCAAGGCAAAAGGGATGGACATCACCGTTCTCACGCTTTCGTCTTCAAGCTTCTCCTCGCGCAGGCTGCTGCTGAGTACAGCCAAGAACATGCGGTCGAGCCCAATGGACGTTTCCAGCACGAAAGGCACGTAACTCTCTTGACTTTCAGGATCGAAGTAGCGTAGTTTTTTGTTGCTGTATTCCTCGTGTTGTTTCAGGTCAAAGTCCGTTCGTGAATGGATTCCTTCAAGCTCTTTGAAGCCCATGGGGAAGTTGAACTCGATGTCGCAGGCAGCGTCGGCGTAGTGGGCCAATTTCACGTGGTCGTGAAAACGGTATCGGTTCTCGCCAAGGCCAAGGGCCTTGTGCCATTGGATGCGTGCCTCTTTCCAGTGGCTGTACCATTTCTCCTGCGTTCCGGGCTTGATGAAGAATTGCATCTCCATCTGCTCAAATTCCCGCATGCGGAAAATGAACTGCCGTGCAATGATTTCGTTGCGGAAGGCTTTTCCGATTTGGGCAATGCCAAATGGCAACTTCATCCGCCCGCTTTTTTGCACGTTGAGGTAGTTCACAAAGATGCCTTGCGCTGTTTCAGGGCGGAGGTAGACCGCACCTGAGTCGCCGCTGACCGCGCCTAGTTCGGTCTTGAACATCAGGTTGAATTGACGGACATCCGTCCAGTTTTTTGATCCGCTCACAGGGCAAGTGATGCCCAGGTCTTCAATGAGGGCCTTCACAGATGCGAGGTTCTCAGCTTCCATCGCGGCCTTGAAGCGGGTGTTGATGGAGTCGATGTCGCCTTGACGGCGCAAAACTTGGGGGTTTGTGTTGCGGAACTGGGCCTCGTCGAAGTCGTCGCCAAAGCGCTTTTTGGCCTTGGTGACGTCCTTGTTGATTTTGGCTTCAATCTTGGCGATGTGCTCTTCGATAAGAACGTCTGCGCGGTAGCGCTTTTTGCTGTCTTTGTTGTCGATGAGAGGATCGTTGAAGGCGTCGACGTGACCGGAGGCTTTCCATGTCGTGGGGTGCATGAAGATGGAAGCATCAATGCCGACGATGTTCTCGTTCATGCGCACCATTGCAGTCCACCAATACTCCTTGATGTTGTTCTTCAGCTCACTGCCCAGTTGGCCGTAATCGTAGGCGGCGCTCAAGCCGTCGTAAATCTCACTGCTGGGAAAGACAAACCCGTACTCCTTCGCGTGGCTGATGATTTTTTTCAATCCGTCGTCGCTCATGAATTCATGTATTCTTGGTGGTTGTGACGCCCTTTTTCTGAATGCGCGCTGTCGCGCGCGAAGGTACGCCGCGACTCGGAGTCCCCAAGTTTTGTTCCTGTTACATTTGCGGCCATGAAAGTCGGCATCCTCGGTAGCGGAAGTTGGGCCACGGCCATTGCAAAAATGCTGTGCATCAACGTCGACACTCTTCATTGGTGGGTGCGCGGTCAAGACACGGCGGATGAGCTCATGAATTACGGGCACAATCCGAGGTACATCCAAAGCATCAGCCTTCCCAAAGACAAATTGCGCGTCACCACGGACATGCAGTCGGTGGTGGATGCGTGCGACATGCTGGTGGTGGTCATCCCTAGTTTGTACTTGGACAGCGTGTTTCGGGACCGCAACATTCAGGGAATGCAAGACAAGGTCTTGTTCTCGGCTATCAAGGGCATGGTTTCCGAATACGACAGCATTCCGGCTCGTTATCTGCACAAGGCGTTTGGCACGCCCTATGAAAACATTGGAATCATTTGTGGGCCTTGCCATGCCGAGGAGGTCGCCCGCGAAAAACTGAGTTATTTGACAGTGGCTTGCCCGACGAAAACTCATGCAGAGTGGCTGTCGGGAAAGCTGGAAACGCGGTTCATTCGCGTCCAAACCAGTGATGACGTTTTCGGCGCTGAGCTCGCTGCTGTTTTGAAAAACGTTTACGCGATTGCCACGGGGATTGCCCACGGGTTGGGTTATGGAGACAATTTTGTCAGTGTCCTTGTAAGCAATGCCAGCCAAGAGATGAAGCGGTTTTTGGCAGCTGTCCATGAAATCGACCGCGACGTCAAGGGCAGCCCTTATCTCGGCGACCTTTTGGTCACTGCCTACAGCCCTTACAGTCGGAATCGCACCCTTGGTACCATGATCGGAAAAGGGTACACCGTCAAGTCTGCGATCTTGGAAATGGACATGGTCGCTGAAGGGTTCACGGGATCACAAGGCATTCACGCCTTGAATCAAAAGTTCGAGGTCCACATCCCCATCGCTGAAGCGGTATACCGCATTTTGCACGAGAAAATGGCACCCTCCATCGAGCTTCGTTTGCTCAGTGACGAGTTGGCATAAGTTTTTTTGGCACCGCGTGAAGGGGAACACCAGCCCGAAGTGCGATGTTGTTCCGTTGTTACTAGCTGTATTTTCGTGACCATGCGCCGGGTGCATTTTATCTTGTTGGTTGGGCTAAGCCTTGTTTTTTGTGCGTCTTTGTCTGCCCAAAATTCTGGCTTGCTCTGGCTTCACAATGAGGGACAATGGGATGTCCCTGCCCGAATGCGGGCGGAATGGGCTGGAGGGGTGACGTGGCTTGAGGAGGACGGCATGAATGTGTGGGTGGCTGGCCAAGGTTATGCAGAATTGTGGGACCACCATGTTGAGGGAGCCACCGCTCCTGATGGAGATTTGATTAGCCATGGTTGGCGCATGACGTGGTTGGGTGCATCGCCGCATTCCGTCCATGAGTCTGTGTCGGCGGCGAGTCATCGCGTCCACATTTACAAAGGCCAAGATTCTTCAAAGTGGGCGGAGGACCTTGTTCCAGAGCGCAGATTCAAAATGCACGACGTATGGCCAGGCATCGACCTTCGTGTCGGGCCGCGATCACCAAACGACCGTGGCAACATTCCTGGTCCCGGGTGGAAGGAGGATTGGTTGGTGCAGCCCGGGGCAAATCCATCTGCAGTATCGATTCTACACGACGGTGTGACGCTTGAACTCCAAGATGATGGAAGCATTTTGGCTCAACTCGGTGAAACTGGTGAAGCGCGCCTCGGGTGCCCTCATGCGTATCAAATTGTGAATGGGGTTTTGAAAACGGTGGAAGTGACGTACGTGCTGGAGGGCAATGTGGTCAGCTTTGAGGTTGGGGCATACGATTCTGAGGTCCCGCTTGTCCTTGATCCCGACATTGTTTTCTCTACTTACATCGGAGCATCGCAGCCCAATTGGGGATTTACTGCAGCGTACGATGGTGACGGTCGCGCTTTGGGCGGGACGGCGCTATGGGATGGAGAGTTTGGTACGTATCCAACCACTGCGGGTGCAATCAGCACGGAAATGACTGCGGGAACAGCACCATTTGATTGCGGACTGTCGGTGTTTAGTCCGGACGGCACGGCTCTGGAGTACAGCACCGTTTTTGGTGGCGCCAACCTCGATGTTCCGTCGAGTATTGTGACAGACAGCCAAGGCGCGATTTACGTCTTGGGTACGACGGGGTCTTTGGATTTCCCAACAACGTCAGGAGCGTTTGATGAGACGTTTTGTGGCAATGGCGACCTCAATCTAGATGCGTGCTGCAATTATCCCGGGGGAGGAGGGTTGCCCAACGGCTCGAGTTTGTTTGTGATGAAGTTCAATCCGGCTGCGGGCGGAAGCAATTTGGAGTCATCGACTTACATCGGTGGTTGCAACGGGCCGTCGGGAGTGAATCGCGGAGACGTCTTGGCTTACAATTACGGCGATGTGTTCCGCGGAGAAATCAACGTAGATGGTCAGGACCGACCCTGGGTGGCCAGTGTGACCGGAGCTTCAGATTTTCCTGTCGTGAACGCACCTTATCCAGTTTACGGTGGTGGGTCGACAGACGCGGTGCTGTTCAGATTGTCCAGCGACTTGTCCACCTTGGAGTGGTCCACATTTGTGGGGGGGAGCGCGGCTGACGCTGCTTATGGGGTGCAGTTTACGCCCGGGGGTGAACCTGTGCTATGTGGAGGGACGACCTCCGGCAATTTCCCAACTCAAGCCGACGGACATGACACGACTTTTGGGGGATTGGCCGATGGATTTGTCATGAGATTTACTCCTGGTGGCGGAGCTCCAACAGCGGGAACGTTGTTTGGCACCAACAACTACGATCAAGCGTATTTCGTGCAAGTGGACGCCATTGGTCAAGTTTATCTCTTTGGCCAGAGCATCGGCAACAAACCCGTTACCGTGGGAACGTACAGTGAAAGTCCGCAAGCAGGGCAGTTCGTGGCATGTTATGCTCCGGAGCTGGATGAATTGGTGTGGCACACGCGTGTTGGTGATCCAGGGAACATCGGAAGCATTGACATCAGCCCCACAGCGTTTTTGGTCAGCGACTGCGGGGAGATTTACATGAGCGGATGGGGCGGTTCGACCAACAATTCGAGCCCGTTCATTTTTTCTTCCGGCACAAATGGCATGCCGACCACAGCCGATGCTTTTCAAACAAGCACCAACGACGGCGACTTTTGGTTGGGAGTCATGAATCCGGGGGGTACAGAATTGAGTTACGCCACATTTTTTGGAGGAGGGACCTCGGCAGAACACGTGGACGGCGGCACCTCGCGATTTGACAAAGATGGCACCGTGTATCAGGCGATGTGTGCTGGTTGCGGCGGCAACAGCGACATGCCTACAACCAGTGGTGCGTGGAGTTCCACCAACAACAGCTTCAATTGCAATTTGGGCTTGTTCAAGTTTGAGTTGGGTGAGCTAGATGTGGGCATTGATGTGGCCACAGAGGGCATTTTGTGCGATGGATTGGACGTGGCCTTTGAAAACACGAGTACGTTGGGTTACAATTACCTCTGGACATTTGATGACGATGAGGTTAGCACTGAATACGAGCCGACACATACGTTTTCCAGTCCTGGGTCGTACACGGTCATTTTAACGGTTACGGACCCTGCGGGTTGCTTGGAGCCAGTGGACGCGGAAATTGAAGTCAACATTCAGCAGCCGCCGTCACCTGTCATCTTGCCCGTGGATCCGGTGTGCGAAGGGGAGCAGGTTCAGCTCATCGCCAACGGCTCCTCGGAATTGGCTTGGGCGCCTCATCCATTGATTGAGGACATCAATGTTCCAGTCCAAAACGTCACGCCTCCTGTAGGCTCGACAACCTTCAGTGTGACAGATGAAAACAACTGTGGAATTGGGGAGGCGTCCATCACCGTGATTGTGCAGGGCGTAGCTGCCGAGGTGACGCCCTCCTCCACTGCGATTTGTTTGGGCGAGAGCGTGCCTCTGGTTGCCGAGGGAGCGGCCAATGCCACGTGGTTCCCCACCGTAGGCTTAGACAACCCGAATGCCACGACGGTCAACGCTTCTCCCACGCAAACGACGACGTACACTGTCGTGTTGACTGACAACATTGGTTGTACTGGAGAATCCGAGGTGACGGTTTCAGTGGTGCCAGGCCCACCTGGAAATCAGATTTATCCGTCAGTGGAGATATGCGAAGGGTTTGGGGTTCAATTGTCCGGCGCGGACGGGGATGCTTGGTTTTGGAGCCCATCGGATTTGTTGAACGATGCGGGGTCGCAGTTTCCTTACGCGTCGCCTGAAGCCACAACCACCTTCACCGTCAGCATTCAAAACATTTGTGGCGTGGGGACGGATGAAATCACCGTGGTGGTGTTGGTCCCTGAAGCCATTGCCTCTGAAGACGGTGGAATGTGCCGCGGGGATGTTTTTGAGGTGACCGCGGAAGGCAATGACCCAAATTCCACCTTCACCTGGGTGCCAGGGGAATTGGTCAGCTCGCCTTCGAGCGCAACCACCACAGTCTTTCCAAACTTCACACAGACCTTCACAGTGTTTGTGACTGACAGCGAAGGATGCACGGCGAGTGACGAGGTGACGGTGTATGTGACCCAGCCTCCGGGGATCAGCGCTGGTCCCGATTTTGAGGTGGCTTGGTTAGACACAGTGCAGCTTTCTGGTCAAGCGCCAGGTTTGGATGTGTATTGGACACCCGACGAGAATTTGGATTGCCCCACATGTCTAAATCCGACTTTGACGGTTGTTGAATCGGGGTGGTATGTCCTGCAGGCTGCAGATACCACGGGTTGCATCGGTCGTGACTCGATGTATGTGGACCTCTTTTACCCAGTGTACGTCCCAAACAGCTTCACACCCAACAACGATGGAGTGAATGACGTATTTGGGATTGAGGGAGAAACGTTGCGTGGTTTTTGGATGAAAATTTTTAACAGGTGGGGCGAACTGGTGTTTTTTTCGGAGGACCCAGAACAACCTTGGAGAGGTAACGTAAACCAAGGCGATTACTATGCGCCCGATGGCGTATACCTCTATCAAATTCGAATTGAAAGGGAAGACGGCCCGGTCCTTTTGCAAGGTCATGTGCATTTGTTGAGGTGACAGGGTGTCATATCTCACAACATGATGTGGGTAGCTTGGTGAGGTTGTCCCTTGCATCTTGATGACGAAGTTTTACCTTGCTTGCATGGATTCACTGCGGCATGCTTCTCCGATTACGCCGGAAGAGGTGTTGAACCTGTTGCCTGGTTTGTTTTGGGATCACGACTGTGTGATGCTTCCAGGGTTAGGTGGGTTTGTGTGCAATCCGCGTTCGGCTTGGTACGATGAGGCCAAAAGACAAATTGTCCCACCTTCTCGCGATGTCCTATTTAATCCGCGCTTGACCACCAACGATGGAATCGTTGCCAACGAGCTTATGGAGAAACGAGGCGTCATGTACCCGGAGGCATTGCAAGCAGTAGAATCGTTGGTTGAGCATATTCAAAACCAACTGGACGCTGGCAACTCGGTCGAACTCCCAGGTTTGGGCAAGTTGTACCGCGAGGAAGACCGTCAATTGCGCTTCATGGCAGATGCCGAATTTGAACGCATGTTGCAGTCATTCGGCCACGCGAGCATTCCTTTGGTGGTTCGCGATTTGGGAGCAACGAGCTCGGTTCAAGAAGCTCCCGTGCTTGATGTAGCTGCATCTGAAACCGGTGGATTGAACCGTGAGCTGAGTAAAAAAGAGGAGACACAAGTCATACCTTTCCGCCTCCAACTGGCGAGAGCCGCTGCTGCAGTGGCCATCCCATTGACGTTGGCTGGAGCTTATTTGCTGGCCGATCCCGCCGGCAACACAACCTTGCTCGGAAGC
>Ga0160422_10001474_pt1 | contig 14708 bp, 12 predicted proteins | sample Fk160mmetaG_FD_108192 | JGI IMG/M metagenome (GOLD analysis project Ga0160422, IMG submission 108192) | Marine microbial communities from the Central Pacific Ocean - Fk160115 60m metaG | ecosystem: Environmental > Aquatic > Marine > Oceanic > Photic zone | place: The Central Pacific Ocean...
ATAATGCCTAAATCGGCTTAAATAGTTCAAATTAAAGATCCATAAGTAATCGTCTTGGATCCTCAAGTGCTTCTTTCACCCTAACCAAAAATGTTACTGCTCCTTTGCCATCTACAATACGGTGATCATAGCTCAAAGCCAGATACATCATGGGCTTAATTACTATTTCCCCATTTGCAGCAATTGGCCTATCCTGTATCTTGTGCATACCAAGTATTCCAGACTGTGGTGGATTCAGTATGGGTGATGACATTAATGAACCGTACACCCCCCCATTTGATATCGTAAATGTTCCATCTTGCATATCTGCCATTGAGAGGCTTCCGTCTCTTGCCTTTAATCCTTTTTCTGCAATTTGCTTTTCAATTTCAGAAAATGACATTTCATCTACACTGCGAATTACGGGCACGACTAAGCCGGTAGGCGTGCCCGTAGCAATTCCCATATTAACATAATTTTTATAAATTATTTCATCGCCGTCGATTTCGGCATTTACTTCTGGAATTTCCTTCAGACCTTGGCAGCAAGCCTTTGTAAAAAATGACATGAAGCCTAAGCGCACACCGTGTTTCTTTTCAAAGAGCTCTTTATATTCTTGTCTTAATTCTATAACAGAACTCATGTCGACTTCATTATAAGTTGTTAACATTGCCGCGGTATTTTGACTGTCTTTTAACCTTTTTGCGATAGTTTGACGAAGTCGCGACATTTTTATCCGTTCTTCGCGTCCATTTGTCTTTTGATTAGTAAATTCAGAATTGACGGGGATTGAATCCTGAGCTTCGGTTTCAACTGATTGGTTTTGTCCCTTGCTTAATATAGCGCTCTGAACATCCTCTTTCATTATTCTACCGTCACGCCCACTTCCCCTAATTTGGTCCGGAGTTATGCCGGCCTCAACAATGGCTTTTTTTGCAGATGGAGCCAATTGTGCGTCCACATCTGCATACGATTTATCATTCTGTACCGCGGTATCTTGTTTATCATTATGGGACTTTTGTTGTGGCTCGGCGGTTAATTTATTATCATTATTGGCTGTCAACACCGCCAATAATGCATTTACTTCTACCGTTTGACCTTCATCAGCAATAATTTCAGATAGAATTCCTGAAATAGGAGCAGGGACTTCGACAGTAACTTTGTCAGTTTCGAGCTCACATATCATCTCATCAGTAGAAACAATTTCACCACGTTTTTTAAACCAAGTGGCTACAGTGGCTTCTGTAACAGACTCGCCAAGCGTAGGTACTCTAATTTCTGTCATAACTTAATGCCCCTCAAAACTAAGCGCTTCGTATAAAAGCGCTTCTTGCTGATTTTTATGATTCGAAGCTAGTCCTGTAGCTGGCGATGCGCTTGCTGCTCTTCCAACATAATGTGGACGGTTAACTCTAGCTTTTATTCTATTAAGCACCCACTCTAGGTTTGGTTCCATGAAAGTCCAAGCGCCTTGATTTTTAGGCTCTTCTTGGCACCAAATCATTTCAGCGCTTTTAAATCTTTCTAATTCTTTTACGGCTGAAATTGCTGGAAAAGGATAAAACTGTTCAAATCTGAGTAGATAAATATCTTTGATACCTCTTCTATCTCGCTCTTCGAGTAGATCGTAGTAAACTTTTCCTGAACACATTACTACTCGTTTAATTTTCTTATCTGGTAAAAGTTTTGTTTTACTTAATCCTCTTTCTGCGTCATCCCATAGGACTCTGTGAAAACTAGAACCATCTGTAAAATGGGATTTATCAGACACACAAAGTTTATGACGAAGTAGGGACTTCGGTGTTACCAAAATAAGCGGCTTTCTGAATGACCGATGTAATTGACGACGTAAGATATGGAAGTAGTTGGCGGGGGTGGAACAATTAGCCACAATCCAATTATCCTGACCACACATTTGCAAAAACCGTTCTAATCTTGCAGAGCTGTGCTCAGGTCCTTGACCTTCAAAGCCATGAGGTAGTAAAATTACAAGACCCGACATGCGCAGCCACTTGCTTTCACCAGAGCTTATGAACTGGTCAAACATTATTTGAGCCCCATTTGCAAAGTCCCCAAATTGTGCCTCCCAAGCTACTAGAGTATTGGGTTCTGATAAGGAGTAACCATACTCAAATCCCAGGACCGCATATTCAGATAACATGGAGTCTATTACTTCGTACTGTGCTTGTCCCTTTGTTATATGATTTAGTGGATAATATCTCTCTTCATTATTTTGATTAATAACTCCTGAATGTCTCTGACTAAAAGTGCCCCTCGTCGCATCTTGACCAGAAAGTCGAACAGGAAAACCCTCACAAAGTAGTGATCCAAACGCTAAAGCTTCCGCGGTGGCCCAGTCTAAACCATTACCAGTACCAAACATTTTTTTCTTATTTTCAAAAAGTCGTGCAACTGTTTTATGGGTAGGAAAATCATCTGGTAACTTTGATAAAGATGCACCAACTTTATCAAAAGTTTTGTCAGAAATTGCAGTTTGCCCTCGTTGGTAATCATCCTTATTTCGATCTAAATGAGACCATCTTCCATCTAGCCAATCTGCCTTATTGGGTTTATAATTTTTTCCCGCTTCAAATTCATCATTTAAAAGTGATTGAAATCTATTTTTTAGATCTTCAATTTCACCCTCTGGGATAAGCCCATCCTTAACAAGGCGATCTGTATATAAGGTCAAAGTCGTTTTTTGTTTCTTTATTTTTTTATACATTATCGGATTTGTAAACATTGGTTCGTCACCTTCGTTATGGCCAAATCTACGATAACAAATTATATCGATAACAACATCTTTTTGAAATTTTTGGCGAAATTCTGTAGCTACTTTTGCGGCATGTACAACTGCCTCTGGGTCATCACCATTGACATGAAAAATTGGAGCTTCAACCATAAGAGCTATATCTGTTGGATATGGAGACGAGCGACTGAAGTGTGGCGCGGTAGTGAAACCAATTTGATTATTTACCACCACGTGTATTGTTCCGCCGGTCTTATGACCGACCAATCCCGAGAGACCAAAACATTCAGCAACTACACCCTGGCCAGCAAATGCTGCGTCTCCGTGAAGTAGCAATGGTAAAACTGTGGTCCTTTTATTATCATTCAATTGCTGCTGTTTTGCTCTAACTTTTCCAATTACAACCGGGTTGACTGCCTCTAAGTGTGATGGATTTGCAGTTAATGATAAATGCACAGTATTTCCATCAAATTCTCTATCCGATGAAGCACCAAGATGGTATTTAACATCTCCAGATCCATCAACATCTTCTGGCTTGAATGATCCTCCCTGAAACTCATTGAAAATTGCTTTATATGGTTTGCCCATCACATTAGCGAGAACAGATAATCTACCTCTATGTGGCATTCCTATTACGATCTCTTGAACACCCAAAGCACCGCCGCGTTTTATTATTTGCTCCAAGGCCGGTATTAGTGCTTCTCCACCATCAAGGCCAAATCTCTTTGTACCCATATACTTAACGTGAAGAAATTTTTCAAAGCCCTCAGCTTCGACTAGTTTGTTAAGTATGGCCTTTCTGCCTTCTCTGGTGAACTTTATTTCTTTGCCATACCCTTCTATTCTTTCTTTCAACCATGCAGACTGCTCAGGGTCCGAAATGTGCATATACTGAAGTGCAAAAGTGCCGCAATAAGTTCGGCGTACCAGGTCAATTATTTCACGCATAGACGCAATTTGCAGGCCTAGTACATTGTCAATAAAAATAGGTCTGTCTAAGTCTTCATCCTTAAACCCATAGGATTTAGGGTCTAACTCAGGGTGAATTGCTTCATCCCTAAGTCCAAGTGGATCGAGATCTGCTACAAGGTGTCCGCGAATTCGATGAGCCCGAATAATCATTATCGCTCTTATGCTATCAATAACAGCTCTTTCGACCGCCTCATTACTTACTGTTATATTTGCGTCATTTGCTTTTGCATTTATTCTCTCGCTAGCCCGAACTGCAATTTCAGCATCAGTACTCCATTCACCAGTTAACGCGCTTGTAAATTCATCATTAGGTTTTTCAGGCCAATCCTGGCGTGTCCAGCTTGGTTTAATTGTAGTGTTTGAAGTTTCATCAACATCAGTTTCAAGAGATTGAAAAAATGCTTGCCATGCGGCATCAACTGATTTTGGATTTTTTTTAAAGTTAGAGTTTAAATTCTCTAAATACTCTGCATTCTGGCCTTGCATGAATGAAGACCCATGGAAAAATTCGTTAGTAGATTGCTCATTCATTTTAGTACCCATTTAACCCAATTATCATTAAAATGGCTCAGTTTTGGTTCATTTTTTTTCGTCTATTGCCCGTAAAACAGCTTCGCCCAACCCTGCAGGGCTTTCTGCTACGACAATCCCGGCAGATCGCATTGCTTCTATTTTGTCATCAGCGCCCCCCTTACCACCGGCGACAATAGCACCTGCATGACCCATTCTGCGGCCTGGGGGAGCCGTACGACCAGCGATAAAGCCTGCTACGGGCTTTTGTCGCCCACGCTTCGCTTCTTGTTTTAAAAAATCGGCTGCTTCTTCCTCGGCAGAGCCTCCAATTTCACCAATCATTATTATACTTTCAGTTTTATCATCTGAAAGAAACAACTCTAAAACATCGATGTGCTCAGTTCCTTTGATAGGATCGCCGCCTATACCTACACATGTCGATTGGCCCAACCCGACGTCAGATGTCTGTTTAACAGCTTCATAAGTAAGTGTTCCCGATCGTGATACGACACCAACTGATCCCTTACGGTGAATGTGACCTGGCATTATGCCGATTTTACATGCGTCAGGGGTAATTATTCCAGGACAGTTCGGTCCAATCAAGATTGATTTAGAGGTTTCTAGTGCCCTTTTTACCTTAACCATATCTAAAACTGGTATTCCTTCGGTAATAGCTACTATTAGTTCAATTTCAGCATCTATGGCCTCCAATATCGAGTCTGCAGCAAATGGTGGTGGAACGTATATCACGCTTGCATTTGCTTCAGTGGCACTCATCGCTTCATGAACTGAATTAAATACAGGCAGTCCAATATGTTCTATTCCACCTTTGCCTGGAGTAACGCCACCAACCATATTTGTCCCGTATTCAATAGCTTGCTGACTATGAAATGTCCCTTGGGATCCGGTAAACCCTTGGCAAATTACCCTAGTATTTTCATTAACTAAAATTGACATCGCCTTATCCTTTTACCGCTTTAACTATTTTCTCGGCGCCATCTTTTAAATTAGCTGCTGCAATCACATCCAAACCTGAAGTGTTAATAATTTCATTGCCTCTCTCTACATTCGTACCCTCTAGACGAACTACTAGAGGCACTTTTAACCCAACTTCTTTAACAGCAGCGACAACTCCCTCGGCAATCACATCACATCTCATAATACCGCCAAAAATATTAACCAGAATACCTTTAACATTTGGATCTGAGGTAATTATTTTGAAGGCTTCCGTGACCTTCTCTTTTGTGGCTCCACCACCTACGTCTAGGAAGTTGGCTGGTTCGGATCCATACAGTTTAATGATGTCCATAGTAGCCATTGCTAGGCCTGCGCCGTTTACCATACAGCCAATTTCACCGTCTAAAGCGATATAGTTTAAATCATATTTTGATGCCTCTAGTTCCTTTGGGTCTTCTTCCGTAGCATCTCGCAACTCTGCTATATCCGCATGTCTGTATGTGGCATTGCTGTCAAAGCCCATTTTCGCATCTAAACATTTTAAATCTCCAGAGCCGGAAACAATTAAGGGATTGATTTCCAACATCTCCATATCTTTTTCTACGAAAAGCCTGTAGAGGGTGTTCATGAGTGAGACACACTGCTTTAGTTGTTTGCCCTCTAGTCCCAACATAAAAGCAATTCTTCGTCCGTGGTACGGTTGGAATGACGTGGTAGGGTCTACTGAAAATGACAGGATTTTTTCTGGTGTATTTGCCGCGACTGCTTCAATATCCATCCCGCCCTCGGTAGAACACACAAATGAAACTCTACTTGACTGGCGATCTACTAAAATAGCTAAGTATAGCTCTCTAGCAATGTCTGAGCCATCTTCTATGTATACCCTATTAACTTGCTTGCCGATTGGGCCAGTTTGATGAGTTACTAGTGTTCTCCCTAGCATTTTTTTTGCCTCAGAGGCAGCTTCCTCAACCGAGTTAGTAATTCGCACCCCACCTTTAGTACCAGCATCTGTTTCTAAAAAAGAGCCTTTACCCCTGCCACCAGCGTGAATTTGAGCCTTTACAACCCATATTGGTCCATCTAGTTCACCGGCTGCGGTTTTAGCATCTTCTGATTTTAGCACTATTCTTCCGTCTGAAACGGGCGCACCATAACTTCGAAGTAGTGCCTTCGCCTGGTATTCATGAATATTCATATCAAAGTCCCTATGATCCTGCTAAGAATAAAGAGACATTAAGCTTCTTAGGTTTCCACTAATATCTTTATTATTGATGTAGAAAACTAAAAAATTTTTAGGATTGTGATCACAAAAATATAAACGTGATCACAAATTGAAAATACGAAAATTTCAAACATCAGCGTTGAGATATCTAAGAACTAAGGTGGCAGCCTTGCTTCTTATTACAAGATTAAATGACAAAGCTCATTATTTCAGTGAGCTATCTATGTCCTTACATGCAGAGACCAAACTTTTTACTGACTCGACAGAACTATTAAACATCTCCTGCTCTTCTTTAGTTAGTCTAATATCAACAACGCGCTCTATACCTTCGCCTCCGATAATTGTTGGCACGCCCACATACATATCCGATACACCTAATTCACCCTTGCAATAAGCAGCACATGGTAATAGGCGTTTTTGATCTTTAAGGTATGCTTCAGCCATCTCGATTGCTGCGGTCGCGGGTGCATAAAATGCCGAACCGGTTTTTAACAGTCCGACTATTTCAGCACCGCCGTCCCGTGTTCTTTGAATAATTTTATCTAACCTATCCTGTGTGGTCCATCCCATTTCTACAAGGTCTGGTAATGGAATACCTGCGACAGTTGAGTATCTTGCTAACGGTACCATTGTATCGCCGTGTCCCCCAAGTACAAACGCGGTCACATCTCGCATTGATACATTGAATTCGATAGATAAAAAGTGCCGAAACCTAGCGCTGTCTAATACACCAGCCATGCCACAAACTTTACTCTCTGGTAGCCCAGAAAATTCTCTTAACGCCCAAACCATTGCATCCAAAGGATTAGTTACGCATATAACAAACGCATTTGGAGCTTGAGCTTTAATTCCTTCACCTACCGATTTCATAACTTTAAGGTTAATCCCTAGCAAATCATCCCGGCTCATACCAGGTTTTCGCGCGATCCCAGCGGTTACGATGCATACATCAGCACCAGCTATATCTTCATAGGATTGGGTCCCCTTCAATCTTGCATCAAAACCTTCTGATGGTCCGGATTCTGAGATATCTAGTGCTTTGCCATTTGGGATACCTTCCGCAATATCAAATAAAATTACATCACCCAGTTCTTTGATTGATGCAAGGTGTGCCAATGTGCCACCAATTTGTCCCGCTCCAATCAGAGCGATTTTAGATCTACCCATAAAAAACTCCGTTTTCGCTAATAAAAAGTCAAAAGAAGGCGTAGACTTTTTCATTAATTTTCGCAAGGCCACTGTAAAAAGAGTTTTATTTAATTTTGAGACAATATTTGCCAATTTCATCTTTACAAATCTATGAAGGGATCTTAGCCCTTTTTGATCATAAATTTTTATCATAGCTTTGAACTGTAACCATTTTTACACATCAAATTTGTCTGGTCTCAATACCGAGTTAAAAATTAAATTTTTAACTAGGGCAAAAGAGAGAGTTTGTGACACGTTTAAAAATGGGAAATTTTCCAGTAAATTATACTGTTAAGCTCTAGCCGTAATTTAAAATTTGAATTAAGTGTTGTTTTCGTAGTTAATGATAATAAGTATTTTTTAAAACAAATGGATGATTTGAATATGTCGACTTCAAAAAGTGATCAACGACCACTTTCGCCTCATTTATCCGTTTATAAGTGGCAATTACATGCTATTACTTCGATACTCACTAGAATTACTGGAAATGCGCTCATAGTTGGAGTTATTTTATTTGTCGGATGGTTGCTTGCAGTAGCAACCTCTGAAGCTAATTACCAGTTAGTAAATAGGATAATTTCAAGTTGGCTAGGTAAATTAGTTTTGATTGGATCTCTTTGGGCTCTTTGGTATCATAGCTTGGCTGGAATTCGCCACCTGATATGGGATCATGCAGTATGGCTTGATATAAATAAATCAAGACTTTTGGGTTGGGCCGTAGTGTTTGGTTCGTTTGCCTTAACTCTTATGACTATTTTATTTTTGTGACGTTGGCGCAGACCAATCAAATATAGGAAATATAATTGATGGCATTTAACATTATTAAAACAGGTACCCCACACCACAAGGCAATGAAATTTAGCTCGATGGTTTTGGTTTTGATGATACCTATTTTCCTGCTAACGATAGCACCCTTAATGGGTGAGCAGCGCGACCTTGTTTTAGCCAAGCTTCAACACCCACTTTATGCGCTTATCGTCGCAGTTACGTTTACAGTCGGGCTTTTACATTTTAAAAGCGGGGTTCAAGTGTTAATTGAAGATTATGTGCACGGTAAAATGACGAAAGTATGGATAAACCTTACTATCGCTTTATCTTATACTTTAATAGGTTTAACGTTTTTTGCGCTACTTAAAATACTAATATAGGGACTGTTCATTGGAAGCATATTCTCACGAAACTCATGAGTACGATGTTGTTGTAGTGGGTGCGGGTGGCTCTGGCTTGAGGGCCACTTTAGGCATGGCTGAACAAGGGTTAAAAACAGCTTGTATTACAAAGGTCTTTCCTACAAGGTCTCATACTGTTGCGGCTCAAGGCGGGATAGCAGCTTCTCTGGGAAACATGGGTCCCGATCATTGGCAGTGGCACATGTATGATACCGTCAAAGGGTCGGATTGGCTTGGCGACACAGATGCTATGGAGTACTTGGCGCGCGAAGCCCCCAAGGCAGTATATGAGCTTGAACATTATGGCGTTCCATTCAGTAGAACGGAAAAAGGCAAAATATACCAGCGTCCCTTTGGGGGGCATACTACAGAATTTGGTGAGGGCCCACCCGTACAGAGGACATGCGCAGCGGCAGATCGAACCGGTCACGCTATACTTCATACACTGTACGGACAGTCACTTAAGCAGAATGCAGAATTCTACATTGAGTACTTTGCCATTGATCTCATAATGTCAGAAGACGGACAATGCCAGGGTGTTGTATGCTGGAAATTAGATGACGGCTCATTTCATGTTTTTAACGCTAAATTAGTAGTCCTGGCGACTGGAGGATATGGCCGCGCATATTTTAGTGCCACATCAGCGCATACATGTACAGGTGATGGCGGTGGAATGGTCGCTCGCGCTGGTCTTCCTCTTCAAGATATGGAATTTGTACAATTTCACCCAACTGGAATTTATGGATCGGGCTGTCTTATAACAGAAGGAGCTCGAGGTGAAGGGGGTTATTTAACAAATTCAGAGGGCGAACGTTTTATGGAGCGATACGCTCCACATTATAAGGACTTGGCTCCCCGAGATTATGTTAGTCGTTGTATGACTATGGAGATCCGTGAAGGTAGAGGTGCAGGTAAATCAGGTGATCATATACATCTAAATTTAAGTCATTTACCAGAAGATGCACTTTCAGAGAGATTGCCAGGTATTTCTGAGTCTGCAAAAATTTTTGCTGGAGTAGACGTCACTAAAGAGCCCATACCGGTCCTTCCCACAGTTCATTACAATATGGGAGGTGTTCCTACTAATTATTGGGGTGAGGTATTAAGCCCTACAAAAGAGAATCCTAATAAAATTGTGCCCGGCTTAATGGCTGTGGGCGAAGCAGGGTGCGCCTCAGTGCATGGAGCGAATAGATTGGGATCAAATTCATTGATTGACCTTGTGGTGTTTGGAAGAGCATCCGCTATAAAAGCTGGCAAAGTTGTTGATGCTGATGCCCGTAATCCTGATTTGAACAAAATCTCTGTTGACCAAGCTTTTGATCGTTTTGATGGTCTTAGATATGCTAAAGGAGCTATTCCAACAGCAGATTTGCGTTTGAAAATGCAAAAAACTATGCAGGAAGACGCCGCAGTATTTAGAACTGCTGAAACACTATCAAATGGTGTAGAAAAAATGAGTAATATTGCCGAAGGCGTAAATGATCTGTCGGTAGTCGACAGAAGCCTTGTTTGGAATAGTGACTTGATGGAAACACTCGAACTTACAAATCTAATGCCAAATGCTCTAAGCACGATTTACGGAGCCGAAGCGCGCAAAGAAAGTCGAGGAGCCCACGCTCATGAAGATTTTACAAGCCGTGATGACGAGAATTGGCGAGTTCACACTATCGCTCGGTTTTCGGAGAACGCCAAATCCGTAAAGCTTAGCTACAGGCCCGTTATAACAGAACCGCTCTCAACTGAAAATCAGGGTGGTATAAGTTTGTCAAAAATTGCACCAAAAGAGCGTACTTTCTAGGAATAATGTTATGGTACAGTTAACACTACCCAAAAATAGTAGGATTATGAAAGGGAAGACTTGGCCGAAACCAGAGGGTGCTAATAACTTACGCGTATTCAAAATATACCGTTGGTCTCCTGATGATACACAAAATCCAAGCTTAGACACATACTTCGTAGATGTTGATAACTGTGGCCCTATGATTTTGGATGCTTTAATAAAAATTAAGACCGATATTGATCCAACTTTAACGTTCCGTCGATCGTGTCGTGAGGGGATTTGTGGATCATGCGCTATGAGTATTGATGGTATCAACACGTTGGCATGTATTCACGGTATAGATGATATAAAAGGTGACATAAATATTTATCCGTTACCTCACATGCCAGTTATAAAAGATCTAATACCTGATCTAACGCATTTTTATGCACAGCATGCTTCAATAATGCCGTGGTTAGAAACCAAAACGGATAGGCCAAGTAATGAGTGGAAACAATCCATTGAAGATAGAAAAAAATTAGATGGATTATACGAGTGCGTAATGTGTGCATCGTGCTCGACTTCATGTCCCTCTTATTGGTGGAACAGCGATAAGTATTTAGGTCCTGCGGCGCTGCTTCATGCGTATCGTTGGATTATCGACAGCAGGGATGAGGCGACTGGCGAACGCTTGAGTGATTTAGAGGATCCGTTTAAACTTTATCGGTGTCATACTATAATGAACTGTACAAATACGTGTCCGAAAGGATTAAATCCGGCAAAAGCGATTGCAGAAGTTAAAAAAATGATGGTTGAAAAAAGCGCCTGAATTTTTTCATCCAGACCTTTTAAATTTAATAAGAGGGAAATGCAGCCGCAAGTGCTACTTCCATCATTTGACTAAAAGTATTTTCTCTTTCATCGGATGGTAAAGCCTCTCCAGTCTGTAGGTGATCGGAGACTGTTAAAATTGCGAGAGCTTTCCTTTTGAAACGGGCGGCTAAAGTGTAGAGTTCAGCTGCCTCCATTTCAACAGCCATGACACCGTGTCTGACCATTTGTTCATTAAGATCTGGTCTTTCGTCATAAAATGCATCGGAAGAATAAATATTTCCTACATGTGTTGTAAAACCTTTTGTTTTTGCAAATGCGTATGCGTGCTGAAGCAGATTAAAATCTGCGCATGGCGAAAAGCTTAATTCTTTCATTATAGTTGATGAGGGTGTTGTAACGTAAGTTGTCGTTTGTGCTAGTACTATATCGCGAATGCTTATATTTGGCTGCATCCCACCGCAAGAACCAACTCTAATCAAAGTCTTTACATCATAATCGCGTATAAGTTCGTTAGCATATATTGAAAGGGACGGCATGCCCATACCGCTCCCCTGGATCGTTACCCGATTTCCTTTAAATGTCCCAGTGAAACCAAGCATTCCTCGAACCTGATTTACAAGACGAGGAGACGTTAAAAAGTTATCTGCTGCCCATTTTGCTCGCATTGGATCTCCAGGTAAAAGAACTGTGTCAGCGATTTCATCAGTTTTGGCTCCAATGTGAATAGTCATTACTTACCTTTGGTATTTTATGAATGGGGTTAATGATGCAACTTGTTCGTATAATTTCCGTGCATCATGATTAAATTCTTGCGTCATCCAATAGACTGACGAAATTCCATTTTCATCGGCTGCCTCGTAGACAGATTGAATTAAAGCTTTTGCAACACCGTGACGCCGCATTTCTTTAAGCGTGAATAAGTCTTGTAAATAGCATACACCTTCCGTTCGCCAGTTATGAGCATGAAAAATATAATGTACAAGCCCGTGTAGTTTATCGCCACTGTAAGCAACTAAACAGCATTGGTTTTTGTTATCTCTATTGATTAGTCGAGAGAAGGTTTCAGAGTATATTTCCAGTGGCAGTTTCGTTTCGTAAAACCTCAAATATTCTCCCCAGATAAACTGCCATTGATGCCTGTCTTGCTCTTCTAATGGTCTAATATTGAAGCTTTTAGTCATCGTTTGGCCTGTTTCTCTGAGGTAGGTTATCTATCATACACCAGAATGAATATCTAAGCTTTCTGTGAAGGTCTCTGCAACGGCAAAGTTATTCCGCTGCTACTCGTTGGGGATCTGCTAGCTCCACTATATCACTCATTATAGAATTTAGCTCAAAGTCCTTTGGAGTGTAAACTTTAGATACGCCCATTGCTTTAAGTGAAGTTGCGTCTTCGTCAGGGATTATTCCTCCAACTACTAATGGAATATGGTTCAAGTTCGCTTTTGACAGCCTTTCCAGTGTTTCTTTTACTAATGGTATGTGGCTTCCAGATAAAATAGATAGCCCAATAACATGTGGTTGTGTTTCTACAACAGCATCAACCAATTGCTCTGGCGTTAGGCGAATTCCCTGATATTCTATTTCCATTCCACAATCTCTAGCACGAAAAGCAATTTGTTCGGCACCGTTTGAATGTCCATCGAGACCAGGCTTGCCCATAAGAAATTTTAATCTTCGTCCTAGTTTGTCAGATACTAAGTCTACAGCCGAACGTATTTTATCCAACCCTTCAGTTTTGTTTGATTTCGATTTTGACAGGCCAGTGGGCCCACGGTATTCACCATATACTGATCGCATAATCGCAGCCCATTCCCCGGTTGTTACGCCGGTCTTAGCAGCGTTTACCGAAGCAGGCATAATATTATCGCCGTTCCTTGCAGCATCGTTAAGCTCAGCTAATGCTTTTTCTACTACTTCTAAATTTCTTCCGTCGCGCCACTGATTTAGTCTATCAATCTGTTCACTTTCGACTGCAGGATCAACAATCATAATACCCTTGTCACCTGTAGTAAGTGGAGACTCTTCGGTTGATGTATATTTGTTTACCCCAACAACAACTGTTTCATTCGTTTCAATTTTGTTGAGCCGGTCTGCATTTGAATCCACGAGCCTTGATTTCATGTATTCGATTGCTTGAACTGCGCCTCCCATACTATCAAGGTTTGCCAATTCGTGACGCGCACCATCTTTTAAAATATTAACTTTTTCTTCAACCGCTGGATTATTATCAAATAGATCTTCATACTCGAGTAAGTCTGTCTCGTATGCCATAATTTGTTGCATTCGCATTGACCACTGCTGATCCCAAGGACGCGGTAAACCCAATGCCTCATTCCAAGCAGGTAGTTGAACAGCTCTTGCTCTAGCCTTCTTTGACAAGGTTACAGCTAGCATCTCGATTAGAATTCGGTAAACATTGTTTTCAGGTTGTTGTTCGGTCAATCCTAAAGAGTTTACTTGTACGCCGTATCTGAAACGGCGATACTTTGGGTCAGAAACACCATATCTCTTTGTGCAAATCTCATCCCATAGATCTACAAAAGCTCGCATTTTGCACATTTCAGTTACAAACCGAATGCCCGCATTTACAAAAAACGAAATTCTTCCCACGAGCTGTGGAAACTCCTCTTCGGAAACACGTGGGCGTAATTCATCCAAAACCGCAGTGGCAGTGGCTAATGCGAATGCAAGCTCCTGTTCTGGAGTGGCGCCTGCTTCTTGTAAATGGTAAGAACAAACATTCATTGGGTTCCATTTTGGAATTTCTGCATAACAGTATTCTGCTACATCACCTATTAGCTTTAGAGAAGCTTGAGGTGGGCAAATGTATGTCCCTCTGCTGAGGTATTCTTTGATTATATCGTTCTGAACAGTACCTTGTAGTTTTCGGATGTCAGCTCCTTGTTCCTCAGCTACCGCTATGTACAGAGCTAGAAGCCATGGAGCAGTAGCATTAATGGTCATTGAAGTGTTCATTTGATCCAAAGGAATTTGGTCAAACAAGGTTCTCATATCTCCGAGATGACATACGGGCACACCAACTTTTCCAACCTCACCGCGGGCAAGCAGATGATCACTGTCATATCCTGTTTGAGTTGGAAGGTCGAAAGCTACCGAAAGTCCAGTTTGCCCCTTGGCTAGATTTGATCTGTAGAGGTGGTTCGATGCTAAGGCTGTTGAATGTCCGGCGTAAGTTCTAATAAGCCACGGACGATCTTTTGTAGTTTGTGACATCTAAAACTCCTTGAGTACTCTATGCGAAATAATCTTAGACTTGGAGAGTAAATAATGAAATATTGTGTCGGAGTCAATTTGCTGCATCGCGGCGAAAAATATTGAACGCTTTTTAGCAGGAAA
>Ga0160422_10001475_pt1 | contig 14705 bp, 9 predicted proteins | sample Fk160mmetaG_FD_108192 | JGI IMG/M metagenome (GOLD analysis project Ga0160422, IMG submission 108192) | Marine microbial communities from the Central Pacific Ocean - Fk160115 60m metaG | ecosystem: Environmental > Aquatic > Marine > Oceanic > Photic zone | place: The Central Pacific Ocean...
AGCGCGCATCAAGGGCGACGGGACGGACACGCTGGAGATCGATGGGGTGCCTGCGCTGCGTCCGGCCCGGAAGCCGTATGCCATCATGGGTGACCGGATCGAAGCCGGAACGTATCTGTTGGCTGGCGCAATCACGGGCGGCGATGTCACGGCCAAGGGAGCCCCCGTTGAAGACATGACCGCAGTGCTCGAAGCACTCATTGAATCAGGCTGCTCCGTCGAGTGCACTGGAGACTCCATCCGAGTCAGTCGCTCGGGGCCGTTGTCCAGCGTCCCGATCTCGACCCAGCCACACCCGGGGTTCCCCACAGATATGCAGGCGCAATGGGTCGCCCTGATGACCCAAGCTGGGGGATCCAGTGTCGTGCAAGAGAACATCTTTGAAAACCGTTTCATGCACGTGGCTGAGCTTCATCGAATGGGGGCCAACATTGAGTTGGCCGGCAACACAGCCACAATTCATGGGGGAGCCAAGTTGACCGGCGCTACAGTGATGGCCACCGACCTGCGTGCAAGTGCGTCACTGATTCTTGCGGGTCTCGCAGCCGAGGGAACCACCGAAATGCTTCGGATCTATCATCTTGACCGAGGCTATGAGCGACTCGTCGGTAAGCTGGAACAGCTCGGCGCTTCCGTCCGCCGCGTGTCCGAGGAAACCGCTGTAGCCGTCGGGGTCTCGGTCGCGACCAGCGCCGTCATATGAGGTCCGCGTGATACCGGAAGAGGTTCTCAACTCCATCCGAGACCGTATCGATATTGTCGAATTGGTCGGGGAGTCGGTCACGCTCAAGAGAAAGGGGACGAGCTATGTTGGGCTCTGCCCGTTTCATAAAGAAAAGACCCCGAGCTTTAATGTGGTGCCTAGCAAAGGGATCTTTCATTGTTTTGGGTGCGGGGAGGGTGGAAACGCCTTTAAGTGGGTCCAAAAAACGCGGGGTGTTTCGTTTCCTGAGGCGGTAAAAGAGCTTGGCCAGCGCGTCGGTGTCACAGTCGAAGACCGGCAGTTGACCGAGGTCCAAAAACGAAAAATTCAGCGTCGAGCCAATGTATTTGAGGTGTGCGAAGCGGCCGCTGATTACTACCACTCCACCCTGCTGACGCGGCCCGAGGGAAGGCCGGCACTTGATTACCTTCGGGGACGCGGCTTCACCGATGACACCATCAAAGCATTCCGTCTCGGGTTTGCGCCCGACCGATGGGATGGGGTGCAGCGCCACCTGATGGATAAGGGTTTTCCGGCAAAGCTGTTGGCCGATGCGGGGCTCATAAAGTGGCGTGAACCCGGCAATGTCACTCGCGGGTCATACGATTTTTTTCGCGGACGGGTCATGGTCCCGATTGCTGACGCTCGAGGCAAAGTCGTCGCGTTTGGTGGACGCATCTTACAAAGCCCGGGCGACGGTGCAGACGCGGGTTCAGGGAGTCAGAACAAGGCGCCAAAATACATGAACTCGCCGGAGTCAGAGATCTATCAGAAGAACCACATTCTGTATGGGCTCAACCGGTCAAGACGGGCGGTTCAGAACAACGATCGCTTACTCGTAGTGGAGGGATATTTTGATGTCATTGCACTGCATCAAGCCGGGTTTGAGGAGGCGGTTGCAACATGTGGAACGGCGCTGACCACTGAGCACGCGCGCTTGATACGACCGCTCACGCGAAATGTGGTTGCAACTTTCGATGCCGATGAGGCTGGCCTCAGAGCCGCTGAGCGGAGCATGCCAATATTCATTAAGGCGGGCTTGGAGCCGCGGCGGCTTGTGGTTGAAGACGCCAAAGACCCTGATGAATTTATTCAGGCGTACGGCGCGGATGCGTTTGCGTCGGCCCTCGAGCAGAGCGAACCATTGCTTGGCCTGATTGTGGCCCGTACAACATCGCGCAACGGTGCTTCTCCGGTTGGTAAGCAGAGGACGGTCGAGGAGCTCGCGCCGATTGTTCGCCTGTATGAGTCCGCCGCTCAGCAAGCTGTAATCGGACAGCTGGGCAGCAAGCTCGGGTTGCCTGAGGGTGTAATCCGCGAGTGGGTGGGCCGCGCTCGGGCATCGACGCGGGATCACCTGCCCGAGGATCGGCCTGCCGCGGCGCGTTGGCAGGGTTCGAAGGTGCTGAGGGAGTTGTTCTGGCTGCTAATTCATCACAACGATTTGGTGGTCGAAGAAATCATCAAAGCGGACCCTGACCCGGAACTAATCAGCAATTATCAGCCTGCTCAGCAGGCTTTTGCATTGCTTCTTCGAGGCGAGCGCGTGGATAAAATCGTGGATTTTGTCGGGGATCCCAGTGTGGGTCGGACGCTCATTGAGTTGTCTACCCAAGATTCCATAATATCGGCGGAAAAAGCCAAGAATGCCGTGAATCAAAACCTCGACTTTTTGATGCTCGAACGCCTTGAAATGGAAATTCAAGAGCTCAATGCGCAAATTCTGGCTTGCAACATTGACCATGACAAGTCAAGCTATTTTAGCCTCGCAGGAAAACTGCAGGCCCTCCTAAAGAGGAAGAATGCAATCCAGAATCGTTTTGCCCGGTAGTGAAGCTACCAAAGTTCAGTACCGGCACCCCGCTGTTAGGGGTCGCTCTTCCTCCGTTAATTCGCTGTTGCTGTTGTCGTCCGAGTGGAGCGTTTCTTAGTGCGTCTCCACATCCCCCGCTGTGTCGTAAAAGTTGAAGAGGTCAGACCATGTTGAAAGACAAGGATCTTAAAGAAATCCAAGGACTTATCTCCGTTGGTAAGGAGCGTGGCTACGTGACTTACGAGGAGATGAACAACGTATTACCAACCCACTTGGTCTCGGATGACCAACTCGATGACGTCATGATCTTGTTCAACAAGATGGACATCGAAGTCGTGAACCAAGTGAAGGCGGCTCGGAAGAAGGGCCAAATGCCTGAAGACGCGCCCGCCGAAAAGAAGGCGAACAACGGGCGGAGCAGTGACCCAGTACGTGTCTACTTGCGGAAGATGGGCACGGTTCCTCTGTTGTCTCGTGAGGGAGAGATTGAGATCGCGAAGCGCATCGAGGAAGGCGAGTCAATTGTCGACAACGCCGTGTTGACGAGTCCGGTCACCAATCGCATACTGATCCGCCTCATCGCCGCAGAAGAAGAGCGATGCGAGAAGGCGGTTCGAGGCGGTAAACGCCCGCGTCGATCGAAAAGCACAGAAGGCAAGAGTCTCCCCGACGTGCATGCGCAGGTCATTGAGTTGTCAGGTGAGCGGCAAAAAATTCTCAAAGACCTCGTCCGAGCCAAAAGCAAAAAACGCCAACGGGAGTTTCAAGAGCAACTCGATGCCGCAAGCCTCCGTTTGATGAAAAAGGTCAAGACCATCGAAATACCAAATCCGGTCATGGCTCAGGTTTGCAAGGAAATCCAAGTCGCTTGGGATCAAGTCGCCCGTTGCGAACGTGCGATTGCCGGTGTTGCAACCGAGGCGAATGTCGAGGTGAAGGATCTCCGACGGATGATCCGCAAGGTTCGACGCACCCCCGACCGTGGCGGTGCTGAGGTGGTGGCAACCACTGGCATCAGCGTGAGCGATTGGGCCGAGTTCGACAGTCGAGTGCGCCGGGAACTGCGGCGGATCCGAAAGGTGGAGGACTCCATCGAGGTTGAACAAGAGCAACTTCGGGACCTCGCGCGTGATGTAAGGCGTGGCACGGCCATCGCCGAGCAAGCCAAGTGTGAGTTGGTGGAAGCCAACCTTCGGCTCGTGGTCTCCATTGCCAAGAAGTACACCAACCGCGGCCTACAGTTCTTGGACCTGATCCAAGAAGGGAACATCGGGCTGATGAAGGCCGTTGAAAAGTTCGAATACCGTCGGGGGTACAAGTTCTCGACCTACGCGACGTGGTGGATCCGACAAGCCATTACCCGCGCGATTGCCGACCAAGCGCGCACCATTCGCATTCCGGTGCACATGATTGAAACCATCAACAAACTGGTGCGAACCCAGCGCCATTTGATCCAAGAGATGGGCCGCGAGCCCCTTCCGGAAGAAATTGCCGAGAAGATGCACATTCCGGTGGAGAAGGTCCGTAAGATCCAGAAGATCGCCAAAGAGCCCATCAGCTTGGAGACGCCCATTGGGGAGGAAGATGACAGCCACTTGGGCGACTTTATCGAAGACAAGAACATGGCCCTTCCCACCGAGAACGCTGTTACACACAGTCTCGAAGACACGGCTCAAAAAGTGCTGGCGACCCTGACGCCGCGCGAGGAACGGGTACTTCGCATGCGCTTTGGAATCGGCGAGCACTCCGACCACACGCTGGAAGAAGTCGGTCAGGACTTCGATGTTACGCGTGAACGCATTCGACAAATCGAGGCAAAGGCACTTCGGAAGCTCCGCCATCCGAGTCGAAGCAAGCGCCTCGCTGCATTCATCGACAACTAAGTCGGTCAATCGTGAAGAGCCGGTTCCGGCCCCCGAGACGGGGTCGGGACCGGCTCTTCTCGTTTTGAATAATGTTGAACCGTACAGGCAGTTCGTCATCGTGACGCACAGTCGTTACAACACAGCCTGAGGGCCTATAGCTCAGTTGGTCAGAGCGCCCGGCTCATAACCGGAGTGTCCCAGGTTCGAGCCCTGGTGGGCCCACCCTCTTTTGTTCAGCGGAGTGTTGTTTGCATCCGGACTTGCAGATCATTTTAGACCTGTGGTCTCTCGATGATCGGGTTGATCGCTCTCGTCAGCAGGCGGCTGCACTCAAAGGGGCAGTCTCGCGTATCGATGAACAGCTGCGGAGCACGGCGGATGAAATTCACGGTGTATCCATTGAGTTGGAACAGCTCGGTCACGATGAAGCGGAACGTAACCGGTCGCTGAGCCGGTACATTGAGCGTCGCGACCGGGCGGCTCGTTTGCTCGAGGGAGGTCAGGCGCTCGACTTTGTTTCCGTCCAGAAGCAGGTCGACCAGTGCGGTGAACACGTGGACCGGCTTGAGTCGGAGATACTTGACCTGATGGAGCAGCGAGAGATGCTAGTGGAGAAAGGCGCAGAGTTGGAAGGCCGCAGCGAATCGTTGATGGATGAAAAGGGAAGAGCGCACCAGAAGTGGGTTGTTGACGGGCGGATCATTCGGGCAGAGATCGACGCCGTGTGGCCTGAACGGCAAGCGCTTCACCACAAGCTTAATCGCGAACTCGCCACCAAGTACGACGGGTTTCGAACGCGAAGTTTGGTTCCCGTTGCGGTAATCGGCGAAGAAGCGTGCACACAATGCCATGTCGTGGTTCAGGGCCAGATGCGCATAGAAGTGAACTCTGGCCGTCGACTTCATACGTGTCGCGGTTGCGGGCGCTGGTTGGTTCCAGCTGCCGATGAAGAGCAGTGAATCGAGAATGGACGTTTGGGCTCTACGGGCATAGTCTCGATCTGTTCGAGAACAACTGACGATCGCCGGTCGTCATTGCGACGGGAGGAAAGTCCGAGCTCCAAAGGACAGGATGCTGGGTAACACCCAGTCGGGGCGACCCGAAGGCAAGTGCAACAGAGAGTAGACCGCCACCCACGGGTCCGGTGCAGCCGTTGGAACACACGGCGGCCGGGTGTTCAGGAATGAGCACGGTAAGGCTGAAAGGGTGCGGTAAGAGCGCACCGGCGACCTTGGTGACAAGGTCGGCCAGGTAAACCCCATCCGGAGCAAGGCCAAATAGAGAAGCATTTTGGGGTTGTCCGCTCCTCGCTTCTGGGTGTGCCGCTCGAGTCCACCGGTAACGGCGGATCTAGATGAATGATCGTCATCGGAGCAAGGGAGACCGAGCACCGAAACAGAACTCGGCTTATGGTGTTGTCGAACCGGTCCCCTTCGGGGGGCCGTTACACTTTGTTTAAACCGGAGACGGAACGATGAGTAAAATACGCGAAGAAGCCCTTGATTACCATTCACGAGGTCGGAAGGGTAAAATTGAGGTTAGCGCTACAAAGCCTCTGCTTACTCAACGTGATCTTACGCTCGCGTATTCTCCTGGTGTCGCGGAACCCTGTCGAGAAATTCATCGGGACTCGACGCTTGCGTATGACTACACCGCGAAGGGCAACTTGGTTGCGGTGATCACAAATGGAACCGCTGTTCTTGGCCTCGGCAACATTGGGGCGCTGGCGGGCAAGCCGGTGATGGAAGGCAAAGCGAACTTGTTCAAGAAGTTTGCCGACATCGATGTGTTCGACATTGAAGTCAATGAAACAGACACAGAGAAGTTCATCGCTGCTGTAAAGGCGATTGCGCCCACCTTCGGCGGAATAAATCTCGAGGATATACGGGCACCAGAGTGCTTTGAAATCGAGGAGCGGCTTCAAGAAGAGTGCGACATCCCAGTGTTTCATGATGACCAGCACGGCACAGCCATGATTGCAGCAGCGGCCTTGATCAACGCCGTCGCAGTCACGGATCGGTCGATTGACGACATCACCGTTGTGTTTTCGGGTGCCGGCGCCGCTGCGGTTGCGACGGCCCGGTTGCTAATTCTGCTGGGGGTTGCCAAGAGCAACATCTTCATGTGCGACTCGAAGGGCTTAATCGCGGCCAATCGAGAGGACCTCAGTGATGCGAAGCGCGAGTGGGCGCAGCCGGGTGATCGACTGACCCTCGGTGAAACACTGGTCGGCAAAGATGTTTTTCTCGGACTTTCAGTTGGCGGGCTGTTGAAGGGAGACATGGTGAAGGCGATGGCACCACGGCCGATTGTATTCGCCATGGCCAACCCCGATCCGGAGATCACGCCCGATGAAGCCAAGGCAGCGGTGCCAGATGCCATCGTGGCAACTGGACGGTCGGATTATCCCAACCAAGTCAACAACGTTCTCGGTTTCCCTTTTATCTTTCGAGGTGCATTGGATTGCCGCGCACGGAAAATCACGGAGGAGATGAAGGTGGCCGGGGTTCATGCCTTGGCCGAGTTGGCGCGGACCGACGTGCCTGACAGTGTGTTGACCGCCTATGGTCTCGAGGCGTTGGAGTTCGGGCCGGACTACCTTATTCCGAAGCCATTCGACCCTCGGGTATTGCTCTGGGTCGCACCAGCAGTTGCGCAAGCTGCGGCCGATAGCGGCGTCGCACGACAACCCATCGAAGACATGGACGCATACCGGCAACATCTCGAGGGTAAGATTGAGCGCTCTAAAGAAGTAATTCGTCCACTCATCAACCGAGCTCAAGGATGCAACGCGCGGATTGTGTTTCCGGAGGGTGCGAACCCCAAGATTCTGCGGGCAGCACAGTTGTTAGTCGATGAACGAATCTGTCAGCCGGTCTTGGTGGGCCAAGAGTGGAAGATTCTCAACCGTGCCAAGCAGGTGAATGTGGACCTGACGGGTGTGGACATTGTTGAGCAGATTGAAGATGAAACCTTTGATGGGTACGCCCAAGCCTTGTGGGACTCTCGCCAGCGAAAAGGCATGACGCTGAGCGCTGCTCGGCAGGAACTGCGGAACAATACTTCCTATGGGATGATGATGGTAAAACAGGGGGACGCAGACGGTCTCCTTGGTGGGCTCGCCACCCCATATCAGAGCACCATTCGACCTGCGCTGCAGATTCTTGGCAAAGCCGAGGACGTTTCCTGCATCAGCGGGGTGTATCTCATGCTGTTCAAAGGCCGCCGCTTCTACTTTGGGGACTGCACGGTGAATGTGGACCCCGATGCGGCGACATTGGCTCAGGTTGCCCAGAACACCGCGATGGTTGCGCGGCAATTTGGGGATGTGCCTCGTGTAGCACTGTTGTCCTACTCCGACTTTGGCGAGAATCGTGGGTATGCGGATGTGGACAAGGTTGCGCAAGCCTTGTCCATACTGCGTGCAACAGACCCCGAGTTGATCGTGGATGGTGAGATGCAGGCGGACACGGCGGTAAATGAACACCGTGCCATGACCGACTTTCCGTTCAGTCAGATACGCGGCGATGCGAATGTGTTGATCTTCCCAAACCTCTCCAGCGGAAACATTGCGTACAAGCTCCTTCGTGAACTCGGCGGTGCCACAGCTGTTGGTCCGGTCTTGGTGGGTCTGCCGCATCCGGTGAATGCGTTGGCTCTGGGTGCGACGGTGGATGACATCGTGAACATGGCTGCCATCACGGTAAACCAGGTCATTACCCGCGAGCGGAATCAATGAATTCAGTGGATTTAGCGCGCGTCGCGGAGTTGCTCGAGGCCGTTGAGTCTGATGACCGAAGCCGACGGGAAGCGGAGTGGCTGCTGGATGGGGGAGAGTTTCCTGCGGGGCTGAGCGCAGATGAGGCTTTGGTCGCTATTGAAGCGGCGCGTCGGATGGCTCTCATGAACCATCTTCAGTTGGCAAAACAATCCAATGACAAAGCTGTAAGGAAAGCGTCTTCAAAAGCCATTCATGTGCTGAAGACCCAAGGGCATGAGGTTCCAGCAGAACCCAAGACGGGCACTTGGACCCTCGGTTCAGAGGAACGGACAATCCCCGAGCCTGTTGGGTTGCTCGGTCTGCCACAGGGCGATGGTTACTTTCCTTTTATCCTCGTGTCTCACAATCGAAGCGGTGCCTACGTAACGGCGGGTGTCGCAGGATCCGGTCAGGGTTTTCAAGATGCTGACCACGTTCAGGTGGGACGATCCAAGGCGCGTCAGATTACCGAAAACGCTCGACAGGACCACAATCTGGTTGAAGTTCCCGTTCACATTGCGATCCACTTCTGCGAACGTGCTTTTGACGAGGGGGGAGGCGAACGGCCGGATGGATGGAGTCAGATGCTTTCCTCGATTGCGGACGGCACGAAGAATACAGCGCGGTTGGTCGACCCACTCGTACGTCAAGCGGACACGCTCGATGCAAGTATGCTGAACAAGGTGGATGCCCTCCTCGAAGGCCCGCACCGCGTGGTGTTTAATCTCGAGGAGCGGATCAGCGGGCCTGCTGTGGATTCCGTCATGGAGATCCTTGGAAGTCAGCTCTCGATTGATGATGATGACAAGAAGCGCCGCGTGGCTGCCGAAGTCATTCGCGCTGTTGACGAGGCCTTCGAGGGACACGCACGTAAAACGTGGATCTTGGCGCTCGATGTGGTCGCTTCCATTGCGGATGTAGCAGAGTGGCAGGAAGTGAGAGACTCCGCCCGGCACACCTCGCTTGCGCTTCGGGCGGGACGAAAGGGCAGTGATATCCCATTCTTCAGAATATGGACTGAGCGCCAATTGGCTGCGGTGAGCGAGATGATCTTGGCGGTGCGAGCCGGAAAGGAGATGCCGCTTCAGTAATAGACGGGCCGCTGACCGCTCGCGATGCTGAGACCGCGCAGGGCATGGGCTGAGTCACCGACCACATCAAGGAAGAACTGCTCATTCTCAGACTGGGCGATGTGTAGATTTTGGTAGACCTTTAAGCCGCGGAGAAGGTCAACGCTGGTTGTGACTTCCTTGACGAGCAGACGCAGTTCAGTCTGCGGTATGTCAATGGTGGTGCCTGCGGCAGCGACGCGGGCAACGGTTTCGAGCGTGTGGCCTGTCAGTTTGAGCCGCTGCACCGCCAAGGGAATCCGGTACTTGGGATTCGACTCGATGGCGGCGTCGATTTGGTTGAGTTCGATGGGGAATCGATACCGCAACAGTTCAAGTTGGCGGCCGACTCGACTCGAGGTCGACGGCTCACCGAAACCCCGCAGCTCGGCATGCAGTACGCCTTGGATGAGGTGGGCTCCCCCGCATGTGTACTTGAAAATGCCTTGCCGACGCTTCTGGAATGAGGCTCCACTGGACTGTGCCTTGGCGAGGAAGTCAGTGGATGCCTCAAGGCCTGCGCCCACCTGCTGTGCGAATGCCGACAGGGAGGACTCCATGCAGTTGGTTGAACCTCGGGGCATAGAACGCCAACTCGTTTTGGGCGCACTCCATGAGACGAGCGCCATCAAGCTCCAGGGCATGTCGTTCAGCGAGGGAAACGAAGTGCTTCCCGTTGCCGTGTTGTGCCAGTGTGTGGCGAGTGTGCCGCGGTACAAGTCGGCGACCGTGTGGTTGTGACCGTCTACGCGAATGGCCCGACTTGAGTCGACACCCGCATCGGTGATTGCTTTTAAGATGAGACTCGGGTGAGGTTCGACCCGCGTACTGCCACGATTCTCCGGAAACACCAGCCCGTGGTCGTGGTCGGCGAGTTGAATGCGCTCACCATAGGTCGAGAACATCCAGTCGACTGCATCGGACCCGTTTGACAGTTTCAGATCCGGTCCTAAGGCGACAAGGGCATGCCCAATCGCCCACGGCAGGTCCGGCTGAAGCGCATGATCGAGGAGCGCGTCATTCAGTGTTTTGGCTGCTGCGACCGTTGCGGCATCGAACACCAAGGGCTGTTCAATGTGGTGCGCAACCGGCCGATGCGACGGTGAGGGTATCGAGACGCAAGTCTCTTCCGCGACGCTCTCGGGAGCAGGGGTGCCAGTACACGCAAATGCAAGCAGCCAAAGCACTATTCGGTGATTCCTTGTTCCTCATCGAGTCGTGCTTGAAGCGCATCGACCTGCTCAATTCGGTCATCGGAGAGGAAGAACACCATCCCCTCGCGGACTGCAATACGGGGATGCTTCAGCGGGCGCATGACCGCATCCACTGCGAAATCGACCTTGCCGGGTTTCTTGAACTTGATGACGCGTCCGGTGTCGGTGAGGATCCAGAGCTTATTTTTCTCGTCGAAGGCCATGTCGAAGTCTTCATGGCCTCGGCCAAGTTGTTCTTGAGAAATGATGGTGCCGTGACGAAAGCCGTCAGCATGGTACTGCACCACCTCGGTTGAGAACCCCATAAGAATGTTGCCCTTCGGGTCGATGTCGACGGCGCCGGGCGATCCGTCGCTGATGGTCCAAGCGGCCAGTTCTTCCGACTGCAAGGTGTGCAGTCTTGCTTGGTTTTGGACGATGGCCAGCAGTGCCTCTTGCTTTGGAAGATACACAAGGTACCCGTCGCCGCCGAGCCCAGGGCGGGCCGTCTTGGCCGTGCTGAGGGTCCAAGAGACTACCGGTCGACCTTCTTGGTCGAAGACCTGTACGCGGTTTTTGGCATCCAAGACCGCAAAGCCTGTGCCCTCTTTGGTGGGAATCAGGGCGACATCGATGGGATTGTAAAATTCACCAATGCCGGTGCCGCTCTTGGCGCCACTGGCGTACCAAGATCTACCCTTGGCAAACCATGCATCCGAGAGGTCTGCACCAGGGCCGTATTGTTTTTCAGCACGTCCCTCGAGGCTAAAACGCTGAACTCGGTTGTTTCCGGTATCTGCGACGTACATGGTCCCTGTGGCATCCATCTCCATGGCGAGGGGCTCACCGAAGCTGTTTAGGGCACCCAAGTTCCATCCGGTTTCACCCCAGAACGGAACGTTGGTGTGCTGATTCCCGATCAGGTCTTGGTACGCGACAAGCATCTCGGCGGTTTGCCGAGCCTCGCTCTCGACATCCCCGACCGACCGCAATGCGGCCATCTCGAAGGCAGCCACTGCATTTGCATCCTGCAGAAGACGAAGCGCCTTCATCGCCTTGGCGCTGCTCGGGGCGGCTTGAATACGGTAGCCCATGGGGACCATGCTCGAGACGCGAGATTTTGCATACGGCGGCCCCTCGGCTACCGCATCGAACAGGTATTGAAACGCATCTTTGTCCCCAAACTCAGTCTCTTTTTGTTTGGTATAGGCGGCTTCAAGCTTGGCGAGGAATTGCTTGTGTCGCCGCTTTGCGTCAGACGTCTTCAGCCAGTTGTCGTACCGGGTGAGGGGCCCAGACGGAAAGTTTACGGCGACTTCCGCAATGTGAGTGTCGCTGAACACAATCCCTTCGTGAGCATCAATGATTCGAATGCGGAGTTTGCGGCCGCGTGAATCGACGGGAATCACCTTTCTGTGGACTTTGTCTTGCAGCACGATGGAATTGCCAACCGGTTTGCCGTCTAAGGTGAGTTCGATGGTGCGGGGTCGAGCGTACTCACGGAAGGTCCGGCTGCCTTTGCTGAGGTTGCCGGGCCAAATAGCGACGTTGTCGACTTGCGTCGTTCGACCGAGATCGATTTCGAGCCATTCTCCCTCCGTACCACCAGCTTTGGATTCTGCCCAACTGGTCCGAAAGGTGCCGTCGAAGGCCTTTGTTGCCGTGTAGCTGGTGTCCGCGTCCTTGTGCGTGCTCGACGCGCGCACGACGGATGCATCTGCAGTCATCAATGTGAGGAGCATTATCAACATGGGTTGCCTCCAAGGTGGCTGTTCCTTACCGTGACTGTACGCCTCCCGCCACGGAATGAATGGATATGCTTTGGACTCTTATCTTGGGTGTTGCATTCGCCCAGCCCGTCGACATTCAGGTCGATATGCACCTCGATACACCGACTCAGTTGTTGACCAAGGGGTTGCACATGGATGCACCGTCGGGCCTTGAGGCCGGGCTGACCCAGTTGAAACGCGGTGGGACAAACGTGGCTGTGGAGGTGCTCTGGCCCCCGCGAAACACTGCGCATCGCCAACGAACCTTCGATCTGTTGGCGCTCATGGAACGGGAAATCAAACGGTCGTCTGAACTCGTCTTGGCGCTCGAGCCGGCTGAAGCTCGTAGAATTGCGAACGAAGGAAACATTGCCGTTGTGCTCAGTTTGGAGGGCGCTCATGGGCTTGGGGCCGACGATGCTTGGCGTGAGACCTTCGATGCCTTGGTTGACCGAGGCTTGCGTCTGTTGGGCCTCACTTGGAGCATGTCGAATCGATTCGCTGGTTCATCATCAGATGGGGGTGGAGGCCTGACTGAGGAAGGCAAGGAACTGGTCAAGCTGGCCCGTGAGCGGCGAGTGGTCATCGATGTGTCGCATGCAAGCACACAGACGACGCTGGAAATATGCCGCGGTTCCAACATTCCCGTAGTGGCGTCTCATTCGAACTGTGTGGCAGTGAAAAGACACAGCCGCAACCTCTCCGACGAGGCCATCGAATGCATCGCCAAGACTGGGGGTGTGATTGGGCTAAATTTCCATGCTCCGTTTGTGGGGGACGCCGCAAGCCCAGCCAGTGTGTCGCGCTTGGCAGACCACGCTGACCACATGGCTCGAATTGGCGGTCACGGTGTAGTGGCGTTGGGGAGCGATTTTGATGGGTATATTCGAAAGCCTGCGGGTCTCGAGGACGCCTCGATGATCCCGGCGCTGTGGGCAGAACTCCGGCGTCGAGGGTGGACGGAAGAACAGATCAGGGGCGTGAAGGGTGAGCACTTCATGCGATCATGGTCAAGTGTCCGTGGTTCGGGGAACCCGTCGCTCGTTAATCCCAGCGCATCACCCGGAAGTCAGCCTCTGCTTGATCGCTGATGAAGGCTGCACACGCGATATCAGTGGCCTGCAGTTGGTGCGATGCCCAAGGATTGAAGTAAGCCCTTCCGCAGGGACCGCGTTCTTCCGGACGATCGACCATCAGCGTGCCTGAGATTGCGCTGTAGTGAGCCTCATGGAACAAGGCAGGATCGGAACCAAGTTCGAAGCCGAAGCGTTGGTCGCTTCGATGGCCGTTGGCCACTTGCCAGATGGGTCTGCCATAGAACAGGCTCCGAACGGTGCCGGGAGGCAGTGTCCACGATGTGTTCGTGACCAAGCTGACGACCACTTGGGTATTCTTCGGAGCATTTGCAAGCATCGTGTCCAACTCATACACGAGACGCGTTTCGATGACTTCCATCGTGCGCAGACCGTTCTCCGGTGCAATCAGGAACGCAACCGCTCCCTCGCCATCGTTCACGACCGTATCCGTGCGGGTGAACTCAAGGGAAATATAGTCATCCTCGTAGGTCGCATAGCGACCACGCCATTCTTTGTTCGCGATGGCATCCAGCCAGATGTCGATGCAACGACGGACCGGTTCAGGGTTGAACTCGTGGGGGGTCCACTTGCGAACCAAGATTGTAATTCGGTGATCCGTGTCCGCGCGATTTACGACGCGGGCGAGCGTCTCTAACGCCACACGTGCCGAGGGATCCGGGTCGGGCTGCAAGAATGCCAAGGTGACCAGGCGAAGCTCTCGGCCATCGGGGTGCCGAAGGACAAGGCAGGGCTTGGGGTGACAAACATCGACCACTGACCAGCCGGAGCGCGTGAAAAAAGCGGCCGAAACGGCCTCGGCGTATCCTTGGAAAAACCTTCGATTGTCCATGTTGACCAAGGATGTCTTCCAGCGGTCTTGCACCGGCTCGGCCACGTTGTCGTACAGGATGCCCAAGTGGTTCAGGATGCCCCGTTCTGGGCCAGCAGCCATTTGCTGAAGAATGCTGTCGGCGCATCCTTTCGCGGATGCGAAGTTGTTCAGAAGGGTTTCGCTGTACAAGGGCATTCGAACGGGACCGGGATAGCAGGGTGTGCGGTTATCCGTTGAATGGCGTGTTCGCAAAAAACCGCCGCATTCACGCTAAAACAGAGTTCCGTATTTCTAGGAAAGCCCCAGCTCTCGTTGCTGGGCGGGAACGATGTACTGGTTGAAGTACCAAGAGGAGAGGGCTTCGAGTGAGAGGAAGATAGCAACGCCAAGTATGGCAACGAGGCTCACCATCAAAATAAGGTTCGTCCGTTTCCGTCGAGGGTCGAAGGAACAGGTGTTTTGTCGGGTTCTGTATACCGCCAGTCCGACCCCACCGAGGATGACCGCAGCCGCGCGGAGTACCCATGCGCCGACACCGGGAGACCCATCCTCCGTGTAGAAAAAATCGGCGAATGAAATGGCGTA
>Ga0160422_10001476_pt1 | contig 14705 bp, 10 predicted proteins | sample Fk160mmetaG_FD_108192 | JGI IMG/M metagenome (GOLD analysis project Ga0160422, IMG submission 108192) | Marine microbial communities from the Central Pacific Ocean - Fk160115 60m metaG | ecosystem: Environmental > Aquatic > Marine > Oceanic > Photic zone | place: The Central Pacific Ocean...
CTACAATTTCCCAGAGCTACGGAAGGAGTTCGAGGCGGATGGCGTCGAAATGAAGAGCCATTGCGACACGGAGATCATTTTGCACGCCTACGCCAAGTGGGGCATGAGGTGCTTCGCCAAGCTGCGGGGCATGTTCGCCATTGCGATCTTTGACCGGCAGCGCACACGCCTCGTGCTGGCCCGTGATCCAATGGGAATCAAGCCGCTGTATTACTGTTGTGGTAATAAGGGATTCGCCTTTGCATCGGAGTTGCTGGCCTTGCGGGCGGGTGGCGTCACAAAAGGGGCTATCGATCAACGCGCGTTAGCTGGCTTGTTGGCCTATGGATCGGTGCCAGGCCCGCTAACAATGTTTGAAGATGTTCGCCTGCTACCGCCGGGGACGCATATGGAGGTTGATCTGGCACAAGGGCCAGACGCATTGGATTCCAAGCCTGAGACATTCTGGAGCTTTCCGCGAGAGATCCGAAAGGTCAGCCGCGATGCAACCGTGGCAGAGTTACGGGAACGATTGAGCGCGGCTGTTAGTTCTCATTTGATAAGCGATGTGCCAGTTGGAATCTTCCTTTCCTCCGGGATGGACAGCACGGCGATCACTGCCTTGGCTAGCAAAGGCGCGGCAGAACGGGTGAATACTTTCACTATCGGCCTGGCCGACCAACCTGAGCTTGACGAGAACCCAGTCGCAGAAGAAACCGCCCAAATTTTCGGAACAAATCACCGGAATATTGTACTGGGAGACGATGAAATTAGCAGGCAAGCAAGTAGCTGGTTTGGCAGAATTGATCAGCCCTCTATCGACGGTTTAAACACCTTTGTGGTTTCTTGGGCCGTACGACAACAAGGCATCAAAGTGGCTTTGTCCGGCTTGGGAGGAGATGAGATCTTCGGAGGTTACAAGACTTTCCGTCAGGTGCCACGCCTTTTGCCATGGATGAAGATGGCCGGAATACTTCCTGAAGGATTACGCTCGGCGGCAGTAAGAATGTTGTTCGCGAAAAAAACACCGCAACAACGAATAAAGGCATCTGAGTATTTGCATACACGTGCAACAGTTGCCGGGTTGGCCTTACGTCGACGAAGGCTGTTTGCCGACCGGGAAAATGAAGAGTTGGGCTTTGCTGCTACTGCACTCGGACTTTCTTCCGATTTCTTGGTTCCGGACCTCGATCTAGATGGCGAACTAGCCGGGATGGACCCGGTCTCCGCTGTCAGTTACATAGAGTCACGTTTTTATATGTGTAACACCTTGTTACGGGATTCCGATGTCTACGCGATGGCCCACGGCCTTGAAACTCGCGTGCCAATGTTGGACCAAGACCTTGTTGCAGCGGTCCAAAGTATCCCCGGCCAAATGCGCTTGAAGGGTCGCGGGGCGAACAAGCCTCTCATGTATGAAGTGTTGGGTGAACAGGTATTTCGAGACATTCCATTCCAACGAAAGCGTGGGTTCGCGCTACCTTATGCCATGTGGATGGCCGGCCCACTGCGCGAACAGTTTGAAGACATGTTGGGAGAGGTGAAGAAGTCCGGTTTGCTGCAGGCTTCCAAAGTGGATCACATCTGGCGTGATTTTCTGGCTGACAAACGGGCAACAAATTGGACGCGTCCATGGTTGCTTGGCGTGTTGGGCGCTTGGCTCTCGAGACTGCAATAATATTTGGACGGCCAATTTGAATTTGACATGAAGAACATTATTCAATCTACACTAGGACCGCTAGTTCACGCATTAATCCGTTATTCGCCTTTTCCACAGATTGCCTCGCGGCTGGCAAAACTTAACTTGGTTGGTCTACCAAAATCTCCAGTCAAAATCGTGGGTAAAGGCGGGGTTCGTTGGATGGTCGATTGTGCGGAGTACACGATGCGGACCCTGTATATTCATGGAGAATACGAATCCAATACCATACATCACCTCCGTCATTTATTGAGCGGCCGAAAAGAACTCCGTGTGGTTGATGTGGGCGCCAATATTGGAACGTATTCCGTCTCACTTGGGGTCCAACACCCCTGCGCCCAGATCCTCGCGTTTGAACCGAATCCGCACGCGATCATTTATCTAGAAGAGAATGTGACGTTGAACAACCTCACCAACGTGGAGATACTTCCGTTTGGCCTTGGCAGCGAAGATGGTGAGTTGGAATTGTCGTTCATCCACGGCAACCTGGGGACTGCCTCGCACTACACGAAGAAGGCGTCTAGCGAAACCGTGACTGCTCATTTAACCACGCTGGATGGTTTCCTTGCATCACGGGGAATATCGACCATCGATCTGATCAAGGTTGATATCGAAGGGGGTGAGATAGAATTCCTCAAGGGTGCTCGTGAGACCATCGAGCGATCAAAAAATCTTGTGATCGTCATGGAGTGTATCGAGTCTGTTTGCCAACGGGCCGGTCATTCAGCAGATGATCTCTTTAATGAAGCAGCCAACATGGGATTTACGGCGTTCCTTCCCCGGGCGTGGCCGTTTGGTTTAAAACGAGTCGATCGCCTGCCACCTGGTTACATGGATAATATCATCTTTACCCGAAGTTCTTGAAGGCACTGCAGGTATTCAACTTCCGCAACCTTTACGGCAGCGGTTTAACCGAATCAATCCCAGGCCTTTGCCGAGGTTTGGTGAATGCGGGGGTGGAGACGGATGTCTACGCGCCTAGGGCACGACCTGAATGGGCATCCGAAAAATTTACTATGCACGTTCACCCCACGGTGCCTGGATTTTCTTCATTGGGATGGAGTCCACGCATGCACTCAGCAATCCGCCAAATGGCCAAAAATTGCGGCCTGATACATAGTCACGAAATTTGGACACTACCGGGGCACTATGCATCCCGAGTTGCCCGTAAGGCGGACGTCCCCTGTGTCATTTCTCCACGGGGAACTCTCTCTATGGTCGCACGGTCCTACTCGGGGAGGAAGAAGAGGCTGATGTGGCGGTGGTTACGAGAGGCCGACATCATGTCGGCAACCTGTCTGCACGCCACAGGCGACCATGAGCGGGAGGACATCCGCGCCATGGGCTATGAGGGGCCAATAGCCGTAATCCCAAACGCTGTAGCAATACCCCAACAGAAACCGGAACACAAACATCGAAAGCTTCGTCGTCTTGTGTACCTCGCCCGGATTCATCCAATAAAAGGCACGCGGGTTCTAATAGATCTGTGGCGCAATCTTGCAACAGAATTTCCAGATTGGGAACTAGACATTGCCGGCGTAGATGATGGGGGCCACGTAGCAAAGTTGAAGGCACATGTAGCCAAGCTAAAATTAAAGCGGATTAAATTTTCGGGCCCACGATTCGGCGAAGAAAAATCAAGGTTTCTCTTTTCAGCTGACCTCTATTGCTTGCCAACCACTTCTGACAATTTCGCAATTACAGTCGGTGAGGCGTTAGCCCACCAACTTCCCGTTGTAACCACAAAGGCCACACCTTGGGAGGGGGTGGTCACTCACCGTTGCGGATGGTGGGAAGAACCTAACAGTGAGGCAGTAGGACGGGCACTACGGCAGGCAATGGCCAAATCTCATGATGAATTGGAAGAGATGGGGCTTCGGGGCAAGCACTGGATATCGAATGACTTTGGAATTAACCCTCTCGGACAACGCATGTCTGACCTTTATCAGTGGCTCATTTTCGGCGGAGAGGCTCCTCACTTCGTTTCATTCTCCTAGATTCTAGTAGTGTAGAGATGAAAAAGATTCAATTTGTCAGCTCTATCCCTAGTCCATACCAAGTCGATTTCTTTAACGCCCTACAGGACTTAGCTCCGGATTCGTTTTCGGTAGTGTTCTCTGCAGGTCAAGAAATCGATCGGCAGTACTACAAAGTCCCTAAGAGATTTAGCTTTCCTGCAATCATTCTCAATCACAACATTCGCAAAAAGGGTAAAGACCTTCATAACAATCGGGAACTAGTCGAAACCTTACGCCGAGAGGGAGCAGAAACCATTGTGCTCGGAGGGAATTACTTCATGCCTGATGCATTACGAACCCGAAAGCACTGCATACGAGAGGCAAAAAGGTTCTTTTTTTGGGGAGAAAATCCTCACAAAAGACAGTGTAGTTTTTGGAAAAAGATTCTTAAGGATCAATACCTTAAATGGTTTTTGGCACCAGCTCACGGGACGATCGGGATTGGAGAAGCAGCACGTAAGCACTACCTGAGGCTCTCACCCACAAAGCAATCTGTAAGCATTCCATATGCCCCAGAACTTTCTCCCATGCTCAAGCCTCAGATGCAATTAGTTCACAAAGCCAATTCGTTAAGCGCCGATTGGGGGGGTGACGCCGTTGTTAACGTATTATACGCTGGAAGCTTGATCCCACGAAAAGATCCAATGACCTTAGTGGAGGCCTTTGGAGATTTGACCATGCAGTGCCCTAAAGCGCGCCTCAGAATCGCAGGAAGTGGGCCTTTGCTTGATCCCCTTCAACAATTAGTTCAGCACCGGAGCTTAAGTAAGAAAGTAGATTTCTTAGGATATCTGCAAGGCGACGCCTTAAAAACAGCATATATGGCATCCGATCTTTTTGTGATTCCCACCCTAGGGCACGAAGGCTGGGGTGTTGTAGTCCAGGAGGCACTAGCGGCAGGTTTGCCCGTACTTGCCTCATCGCGTGTCGGAGCGGCTGTAGATTTACTACCAGGGACACAAACTGGCGAAGTCTTTACTCCCGGAAATACTAGCATTCTTCGTAAAGTGCTTCAGAAATGGATTGAGACTAGCAAGCTTCGGAAAGAGGCTTCGGCACATGCTCGAGAAGTTGTTGCTGAGACAAGTTCCCGACACGCAGCGAATCGATTCATCAGCTTTCTTGAGGCCGACGAACAGCCTAAGTAAAATCATCATCCCCGCAATTGCTGCAGAAAACACCTCAACTCCAAACGATGATAGATTCAAAAGGCAAGGTTAAGATTTTTCTCTTAGTCTGTTTTGTATTTCTAATCATTCCGGACACGACTTTAAGTTGGTATATACCATCTAGCGGCATTTTGCGTTTCGTGGTGCTCCCCATTCTCTGGTTTTTGACCTTCTACTATTCCCCCCTAAAAAAAGCTGTTCGTTCAAAAAAGGGACCGAACTCATTTTGGCTATTTGCTTTCATAGCAATCGGCATTTTATCTTCTGTGTTCTCAGAAGCGCCTGTGCTATCATTCATCAAGCTATCACTATTCTTGGGCCTAGTGATACCGCTCTTTACCCATAAAGGGGCTGTTAGCTCTAGTTGGATTCATAATCATTCCAACTTTGTTTATAACGGCATTTTATTGGTATTTATAATATTATCAAACCCGATTAAACCTTTCTTTTCGAACCCGAATCAAGTGGGGATATTATCGACAATAGCGCTAGGAATATGGCTCTATAAAATTTCATCTTTTCGATTAAAGGCCACTTGGAAGGGCTTGTTTCTCAGTGGAGTAATGACTTTATATATTCTGCTAGTGGTCTGGCAAGCGGGCTCCCGGACGGGACTAGCCTCTACACTGACAGTACTTTTATGTTGGATCACTCTTCGAAACGCAAAGTCTCTAATTTCAACACTAGGAAGTACTTTTTTAGTTTTTTCTTTGAGTATATTTTTAATCGTTATCCTCGGAGTTAATGATCGTGAGGAAGTAAGAGGTTTCATTGAAAAGGGAAGTGATACTACACTCCTTGACTCAGTTAGGAAAAATATGATTGATGAATCTCTCGTTTACTTTAACGAGAGACCACTTCTAGGATATGGGTTCGGTCTTTCTTGGAATGTTCAAGCCAAAGACTTAAAGACTGTGCTGACGACTGGGAGAATGAGCGCTTTGGTTGGAGAGTTCGGTAATTCTGTACTAGCGATCCTAATTGGCGGCGGACTATTCCTGTTAATTGCCTACTATGGACTAATTTTCGCATTATTTTTTAGATCTCTTTTTCTTTTATATCGTTTACCTCCTCGAGATCCTCGCCGCCGACTATTACTAATGAGTCTCTCATTGGTAGCCGGCCTATTTATAAACTCTCAAGGGGAGGGGTGGATGATTTCCCTGGGGTGGCCAACGTTTATACTCTGGATGGCGCTGGGACAAATGAATCACTTATTAGGTGTGTCGGTCCAGACACCACTCGGTAATAATCGTCGAAAAATGTCACCCTTGGGACCTCGGCTTAGACGCGTAACAGAAAAAGCAGTTTAATCATCTCCCTAAGTCAGCCTATTATCGTAATCCAAAAATATATTTAGAACTACGATGAAGCAGATCTTGCAGTCCTTAAGTTGTGGCGAAACATTCGCTGTCGAAGTTCCATGCCCTAAAGAGACTGCAGGCTGTTCGTTGATCGAGACGAGGAAATCACTGGTGTCCCTCGGCACGGAAAAAATGCTGATGGATTTCGGTAAGGCGGGGTGGATCGAGAAAGCCCGTAAACAACCTGATAAGGTTAAACAAGTGCTTGGGAGGGTGAAGACCGATGGCCTGAATGCAACTGTCGAGGCGGTAAAGTCAAAGCTCAAACAACCGATTCCGCTCGGATATTGCAATGCGGGAGTGGTCGCCGGAGGGAGGTCCAAAAAATATCCCAAAGGTATCCGAGTTGCCTCAAACGGAAACCACTCCGAAGTGGTATCTGTACCAGAAAACCTTTGCGCCCGAATTCCTGATGAAGTGAGTGATGAGACTGCGACCTTCACAGTCGTTGGTGCCATTGGCCTGCAAGGAATCCGCTTGCTAAGCCCAACCCTCGGAGAGCGAGTTGTCGTAATGGGGCTGGGGCTGATCGGCTTGCTGACGGTCCAAATGTTGCGAGCCAATGGTTGCCGAGTGCTGGGAATTGATTTGGATTCGACGAAGTGCGCATTGGCCGCGTCTTTTGGAGCAACAGTGTGTGACTTGTCCAAGGGCGGGAATGCTTTGGTCGCTGCCGATGAATTTTCAAAAGGAAATGGCGTGGATGGAGTCCTTATCACAGCGTCGGCCAAGACTGACCAGATTGTAGGTGACGCGGCGACGATGTGCCGGAAGCGGGGCCGCATTGTCTTGGTTGGTGTGGTCGGACTAAAGCTGCAGAGGGATGATTTTTATAAGAAGGAATTGAGTTTCCAGGTTTCCTGCTCCTACGGTCCAGGGCGTTACGATCCTCAATACGAAGACCAGGGAATAGATTATCCCCTTCCCTTCGTTCGCTGGACCGAACAGCGTAACTTGGAAGCTGTTTTGTCACTGATGGCAGAGGGCAAGATCATTACAGATCCATTGGTAAGCCACCGATTCTCATTCGACGATGCTCTTGAGGCATACGAGGTTGTTGGTAGCGGAAACGCGCTGGGTATCATCCTCGATTACGGACTACCGCTGGGAGTCGATAGCTCCAAGTTCGCACGGACCTTAGATCTCAGAACGGAGATCAGCCCTCTTGAAGAGCCGGGTATCAGCTTCATTGGAGCCGGAAACTTCACGGCCCGAAATTTACTTCCCGCAATAGAGAAGGTGGGCAAAGCCAAGCTGAGAATGATTGTCTCCAAGAGAGGATCAAGTAGTGGCCAAGTGGGCCAGCAATTTGGCTTTGAAAAGGCAGGAAGTGATGTGGGCGAGGTCTTCAAGGATCCGAAGACTGATGTTGTCTTCGTCACGACCTCCCATAACTCGCATGCTGGCTACGTCTCACAAGCTCTGAACGCAGGCAAACATGTATTTGTGGAGAAGCCTCTCGCCCTGCATGAGGAGGAACTTGATGAAATCGAGGCAGCCCTTGCAGCCGGCAAAGGAGGACTACTGATGGTGGGATTCAATCGCCGATTTTCTCCACATACAGTTCAGATGAAAAACTGGCTGGAATCCGTATCCAGCGCTAAATCGATTGTCGTCACCGTTAACGCGGGGGCGATTCCAAAAGAGCACTGGACGCAGGATCCCGAGGTCGGCGGAGGGCGCATTCTTGGGGAAGCCTGCCATTTCATCGACTTGTCCCGACACCTCGCAGGCTCTCCAATCGAGAGTGTTCACTCTGCGCTCCTCGGTGGTGTTGCCGGTCAAACTGGGGACAGTGTGGTAATTTCTCTCTCCTTTGCTGATGGATCGATCGCCTCAATCCAATATCTTGCAACCGGACACAAGTCTTACCCCAAGGAGAGGGTTGAGGTGTTCGCAGGAGGGCAGGTCATGCAATGTGACAACTTCCGAGTGACCCGAGCCTGGGGACTGCGAGTGGGATGTAAGACACGAAGACAAGACAAAGGTCACGTCGCTTGTGTCGGTGCCTTTCTCGACGCGGTAAAGGAAGGCAAGCGATCCCCTATTCCAACTACTGAGTTACTGGAAGTGAGTAGGGCCACCATCTCTGCAACTACGGTTATTAGCGAATGATATAATGCCGTGGGAGAACCATCTTTCATGTCGTCCATAGCTCGTTACTGGCGAACCCTGCGACATCTGAAACCCGCCCAAGTGCTCGGGCAGGTAACACAGCGCCTGGGAACTAGGGGACGCGACCCATCGAAAACTTTTGGGCAGTCGTGGACGCTCTCTCCCAATGAAGATGGTCTCTCCATCCACGATCCAGTTCCTCCTCAGCAATGTGAGAAACTTTCGAAGGGGCTATTCACCTTCGTGGGACATGCTGCCGATTTAGGAAGCCCCCCTGATTGGTCTAGCCCTGATCAATCCAAGCTCTGGCAGTACAATCTTCATTATTTTGACTGGCTGTGGACGCTGCTTCCCGAGGAGGCCGGGAGTTGGAATACCGCCAGAACAATCACTCTCGACTGGATCAAACGATATCCTGCGAGCAAGTCTTCTCCTGGCTGGGATTCCTATCCGACTTCGCTTCGATTGATCAATTGGACTCTGCTGTTTGGAATCCGGCACCGGCGACGGGTCGATAGTGATCAAGAATTTTCCGCGGCACTTCTGGAATCCCTAGGCAAACAGGTCCGATATTTAGAAGGATCGCTTGAAACTCACCTGCAGGCTAACCATCTACTCGAAAACCTCGTGGCACTTACCCTCGTGTCCTCAATCCTGCAAGGATCCGACCGGGACCGTTTAGCGGGGTTTGCTGTTCCGAGGCTCCGCCGCGAGTTATCGGAGCAAATTTTGAGCGACGGCATGCACTACGAGCGCTCGCCCATGTATCACCTTCGGATTCTCTGGCTTATGGATGTGCTGTCACAGGTTGGAGCTCCCGAAATCCAGAATCTAGTCTCCCATCAGCTGCCACGAATGCGGAGCGCTCTGCATAAATTAAGCCACCCCGACGGAGAGATCTCTCAATTTAATGACTCTGCGCTCGGAATCTATACACACCACCCCTTGAAACAGGGTCAACCAGGCGCATGGAGTCTCCCCAAAGCGGGGTATTACGGATTCCGGAGCGAAGCCAAGGATTACCTGATCATAGATGCTGGTGCCATCGGGCCCGATTATCAGCCGGGGCACGCCCATGCAGACCTCCTGAGCTTTGAACTGAGTCTCGCAGGAAATCGAGTGATCACTGACACCGGGGTCGGAACCTATGATCCATCAGCGCAGAGAAGTTATGACCGATCCACTGCGGCCCATGCTACTGTCGAAATTGGCGGAGAAAATTCTGTCGAGGTTTGGGGAAGTTTTCGGGTTGGACGCCGCACAGAACCAAGAATTTTAAACTGGGAAGAGATCGCGGATGGATGCCTCCTTGAAGCTGAACACCGCGGTTACGCGCACCGTCCTTCCCACGCCGTGCACCATCGACGGTTTCATCTTTCTCCCGGGAAATTACTTATCAATGATCGTCTTATCCTGCAGGATGGGGAACATGCGATAGGCCGAATCCCGTTGGCGCCGGGAGTCAAGGCGACTTTGGAGGGTAATCTCGTAAGATGTCATCTCGGAGACTTTACTTTTGCCGTCACGGTGGCAGGAGCTACAAGAGTAACACTTGAAAACGCAATGTCTTGGCCTCAGTTTGGGCAAGGTCAGGAGCGCTGTGTGATTGCCTTGCATATCAAAGCCAGCGCACCAAAAGAGGAATGGTCCACGACAATTGCATGGGATCCGGAAACACGGTAAGATTATGCAAATCTTGTTTCTGTCTCACTACTTCCCACCAGAGGGAAATGCTCCAGCTACGAGGGTTGGCGCACTGACAAAGCGATGGGTCGCTGAGGGGCATGAAGTCACGGTTATTACCAGTGCCCCGAACGTCCCGGATGGAATCGTCTACAATGGCTACACCAACCGATTGAGACCGCAGGAGGAAGACGTTGACGGCTTGAAAGTGCTCCGGGTGTGGACCTATCTCGCTCCAAATAAGGGCCGCGGAAGACGGATTCTGAATTATCTCTCCTATATGGTCTCAGCTGTTCTGAGAGTGCTGTTCCTCAAGCGCCCTGATGTGATTATCGCCACATCTCCCCAGTTTTTCTGCGGCTGGTCCGGAGTCTTGTCAACATGGTGGTATCGGGTGAGTCGTATGGGAGCGACCCAACCCAAGTTCGTATTAGAGATTCGTGACATCTGGCCAGAATCAATCAGCGCAGTAGACGCCATGAGCCAGCGCTCGGCAATAGTGCGGATCCTTGAGTGGCTGGAGTTGCGCATGTATGCAGCGGCGCAATGTATTGTCACGGTTGGAGAGGGATATCGCCAGCGACTCCTTGAGCGCGGAGTGCCTGAGAAAAAAATGGCGGTCGTGATGAATGGGGTGGATCGAGATCTCCTGGAGAGGGAAATTCCTGATCCAGAGCCCATCCGCAAGCAGTGGGGGCTTAAGGACAAATTCGTATGTAGCTATATCGGGACCATTGGCATGGCTAGTGGCCTTCAGATCCTCCTCCGATCCGCTCGGATCCTGCGTAACCGGGGAGAGGATCGGGTCAGATTTCTCGCTGTCGGAGATGGCGCGGTGCGCGAGGAGCTAGAGAACGCCGCCCGCGCTGAAGGATTAGACGAGGTGGTTTTTACGGGGCGACGTCCTAAGGAGGAAATGCCGGCCTTTCTTGCGGCAAGCGACCTTTGCCTAGTCCACCTCAAAAAGACGCCTCTGTTCGAGACCGTGATACCCTCGAAGATTTTTGAAGCGATGGGTATGAGTAAAGCGATTCTGATCGGCGTGGATGGTGAGGCCCGCAAACTCGTGGAGAAAAGTGGCGCGGGACCGGCTATACCGCCGGAAGATGAAGTCGCCTTGGTAGACGCAGTTCTCCACGCCGTGGATAACCCCAAGGAGCTTATTGCGCACGGAGAGCGCGGGAGAAGATTCGTCTTGGAGCATTTCGACCGGGATAAGCTCGCGCGTGACTATCTCAAGGTGTTACACGCGCTCATCGAAGGAGGAGATCTGCCCAGATCCAAAACAGACTACTCATGAAACTCATTGATATTGTAGCCGGCGCCCGGCCGAACTTCATGAAGATTGCACCCATCATTGAAGCGCTAGACACCGACGCAGCATCCGAGCTCGAATATCGGCTGATCCATACCGGCCAGCATTATGACAAGGAAATGTCGGGCTCGTTTTTCGAACAGCTCGGAATTCCTGAGCCTTCAGTGAATTTTGGCGTAGGGGGCGGAACGCAGGCTGAGCAGACCGGAGGAATCATGATTGCTTACGAAACGCTCCTTAACGAGCGACTCAGCGACCTTTGCCTCGTGGTTGGCGACGTGACCTCAACGATGGCCTGCTCGATCACCGCAAAGAAGATGGGAGTCCGGGTTGCACACGTGGAAGCCGGTATCCGTTCAGGAGACCTCAGCATGCCGGAGGAAATCAATCGCATGGCGACCGATGCCCTGACAGACCTCTTCTTTACCACTAGTGAAACAGCCAATGCCGAGCTGCGAAGATGTGGGGTCGACGATGAGAAGGTGTTCTTTGTCGGTAACACCATGATCGACACGCTCTTCAAGCAGCAGCCTCATTTCAAAGCGCCTCCTTGCTGGAAAGAGCTCGGTCTTGAGAGTGGTCAATTTCTCGTGCTCACCCTGCATCGTCCCGCCAACGTTGATGAAGCGAACCAGCTCAGAGCAATGCTCGAAGCGATTGTCACCGGAGCGAATAGACTGCCAGTTATATTTCCCATCCACCCAAGGACCAGAAAAGCGCTTAAGAGCGGATCTACCGCTGCTGGCAGCCTCCATCTGGTCGATCCCCTGCCCTATCTCGAGTTTAATTATCTCGTTTCCAATGCCCTTGGAGTCATCACCGACTCAGGGGGGATTACCGAGGAAACAACTGTGATGGGAATACCCTGTATGACGCTACGCGATTCAACGGAGAGGCCAGAAACCATCACGATCGGAACCAATGAACTGGTGGGCACCAACCCCTCCAATATAGCTCCCTATCTCGAGCGATTGTGTGCTGGAAACTGGAAAGAGGGGAAAACCCCAGATAAGTGGGATGGAATGACTGGGAAGCGAATCGTAGAGATTCTTGCACGGGAACTAGCCTAACCGGCTCCTCGTAAAGCTTGCCTTTACTCCAGGTCACAATCGAACTAACCAAATTGGTGTGTCAAAAAAGAAGGGCTGTGTGCACATCCTTGAATCCCTTTGTTAATGAAAAAAGCACTGATCACCGGCATCACAGGGCAGGATGGCTCCTACCTGACTGAGCAGTTGCTTAAACGTGGGTATGAGGTGCACGGGATGATCCGGCGGGCCTCCTCATTCACAACCGGGCGGATTGATCATCTGTTTTCTGATCCAGAGATCCACGGGGTTCGCTTGTTTCTCCACCATGGAGACATGACGGACTCATCGAATCTAAACCGGTTGATGGAGCAGATCGGCCCTGATGAAGTTTACAATCTCGCTGCGCAGAGCCATGTGAAGGTTTCTTTCGATGTGCCGGAGTACACCGCTGAGGTCGATGCAATCGGAACCTTGCGATTTTTGGACGCTATCAAGGAGGTCGGGCTCAAGGATAAGACCCGCTTCTACCAAGCTTCCACCTCGGAGCTCTTTGGAAAAGCTCAGGAGTGCCCTCAGAACGAACATACGCCGTTTTATCCCCGCTCACCTTACGCCGCAGCGAAGCTCTACGCCTACTGGATTGTTGTGAATTACCGGGAGGCCTTCGGTCTACATGCCTCCAACGGAATCTTTTTCAATCATGAGTCCCCACGGCGCGGCGAAACCTTCGTCACCCGCAAAATCACCCGGGCGGTGGGACGCATCGCGATCGGGGAACAGGACAGACTCGTTCTAGGCAATCTCGATGCCAGCCGCGACTGGGGCTATACCCCGGAGTATACCGAGGGGATGCAGATGATGCTTCAACAGGATCAGCCAGGTGACTATGTGCTGGCAACCAATCAAACCACGACGGTGCGGGACTTTGTCCGGATGGCTTTCGGTCATGCTGGCATTGAAATCGAGTTTCAAGGAGAGGGAGTTAAAGAGAAGGGCATCGACCCGAGTTCTGGAAACGTTCTGGTAGAGGTGAGCCCGAACTACTTTCGTCCTACCGAGGTGGATGTCCTCGTGGGCGACTACTCCAAGGCAAAGGAGGTGCTAGGGTGGGAACCAAAAACCAAGGTGGAGGAGCTCTGCCGCATCATGGTGGAATCCGATCTCGCTCTCGCAAAGCATGAGAAGGCGGTCGCAGGCCTTTAGACTTCACGAGCCGCCTCGGCCTTAGTCTCCCAGCCATGAAACTCTATCTCGCAGGACACAGGGGAATGGTCGGTTCGGCTCTGGCACGAACTTTAGGGGAAGGTGGCGCAGAGCTCATAACCCGAACCCGCGAGGACGCAGATCTCCGGGAGCAGAGTGTGGTGAGGGAGCTTCTCCAAAGCGAGAAGCCGGATGTGGTTATTGTGGCTGCTGCTAAAGTCGGCGGAATTGGAGCCAATCAGGACGCTCCCGCTGAATTCATCCGGGACAATGTGGCGATTCAAACCAATCTGATTCATGAATCCTGGTCCGCTGGAGTGGAGCGCCTCCTGTTTCTCGCGAGCTCTTGTATCTATCCGAAGTTGGCAGAGCAACCAATGGCTGAGGAGGCGCTGCTGACCGGCGCTCTTGAGCCGAACAATGAGCCTTACGCCGTCGCCAAGATCTCCGGTCTTAAGCTTTGTGAGAGTTACCGGAAACAGTATGGCGTCGATTACCGCTCGGTGATACCGACCAACCTGTATGGCCCAGGAGATGCGTTCTCCGTTCAGACTTCCCATGTGGTTCCGGCTCTCCTCCGGCGGTTCCACGCGGCAGCGATTGAGAAACTCGAAACGGTCTCGATCTGGGGAAGCGGTTCACCCCGGCGGGAGTTTCTGCATGTGGACGATGTGGCCGCAGGGTGCCTCGCGGTGCTTGACTGTGACCGGGACCGCTACAAGGAGATCACTGGTCCTCGTCTGAATCATCTCAACATAGGAACCGGCATGGACATCACCATCGCCAAGCTAGCAGCCATGATTGCCGACCTCACCGGGTTTGAAGGTGAGATCATCTACGATACCAGTAAGCCTGATGGCACTCCACGCAAGCTTCTCGATGTATCCCGTATCAACAAGCTGGGGTGGACCGCGCAGATCGGCCTGCGGGAAGGTCTTGAAGCAACTTACCAGTGGTATCTCGAAAGTGGAGAAGATTTGCACTCAAAATAAGTACCAGCTTTTTCTTTGAACCTCTGAATTTGGACACCTTATGTTTTTTCTTTTTTCCAAGCTATTCGCGTTCGCTCTCAACCCTCTGGTGTGGATGTGTATCGTTCTCCTTTGGGCGTGGCGAACGAAGAATGATA
>Ga0160422_10001477_pt1 | contig 14703 bp, 12 predicted proteins | sample Fk160mmetaG_FD_108192 | JGI IMG/M metagenome (GOLD analysis project Ga0160422, IMG submission 108192) | Marine microbial communities from the Central Pacific Ocean - Fk160115 60m metaG | ecosystem: Environmental > Aquatic > Marine > Oceanic > Photic zone | place: The Central Pacific Ocean...
CTGTAGCCCCCGGTTTTCACTCTAAAGGAAGGGACTGAACTCACTACTCTCCATTTCCGGCACCGTCTCCCTCCAGAAGGTCTCCCCTCGGGTAGGTGCCTGCCGTAATTTCCACATTTTCAGGAACAATCCCCAACGCTGTGAATTCTTTCACGAGCTTTTCTCCCTCCTCGGGATTAAGACCCACCGCCAACTCGACCTCAACAATCTCGGGAGGATCACCCCTACTGGTGATCCCGGCTAGATAACCCGCATTCCGCTCACGAAGGATTGAGTCGATCTGGTCACCTTTTTCGCTAAAATCATTCAGCAATCCTCCACGAGGGTAGGAAAGCCAGATGAATTCGACGAACTTTGATTCATAACTTGGACTCTCTGTCCGGCTCCGCAGCCATACCGTTGTTCCTGCGACCAGCCCAAGAATCGCTACTCCGAATACCAGCACTCTCAAACGTAAAAATCGTCTCGTCATCAACCTTACGCTCCACGTTAGCAAAAGACTGCCTTATTTCAATCTCGAGCGGATCCCCCCGAATTCAAGATCCTTTCATTACCCGGCATCTACTTCAAACAGTGGAAGTGAATCGAGAATCAGCTGCAGCGCCTCCCGCCTTTTCAGGTCAGTCGCATCAACACTTTGCAGGGCCTCTCTTGCCATCCTGCCAACATCAAAATGAGTCAGGGGACCCCCGAAGGGAGACTGCCTCAGAACCATCCCCCATGATGAGAGAGCCACCGCAGACTTCAGGTTATTACTGGCCAGCGCCCACTCTTTAGGGACAAGGGTTACCGGAACGACCAATTCCTCAGCAGCAATTCCGCCGCGAAGACTCACCCGTGCCATAATCTTCTGGGAGTCTCTCCACTCTCTATTCCGAAGGCGGATCTGATACAGGACATAATTGGATCTTCCAGGGGCGAGTCCGCCAGTAGAGGGACCCCTGTTTGCCGGGACTCCTGGATCCTCCCTGCCGGCATATCCAATCAATCGGTAACTCTTCACAAATTCGGGATCCATGGTCAAAATCACATCCGCTTCACTCGCAACAACTCTGTCTGAATCATTTTGTAAAAGGACTCCCATGATCGCCAAGTCCTCGTCCCAGGGACACGAGGCAAATTCCACGGAGAGCTTAACTCCTCCAACGCTAGCCCCCCTGTCATCACTGTAGGAAAGGTGGTTGATTAACTCCTCGATTCGTACGCTTCCCCTCGGCGGCAATTTTATCTCGCCCCGAACAAACCTCTCCACGACATGATAACTTGCTGTTCCTGATACGATTGGCACGACCGATTGCGGCTTTGCATCTGCCGATATGAACGGATTATCAGCCATTGGTGCGATGTGACTGAGCAGAGAAAGTTGAGCCTTCTCGGCAGCAGCCTCAACCTGCTCAGCAAACCCCTCGGGATTGTCATCCCAAAGCGCCTTCAACGCGAGATACTCCTGCTCGATGAATTCCCGTGGCACTTCCGGAAGAATGACCGATATATCCTCGTTCTGGGCTTCCACAGCGACGCCCTCTCCCGCAGCCGTCGATCTTGTTGCTTGAGGAGCATTTCCCAGAAGGATCTGCCTTCGAACAGTCTCCCGATAGCCCAAGCTGACCGAATTGGAGGTTGCGGCAGCACCCGTCTCTTCAACCGGAATCTGCTGCATCACCCACAGGGCGCAGCCCACCAGTCCAGCTGCCACTGCGGCAATGGAGGCAGGTCGCAGCCAATCACGCCGCCGTGATTGCATCGAAATCACCGTCTCTGGTACTGGAGCGCGCCCTGCTTTTCTGATCGCTTCCCGCCTCGACTCTCCGAGCTCAAAGACCTCGGAACGAAAACCCTCACGCATCAGGGCTGTCAACTCTTCAGTCTCCAGAAGCGCCGCTTGCACATCAGCATCTTTCGCTGCAACCCGTCGAAGCACATTCATCTCATGCTCTGGGAGCTCACCCAGAGCAAAATCCGTCCAACGGGAATCTTCATGGTTAATATGTTTCATCACTTTGAAAGGCGGTTCTCCAGCAGATCTTCCGGCAAAAGCGAACGCAGGCGCTTCAACCCGGTATGAAGCAGGAATCCTACATTACCTACAGCGAGTCCTGTAGCCTCGCTGATTTCCTTATAGGAAAGTTCCTGCTGGAATTTCAGCCTGATGACTTCCCGTTGGTTTTCGGGAAGTTGTTCCAGGGTCTTCATGACCAGAGATACACGTTCGTCCCAGTCAGCAGTATGATCTGGCGAACTGGAAGTCTCCTTCTCCCTTACCAGCTCCTCATCTTTTAACAGTATCAGTCTCTTTTCTTTTCGTAAGATATCGAGAGCACGATTTCTGCAGACCGTATAAAGCCATGCCTTAAGACCGCGCCCCACTTTCTCCCGGTCCTGCTGATACAACCGTATAAAGGTATCCTGCACTACGTCCCGAGCCCGCTCAAGATCGTGCACGATACCCATCGCATATCCTATGAGGGGCCTCTCATAGCGCGCGAGCGCCGCTTCAACAAATTGCTCGCGGGTTTCACCCATTGCATCTTTCTGGCCCATTCTGATCCACGCTGTAACTTGAACGAACGATGCCGGAAAACCTTAGGAAGTTTTTACAGAAAATAGCATCATTATGGAGCTTCGGAATCAGCCGGGCTCTCATGGACAACCCTAAGCCTCTTCCCCCTGAGTCACAAAATAGGAGAGATTCTCAAGCTCCAGAGCCAAATCAACATTGTTTACGGTCACAGGTTCGGGCACCTCCAAAAGGTTCGGAGAGAAATTAAGAATCCCCTGCACACCAACCTCAACCAGCTCATTGGCGACTTCCTGGGCAACCCCTCCAGGGACACAGAGTATGGCAAGTTTGATTCCATTATCCGTAACAAAACTAGCAACCTCGTCGTGCTTATGGACCGGCACTGAAACTCCTCTCGCAATGACCGCCTCCGGGTCGGCGTCAAACGCAGCAACCACTTCAAAGCCTTCTTTCTCAAAACCACGATACCTCAACAGCGCAATCCCGAGGTTTCCTGCTCCGACCATTACGACGGGCTGCAAATGCTCCCGCCCCAGAACGTCCCGGATTGCATCACGGAGTTCCTCGACGGAGTAACCAAGCCCTCTCGTCCCAAATTGTCCAAAATACGTCAGATCCTTGCGCAGCTGAGCGGGCTTGACTCCTGCAGCTCCGGCCAAGGCCGAGGAGCTCACGGTCTCCATTCCATTTTCCTGCAGCTTGCTCAGACAGCGCTGGTAGATTGAAAGGCGATAAATCGCCTTCTTTGGTATCTCAATCTTTTCCACTCGAGCTTAGAGTCCATGCCGAACCATGGGAGGTCAAGGAAAGGATCAATAGACTCTGAAGACAAACCGTTTATGTCACCTTGGAATCAGGCTATCTTCTGGCATCATTGGAAAAAATGCTCTTCCTTGATTTTGACCTTCCGAAACCCACACCGCCCGTCTTCACTTTGATGAGGTGAAGGAACTAAAGGATGGCATTCGTTCTCACGTCCGCATCGACTTCAAGGGCAACGTCCACAAGACGTTTAGAGGTCACCACAAAGCCCAGCGATGTGAGAATGAAGTTCGGATTCTCCGCGCCCTCGAGAGCAGATCCTGTCCCTATGTGCCCCGACTTCTGGAGTATTATCCTGAACAGCATTATATCGTTACCACCAATTGTGGCCAACCAGCACCAGATATTTCACGACCTAAATCAGACATCCTGTTTGCGGATCTGGAGAGTGAATATGGAGTACGTCACGATGACCCCGAGCCCCGTAATGTAACCTACTGCCAGCAATTGGGCCGTTTTTGCCTGATCGACTTCGAACTTGCTACCCTGCTCCCTGAGCCAACAGAAAACCGCAACCGACCGCGTAGGCTTTGGAAGGTCAGTTGGTCCTCACGTTCCGAGGGTGGAACGATGCGCGAATCCAATGACGATGCTTTTCTGGCTCTCGAGGTTGGCCCTCAGCGCACCACTAAATACGACGCTCACGGAGAAGCTCTCCTGCAACCCTCTCACCTCGTTCTTGCAGTCTCCGATGGAATGGGCGGAGGATCAGCTGGTGAACTTGCGTCAAGGCTGGTTCTTTCTTGGGTCAAACGAAATTCTACGGAACTATACGAGACCCTTCAGGACGCAGATACAGACCGAACGTCCAATGTCCTGAATCGCCTGATGAATGAGGCCCACAATGGATTGAATGACCTTGCCGCTACGGAATCCTCCCTCAAGGGAATGGGGGCTACCCTTACTCTCGTATGGCTCACTCCCGGAGAACTTGCTTTCGCACACATCGGGGACTCACGGCTCTACCTTCGGCGTTCAGGGAAAACGACGCAGCTGACTCAGGATCATTCTCGCGCCTGGGCGGAATGGAAGCGAGGCGGCCTGACTGAATATGCCTACAGAGCCCATCCCAGAAGAAGCGCCCTGTCGGACGCTCTCGGCGGAGGACATAACAACATCCTGCCTCAGATCGAATGCCGGTCTCTCCAAGACGGAGATCGCCTCTTGCTTTGCACCGATGGAATCATTGACGGACTGTGGGAAAAAGGGCTCGCCGCCGAGCTTTCCTCCGGGGGTGAGGCCAAAGAATGCAGTTTCCAGATTCTACGCCGTGCGAGGGAAAGTAGTAGCAGAGATGACGCGACCGTGATTGTTGCAGATATTGCCGAACTTTGAGCTTTTCCGACGGAGAATTTCGCTCAGCTTGGCACAGACCCTGCTTCAACGGGGTGCAACTGGAACCTGACTGCATGATTTTTCTCCAGAGAATCACTGGAGTCAGGGACCTGAGCGCATAACTACTAGAACACGACAATGGCAAAATACAAATTGGATTACATCTGGCTGGACGGGTATTCTCCCGTCCCCAATCTCCGGACTAAATGCTGTATAAAGGAATTCGATTCCTTCCCGGAAGTCGCGGACCTTCCCGAATGGGGGTTTGATGGCAGCTCTACTCAGCAAGCTGACGGAAATGACTCTGACTGCATCCTTAAACCAGTAGCTGTTTATCCTGACAGTACGAACTCGAATCAGGCCTTAGTGATGTGCGAGGTCATGCTTCCAAATGGAAACCCGCACCCAACAAATACCCGTGCCACAATCCTTGATGACGACGGAGCTTGGTTTGGGTTTGAGCAGGAATATTTCCTGACGCAAAATGGCGTTCCCCTCGGGTTTCCCCCGGAGGGGTATCCTGAGCCCCAGGGTGAATATTACTGTGGAGTTGGCTTTAAGAACGTTTCGGCTCTCGGCCGGCAGATTACCGAGGAGCATCTCTGGCAGTGCCTGCATGCAGGGATAAACCATGAGGGTATCAATGCCGAGGTAGCGAAAGGGCAATGGGAGTTTCAGGTCTTCGGAAAGGGATCGAGAAAAGCTGCTGATGATGTCTGGGTCGCAAGATTCCTTCTCCTTCGCCTCTGCGAGGAATACGGGGTTGATGTCGATTGGCACTGTAAGCCTCTCGCTGGAGACTGGAATGGCTCCGGGATGCATTCAAACTTCTCCACAACCTACCTGCGCGAAACCGGAGGCAAGGAGTATTTCGAAGCTCTCATGGCCGCCTTTGAGGCTCATTGCGAAGAGCATATCGCCGTCTATGGACCCGACAACCATTTGCGCCTCACTGGCCTCCATGAAACGCAATCCATCGACAAGTTCTCCTATGGGGTCGCGGATCGGGGTGCTTCGGTTCGAGTGCCACATGCTTTCGTTAACGATGGTTACAAGGGCTACCTCGAGGATCGCAGGCCTAACTCGCAGGGTGACCCATACGCCATTGCGAGCCGGATCCTTCAGACCATTGCCACGGTTCCCACGGGGTCATAACACCGACTCCCATCGGATATTTTTACACGGCCAACCTCCTTTGAGGTTGGCCGTTTTTAGTCCTCGAGGTGGCACCTGACAGGAACGGGAACCGGTTACAGATCTTCCCGCCGCGGGCATACACGGCACCTGAGGACTCTGGCTGAAAGACCCGGAGAACCACTCGAATCCCGAGCTTTTGATCTCAGTTAGTAAAGCACACGCAAGGAGAGCTTCACCGCAGGCAGGTTTTGCAGTAAACTCCCAATGTTTTCTGTGAAAAGACGCTGGCTCATCGCACTCTACGGCTTCCCGATGATCGTATTCATTGGAGCGATCATCCCCTTCGCTCTTAATGATTTTGATCTGGAAATCAGTAGTCTTCTCTACAATGAGAAAGCACAGCTTTGGACATTCTCTGAAGCATTTCCGTGGTCCCAAATCCACCGCTTTGCTGCGCTGCCGGCTATCTTGACCGGCACCATCGCGCTATCCGTGCTTACCCTGAGTTTCATGCGAGAAAGGTTCGCGCCTTTCCGCAAAATCTCCCTGTTCCTCATCATAACCTTGATCGTCGGTCCCGGCCTGTTAACTGGCGCGCTGGTGGGACAACTTCGTGAAAGGCCTCAGCCTTCCGAAACAGTTCAACTAGGGGGCACGCAGGATTTTGGACGAATCATAGTATCTAGCTCATCTGCCGGAGGACGTTTTCATGGCGGTGGACTTTGCTCTGTCGGATTTTATTTCTTCGGATCGGGTATCTTGCTTCTTGTCAATCGCAGGAAAAAGTGGGGTGCCGGAGTAATTCTTGCCGCTGGTATTTACGGAATCGCAATCGGAGTTTCATCCATGGTTCAGGGCGCATGTTTCGCTGGAGATGTCCTTGTATCTGCAGCTCTCTCTTGGCTCTTCTCTGTGGTGGCGGTTCATGCCCTCGGACTTCACCGTGGAATTCTTTTATCTTCACGGATGCAAGTGGCACTTCCTCTTCCACGCTGGGCATCTCTGGGCATTCTACTGAGTCTGCTCTCAGTTACAGGGATGATATGCCTCGCCTTCCCGGCCTCAGGGCTTACTTCCACGCCGTTGCTCGCTAATTCCAGTGGGCGCCTCCCCGACACGGTCCACCTCGACCTCGATCTCCGAGGAGATCTCGAGATTACCGGTGGAAAGGAACTTCTTCTTGAGACTGAATTCAGAGGTATCGGATTCCCGGGCTCTAGGCTGCGAACGAATTCCCGATCCATCGAAGATGGAACACATATCGGGCAACGCAAAGATGGGTATCTGACAAAGGTGAATGTTCTGAATCGGATCTCTCTTCCCCCGAACCGTGTTTACCGGATCACTCTCGGGAAAAAGGTCATTTCGGTTGTAGCGCTTCCGCCCCAGCCAGACCGCAAACCGGGCTTCTTTGCCCATGTCTGGCTCACCTCGGGTTTTCAAACCAAGCTTCTGAACATCAAAGGGGAAGCAATCGCTGAGGACTTTTTCGGCCGACGCACACGCTCTTTCCGCATCGAGTAATCCAGAAAATACCGGATTCTTCCTCGCTTTTGATCTGTTGGCTTCAGCATTTTCTGCGCTATTCCTTCTGCAGACAAATTTGCCGATCTTCTCAATGCACCAGTTCAAGTATCATCAAGGGGCTCTCCACTGCGAGGAAGTCAACCTCGAGACTCTCGCCCGAGATTATGGAACTCCCCTATACGTCTACTCCTCTCAGACGCTTCGGAATAACTACAAGAGCCTCAACGAAGCCCTTGGCGATCTTGATCATCACATCGCGTTTGCAGTCAAAGCCAACTCGAACCTTTCAGTCCTCAGACTACTGGCTGAACTGGGAAGCGGATTCGATATCGTCTCCGGAGGTGAATTATTTCGCGTAGTCAAGGCTGGCGGAGACCCACAGCGTTGCTCCTTCGCGGGTGTGGGGAAAACCACTGAGGAGATACGCTATGCTTTGGAGCAGGGTATTTACTGTTTCAATATTGAATCTCTGGCTGAGCTTGAGTTCATCAACAACGTTGCTGAATCAACATCCCACACAGCTCCTGTCGCCGTGCGAATCAATCCGAATGTCGATGCTCAGACACACAAATATATTTCAACAGGAAAGGCTGAGAATAAATTCGGAATTGATTACGAAGAAACCATGAAGGTCTATGAGAGGGCATCTGCCCTACCTCATATTCAGATCAAGGGAATACAGATGCACATTGGCTCTCAGCTCACCAATGTATCTCCCTTCGTGGAGGCAGTTAAACGAGTCATTCCGCTGGTGGGGGACTTACAAGAGAAATACGGCATCGAATTCTTCTCTATCGGTGGCGGAATTGGAATTGTCTATGAGGATGCACTTGCCTCCGGCCCGTCGAGCTGGTGGAGCGAACACGAAGACCCACCACTATCTCCTGATGTTTATGCACGAGAACTTGTTCCCCTGCTCGCACCTCTGAAAATGAAAATCGTCCTCGAGCCGGGACGCTATATGTCCGGTAATGCCGGTGTGTTGCTAACTTCCTGTCTCTATGAGAAAAAGGGTAGCGCAAAGACATTCAAAATTGTCGATGCAGGAATGAATGATCTTATCCGCCCCGCACTCTACGAGGGTCACCATGAAATTGTTCCCGTTCTTCAGAACCAATCAAAAACCACTATCGTCGGTGACGTGGTGGGCCCAATTTGTGAAAGTGGGGACTTCTTCTGCCAAAATCGGGAAATTGCTGATGTTCAGCGGGGCGATCTCATAGCGCTTATGAGCGCAGGGGCCTATAGTTTCACAATGGCTTCGAACTACAACTCCCGGCCTCTGCCAGCTGAGATACTGGTGGACGGAACAAGGTCCACGGTAGCAAGGAAAAGACAAGAATGGTCGGACCTGGTTGCGGGGGAGCTCTAACGCTGAAATTTCCGGGAACGCTACCTCTTGGAAAAGTCTTACCTAATTTCAAGAACAGGATCGCCTAACTCTTCCATGATGGGATTGACACCGAGCCCCGGCTCGGCTGACGAAGCCATCCGCCCTTCCTTGCGTTGCGGAGGCCCGTGAGCGATGGACTTGGTAACGTAGCTATTGAAATCTGTGGCCGAAAAAAGAAACTCAGCGGGCGTACTATGCGCGAGGTGAGATATTGCAGCGGTGACAATATCCCCTCCCCATGTATCCTCGAGGGTCATTGCCACACCTAGCGACATACAAAGGTCCCGGGCCTGTCGAGCCCTCGTCAACCCTCCAAACTTACTGATCTTGATATTAACTACATCCATCGCGAGATCGTGTGAGGCTCTGAGAATTTCAGGGATTCCATCAATGACCTCATCGAGAATGAAGGGGTGAGTCGCATTCCGCCGGATGGATAGACAGTCCTCATACCGCAAACACGGCTGTTCAATATATACATCAACATCACTAACTGCACGAACAACTCTCATGGCCTCGTGTTTCAACCACCCGGTGTTTGCATCGGCGACCAACTTGTCGCCCGGCCCCAGGCGCGCTGCAACCTGATGAATACGTTCAATGTCGAGGTCAGGGTCTCCTCCTACCTTCAGCTGAAATCTTCGGTATCCCTCACGTTTATAGGACGCTACATTATCCGCCATCGCCTCAGGGCTCTCCTGCGAGATCGCGCGATAAAGCACAAAATCGTCGCCGTAGGCCCCACCCAGCAGCGTGCTCACAGGAAGATCAGACGCTTTACCCAGAATATCCCAACAGGCCATATCGATAGCGGACTTCACGTAGGGATGCCCCTTCATTGCGGAATCCATAGTTTGATTGAGCCGGTCTAAATAGAGAGGATTCTCTCCAAGGAGGTGAGGTCCGAGCTCAAGGATCCCCGCCCGAACACCACCTGCATAGGATGGGAGGTAAACCGGGCCCAGAGGGCAAACCTCTCCAACGCCATGGATCCCAGCGTCTGTCTCAATCCTGACCACGGTACTATCGAATACCGCGACCGATTTTCCTCCTGACCACTTGTAATTACCCTCATGCAGGGGCAGGTCTACTTGCCAGGCAGTTATCTTGGAGATTTTCATTACGTGACGAGGTTCTACTCAGCGAATCGGAGATGGGCAAGCGGCTAGAACTCTATGGCGGTCACCTTCACTCTGTCTCTCGTCTATGCGTTGACGGCATATCGAGTCATCCCTTTGCAATCATCTTGCTTCCATCATTTACCCGAGGACGAAAACAGCTCAAGTTTCTCTGGCAGGCGACATCTGAAAGTCTTTTTCTCCTCAGCTTTTCCGTGTCCGGGATCACAATACTCACTGCTCCTCCCTGCTTCAACGCATCCGACCCATTCCCGCTTTACTCCAGTATCATTTTCTAGTCTTCATCCTCGCTCTCACTGCCGTCCTGGGAAACGTAATTTCTCTGGAGGCTCCATCTCTGGTGTTCTGGCGAGTTATGATCGCAGGGCTAACCATGCTTGCCTGGCTCGCCCTCACCTGCCCCGGGATGCTTTGTCTCTCCCCACGCAGAGCATTAGCAGTATTCAATGTCGGCCTTCTTCAGGGCGCTCACTGGGTCTGCTTCTTCCTATCTGTTAGCCTCTCGAGCGTCTCTGTTGCACTTGCCGCTTTTGCAACAACCTCGTTGTTCACATCCATCTCGGAACCCCTTATCGAACGCAGGACATTCCGACTCGGAGAGCTTCTCTGTGGTGGAATTGTGATATTCGGTATTCTTCTCATCACGGGCGGGATTGAACCGAACCATCAGTCTGGACTCTTAGTGGGACTCGCAGGGGCCCTGCTTCATGCAATCTTCCCGATACTTAATCGCGATCTCGTTGCCAGAGGGACACCTCCAAAAAGCATGCTGCTCTACGGAATGGGAGGTGCCTGCCTCATGTCTGCCATCACGCATCCTTTCTTCTCTCCCTATCACCTACAGCATCCCTCCGGTAGCGACTGGATTCCCCTTCTCACTCTCGCCGTTCTTTGTACTACGATTGCGCATACTTGGAATATACGGCTTCTTCGCAGGATGACGGCCTACACCGCTAACCTCACAATGAATTTTGAACCCGTCTGGGGAATCCTTCTCGGCGCTGTCATCTTTCGGGAATATACCGGACTGAAAACGTCTTTTTATCTCGGCGCACTCCTCATCATTCTCGCCAACTTTATAGATCTGTGGCTTAAAAGAGCTCGCGCATCCCAACCATAGCGACACAGATCCCGGGAATTTCGAGGTTCCTACATTCGGAAAAGGCCTCCCCTCTTTCCGGCTAGGGATACCGCTCCTACAATCGAGATGCCGAGAAAGGCCATAGCCCATACCCCGAGCGCTGAGGCTAACTCATATCCATTACCAAGGGTATTAAGAAGAGCATAGATCGCCTTGGTGATCGGGAAATGTTCAGCCTGTTGTGCAAGAATGAGACTGTCACTAACTTCAAGCATCGCGAAAGCAAAAGCCAGAATTCCGCCTGCCAGAAGATTTGCAGAAAGCAACGGCAGCGCAATACGCCTCATCATTCGAATCGGCGGCGCCCCAAGACTCAAAGCTGCCTCCTCCAAGGTCACATTACTTTGCTGTAAACCGGCAACAGCAGCTCTGACAACATAGGGCAGGCGCCGAACCGCGTAGGCAATGATAAGCAGGGCGGCTGGGTTCCCGTTAATCCCAATAAGAAACGAAAAGGCCCGGCCCTCCTGTGCGAGCGCTAGGTATCCAAAGGCCAGAACGAGACCGGGAACCGCCAGCGGAAGCATTACGAGGGCGTCCAAAAGAGCTCTTCCCCGGATCGTACTCCTCACAATCACCCACGCAATGGCAAGCCCGAGCACCAGATCAACAACCATGGCTCCCGATGCATACAGCAGGCTGTTCTGAATGGAGGGCACTACTAGGGGATGACCAAGGGCCTCTTCGTAATGAGCGCCCGTGAGCTTCTCCGGAAATACCGATCCATACCAGTCAGTCGCGGAGGAAAGAAGAATCACGCCCATGTGAGGAAGTGACGCCAGAAGAAAGACCCCGACAAAACCAAGGGTGGTAGCCCAACCCTTCCAGCCCCTTAGCACCCTCTCGACGTTCCGCCCCTTGGGCCGGGGCGCCGTCCCAAGCCTCGAGCGCCCGAGAAGAGCCTTTGAGAGCAGAAATACCGTGGAAGAAATAATCAACATGACCGCGACCAAGGCATAAGGAAACGGATTACTCTCGAGATCTTTCAGCCCATCGTAGATTTGAACAGGCGCGACCCTCGAGTAATCAAAGACCAGTGGCACTCCCAACTCTGTGAAGGACCAGATAAACACAATAGCTCCTCCAGCAAAAATACCGGGCATCGTCAGAGGCATGGTAATTCGCCTGAGCCGCCTCCATGGCGAGCACCCCAGATTCTGAGCTGCCTCCTCCATGGCCGGATCAAGATGCGCGAGCGAAGCCGCAATATTCATGTAGAGGATAGGGTAAAGATGGAGGGCATTCATCACCACGATTCCCCAGAAGCGTCCCTCTCCCAACCAGTCCACCGGGGAAGCAGGATCCATCAGCCCCAAGTTGTCGAGAAAGGTATTGAGAGCGCCCTTAACCCCCAGCATCTGCTTCACTCCAACCGCTCCCACAAACGGAGGAAGGACAAGCGGCACAAGAATCAAAGCCGACAAGGGGCCCTTCAAAGGAAACCGATAGCGATGAGTCAGCAGAGCAAGAGGAAATGCAATCAATAGCGTAGCCAGCGTACTCGTCACACCAAGCAGAAGCGCATTCCAAAGCCCCTCAAGATAGACCGGGTTTACAAAAACCTGCGAAATGTAATCCAGAGTCAACCCTCCATCGCGATCGACGAACGCTTCACCGATCACCATGATCACCGGGAAAAGAAAAAAGATGGCAAAGAACAGGGTAACTACCGCCGTCAGAATAATAGCCTTTCGACTGTTCATAGCCCCTCCTCCGCGAGACGACGCGCCTCCTTGTAATTCTCCCTGAAAAACCCACCAAGCTGATTCATGAGCTTTACCGCTTCAACCTTGCTCGTCTTTAACGACGCTTTGATTGCCCCCCCGGCCAATCCATAGGCAACCGCACTAACGTCATGAAAGCGAGCTGTCGCTTCTGGAGGAAAATCAGCTTTGATCAATGCAGCCCACGCGGCCTTCATTTCATCATGCGGGTCAATACACATGACCCGGATGATTGTTCTGAGTGGAGAGAATAAATGCCCGGTTAACTTGCGATCGTAGGAGAACTTTTTAGCGGCCTCAAAGGGCATCGCCTCGCCATCAATCATAGCATCGAGGGAGTCTCCACTATAGAGATCCGGACGGATTGGAAGGCGACGCAGCGCTCGATATTTTGGACCGGGCACAGTTCCTGGAGGAGCTGCCCAGAGCATCTGCCCCTCTCGCGAGAGGACAAACTCTACAAAGGCTTGGGCGAGCTCAGGATGAGGAGCTCCCTTCAGCACGGCAACCGGATCCACACTGATCGAGCTGCCCCCGGCGGGCATGATGTATTGCAGGCGGGAAGACCCATCTGGTTGCTTCAGCGTCTCGCTTGTGGTCCGTCCGTAGAAGTCAATACACATCCCGGCAACCGCATTACCCTGAGCGACATCCCGGGGAATCTTAGCAGAGCTATCAGTAAAATACCGGGCATTTGCGCCAATCCGCTGAATCAGGTTCATACTGGCCTTCCAGCCACGGGATACCACTCTGTCCCATTTTTCTTCGGGTGGAGCGAGGGAAAGCTCTTCCTGAATTTTTTGCTGCACGAGCATCTCGAACGATTTTGTTACCGAGGAGCTCTTGGTTGTGTCGGCAAGGGCAATCCCATGAATATAACCCGGGTCGCCAAGATCATCCCAGCTGACCGGCTCAGGAAGCCCCCGCTCAAGCAGAAGATCCGTGTTGTAGCAGATTCCAAAGCTTGAAAGCACGGACCCAACCCACCTATGTTCAGGGTCGTAGAAGGTTTCCCCACTCAGGGTTGGTGGAATACCCCCCTCCTTAAACAAATCACTCCGGGTTTCAAAGATTCGCAGTTTTTCAAAGCGGCCCTGCTTGGCCTGAATCGCAAAATCATAGGCGCCGCCTCCGAAAAAGACATCGATCCCACAACCCACCTTTCCCAGCTCTGCCGCGGCCTCAAAACCGTTACCGATGACTCTCACACATTCAGATGTGCCCCCGGGAACAAGAAAATTTACGTAGACGCTGTCGCCAGATCGTTCTTCCCAATAAGCTGAAAAAGCTTCTCCAAATTCACGACGCAAAGTCTCTGTATGAGGTGTGATGACATCCAGCCTGAGGTCTGCCTGATCAATACCATCGGAATCTGTGTCGCGTAACGCCAGTGGCGCTGCTACCGCGCCGGTGAGCAAACCCACTATAAGGAAATTCTTCTTCCAGTTACTCATCATCTCGAGTCGCCTGAATTTGGAATTCTAGTCACGAAGTAGAACCACATCCTCCGCTTGTATTTTCAATCCAACCTGAGCTCCCTCCTCGAGAACTGCTCGCGGGTTCATTTCAGAAACCTGCATCTCTATCCCCTCAGCGATTTCTACTCGATATTGAATACTCTCACCGAGATACATCTTCTCCATTACCTTTCCATTAAACTGTGCTCCCTGTGGCGAAAGCCGTATGGCTTCCGGCCTGATTGAGACTTGAACCTGATCTTCTAACGCTGGCAGCCATTCATCATCTGTAACTCTGCCCATCAATTCCCCTGCCTTCGTCTCCACTGCCACTCCACCCTCGCTCGCGATCCTGCTGACTTTTCCCCTGAGCAGGTTAGTCTCCCCAATGAAAGAGGCCACATAAGAGGTCTTCGGATTTCTGTATACCTGCTCTGGACTACCCACCTGCTCAACTCTCCCCCCGTCCATCACCGCGAGACGATCCGCCATGGAGAGGGCTTCTTC
>Ga0160422_10001479_pt1 | contig 14696 bp, 16 predicted proteins | sample Fk160mmetaG_FD_108192 | JGI IMG/M metagenome (GOLD analysis project Ga0160422, IMG submission 108192) | Marine microbial communities from the Central Pacific Ocean - Fk160115 60m metaG | ecosystem: Environmental > Aquatic > Marine > Oceanic > Photic zone | place: The Central Pacific Ocean...
AAAAGCTAGTTGTTTTCCCTGCACCATTAGGACCAAGCAAGCCTACAATTTCACCACTTGAAATATTTATATTTATTTTATTTACAACATACTTTCCGTCATAAATTTTTATTAACTCATTAGTTTCAATAAGATATTTCTTTTTATTTGATTTATTTACACTCATCATTCAATTTAAAAAAGTACATTAAAATAATGTTATCATATATTTAAAAATTATCATAAATTTTCATTTTTACATTAGGTTTACATAAAACTTGTTTTTCGCTTGGCCAAATTGAAATACTCTCTGCTGAAATTGAATTTTGAAAATGTTTCAACTCTGGATTTCCAAATAGATCTATTTTATTTGGATTATTATCAAATTTTGCAAAATTTGAACTGAGAAAAAAATTATTCATTTTAATAATTACATTTGATTTTGCTTCAAAATTTATTGGTTTTAAATCTTCACTTAACGTCAAATTTGCATCATCACAACTAAGTAAACAATCTTCATAGTTAAAGCGATTTATACCAAAAAAATTTATATTTTTGTCAAAATAGTTGAACACTATTTTTTGAGATCTAATTTCGATGAAATTATTATTTTTGTTATTAATTTTAAGAAATGAATTAGGTTGAGATATAAAATTTAATTTATTGTTTATAAATTTGATCAGTATTTGTTCAGAACTGATAAAAATATTGTTCGCTAAAAGCGATGCTTCTCCTAAAAAATTAAGTGTTTGATTATTCACATCGAACGAAAAAAAATCGCCTTTACATAAAATTTTATCGTTAAAATCACTTTGATTTTTTATTTCATTTAACTGGTTAATATAAGGTAAGAATTTTTTGAAATTTTTATCTTCTTTTGGAATTTCTGAATAAGTAAAATTCATTGCAAATATTAAAAATGTAAAAATTATAATTTTCATAAATCTAGATTCAATTGTGAAATTAATTTTGGATCAGTAATTAGTTTTACATCATCAATTACTTCAAAATAATTTTTGTTAATATCAAATTTGAAACCGCTACCTGTTAGAAAAATTGACTTGTATTGAAGAATAACTTCAGAATTTGAAGAAATAATACTTATATTGTCTTCATTTTTATTTGTTTTTGTATAACAAGATGGAGAGTAAAGAGTAGCAATTTTATTATTTGATTCAAATACATTGATAATCACGTGATTAATTTGAATTTCATTTTTATTAATTACATTTGCATTATATCCAATTATCTCGGCTACTAATTCACCTAACTCATTATAAATTGGAGAATTAAAATTTGAAATTTTTACTCCAGAAGGATTTGCGCTAGCAAAAAATAGAGTAAAAATAAAAAATAAACATAAAAGATTTTTAATGTTGAAAGATTTAATTATAAAAAGTTTTAACATATCTCAATTAGACTTTGCGTATATTCTTTAGGTGGTTTATAACCCAACATAGTAATACATGTTGCTGCTAAATTTGATACACCTGGAACATTTATTTCAGATAATTTTAATTTATTTTTATTTGATGGATCATAAATATAAACTGGAACCGGATTTAATGAATGAGATGTTTTAAGAAAAGGATTTCCATCTTCATCATACATTAATGAATTTGTTTTTTTATCAATTTGAATCATATCATCAGAATTTCCATGATCGGCTGAACAAACTAAAACTCCATCTACTTTTTTTAACTCTTCAATTATTCTTCCTAAACAATCGTCAACTGCTTCAATTGAGGCGATTACTGAAAGTATATTTCCTGTATGACCTACCATGTCACCATTTGGGTAGTTTATTCTAATAAATTTATACTTATTTGATTTGATAGCATCGATAACATGATCGCTAATTACATCGGCCTGCATTCTTGGTTTTTCATCAAAAGGGCAATTATCAGATGGAATTTCAACCCAAGTTTCAGTCTCAAATTTAGAAGAATTATTTCCATTAAAAAAATATGTAACATGTCCATACTTCTGAGTTTCTGAAATAGCATATTGAGAGATATTTGAATTTGAGAGATATTCACTCATAGTTTTATCAATTGCAGGAGGAGAAACTAAAAAATTTTCTGGAATACCTAAATCTCCATCATATTGCATCATCCCTGCATAAAAAACTTTTGGTTTTTCACCTCTATCAAATTCACTTAACACATCGGCTTCAAATGCTTTTGTAATTTCTAATGCTCTATCTCCTCTATAATTGAAAAGAATAACACTATCTCCATCTTTTATTGGTCCTATTGCTTTTTCATTTTCATGAATTACAAATGGTGGAAGATCTTGGTCTAAAATACCCTTTTTTTCTGATCTTAATATTGTGATTGCTTGACTCATAGAATTAAAAAAACGTCCTTTTCCCAAAACATGAGTATTCCAACCTTTTTCAATCATTGGCCAATCAGCATCGTATCTATCCATTGTAATTTTCATACGCCCACCACCCGATGCAATACGATAGTCAAAATATTCATCACTATTTATTTCAGATAAAAAATTTTCAATTCTTTTTACATATTCTAATGCAGACAAAGGTGGGACATCTCTACCGTCAATCAAAGCATGAATTCGTATTTTTTTAATTCTTCTATGTTTTGCTTCTAATAACATTGATTCAAGATGACAGATATTTGAATGAACTTTACCATCCGATAAAAGTCCTATCATATGTAATGTACTTTGATTGTCTTCAACATTTTTGATTAATTCATTCCATACTTTTCCCTCGTACAGCATACCTGAGGTAATAGCTTGATCAATAAGTGCAGCTCCTTGATCAAAAACTCTCCCGCATCCTATGGCGTTATGTCCTACCTCTGAATTTCCCATATCAGTATCATCAGGGAGTCCCACAGCCTTACCGTGTGCTTTGATTTCTGTATAAAATGAATTATTTTTTAACCAATCTAGATTTGGTGTATTTGCCTGAGCAAAACAATCACTTTCATAATGAGTTCCAATTCCTACACCATCCATGATAACAAAAACTAATGGTCCATTAGGGGCATTATAGCGTGGGTTTTTTACTAACTTCATTTTGCTCATCTTTCTTTAAATTTTTTTATTAATGCTTAAAATGTCTCATATTAATAAATGCCATAGAAATACCATATTTGTTACACGCTTCTATAACTTCGTTATCTCTTATTGATCCACCTGGTTGGACTAAATATTTTGCACCCATTTCGTTGGCAGAATCAATACTATCTGCAAAAGGAAAAAAAGCTTCAGAAACAAAAATGCATTCTCCAATAATTTTTTTTATCTCATTGTCATCTATATTAGGATTTTCTTCTTTAAGGTTTTCAATTGCCTTTGAAACTGAAAGTTTTTTTAAAGCATCTACTCTGTTTGGTTGTCCTGCTCCCATTCCTAAAACTCTAAATTGCCTATCTTCGTATTCTTGAACTAATACAATTGCATTTGATTTAGTATGTTTAGCTGCAGCAATACCAAATAAAGCCAATTCTTTTTTGGATTCGGAAAATGGTGTTTTCGTAGGAACCGACCAGCTTTCAATAATTTGCGTATCAATCTCTTGGACCAACATTCCACCTGTAATCTGCTTTATCATTTTTTTGTCTATGGGTTTAGAAATTGGTTTCTTTAGTTTTAATATACGTAAATTCTTCTTTTTAGATAATAATGCAATTGCATCATTGTCATAACCTGGTGCAATGACAGCTTCAACAAACTTGCCTTCTAAACTTTTTGCGACATCAATATCTATTTTTTCAGTAAATGCTATAACTGAGCCAAAAGCAGAAATTGGATCGCCTGACCAAGCTGCATTAAATGCTTCGTTTAAATTTTTACCTGTAGCAAAACCACATGGATTTGTATGTTTTACAATTGCAACACCTGAACTTCCTGCAAGCTCTTTTACTGCCTCTAAAGCCCCTTCACCATCAACATAATTATTATAACTCATTGGTTTTCCGTGAAGAATTTCGGTTTGAGCAATCCCTGCATCCGGACAGTCTTCGTCAATATAAAGCCACGCTTTTTGATGAGAATTTTCGCCATAGCGTAATTCACATCCTTTTTCATACGACTTTATAAATGGAGAAGATAAATTCATATCATTTACTTGCTCGGCTAAATATTTAGCTATTGCACCATTGTATTCAGCTGCTCTAGCATATACTTTTTGACCTAAAATAAATCGTGTTTTTTCGGAAGTTGCTCCATTGTTATTTCTCATTTCTTCAATAACATTTGAGTAGTCACTCGGATCGGTCACAACAGTAACAAATCGTAAATTTTTAGCTGCAGATCTAATCATTGTTGGTCCGCCAATATCTATTTGCTCAATAGCCTCTGCCAAAGAAACATCTGGTTTAGCTATTGTCTCTTCAAACGGATAAAGATTTACACAGACCAAATCTATTTGACCAAGCTCAAATTCCTTCATTGTGTCAACATGTTCTTGATCATCTCGCATATAAAGTATTCCGGCATGAACTTGTGGGGTTAAAGTTTTTACGCGACCGTCTAACATTTCAGGAAAGCCCGTAAAATCTGATACATCTTTTACTTCAATTCCTGCTTCTCTAATTGCTGTTGCAGTTCCACCAGTTGAAAGAATCTCAACTCCCATTTCACTTAAATTACGAGCAAAATCAATAATTCCAGCCTTGTCGTATACACTTAAAAGCGCTCGTTGAATTTTAATGTCCATATTTCTTCCTTATCAATTTAAATTTTTACTCAAATTTTCTTATAAAATGACATCCAGCATGCGTAAGACCCTTATTTTTAAAATAATTCTGATGATAGTCTTCAGCTAAATAATATTTCTCAGCTTTAACTATTTCTGTAATAATAGAATTATTCCAGTATTTTTGAAATTGTTTTTTTACTTCTTCTGCAATTTGGCGTTCGATTTCGGAAGAATAAAAAATTGACGATCTATATTGAGATCCATAATCAGGCCCTTGTTGATTCAATGTAGTTGGATCATGTATTTTCCAAAAAAAACTACATAATTTTTCATAGCTTATAATATTAGGATTGTAAATTATTTCTACTGCTTCAGCATGACCGGTATCTTCATAACAAACGGATTTATAAGTGGGATTATCAGTTTTTCCATTCATATAACCAACACTTGTTGACGAAACTCCCTCTAATGATTGGAATAAATGCTCAACTCCCCAAAAACATCCTGCTGCAAAATAAGCTTTTTTTAAACTACTATTCATATCATTTTCTCCTATCACACTACATCCAGTTGAAATATTGAATAAAGAAACCAAAAGGATTAAATATGCAAAATTCATTTTTTTAAATTACTGATCCTTGCCAGTTCAGCTTGTTCATTAGTGTATTAAAATATGAATATCCATCAAGTTGCACAAACATCACTGAACCTAGATGTTTTGATATCTTGACCTTATCTCCTTCAACTAAAGAAAGATAATCATGGCCATCCACAGCAATAATTACTTCTTTAGAGGATTTTTTAATTCTAATTTCTATTTCACTTTCATTAGGAATAACTAATGGTCTTGTGCTTAATGTATGAGGACAGATCACACTTATGCAAATTCCCTCTACGTCTTTATGAACTATTGGACCTCCATTAGATAAATTATGTCCTGTGCTACCTGTAGGTGTTGATATAATAATTCCATCACATGTAAAAATTCCGGCCAATTCATGATCGATAAATAATTCAAGTGTTATTATTCTAGATGAGCCTCCCCATCCAATCACTATATCATTAACACTGTAAATATCTCCGAGATCTTTTTTACCTTGAGTAATCAATGTTGGTTTTAAAATAGTTCTGTTAGTTAATCGAAATTTATTGTTTACAATATATTCAATTGCTTTCTCAATTTCACTTTCGTTAACTTCTGCGAGAAATCCTAGACTTCCAAGATTAATTCCTAATATTGGAATTTGAGTACCAATTAATTTTTCAGCTGAGAATAATACGGTTCCATCACCGCCTAATGCCATAACAATTTCAACTTGAGTTTTAAATTCTTCAATTTCAAGTACTGTTGAATTAATGAAACTATTAAGCTCTTTTTGAATGACAAATAAATTCAAAGATTTTTTTTCAGCAAGATCATTTAAAATATCTAAAGTTTTGATTGATCTTGCTCTTTTGCTGTTTACTATAATTCCAATATTTTTCATAAAATTAATTCTGAATATTTTTTATTAAAAATCAAGATAATGGAAATTAAAATTCAAAAAATCTTTTTTAATATTTATTTATCGATATAATTATATCTATATTTATTGAAAGGTATTGTTGTATTTTACGAAAAACAAATGTATTATTTTTATTATTTTTTTAATAAAAAAAATAAACGACTGTTCTAATTGCATTTTAAATGATAATTTAAAAAAACGTAGATATGAGTGATAAAAAGATTAACAATGGTCCCGAAACATGGGTTGATGATCATGGAGATTATCTTTTACAATATGCCTATGTACGACTTCGAAATAGTGCTGCTGCTGAAGATGCAGTACAGGAGACCTTTTTAGCTGGGTATAAGGCATTTGAAAGATATAATGGAAAAACACCTGTCAGATATTGGCTAAGGGGTATTTTAAGGCACAAAGTAGTTGATTATATAAGAAAATCCTCAAGAGAAGTTCCAATAGATGATACAGAAAATAATGAAATTTTAGATAGTTTTAATTTTAAAGCTTTAGGTATTTTTGATCAAAATCCACCTGATTGGAAATTTGATCCTGAACACGCCTTCGAAAGAAAAGAATTTATGAAAATTTTTTATGAATGTATTTCAGAAATGAAGGATAATTTAGCCCAAGCTTTTGTTCTTCGCGAAATAGATGGACTTTCTACAGATGAAATTTGTAAGCAGCTCAATTTAACTCCGAACAACCTCTGGGTAATCTTGCACAGAGCAAGAAAACAATTAAAATTATGCCTTGAGTCTAAGTGGACAAAGGAGGCTAATGGAGTTTTTTAATGATAACATGCAAACAAGTATCGAAAGCGCTTGCTGAAAATAGAATTCATGAGTTACCATGGCACAAAAGATTAGGACTTAAACTTCATATTAAATTATGTTTTGTTTGTGGTAAAGCTAATGGACAAATTGTACAATTACAAAATGGTATTAAAAAAATGCTTGATCAAGATGATGAAGGTATATACCTAAATGTAAAACTGTCTGATGAAACAAAAAATAATATTAAAGAGAAAATGATCTCTAATAATGAATAAAACGATAACTAAAAAAAAAAATAATGTAAGCATTCCGCTTATTATCATGCATGCTTCATGCCTATTTGTTTTTTTTATTCCGTTCAAAATCGAACTACTTATTCCATTTGGGATTATTTATTGTTTAAACGTTTTTACCTTAACTGCTGGTTTTCACAGATACTTTTCACATAACTCTTTTAAAACATCTCGTTCTTTTCAATTTATTTTAGCATTCTTAGGGACTATGGCTGCTCAAAAAGATCCACTATGGTGGGCAAGTCATCATCGACTTCACCATGCTCACGCAGATACTGAATTAGATCCTCATTCCGCAAAACTTAAAGGTTTTTGGTGGTCACACATTGGATGGGTAATGAAAAATAATGCTTGTGAAACAAGATTTGACAAGATAAATGATTTTAAAAAATTTCCTGAATTACTTTGGCTTAATAAATATGCATTTTTACCACCTATCCTCTTAGCTTTAATTTTATATATTATTGGTTCTTTAATTGGCTACTACAATCCTGAAAGCACTATATCAGGATTTCAATATCTAATTTATGGTTTTGTATTGAGTACTGTAGCGGTTTACCATGTGACATTCAGTATAAACTCTGTAGCTCATAAATTTGGAAAAAAAAGATTCAAAAATAAAGATGAAAGCGTCAATAACTGGTTTTTAGCTTTACTTGCAGGAGGTGAAGGATGGCATAATAATCACCACCGTTATGCTGTTTGCGCTAGGCAAGGTTTTAAATGGTGGGAAATAGATACAACATATTATATTTTAAAATTATTAGAACTTTTCAAAATAGTTTGGGATGTAAGAGAACCTCCAAAATCAGTTTTACAGGAATCTTAACGTGACGCTTATTCTAGACAACCTTTCCGTACTCTTGTATGGCTTTATTATCTCATATGTTTCCTTCATAGTTCTTTGGATAGTACAAGTAAAAAGTAACGATGCGGGTTGGGTTGATATTGGATGGACGCTTGGATTAGGCTCGCTTGTTATTTGTTTAGGTATTACATCTGAAGGTCTCCTTGCTCGAAGAATCATTGCATCATTGCTAATAGGTATTTGGGCAATTCGGCTTGCATCATTTATAATTAAAGATCGGTTATTTAAAGAGGAAGAAGATTCACGCTATCAAAATCTAAGAAGATATTGGGGAAATAAAGCTAATTTCAAATTTTACTTCTTTTTTACATTTCAATCTTTCCTGGTAATATTGTTTTCAATCCCATTTCTTCCAATATTTAATAATCCAAATCCATTAGGAATTATTGATTTAACAGGAATTATCATGTGGTTAATTGCCTTTATAGGAGAAGCCTCGGCAGATAAACAATTGAGAGACTTTAAGAAACTTCCAGAAAATAAATTTAAAGTATGTAGAGTTGGTTTTTGGGGACGCTCAAGACATCCAAATTACTTTTTTGAATGGCTTCAATGGATAGCGTATGTATTCCTAAGTATTGGCTCAAATGAATTTTATTTGTCATTAATTGGTCCAATATTTATGTATTTCTTCCTGATTAAAGTTTCAGGTGTTTATTGGGTTGAACTTCAAGCAGTAAAAAAAAGAGGTGAAGTATATAAAAAGTATCAACAAGAAGTTCCAATGTTTTTTCCTAAAATTAATCGGTGAATTTATATGTTTAAAAAACAAATTATTAACTTAATTGAATCACCTATCTTTCCTGATTTTCTTTTAAGATTTATTATAAGAAAATTACTCAAATCTAGATTAAAAATTGAATACTCGCTTGTAAAAAATGAATTATCAAGCCTTCTAAAGTTTAAAGAAAATTTAAATAACTTTGATATAGCTTTGGCTACAACTGATGCAAATGAACAGCATTATGAAAATCCAACTGAATTATTTCAAATTTTTATGGGCTCCCATCTCAAATATAGTAGTTGTTTTTGGAACAAAAAAATAAAAAAATTAAATGATGCAGAAGAATTAATGATTAAAATGACTATTAAAAGAGCGCAAATATCTCACAATCAAAATATTTTAGAGCTTGGTTGTGGATGGGGGTCAATGTCTTTATGGATAGCAAAAAATTATCCTTCTTCGCAAATTACAGCAGTTTCAAATTCATCTGTTCAAAAAGATTATATTGATAGTTTTAATTACCCAAATTTAACAGTTATAACTTCAGATATGAATGACTTTTCAACAAATCATAAATTCGATCGTATCATATCAATTGAGATGTTTGAACATATGAGAAATTGGAATAAACTATTAAAAAATATATCTACATGGTTAAATGTTAATGGATTTCTTTTTATTCATATTTTTACTCATAAAAACTTATCTTACTTGCTAAATGGAAAAGAAAAGATTAATTGGATGTCAGAAAATTTTTTCAAGGAAGGAATGTTTCCATCTCAATATCTTCTTCCTGTCTGTGATGATCATTTAATAACAAAGAAGATGTGGCATGTTAACGGAAAACATTACGCGAAAACATTACGCGCTTGGCTTGATAATTTTGATAAAAATAAAAAAGATGTTTATGCTATATTTGAAAAATACAATTCTAGCGAAAAATCATCTACCCTCTTTTGTAGATGGCGTATATTTTTTATCGCTTGCGAAGAATTATTTGGGTTTAGAAAAGGAGAAGAATGGTTCGTTACTCATTATTTACTAGAAAAAAGATAATTTTCGTTCTCATTTTAGTTATTCTTTTTTTTACTGCTTTGAATATAAAATTTAGTAAAAAAAATTATGCTTTAGATATAGTTAAGATTAATCAAATACTATTGGAAAATGATAACCAAAGTGCTTTTTTAAATGAAGCTTCTGAAAAAAGTTTAATAAATAAATTCACCAATCTCTATAAAGACTATACATCAACAAATATTGAAAAATATGTAGATGATTTATATGATCAGAACGTTTATTTTATTGATCCTGTTCATCAAATTGGTGGATTAAATAACGTTAAAGAATATTTTTATTTAATGACAAAACCAATTGAAAGTTGCAGATTTGAAATAAATTCAATAAGTAAAGATTTAAATAATTATTTTGTTCGTTGGGATATGTATCTTATATCTAAAGCATCTCCTAATAAAAAAATTGTGACTACTGGAATAACTCACTTTATCGTAAATTCATCAGAAAAAATTATATTCCATCAAGATTTTTGGGATTTAAGCTCTTTATACGATGAGTTACCTGTAATTAGTTTTTGGTCTAAATTAGTCAAAGAAAGAATGTTAGGAAAATTAAATGAAAAATAATTGTTTTTTAAACATCGCACTTTTTTTAACTATAACTTTTTCAGGATTTAGTATGAATAATATTTATGATATAAATATGGACAATATTTCAGGTGAAAATTTAAGTTTAGAAGAATTTAAAGGCAATGTGATTCTAATTGTAAATACTGCTAGCCGCTGTGGATTTACGTCACAATATTCAGAGCTAGAAAATTTATTTAATAAGTATAAAGATAAAGGTTTTACAATTTTGGCCTTTCCATCGAATAATTTTATGAATCAAGAACCAGGTTCTAACAAAGAAATTGAGGAATTCTGTAAAATCAATTATGGCATTTCATTTCCAATTTTTTCTAAAGTTGAAGTAAAAGGTTCAAATAAGCATCCTTTATTTGAATTTCTAACATCTAAAAAAACTAATCCTAAATTCGGTGGTTCTATTAGTTGGAATTTCAATAAATTCCTTATTTCTCCAGATGGAAAGATTGTTAATAGGTTCGGAAGTATGACCTCTCCATTAAATAAGAAAGTTATTCTTTCAATTGAAAAGTATCTTCCTTAATAATACTTCATGATTTCGCCTTCAACACCTAAAATCGCTATTATTGGTAGTGGGATTGCCGGATTATCTGCCGCTCACTTCTTAGAAAAACAATTCGACGTGTCCTTGTTTGAAAAAAACGATAGATTGGGCGGTCATACTAATACAGTAAATGTTTTAGAAAATAATAATGAAATTGCAATTGATACAGGTTTTATTGTAATGAACAATAAAAACTACCCAAACTTTGCAAATCTTTTAGAAGAATTAGATGTCCCTCTTTTTGATAGTAATATGTCTTTTGGATACCATGATCATGATTCAAATCTTCAATATTCTGGAAGCGGTATTAATGGTATTTTTGCCCAAAGAAAAAATATTTTTAATTTAAATTTTCACATATTAATTAAAGAAATTTTTAGATTTTATAAGCAGGCAAAATTTGATCTATCAGAAAACTGTATAAATATAGACGAATCACTTAATGATTATCTTAAAAGATATAATTTTAATTATAGATTCATTGATCATCATTTAATTCCGATGGGTTCCGCAATTTGGTCAACTCCATATAAAGATATGCTTAATTTTCCAGCACAAAATTTTCTTAATTTCTTCAATAATCATGGGCTTTTATCACTTAAAGAAAGACCTAAATGGAAAACTATAACTGGCGGTAGCTCAACTTACATTAAAAAGATGATCGCCTCTTGGAAGAACGTCAAAATTATTACTAATGTAAAAATTGAAAATATCAAAAGATGTAATCACAAAATAAATATTTATACTAAAAAAGAAATGAAAACTTTTGATCATGTAATTTTAGCGGTTCATGCAGATCAAGTACTCAAATTATTAGGGGATGCAAATATTGAAGAAGAAAATACGTTTAATTCATGGAAATATTCAAAAAGTAAAACTTTTCTGCATACAGACTCAAGAGTGATGCCGTCAGAAAAAAAGGTTTGGAGCTCGTGGAATTTTAGTAGAATTACAAATAATAAAACTTTCTTAACTTACTATATGAATATGCTGCAACCTTTAAAAACCTCCATAGACTACTTTGTTTCATTAAATCCTCCCTATCGTCCCAATAATATTTTATACGAAATTGATTATTCTCATCCGATATTTTCAAAACAATCAATTGATAGTAGATTAATGTTGAAAGAAATTAACGGTAATAAAAACACATGGTTTACAGGAAGTTATGTTAATAATGGTTTCCATGAAGATGCTGTTTCATCTAGTATGGAAGTAAGTAGTAAAATAAAACGATTATATGAAGTCTAAGATTTACAATGGTTATGTAATGCATGAACGAAAGTTTCCTGTATTGCACAAATTTACATACCCTGTCATTTTTTTTGCTATTGATATAAACGAGATTGAGAATTTAAAAAAATCAATAAAAGGGTTTGGTAATTCTTATAAATCGTTCATAAAAATAGATCCTAATGATTATTTATTTGGAAAAGAAGTATTTACTGATCAACTCAAGCAAATTTATGATAATGAAGATGTAAATTCTATTATTCTCATAACAGTGGCAAAATTTTTAATTCCGACTTTTAATCCGGTAAACTTTTATTTTTTTTTAGATAAAAAAGATAAACCATTGAAGATAGTAGCTGAAGTGAATAATACATTTAAGGAGCGTCATATTTATCTTCTTAATGGAAATAATGATTTTCCTTTCGAGGGTGAACATAAAAAAGAGTTTCATGTTTCTCCGTTTAATAATATGAATGGAAAATACATATTCAATTTTAACTATCCAGGAGATAATTTTAATGTAAAAATTAAACTTTATGATGATGAAAATTGTATTATAGAGGCTAAATTATGGGGAAAAGGAGAACTTTTAACAACAAGCAATCTTTGGAGAAAAATTATTTATCATCCGTTTATAATTTCAGCCACTTTACCACGTATTATCTATCAGGCATTCTTACTAAAAGTTAAATATAAGTTGAAGATTTTTAAAAAACCTATATCCACTCATGAGATGACAATTAGGAAAAATAATGATTAAAAAATTTTTAAACAATTTGTGTGAAAAAATCGTAATAAAACAATTGGATAATATTAAATACGGTAATCTTATTTTAGTTCTTCCTAATAAAAAACAATATAAATTTGGTAATAAGAATGAAAATGAAAATTATATTTATGTAAAAAATAATGATTTTTTTAAAGAAATAGTTTTTACGGGAAATATTGGTTTGGGTGAATCATATATGAAAAATGATTGGGAAACTCCAAACTTAACCTCTCTTCTAACGTTGTTAATTAACAATATGAAATATTTGCAAAAAAGTGGGATAAATAAAGGTTCTATAATGAGGATAGTTAATATTGTTAATCATAATTTAAACAATAACACGCGTAAACAAAGTATCAAAAATATTCATTCGCACTATGATTTAGGTAATGATTTTTACAAATTATTTCTTGATAATGAAACAATGATGTACTCTTCAGCAATATTTAAAAATAATGATGAAAAACTTTATCAAGCTCAAATTAATAAATTAAATACATTAATTTCTTTAGGAGAATTAAATTCGTCAGATCATATTTTAGAAATTGGGTCTGGGTGGGGTGGATTTGCAATTCAAGCTGCTAAAACTATCGGGTGTAAAATTACAACTATAACGATTTCTAAAGAGCAATTTATTTTTACAAAACAAAAAATATTAGATGAAAATGTTGATCATCTAGTAGATGTTAAATTGTGCGACTATAGAGATATTTCTGGGTCTTATGATAAAATTGTATCAATCGAAATGCTTGAGGCGGTTGGACAAAAGTATTATGGAACTTTTTTTAATAAATGTAATAATTTATTGAAACCAAATGGAAAACTGATACTTCAAGTAATAACAATCCCGGACCAAAGATTCCAATCATATAAAAAAAATCCTGATTGGATTCAGAAACATATTTTTCCTGGAGGCATTCTCCCTTCTTTATATGAATTAACAAAAGCTATTAAAAATTCTTCTGAGCTACAAGTAGATCAAATTAATAACATTGGAATTCATTATGCTAAAACTCTTCATCAATGGAGATTTAATTTTAATCAAAATAAAACTTCTATTTTAAGTTTAGGATTCAATGAAATTTTTCTGAGAAAATGGAATTACTATTTATCTTATTGTGAAGCTGGGTTTGCTTCAAAATTTATTAACAATTTACACATAGTTATTAAAAAGCTAAATTAAAATTCAGGTTATTAATTATTATAATTTTTGATTAATCTTTTTATATTTCTTTGTGATTCTCTTTTTTTAATAGCTTCTCTTTTATCAAATAAATCTTTCCCTTGACATAAAGCGATCTCTATTTTTATTTTTCCTTTTAATAAATAATAACTTAACGGAATAATTGAAAATCCTTTTTCTTTCACTTTAGAATTTAATTTTTCTATTTCATTTCGTTTTAATAATAATTTTTTTTCTCTATCGACATTATGACTTGTTGTAGTTGACGATATGTAAGGTTGAACTGAACAATTAATTAACCATGCCTCAAGTTTTTTATCAATCTGAACGTACCCTTCTTGGATGCTAGCATGTTTTAATTTTATTGATTTTACTTCCGAACCTGTTAATACCAAACCAGCCTCAAATTTTTCGATAATTACATAATTTCTTGATGCTTTTCGATTCGATATTAAGATTAACTTCTTGGAATTTTCTTTATCTTTCATACTC
>Ga0160422_10001480_pt1 | contig 14692 bp, 12 predicted proteins | sample Fk160mmetaG_FD_108192 | JGI IMG/M metagenome (GOLD analysis project Ga0160422, IMG submission 108192) | Marine microbial communities from the Central Pacific Ocean - Fk160115 60m metaG | ecosystem: Environmental > Aquatic > Marine > Oceanic > Photic zone | place: The Central Pacific Ocean...
AATGTCATGGGAGGAGATTCACGAAATGGCTGAGCAAGCCAAATCAACCGAGGTGATACAATGAAACCAATACCATCCCCAATGAGTAGACAAGCCCTAGACCTAATGAACAAAGCACAACAATTAACCCAGCGTATAGACGCACTTGAAAAAGGTAAAGGAAAACCTTGTTGCGAAGGAATGGCTAAAATGGGAAGTTGTAAGGCCGGTTGTCCGAGTGGTCACACTTCTATGGAAAAAGCCGATGGTCATGAAAGTAAAATTAAGAATTGCTTGAAAAAGAAAGGCGGTGCTGCTAGCCTCAAAGAGTGCGCTGACGAATGCGGTGTATCTACCGAAGAGTGTAAGAAAATTATAGACAAAATGGATGATGTTAAAATCTCACCTCATGGTGATGTTGTTTTAATGGATGGATTACAAAAAGGCTCTAACATGGCTAAAAAAGATAATTATTGTATGAAGAATTTTGGTAAAAAATATTCTGAGTGTTCTGAAAAAGAAAAGGCGCAGTGCGATAGATTACACGGCAAGCCTGACAAAGATGACAAAATGAAAGAACTTGAAATGGTAGAACACGATGGCAAGAAAGTGCCAAAGTTTGCTGTTGATGGTAAAGGCGCTAAAGATATGAAAAACAAAGAAATGCCAATGGATATGCCAATGGATATGCCAATGAATATGCCAATGGATATGCCGATGAAGAAACCAAAGGACATGGAAGAAGGTAAAAAACCTAAGAAGAAAGAAGGCGACAAAGGGCGTAAGATAAAGGTAAAGAAACCTAAGATGCGTGACATGCCTTTACCTAAAGACATGGATATGCCTTCTCCTGTAGATGTGCAAAAAGCAGTTGCTGAAGGTTCTCAACCCGGATTTATTACATCATACGATTCTTCACCAATGGGTGTAATGTTTATGTCTGAAACTGGTGGTCAAACAAGAAATGCTTACTACACTACAAATCAATATCCATACAACGCTGAAGATGTTGCCAACAAAGGTGCTACATCAGTGCAGATAAGTCTTGACAAGTTAGCCTCTATGTTAAACCCGCATGAAGGCGGAGGAGTCAGCCGTCTCGATGACGGTGGGGTATTGAGAGACGACCCCTATTGAGGGGGATTCTGATTGATTGAAACACCTACTGACTGGTATTATAGAAGTAGAAATGAACTTCTAAAATCTATAATAGACGGTAACGATTTGCTTAATGCAATAGGTGATTACAAGTTTGCTAAGATGAATTTACAAGCACACAATGAGATAATATTAGAGACAACTTTTGATACTATAACAGACTCTATTCTAAAACAAGCAGAATCATTAGACTTTGAAAGAGGCGCTGAAATGCGCTTAGGTTCTCATCCTTGGCAAGATAGAGTCCGTGAAAGAGCGCTACATGAAATAGCAGCATCCTATCCTCATGTTGAATTTGCACAGGGTCAACATTTTGCTGAATCTCATCCTCATCATGAAAAGCATCATCCTCTTCGTCAAAAAAATACCATTACTGGTAGGTCAAAAAAGATAGAAAAATTAAGACAGTTCTACTTACCTTCTGCACCGGGTGAAGAAAGTTTATCGTTAAAATATAAATTAGCCGAGCGAGGTAAAGAAGAGTTAGAGCGAAAGAAGAACAACCCTTCCATAGTTGGTAGAACAAAAATCGGTGATGCCAATGCAGAAGAAAAGCATTACAACTTTCTTGGCCCGTTAGGTGACAATTATTTACACGATATTTATTATGACAACTTTTTGGCGTGGAAAAATAAGAATCCTGACCTTGTAAAAGAAATGATTGAAAAATACCCAAGACCGGAAGAGCATGAGCATGCTTTACAACTAGCGCACTTTGAAGAGTTTGCTGACAGTTTAGAAAGTAACCAGTATCACGGAGAGTTATTCGACCCAAAGGAAGAGTTGACCGAAGAGCAAATTCAAGAAATAACATACAATGGTGATTTTGATTCTTTAAAGCCTATACAGATAAAAGAAGGGTTAGGTTATGAAGGTTATTTGTATGGTCTTGAGTTTCTTTCACCTATTGATAGATTCAAAGTGTTAAGGCATCTTCACGAAAAAGGAACAGATGCTGAAGATGCTCAGAATATACAACTATCAAATGGTAAAACAATAAGTGCTGGTCGGATAAAAAGAAATCTCGCTCAACGATTTACTGGTGAGTTTGACCATTATATGCGCCCTCAACACATGCATGGAGCGAATGTTAAGAAACACTATGAAACAATAGATGACGACCCAAGAGATAGTGATAGAGCCATGAAGCAATCATTACTTGACGCTATGAGGTTAGTTCCTCATGAAGAAGGTGCTACAAGTGTATATGATGCTATACTAGAACAATACAATACTATGCTAAATAACCATAAGGAAGATGGTATGGAGACTCTTACTCATCTACCGATTAGAGGTATGATGCAAGGTAGAAAAATAAACAGGGGTGCTAGAGAGCATCCAGTTCACCACGGAGAAGGTATACTACAAGAACTACAAACTTTAGACGATGACCCTTTCACATTTGTAGATTTGAATACTATGTTAGGTTTGTTAGGATATAACGCCGACATGACCGCTATGAAAGAGCATCCTTTACTACTAGACTTTGAGAATCCTTTAGTTGACCATAATAAGGTAAAAGAAATTATTATGAAAGCACAAGAGATGTCAAATGATTATCAACAACAAAAACCAATTCGTAATCACGACTTCTTTCACTATGGTGGAAAAAACGGCCCTGATATTAATGATATTCCTGAAGATGAAAGAGAGCACTATCTTACAGACGACGCAGGTAACATCATAGGACTAGGCGCACATTTTGCTGATGAGTTTCATTATCAAGGTGGTATGGGAAGAAATGTTTTACACTACTTAGAAATGATGCATGACTCTCTACCAAAAAATAGTGACGGATATTCTATCATTGGTAAAATAGATGGAGGAGAACTCATACCTAATCCAAAAACAGTAGGGCTATGGGGCAGATATCTTCCCTCATTATATTCTAAAGATAGTGGAACACATCAAGGCCCACACGGTATCTCATCACTTTGGGATGCTTCAAGTCACATAAGAACTAAACCTAGAAATAACAAGAATCTACCTTTTAGGCAAATGTCATCTTTAATAGGTGGTTATACTAATCTAGTTAGATACATGACTGATGCTGAAAGAAAACAATACTTCAGTGTAGGACAATCTAATAGAGGTGAATTAGGAGGTAGAAATTTCTTTACTACTAATCCAATTAACGCAGTGGGTGGTAGAGGAGGTAAAGCCACACAAACAGTCAACAATCAAATTCACAGTAGTAGACTAATCACTTCAGGTGGAAGATATCATCCACCGCATGACCCGATGAAGGATAAGATGAGGCTTGGTAGAAAAGATATTGGAGCAGGAACTAAGTTAGCGCATAGCGAAGGTAATTTAGAAACTTACAGAACTATTCAAGGTCACAAACAACTAGCGGGTAAGGATTTACCTCTTACAAGTCAGCAGCGAGACAGACTCATTGAACTAGAGCAAAGGTATGATGAAGTTAGTGAAATATTAATGAATTTTGATGAAGGTTCTGAAGAGTATGGAAATCTAAATTCTGAGTTATTTGGAATAGAAGGTAAAATTCAAGAAATACAAAATGAGGCTGCTAAAGAAAATAAAAACTCCTATAGTCAAATATCAGATAACTTTCAAATAAAAGACGAAAAAGACCACGAAGCAATAATGGCTGTGGCTAAAGAACTCAAACCTGAGTTTGAAAAGTTAGACCCTAATGCCTTTAATCCTGAGTTCCCTGATAAGTTCTTAGCCAATACTTCTCGTTTAATGAGAGACGCTAACATGGCTTTACTAAGACTACCTCATTCAGAACACGGACAATTTACTCATGGATACGGGGAGTATGAGGATTTTCACAGAAGCGCTGCTGAATTACTGACAGACGACGAAGATGAAGTTGTTTCACCACATCACACTATTGCTAGTGTTCTAGGTAATGCTGGTAAACTAATCGAACCTACTATGTCGCCAGCAAAGGTTAGACAATTACTAAATTTACCTGATGACGATGCACACAATGATATGATTGAGAGGTTGTTAGAAGGGCGAATGTCTCCTGTTAAAGTTCTAAGACACGGTGATTTATTAGGCACTGGTGTTAGTTTTGCTGGTGAAGAACCTAATAGTATCTTTACTACAGACGACCATCATTCAGCCATAGATGATATTTTGAATGAGCACATTTCAACAAGACCTCATCACAGTGATTATTCTGCTAGAGCAACTGCTGATAGAAAGTTTGGTAGAAATTTAGGTGAAAAATACTCAAAATATCTTGGGTTTATTGACAGGTTGTTTAGACCTAATCAACAAAACCAATTAGACATGCATGGTTTATCTCGTATTCAATTATCTCATCGTGGTGGCGAATACGGCACAGGTAACAATGCACTCGGAGCGATAACAGGGGATATAGACGGGCCAGTAAATAGAGCCAAGAGTTTAGTTCACGACCTTTATTTGTTTGACCCCCAACAAGCACAGACTATGGATAAAGTAGTTGCCCCTGCAACAAAAGTCAAACTTGCTGGTTACAGGTCGCAACCTATCCATCCAGCCACTTCTACAGGTGCATCAGTTCAAGACATGTATATTTCAGGTGGTATGGATAGTGGGTATCCAATGACACCATCAGTTGGTATGGAGTTCCCCGGTAACAAAAAGGCTGTAGCCGGAACAAATACAGAAGAGCAATTCTTACATTCTATTCCTGAAGCAGTGATGAATGAACTACATGGTGAAGAGGCTGTGCAGCAGGTTCTCTCATCTAATTATGAATTACCTATCAACACTACTAACATGAGTAGAACCAATATTGTTGCTATGCCAGCCCATTCTGATATGTCTCTATTCACTGCTAGCGACCCTACTGAAACTCTCACTGTATTGATGAATCCTGATGCACTATTGAAAGAAGATGATTCAAAACCACCGCCTATTCTTCCTATGCATAGAATATTCTCTTTGAAAGACTTTGATGCACTTAGAGGTTTTAGTGGAGACTGGGTAGTATCAGCGTTCTATGATGGCGAGCGAATGATAATCGTTAGAAAAGGTGACAAAGTTTCTGCATACGGCGAAGGTAACGATGCTGTAATGCTAACCACTGATGATAAGAAACACCTGAAAGCACTTACTGAAAAAGACTACATGGTAGACGCTGTGAGAATGAAAGACAATATACATCTCATAGATATCTTAGATTATGACGGAACTAACATAGCAGATATGACTGTGAGAGAAAGGCTCAAAGTTTTGCGTGGTCAGTTTGATAGTCATGAACATGTATTAGTTCCCGGGCCGTTTGATACAAGAGTTACTGAAAGCGGTGGTTTAGAATCCACAGTTGAAAGTTTACAAAACGAGCATAAGCAATTATTACTTCGTGATGCTAACTCTACATATATGCGTGGTGAGCGCAGACATCCTAAGTGGTTTTTACTTCGTAAGAATAAGAATGTTAGTTTCATTATTCTTGATGTTAGGGGTAAAGGCCCATACACATACAGACTAGGAGCAGGGCCACTTGACTCCGAAGGATTTGGTAATAGAGGTGTAGATTATGAGGGCAAACAATATCTTGATGTTGGAACAATCAAGAGTCCTAAACCGTTTAATGAAGGTGATACAGTATCTATATCAGTATCAGGTGTTAAGAAAAGAAATCGTAACGGTAAAACAATTTATGATGTAACTTCTTCTAAAATAGTAGGAGAAGCAGAAGCAGAAAGTCCTGCCAGTCTTGAAACTCTATCCTTGTTAGCAAAGTCTCATCCTGTCATACCTGTAGCCTATGATGTAGTATTAAGAGAAAACGAGATATCAGTTGTCTTTGAAGGACTAGACGAAGTAGTGTATAAAGCAGAATCATCTCATACTGGTAATTGGGTGCACTCTCCTAAGTCTATAATAGGAGAATTAAGTCAATCTGATTATACTTTACAGTTAGCAGAAAGTGTCAGACCTTTGTGGAGTCAAGCCGTATCCTTGATGTTGAAAGGTGTGGATAAGAAAAAAGATGAAGGTGTTGTTGAAGAGATTATACCTGATAAGACATATCATTCAATGCACGATAAGAAAGATAGACGACATAGTGAAAAACAATCACATGGTATCATAGACGCTGATGATGAAAAGACTTTACTCAAAGTAAAAATGCTTGAGACTCTTACTAGAATAGCAGACCTAAGTGAAAGAATGGATAGAGTTGCTAAAGAAAAAATGTCAGGTATGACCAGTGCTCAGGGTATGGGTATAGATGTTGGTAGTGGTATAGAATCACCAAGAGGCCCAACAAGACTCACCAGCGAAGAGAGTGTGCCTGATTGGGATATGATTGAGCGCCCAACCGAGGATATGGAAGATGAATACCCAGTAGCCATGATGAGGCGCTTGAAACAGAAAAAAGCCAAGCAGTCTCCTACTTATGAAGCAGAATCGGATTATGAGGCTTAGGGTTTTATTAATATAGGTAAACAAATAGAGGAGGAATTAGTGTGTTACGAACTAAGCGAAGAAGCCTTGAATTGCTCAAAGGGTCTAACGACCTCATTGTTGCAGGTTACGCTTCAGTTGAGTTGGTAGACAAACAAGGAGATTTAATTACAAGGTCAGCATTGAAAGACGCTTTCAAAAAATTCATGTCAGACCCCAAATACAGAAATGTTCAACTAGCACACTCTAATATTCAAGTAGGAGAAGTAATATCAAATTATACTGACAATCAAGGGAGGTTATGGAAAAGCGAAGTTGACGATGCTGGAATGTTTGTTGTAGTAAAATTAAGAAACGACATTGAGAAAGCACGAGAAGTAGCAAGTGAAATCCGAAAAGGGAATCTAACAGGATTTAGTATCGGGGGTCAAGCATTCAAAAGAGTTAACAAAAGCGACAAAAACCATGGCTCATATCAAGAAATCTCAAAATTAGAATTACACGAAATAACAATATGCGAAAAAGGAATAAACCCGGAAGCCACATTCAATATACTAAAAGAAGATAAAAACAAAATGGTGAATAAAATGACTGATGAAGTAATGGAACAAATGAACGATGTATTGACCCGACTAGAAGGCCGACTTGATTCTATGGAAAAGGGGGAAATCCCAAAAGGCTTGAAAGAGCACATGGATAAAAAGAAAGGCAAGAAAGATGACGACGATAAGAAAGACGACAAAATGAAGGCCAACTACATGGAGGACAAAGACAAAGACAAAGAGAAAGAGAAGAAAGACGACAAAATGAAGTCTGAATACTCCGATGTCATCACTGCTGAATACCTAGACTGGATGGAAAACACCCTAAAGTCTGCTGGTGTTGACACTGGTGCTGCTCGTGCTCACTTTGATACTGTAGCAAAAGCAAATCTTGGCTCTACTCCTGAAGAAATCGGAGATGGTGCTAATTACTTTGCTGGACAAGTAAAGGGTCGTGCTCAAGAAGGAGGCAGCCCATCTACTAATGCTCTACAGCGTGCTGGTCTAATGAGTGGCGGTGCAAAAGTTGAGAAGTCTGACTTCATCAACGCATCCCAAGTAGATTCTCACAGACTAGAAGAAGCATACGGTGTTTTCAAAGCAGCAAAAGAGGAAGAAGAATTCCGCAAGTCTCTTGAAACTAACTTCGAGGGTCGCTATGCTCAAGAAAAGCAAGCAGAAATCGCAAAGGCTCAAGCAGCAGAATTCGATGCTCGTGGCCCACTTGATGAAGTCATGAAGGCTCTTGGGGCACTTAACGAAAGAATTGACAACTTATCCAGTGGCGCTGGCGAAACAATCGCAAAGTCTGCCGCACCTACAGTTGAAGTTCCAAGCACACAAGACTTGGCTAACATGACTTGGGAGGAAGTTCACCAACTTGCTGGAGGGCTATACCGAGGCGAGTGAGGCTCGAAACAACAAAAAATAACATGGAGAGATAAATATGGCACGAAATTATGTAAGAACAGTAACAGATATGGAAAGATACTACTACGGAGCAGGTAACTCAATGGGCTACACCTACACAGGAAGCGAACTATTGAAGGCTGATTCACCAATGCTCAGCACCACTGCTGGAACATACCAAGCAATCTACGGTAGAAAAGTTTGGTCACAGTTGAACCAAGAATTTAACGCATTCTCAATCCTACCAAAGAAACCATGGGAAAGAAGTGGTTGGAGAGTTATCACAGAAAAGCCAAACGGTGGAGCAGTTCACGGTGGAATAGCAGAAAACGGCACACTGCCTGAAACTGTCAAACCAACCTTCCAACATGTAGCAGCAAAACCAAAAACAATCGCTCACTCATTCGATGTAAGCGAAGTTGCAGTATTCCTTGCTGACAAAGATGATGGTCTAGGCGACATGCGCTCAGTTCTAAAAGAAGAAATGGGTAAGCACCATGCTGAAATGGTTAACCTAATGCTACTACAAGACACCAGCGCAGTTGCTGGTAACAACTTTGAATCACTTGACAGAATCACTGCCGGTGACGGTGGAGGAACAGGTCTAACTGGTCTAAGAACAAGTGGCGGAAACGAGCATGTAGACCTAGCATCAGACCTAGATATCTACAGTATTGACCGAAGTGCAAACGCTTGGTCAAACGCTGAAGTAAACTGTGCAGCAGACACTCAAGCAGCAAACAAGCGTGTTCTATCATTAGACCACCTAGACACAATCTTCCAACAAGTTTGGGAGCGTGGTGGTAATCCAAAGGTTATCCTAACTGGATATGACACTCTAATGAGACTACAACAACTTCTACAAGCACAACAAAGATTCATGGAAGAGAAGAGAGTTACACCAACCTATAACGGTGTTAAAGGTGTTCCGGGTATTGAAGCCGGTTTCATCGTAGCAACTTACAACGGTGTTCCAATCATCCCATCCAAGGATGTTGTAGACGCTGATGGTCTAAGCAGAATGTATCTACTAGACACTGACTATATGTATTTCAGCACAGCAATTCCTACACAATACTTCGAGTCCGGTATCGAAACTGGTGACCCATTCGCAATCAACAGATTGGGTCAGGAAGGTCTTTACCGAACCATGGGAGAAGTATGGACTACTTTCTTTGGTGCACAAGCAAGCATTCGTGATTTGAAGTGAGGACAAAAAAAATAAAAAAAAAATATGGAGATGAAATAATATGGCAACAGAATTAACAGTAACAACCGCAGCAGCAGCAAACGGAACTAACACCCTTGTAGGTGCTTGGGAATTAAGAGCAGGGTCACATGACACAACTGATTACTTGAACCGTGGTAGCACATACCCGGGTAACCTTGAATCATTCAAGCCTCTACAATCAGATGCAACAAATGGCTACGCACCAGCACCTAAGATGGCATTAATCGAATGTGTAGGTGGTAGTAGCAACTGTCAATTTACATTGGGTGGAGGAATTACAAGGATTCTTTCTATCTTTGTAACAAGTGGAGAGGCTTCACCGGGAACAGCAGTTCTTGGAACTACTGAAAGCGGTCTACAAGTCACAGTAACTGGATTGGCTAACTTAAAAGTAGCAGACTTGATGGTTCTATACAACTGAGGTGAGGTAACTTGCCTACAGTAACCTACATAGGTCGGTCTTTTTCTAAAAGAAACATAGACTCTTCCTATCCTGAATTCATACGAGGTCAGCCTCAAGAAGTCACTACTGCATGGTGTGATAAATACGCTGGTCGTCTTGGAGACAATTACAAAGTAGAAGGCTATGAGCCTGTAGATGCTGGGAACTCCAGCACACCTGATGAGACTTGGAAGCGAGGCGACATTGTTGCTTGGCTTGCTAAGTATGATATCAAACCAAAAGGTTATGCAACTAAGACAACACTACTCGAACTTGTAGCAACTGTAATGAGTCCTAACGGAGTTCAAGAAACAGAAGCACTTGTAGAAGAATCAAAAGAAACAGACGGAGATGAATAAATATGGCAACAATAGACCCAAGACCAACTTACTTTGGAGATAGAATGATAGTAACAGGAAGCACAAGCGGTAGCGAAGCAGTAGACCTTAGTAGTCTACTAGCATCAATTGACGGCGCTATGGTTAACGCTGTAGGTAGCGCTGCTACCGTAACACACGGCATTAACGGAACTACCTTGAATGTCGGTGCTGCTTGCACCTTTGTCGCTATGGGTCGTCGCTCTTGAGGTGACGAAACATGGCTAAAACAGTGTCAATACTTGGCCCTTTCCCACCTAGGGATTTCCAAGATAGCACTGCAAAGACTGCGATAGAAACAGCAATTAGCGACGCTATTTCTACTAACACATGTGTCTCTTGTGACCCACATGTTATTCTAGGTAATGTTTACATATTTGTTACAACCAGTTGAGCGTGAGGAGTATGTATGTCGCTAGGAGAGCAATCAATTGACTTAACGGACATTGAGCGTTTTCAAAAGCAAGGTATTCGTTCTGACGCACAAACTCTACTTGGTAAAGTAATTGATGAAGAAAACCCACTTAAGGGTATAACTTCGCAACAGCGTAATCGTAATCTCAAAGCCAGTGATGTTCTAAACATTGGCTCAGGCACTCGGTGTAAACACTGTGGTATGCTTCATTTTATGTGGAGGGAAAACTGTGGTAGTTGTGGTAAACCGATGGAATATAATCTTGCTTTTGTAGATGAGGAGAATAGAGCATGACCCGTTGTAAACTCCTTGATGAATGGTTTGATGTTAAGTCAAAAGAAGTGGATAAGAAAGAGGCTAAAACCAAGAAGTGTTTTGTAACGGGGGATAAGAAATGCCAATAGTATTCAACCCCGGTGAAGCAGAAACAAGACCATTAGACCCTACCGCTATTGTATACACCACAGCACAGAAAGTTGCTGACTTCTTATCAATCGGCCCGCAAGATGCTGTATTAGTAAGCGCTGATAGCACATCCACTGCTGTATTTGTTACTGGTGCTGATTTTAGAACTATCGGGTTTGAGAAGGGTGATACTATTCTTATTTACTCCGATGCTGACCCGTTGGGTCTTGAAAGAGTCATTACTTCCATAGGAACAAGTGCTAGTGGGGTGCAACTTAATTTTGCTGACACAATCACTGCTGCTGATTATCAAGCGGCTGATAACACCTATGTTCAAAACACAGCATCGTTTACCAATGGTAAAACTCGTGGTATGAAAAAATCCATAGTAGAAAATCGTATCAAAGAGGCTCAAGATAAGATAGATAACATTACTCACAACGCTTGGCGACCTTATCTTGTTAGTGCTGAATACATCAATTTTGACACTTACAAACCATACAGAAGGCGATACTATACAGATTATGTAGGAACAGCCCCTCTTTTGTTTAGAAATGTTCAACAAATCCTTCGTTTAGAACTGTGGCAAGGTGACGATTATCGTGAGATATGTAGCGCTGAAGTGCGAATTAAACTACCTGAAGATGTGAGAGCATTGTCAGGTTCTATCGTTATGTCTCCGGGTAACGGTTCTGCATCTATTCTAACAATCGGCACAGGCTCTAATCAGTGGAGGGCTGACTTTGATGCTGCTACATCAGCACAGAATCTTGCTGACTTAATTAACAAAGAAGATAGAGTAAATAAAGCAGCAGTGGAGTTTGACCCTGCGTTCACCTTAGAGGGGTCTAGTGCTAATGTCGCTCTTCACAATGAATTCTACGCTAGTGCTAATTCTGATTATGGCACTGGTCAAGTAAAGGTGACGAGCATGCGTGCTGGTAAAGGTGGTGAAGTTTGTTCTATAGTTACTACTGATGACAACATTGAGTTTGCTCAAGTCGCTACACATCACGCTACCTTTAGTAGTTTAGATACGACTACTATAAATGTAGATACTACTGCTGGTTTCGCACCTGCTGGTGTTGTGATAGATGCTAGCGGTGATGTCTTTAGATACACAGCAAAAACAGCCACATCTTTTACTGGTTGTGTAATGGTTACAAGCGGCGCTCTTAGCGATATAGGTGGTGCTCTAAAACAATCCACTTTGGTTATTGACTTACAAGGTGGTAGCAGTAAAGGCGACAATGCAAGACTGCGTGACTGGTGGCTTGACCATGAAGTAGGTCAGATTTATTTTAACAACTCTTATCCTTTCTTTGAGTATAATGCTATCAAATGTTCTTACATTTATGGTGAGCGTTATCTTGAGAAGGCTATAGAAGAGGCCGCTACAAAGATGGTAGCGATAGATGTTTTGATGTCAGATGACAGAAGTGTATTGATTCCTGAAGGCACACAGAATGTAGATTTGACTGCTAAGATACAGTTGTTGAGGGCAGAAGTAGATAGCATACTTGCTAGATACATAGAGATAGTAGTATTTGAGTGATGTGTTATGGTTAGTGGGCCTCAAGATGAGTTTTTACAACTTCTTACTGCTGAGGTGTCCGACCCAAAATATCAGGAAGAGATAAGACAAGTCGTTACTAAAAGACCTGTGATTTACCGAGAAAAGGTAGAGGCTCAAGAATTGAGTGAAAGAGGCATTAGAAAAACTGATGACGGCTACAAAAAAGGTAGCCAACCAGCCCCTCAAAACGAAGTTGATGCTGCCTTAAGAGATGCTGATGAGCGTATGCTTCGTGAGTCACCTATGCTAATGCAGCATAAATTGATATTCAAAGGCGGTATGTTGCTGCCTGATATTAAAAAATACAAGGAGTGATACTATGGTAGCGACATTCACTGAATCTTTAGATATGGTAATCAATACCCTTAATGACTGGAATCGTGCTAACACAGGTAACATCAAACCAGTCATAGCAGATATTGCTACACTACAACCCGAGCGAGGTAAGAGAATAGACTTGTCTCGTCACGACTATATTCTATGTTATGAAACGGCACACAACGAAGAAGCACCTGAGTTGTTGTATGATTTCGTAACCACCCGTCTAAACATCACGGTAGATGCCCGCACTGCTAAAGGTAGGAAGCATCTACAAGCCATGGAAAACGAGATACGCCGCCTTATACACACTGTAAGAAAAGGTGATGGTGTGAACTTCGATAGAATGGTATACAAAACTCGCACTGACTTGTCAGATAGGTCAAAAGTATTATTTCGTATGACCTTTCAGATAGAAGTAGTTATCTTTGCGGAGTTAGTGCCTTGAGTTGAGCCGACATGCCATCTACAGTATACAAAGGAGATTTAACCGAAGTTTCATTCGGTCACGAAACAGGACTAAAACTAAAACATAACTACGCAGGTTCGTTTAAGTTCACCCACAAAAGTAGAGACAGTGACGCAAATACGAGTATAATTTCTTTCTCAGGAGGTGCTTCTTCTACTCCTTGTAATGCTGGTCTTTTACAATATCCAGTCGGTATGTTAGTAGGATGTAGAATCTCAATTATTGGTGGCTCTAACTTTACTGATGACGACTCCCATAACACTGGTCGAACATATACAATCATGGAGCACAAAAATAAGGCTAACAACGGAGTAGCAACTACTTCAACATTAGTTGGAGGAACTGGTTACACTGGTGCTACTGATGTTGCTACCACAGGTGGAACAGGTAGTGGATTAGTAGTAAATACAACAACCAGCGGTGGGCCGGGAACTCCAGTTACAGCAGTCGCTATCGGTAGTAACGCTGGTAGTGGTTATACAATCGGTGATGTTATTACTATCACAGGTGGTGGCGCTGACGCTACATTTACCGTTGCTACTCTTTCTACTGGTTCTACTGAAACTCAACTTACTGTTACACCTGCTTTGAAAACAACTACATCAACTGGTGGTGGTGCTAACCAATCAAGCACTAATGATGTTCTTTACATTGAATCATTCGGAACTCCTACTTTTGATGCCAATATGGGTGGTTGGAGTAGTGTTGCTTCTGACAGCAGTGAGCGTGTGCTTACTGACCAATTCCTCGGTCTTGCTGCTACTCTTACTCTACCCGAAACAAAGGTAGACCTCAAGCGATACCATATCGTAGGGCTTGGTCGAGATACTGCAATCCAAGTGCCGGGTCGTTTCCTGAACGAAGGTGGCTCTTTCGAGGTAAACATGCACAATCCTCGTTGGTTGTATTATTGTTTAGGTATGGAATCAGTATCAGTAAGTAACCAATTCGACGGTCTTACAAGCGCTAACAGAACTCTAGGCGCTTCTGTTGAAAAAGGCGAGACTGTCATCACACTAAGCGGTGGCGCTGAGTTTACAAGTGTCGCTAATGATGGTAACGGAACATCGGCTGTTGCTGCTGGTGATTATATTGTTTTCTTAGATAGTAATGTAGAGGACATTGTAACATTCAAAGAAGCAGGTGACTTAGGTGCAGGTGCTGCTTTTGGTGCTGCTGGTGTAACAGGAACTACATATTTTGACCAAACACAGAAAAAAGAAATTCGTCGAATCGCTGCTATTAGTGGTAACACAGTTTTCTTAGATGATGGTCTTTGTTATGCTCATGAAACTGGCGTTCACTTAAGATTTGTTCGTTATAATGGAAGCGGAGGAGGAGCAACGAAAACTGGTAGCCCTCATCGTGAATCAACAGGAGCGCTTACCAATGGTGTTAGAAGATTGCTATACTCTCGTGATGCTCTTCCTTCTTTTGCGTTAGAAGTCAGTATTCGTAGAAGAGATGTGGATGGTGCTGATGCTGATGTCAC
>Ga0160422_10001481_pt1 | contig 14690 bp, 10 predicted proteins | sample Fk160mmetaG_FD_108192 | JGI IMG/M metagenome (GOLD analysis project Ga0160422, IMG submission 108192) | Marine microbial communities from the Central Pacific Ocean - Fk160115 60m metaG | ecosystem: Environmental > Aquatic > Marine > Oceanic > Photic zone | place: The Central Pacific Ocean...
CTCGTCGGGATCAAACTCGCAGAGGAACATGAATCCGCCCAGCACCATGAGCCGCTCGATGTGGTGGCAATACCCGGTGTCCAGAATGCGATGGATGGTGTCGTCAATGGGGCCAATGCCCGTCGTACCGTCGTAGAAGGACGCGGGAATGCTCCGGGTGTGTCCCCAGTGGTTGGTGGTCCGCATCTTCACGCCCAGGTCTTCGTAAGTGGCCCGCATGAATTCCCGCCAGCCCACGATTTGACGGATAAAGCCTTCCAGTGAGTTGAGGGGGACATTGTTCTTTTCGGCGTAAGCGATGCTTTCTTCCACCACGAACTCTGGGGTGAGCAAGCCGATGTTGAGGGAAGGGGTGAGCACGCTGTGCCACAGCCAGTTTTCGTTCTTGACGATGGCATCTTCATAGGGGCCGAACAAGTTGAACCGTTCGTCGAGGAACCGTTGCAGCCAGTGCTCGGCTTGTTCGCGGGTGGTGGGGTACCAGAGGTGGTTGAGGTTTCCGGGGGCCGCGGGGTAATTTTCTTCCACGTGCTTCCGGGCCTCTTCTTCGATCTCGCCGAAGTCCACTTCGGGGAGTTCGGGAATCTCGGACAGCATGGCCTTGGGCACTTTCTTGCGGTTGTCTTCGTCGAAGCTCCATTGCCCGCCCGCGGGTTCTTCGCCGTCCATCAACACGTTCAACCGTCGCCGCTGAAACTTGTAGTAGTCGGCCATGAACCATCGCGATTTCTCCTTTCGATACGACGAGTTCATCGCTGTGGTGTTCAGGAACATTGGGGCGTCGTGCCAGTGAACGTCGAGATTGTGCTGGGCCGCGTGTCGTTCCAGCCGTCGCTTCAGGAGATAATCGTGGGGGTCGAAGCATGCCACCGCTTGGTGTCCACTCTCGGCAATTTCTCCGAGCACCAAGGCGGTCAAATCTTGGCCAGGGGTGTGGTCTCGGTATTCGATGCTCTTGCAGATTTGTCCCAGTTCTTGGGCGTAGCGCTTCATCGAGGATCGGTGCAGCCACAGCTTTTGCTTGTGGGGTGTCCATCCTTGGATGTGATCCCCGAAAAATAGGCCGTCTTCGATCAGAAAAATTGGCCCCGGTACCGAACCAAGATGCTTGGGGTCAAACAACTGGTGGGGGTACACCAACCATGCCACTTTTGATGCTTCAGCCATGTTCAAGGCTAGGCGCGACTACAGCTGAATAAGAAGCAGCTACGTTGTGTCTTCAAGAAAGCCACCCCATTGATGCAAGACGCAAACCAGTCAGATCTTCCGCCAGAAGCCCCGATTTGTGTCTGCGGCTATTCCATGGTTGGATTGCCTGAAACCGACCACCCTTGCCCGGAGTGCGGTTCCACCAAGTTGGCCGTGTACCAGCCTTCATTTTCGTATTACGGCTGGATTTTCGCTTGCGCGGGGTCCTTGATTACTTTTGTTCATAGTGTGGTTGTTTTGGGCACCTTGATGATGTCTTTGCGGATGCCAGAGATGCTTTACATAGGACCATGGGGATATGTATCCGTTCCATTTGGATTCATTTCTCTGATCTGCACCGTGATCAGCATGTTGAAGCGTGAGCCCAAGCGGAAATCGGTTCGAAACGTTGGCTTGGCGTTGGTTTCGGGACTTCTTTTTCCAGTTGCATTGTTCATAGCTTTGATCATCGAGGTTGTTGTCTTTGGGGGGATGTGGACGGTATGACCGCCTTGATCTAAGAGGTGGATCTACAAATTTTTGAGGCTCACTTTTTTGACATGATGCATTTTTCGCCGGTGGGAGGGGTCTGCTCACAAAATCATGGGTGGTTCTTCGGGTCCATTGAGTACGATTGTCGTGTGAGATCTGACGCAATTCCTACTGCTTGCTTCACCGTGACTTGGTTGCTGATGGCCCCCTTTTCGTCACTGGCCATGGGGCAAGACACTCCGCCCCAAGTCGAGTGGTTCACCGCCCACAGCGGTTCGCAGGAAGAATCTCATGCCCATTACGTCATGACCTGCGCGGATGGCGGTTACCTGCAAATTGGAGAGACCGGCTATGTGGGTTCTTCGGCCAAGATGTTGGTGGTCAAGACTGACGCGGCAGGCAATCTTGATTGGAAGCGAGAGTTTGGCTCCGGCAACAAAAATATGGGCAACTCGGCGATCGAAGTGGAAGACGGTTATTTGGTGTGTGGCATGCTTTCCCGAAACAGCGCTATTTTGAAGCTCAACAAAGCAACCGGGGCCACCATTTTTCAAAGAACCCACGACCTCAGTGGAACCGATGCTTTTGAGCATTTGGCTTTAACCGCCAATGGCATTTTGGCGGTGGGATACCGCAATGCTGAGGATCCAAACAACACCTTCTTTGTGTACGGCCAGGGTCACATCTCATTTCTTGACGCCAATGGCAATTTGATTGGCAGCAACAGTGTGAACCAGTATTTGTCTCAGGCCTACCGGATTCAGCCAACTGGTGATGGCTACATCATTGCTGGAGGCACCGAGGATGCCCTGCAATATGGCGTCATCAAAATCAACGCTTCTGGCAGTGTGCTTTGGAGCCGGACATTCGGTGGCAACAACGAGGACCACTGCTTTGGTATGGATGTGGGTGCTGACGGGTCCATATTTTTGGTTGGTCATACGTTGTCAGGAACTGCGAACTGGGACACCTACACCATGAAACTGTCGGCCTCGGGCACGCAGCTGTGGCAGCGCACGCAAGGCAACCCCCGCGGCTTCAATCCCGCGTACATCCATGATGAAACATGGGGGGTACGGGCCACCGTCGATGGAGGCTGCATCATCGCGGCGGGTACAGGTGATGAATATTCCTATTCCGAGTGCAACGGGGGGGTCTGCTCTGACCAGTGGGAGGCGTACATCGTCAAATTTGGTCCTGAAGGTAATGTTCAGTGGCAAGAGACGTACGGAAGCAACTCCGGAAACGATTGGGCGGCCGAAGACATTGACTTGACGTCTGATGGTGGCGCAATCGTGGCCGTGGACAATTCTCAATTTGGATTCTTGAAGTTGAGCCCGTTCCAATTCGATCCGGCATCAATGGCCGATCTCAATGGTGATGGCATTGTCGGTTTCGCTGATCTCGCTCAATTGCTATCGCAGTGGGGGCAGGCGTGTAATGGCTGTTCTGAGGACCTCAATAGGGATGGTTCGGTCGGGTTCCAGGATCTTTCCGTTGTGCTGTCGAATTGGGACTGAAGCTTTGCAACCATGTGGGATGATTTCTCGGCCTACTGTTGGTTCATCCCTACCCCCCAAGTTCGACTGAGTCCCCCATGCTGAACCGCCTCCACGAGATTCTCTTAGGCCAACGCACCGATGTGCAGGCACGCTCCTTGTTTCTCTGGCTTGCCCTGATCGGGTTTGGTATTCACCTCGGTTTGTGGGCAGGATTTTCGCTGGGACTGTACGAGCTCCCCGAAGGAATTGAGCCTCTCTTTCGTTCTCCCCTCATCTCTCTTTACACGCCGTTTTCCATTTTGTTGGTCTACGAAGTGTACGAGTTGATTCAGGTCCTTCACCAGTCATTCTCCCGGTCCATGATCAAACAATTTGAAGTGACGGCGTTGATTGTGGTTCGAGATGCCATCAAGGCAACGGCCGATGCCGATGTTCAAGTGACGAACGGAAGCATCGACCAAGATCTCTTGTTCCTGCTGATGGTCAAAGGTGTGGTCTTCTTGGGTCTCTTGGCTGTTTGCTGGGGCTTCCAGCGAGAGACCCAAAGACAGACGCGTGTTTCGGATGACCAACCCGGTATCGGGACGTACATCCAATTCAAAAAGTTCATCGCTTTGGTGCTCTTTGCCAGCTTCGTCTTTATGGCCTTGAAAAGCGTGATCGCATGGACGTGTTCGGTGTCCAATGGTGGCTCGCCTGAATTGACAGCCGGTATCTTCTTTACTGATTTCTTCAGCTTTTTGATCTTGGCCGACATTTCCATATTGTTGCTCTCGTATCGATTCACCAACGAGTTTCACAGCCTGGCCCGCAACACTGGATTCGTGCTATCTACGATCATTCTTCGACTTGCGTTGGAATCTTCCGGCTTCACCGCACCAATTTTGTTCATGACCTCCGGCTTGATTGGTTATGGCGTGTTGTTGGTGACCGGTTGGTCTATGACGTCGCTTCCGGTACAACGCTCGCCGCGTGAATAAAAATTCAGGTCACGTTCGGATAGGGGAAATTTGGATCGCTGAATTCGATGATGTCCAGGTCGTTCGAATGGTCTTTCTTCATTCAGCAGTATCATGCGTCGCATGCTGTCAAGCTTTTCAAGAGTCATCTCCAATGGGCCGTCCCGTCTTTTTTCATCATCTCTCCTGATTTTGGTGGGACTGATGCAAGTACTCACCGCTGGATCTGCCCATGCTGAGCGAGGAAGGCCTTCCATTGACCATTCCTTGGGGTTTAAAAGACTGCTCAGCGACCAAGGAACCTTGCTGCGCGGCGTCAGTCTGTCGTGGGACGGTGGGGATCCATACGGAAGCCAAGCCAAGTTCATGCCCAGCCAAGCTTCGCTTGATGCTTTGGCCCAAAAGTATGGCTACAACACCGTGCATTTGTATCTGGAAGGTGATTCCTCGGGCAATACCGATCCCGTAGGTTACAACGCGGCAGATTGCGACATTTTGGTTGACCGGTGCGCGAAAGCCAATTTGTATTTAATTATCACGATTGGGTGCAATGGTGAAAATGGGGCCATCCACTCGATGGACTTCATTCTTGATTTCTGGCGCTTTTATGGACCGCGCTACAAAGACCGAACACATGTCATTTTCGAAGCCAAGAATGAGCCGGTTCATTTCACCGCCGCGCATTGGTTGCCCAAAGACTGGGCCGACCAGCTCACGATGTATGAAACCATTCGCGCTGCCGCGCCAGACACCATGATCCTGCTGCTGTCGTACATGGGGTTTCGCTACGAAGGCGCGGTCTCTGATGCCATCCGCTACCTCACCACCCACGGCGTGGATTGGTCCAACACGGCGGTGGCTTGGCACGGATACGAAACCCGGCAGGGCATCGAAGCGTGTCTGGCACTGCTGCGTGACACTCCAGATTTTCCCGCAAGCCTTTGCACGGAGTTCTGGCCTGGTGACACTGTGCCCGATCCAAGCATTGAAGATGATGAGTCGTACAACGCGGCTTTTGAATCCCACCACACCGGATGGCTGCAATTTCAATGGCTGGCGGCCAACGATGCCGAGTTGCCAGGCTTGGCGTACCGGCTTGAACGAGCGGGCGTGGTTTGGACGCCCGACCACCCCGATTGCCGGTGGCCGGCCAGCGGCAGCCCCAAGATTCCTGAAGACGGTTCGGTCGTTGCCATCTTTGACCGAGGCCGGCAAGCTTTTGTCTCGTCTCCGGACGGCGGTGATTTGCGAGCGGACCGGGCAACCTTCACGACCCAGGCTGATGAACAGTTCACGGTTCGGCAGGTGCGACCGGGCGTGGTGGCCTTCCAAGCCCAGAACGGGTGGTACGTCTCGGCGGCGTGCGCGACCGACGCGTTGACGCCAATCTCGCCCACGGTGGGACCACGCGAATCCTTTGAGTGGATCGAACTTCCCAGCGGGGATGTGGTGTTGCGTTCGGTGGGGGGAGGAGGGCACTTGGTGCAAAGCGCCACCCTAGAGTTGGCCGGTGAATTGGTGAAAGAGGTCCTGGTGGCCGACGCCGACGATGCCAATCTTCTGGGCACGCACTACGTCTTCTTGGACGGGACGAAGCCGCATTCGGCCCCCGCGCCGCGGCAGCGGTTCAACGAGACGGTTGTTCCCGAAGGTCCCTACCGAGGCAAAGCGCATTCAATTCCCGGGGTCATTGAACTTGTCGATTTTGACCACGGTGGGGAAGGGGTGGCGTACCACGACTCGGCCCCCGACAATATCGACGGCTTCTACCGCCCGCGGGAAGGTGTTGATATTCAAGCCAGCTCAGAAGGCGGTTCCGTCGTAAGTTGGATTGAAAACGGAGAGTGGCTTCGATACACCGTCGACGTACGTGAACAAGGGACGTATCAATTGGTTGTTCGTCATGCTGGCGGCGAAGGCGATCTTCGTCTCGAGTGCGGCGGTGAAGATCTCACCGGCACCCTTCGCACCACCTCCACCGCCAATTGGCAAGACTGGACCAACCTCACGACGACGGTGCGCTTGCCCGCGGGTCGTCAGCAGTTGTTTGTGCGATGTGGTGCGGGTTACAACCTTCGCAGTTTGACTTTCACCCGCCTTCAGGATTAAGCCATCCTTCTTTATGATGGGACAAGCATGACCGATTGCTTTGTCGCCACCTTCTACCGATTTGTATCCCTCGACGATCACGTCGTCCTGCGTGATCGCATTGAGGCGCGGTGTCAAGACTTGGGCATTCGCGGCATCATTTTGCTGGCCACTGAAGGCATCAATGCCACCGTCTCGGGAACCCGCGCCTCGGTGCTCGAGTTGCTTGACTTTTTGAAATCCGATTCGCGCCTCGCCGATTTGGCTTGGAAAGAGTCTTCATCCCAAGGCCACCCTTTCAAAAAGCTTCGAGTTCGGTTGAAGAAAGAAATCGTCACCATGGGGGTCCCCGGCGTGGACCCGGCCCGGTTGGTAGGCACGTACGTTGCGCCAAAAGATTGGAATGCGTTGTTGGCCGACCCCGAGGTCATCCTTGTGGACACCCGCAACGACTACGAAGTGGAAATCGGCACGTTCCAAAACGCCGTGAACCCGAACATCCGCACGTTCCGCGAATTGCCCGCATGGTGTGAAACCAACATCGATGCTGGCAAGCAACCCAAGGTTGCCATGTTTTGCACCGGAGGCATTCGCTGTGAAAAATCAACGGCGTACCTCAAAGAGGCTGGGGTGAAAGAGGTGTTTCACCTCGAGGGGGGCATTCTCAAGTACCTCGAAGAGATCCCCGCCGAAGAAAGCTTGTGGGAGGGTCAGTGCTTTGTGTTTGATGAACGTGTTTCGGTGGGCCAAGACCTTGAAATTGGTGACTACGACCTCTGTCGCGGTTGCCGAAGACCATTGTCCGAATCGGATACCCACTCCGAGCACTACGTTCGTGGGGTGAGTTGCCATCGGTGCATTGATGAGACCACGCCCGAGCAAAAATCTGGTTTTGCCGAGCGTCAACGCCAGATGGATGCACTTCCCTCAGAAGAGTGATGGCGGGAAGTTCGAGGCGAGACATCGAATTGGCTTGTTAGACCGAGATCTTTCCGCTTAACAAGGACCCCAGAAGCTCAACATGCTGATGAGATCGTCGAAGTCCACGGATCCTGATTCGTCAAGGTCCTCATCGCAGGACGCACAATGGCCAAAAGCTGAAAGCAATTGCACCAGGTCGGGGAAGTCCACGGCACCGTTCCCATTGAAGTCGCCGGCACAGGAGATTTCTACAGGAGACAGAACCAAGCTGATCATCCAGTCGTCGCTGGAGTCCGAGATCTCTTGAACCCAGAAGGTGTAGAAGCCAGAAGGAAGTGGATCCTCGTACCCGATGGAGGCCGGGGCTTGTCCCATACTCAAGAAGAGATCATCTCCGACATTGGACTCATCGGACATCTTCCACCCCAACAGCCCATCGGCAAAGGGGTTCATTGGGTCGGCGTTTAAAATCGCGCCCGATGAAAAGCCAATAAAGCCAAGATTTTTGGGGTAACTGGACTTGTAGTAGTCCAAGAGTATGCCTGTGAGTTCAAAACCTGCCGGTACTTCAATGGTGAAGATGTCACGATCCTCACCTTCTCGGTCAGTTGTGCAAGCAACCGTGATTGTGGTTTCGGATGTTGAGATCAGGGTAGGTGCGTTTGCGTCATCTGAAAGATCGCCTGAAACCGATTCGTCATAGGCCACTTGAGCCGAGGCAGAGCCTGCCAGAAGCAGCGAAAATGAGACAAAAATTCTCAACGGTATTCCAGATTAACAAGGACCCCAGAAGCTCAACATGCTGATGAGATCGTTGAAATCTACCGATCCTGACTCGTCGAGATCTTCAACGCATGATGAACAGGGACCAAACGCTGAAAGAAGTTGAATCAAGTCGGGGAAGTCAACGCTGCCGTTTCCATTGACATCAGCCACGCAGTTGGTGTCTGCAGGAGTAAGGACAATACTGATGACCCACTCGTCGTTGGAATCTGAAGTTTCTTGGGCCCAGAAGGTGTACGGCCCGGCCGGCAGGGGTGAGTCGTAGCCGATCGCGTCAGCGCCGGCTTGTCCCATTTCTAGGAAGAGGTCTTGGCCCACATTGGATTCGTCTGGGAGGTACCACCCAAGAAGACCGCTAGCAGTTGGAAGAACTGGGTCAGCGTCCAGAACTGCTCCCGAAGAGAAGCCGACGAATCCAAGATTTTCAGGATAGTTGGAGTTGTAATCATCCAAAATAATTCCTGTCATCTCAAAGCCAGTTGGAACTTCGATGGTGAAGATGTCACGATCGAGACCTTCACGGTCGGTTGTGAAGGCAACCGTGATTGTGGTTTGGGATGAGGTGATCAGGGTCGGTGCGTTCGCATCATCGGAAAGATCGCCTGAGATGGATTCATCGTAGGCAGATTGGGCCCATGCAGAGCCAGCGAGTGCGAGTGACGGTAGAAGGGTAAATTTCACGGACAAATCATAAACTTTCTTTGGCATGAGGCGATCTAATTCGTGCAGGTATTGACTCTTTTCGACAAAGAGTCAAAAAATGAGGTTCATTAGGATTTCACCAACGGCAAGGAGCACAATGCCCCAATCTGACACATGGTTTCCAGAAGTCCAGCACATCCCTTTCGAGGGCCCAAAAAGTCAGAACCCCTTGGCTTTTTGCCATTACCACGCTGATGAAGTGGTGTCCGGTAAAACCATGCGGGATCACCTGCGATTTGCGGTTTGCTATTGGCATTCCATGCGAGGGACTGGGGCGGATCCGTTTGGGGTGGGTTGTCGCAAAATGCCCTGGTCTGTAGCAAAGGACGATATGCAGGCGGCCCACCAAACCATGGAGGCCATGTTTGAATTCGTCGTGAAGTTGGGAGCACCATTTTGGTGCTTCCACGACCGCGACATTGCGCCCGAGTGCGATGATCTTGCCGAGACGAATGCGAAGCTTGATGAAATGGTCGACCACGCCGAGCGTCTGCAAGAAAACACCGGTGTTCGTTTGCTCTGGGGCACCGCATGCTTGTTCACGCACCCGAGATATATGGGCGGGGCGGGCACCAGCCCTAGCGTGGATGTGTTTGCGCACGCCGCGGCCCAAGTAAAGAAAGCCATCGAGGTGACCCACCGCTTGGGCGGGGCCGGGTACGTCTTTTGGGGCGGACGCGAGGGCTACGACACCCTGCTAAACACCGACATGCGCCGGGAGGGGGAGCACCTCGCGCGGCTGTTGCACTTGGCGGTGGAGCACAAGCAGGCGCTCGGATTCGAAGGGCAGTTCTACATCGAGCCCAAACCCTGCGAGCCTTCCACCCACCAATACGACTACGACGCCCAGTCCTGCCATGCGTTCTTGCTGAAGCATGGTTTGGTTGACCATTTCAAACTGAACATCGAAGCCAACCACGCCACGTTGGCCGGACACACGTTCCAACACGAACTGGATTACGCGGCGGGCCATGACTTGCTGGGTTCCATTGATGCCAACCGGGGCGATCCACTGCTCGGCTGGGACACCGATCAATTTCCCACTGATCTTCGTGACGCCACCATGGCGATGCTGGTGGTGTTGCGGTCGGGGGGGTTCACCACCGGAGGCTTGAACTTCGACGCCAAGCTGCGGCGGCAATCCACCGATCCGGTCGATCTGTTCTACGCCCACATCGGTGGCATGGACACCTTCGCTCGCGCTTTGAAGATCGCGGACCAAATCATCCAAGATGGGCGGCTCGACGAGTTGATGCGTTTGCGTTATGCCTCGTGGGACAGTGACCTTGGCCGGTCCATCGAAGAGGGAAATGCCTCCATGGCCGAGTTGGAGGACCACGCGCTCAAGACCAACGTGCAGTCCATTGAAAGCGGTCGCCAGGAACTGATTGAAAATCTTTTGAACGGATACTTATAAAGATGAACGCGGCCCAGAGATTGGTGGTTGGCATTGATGTGGGAACCCAGGGCACCAAAGCGGTGGCCGTGGATTTGGTTCAGGCCAAAGTCTTGGCTCGAGGTTCGGCCAAGTACGACTTGATCTCGGGACTGCCCACCGGTGCGGCCGAGCAGCATCCCGATTCGTGGGCTGAAGCCGTTCAAGATTGCCTGAAGCAAATTGCCGCGCGAGGTGTTGATCTTGGCCAAGTGCAAGCGGTCGGCGTTTCTGGCCAACAGCACGGTTTGGTGCTGTTGGACGCTGATGGTGCGGTGGTGCGGCCGGCAAAGTTGTGGTGCGACACCTCAACCACCCAACAGGCCGAAGAACTGTCAGATCGCTTTGGGACTCCGGTGCCGGTGGGCTTCACCGCATCCAAAGTGCTTTGGGTGCAGCAGCATGAGCCCGATTCTTGGGCACGCACCGACACCATGATGCTGCCCCACGACTACATCAACTTCAAGTTCACCTCCACCAGAACGATGGAGACCGGCGACGCTTCCGGCACGGGATTTTTTGACGTGAAGCAGCGTGCGTTCGACGCCCAGCGGGTGGCCAAGATTGGCGGCGACCTCGAACGCCGTTTGCCTGCGTTGGTGGAAGCGCCGCGGTGGGCTGGTCAGGTCTCGGCCGCAGGTGCGGATTGGTCGGGTTTGGCTGAAGGCACACCGGTGGCCGCGGGGGGGGGCGACAACATGATGAGCGCGATCGGTGCTGGGGCGGCCGCTCCGGGTGTGGTGGTCATCAGTTTGGGCACTTCGGCCACGGCGTTTGCCCACTCGGATTGTCCGGTCATTGATACCGAAGGATTGATTGCGCCCTTTTGTGGATCCAGTGGAGGATGGCTGCCTTTGCTTTGCACCATGAATGCCACCGGGGTGGTGGAAGAAGTTCGGGCGACCCTCCAGCGTGATCACGCCGAGTTGACCCAATTGGCTGCCAAAGTCGAACCTGGTTGTGGTGGCATGATCTGGTTGCCCTTTCATATGGGCGAACGCGTTCCGGATTTGCCCAGGGCTTCGGGCACCATCACTGGAATTCGCCAGGGGTGGTTGGAACCCGGTCGCCTGTATCGCGCGGCCATTGAAGCAGTGTCTGCGAATTTGTGTTGGGGCATTGATCGCTTCCGAGCGCTGGGGGTGCCCATTCACGAAGCCCGATTGGTCGGCGGAGGTTCCACCAATCCCCTGTGGAATCAGATTTTGGCCGACATGCTGGACGCCACCGTCATCCCCATGCAAGAACCCGAATCTGGCGCGTTGGGCGCGGCCATTCAGGCGGCTTGGTCGCTGTGTGGAGATGCTTCACCAGAAGCGTTGGCACAAGTGGCAGGACCATTGACGCCATGCGGTGATCCGGTTGCTCCCTCGGGCAATGTGGCGGCATACCGTGACTTCATAGCGCAATACAACGCGGCACTCGCGCAGCACTACGGGATCTCTGGATAAGAATTCCTCTCTTCGTATGCTCTCGCGTACGCTGCGGCGATGTTGCAAATTTTCTTGGCGTTGTGTGTTGGTGCAGAGTCGCCACCAAATGTTCTTCTGATCTTCGCAGATGATCTCGGTCTGCACGACCTCGGCTGTACGGGATCCACGCGGATTGAAACGCCACACCTTGACGCCTTGGCCGAGGAGGGGATGCAGTTCACTCGGGCCTACTCCTCGGCGTGTGTGTGTGCGCCCAGCCGGGCTTGTTTGTTGACCGGCAAAAGCCTAGCCACCTCACCCATCCGCGACAACGGTGAACTGCCCAAGATGGAAGGTCGATTTGCCGGCCAGCGGGCCATGCCCGAAGGCACGCCCACTTTGGCCACGAAGTTGCAAGACGCTGGCTATGCCACCGGTGCTTTTGGCAAGTGGGGGCTGGGCGGCGTGGGTGAGCCGCAAGGCCATCCCAAATATTTTGGCTTCGACCGGTTCTATGGCTACTTGTGCCAGTACCACGCCCACAACCTTTTTCCGCGGTACTTGGATGCGCACGATGAGATGGTGCGGTTGCCCGGCAACGATCGCAGTTTGCTCGGCGAGACTTGGGGACCGGATGCGATTTGCGAAGACGCTTTGGGATGGTTGGACGCGGTGCCCGAAGACCAGCCTTGGTTCATGTACGTTCCCACGATCGTGCCGCACTTGGCGTTGCAAGCGCCGCCCGATTTGATCTCGTATTACAACGACAAGGGTTGGGAAGATCCCGCGTACGAAGGGGGTCGGGGCTACTTGCCACACCCCACTCCGCGAGCGGCGTACGCCGCGATGGTCACTGGGATGGACCGCAACATTGGACGAATCCTCGCCGCGGTCAAAGCACGGGGCGAATGGGACAACACGATTGTGATTTTCACCAGCGACAACGGCGCGACGTTTGAGCTGGGGGGCTTTGATCCTGAGTTCTTCGGTTCCAACCGCGGACTTCGTGGCCATAAGGTTCAGTTGTACGAAGGTGGTTTGCGAGTTCCAATGATTGTGCGTGCCCCCGGGATGACTCCAGAAGGAAGTTCTGACGACACGGTGGTTGTCGGCTACGACTTGCACGACACGATCTTGGACTTGGTTGACCTTCCCGGAACGGGCGAAGGCGACGGTATTTCATTGAAGCCCCTATTGGTCGGTGAAGCTCTGACAAGTCGTCCGGATCTCTACTGGGAGCATCATGCTGGGGGTGGTTGGGAAGCCGGTCTCTTGGATCAACGGTGGAAAGGGGTTCGACGCGGCACCCACCGGTCCGTGCCCGCTGCCTTGGAAATCTTTAACATCGTGGCTGACCCGGGTGAAACCACAGACTTGGCGAAACATCGCCCTGATTTGGTAACTCGATTTGAGTCTCTTTTCGCGAAGCGCAGCGTGGCCTCGCTTCCTTCGTGGAACCCTTACCGCGATCGTGAGATGGCGTTGGCTTCGCAACGCATCATTCCTCGTGGGGAGGTGGTTCAGATGGGGATGCTGCAGCTGGACCCCGACGAAAGCATCGACGTGCAAGGTACGCTCGATGGACTCAATGCAGGCCTGGTCGGCGGACAAATTTCGGTGTCAGGTATCTTGCGACGCCGCTTCTTGTCGCAAGGAACAGTTTGCACCGTCAAGGCCGGCGGTCGATTGGAGCTTTCGGGCGGAAGCGTGCCCTTGAACAACGCGGTGGTTCATTTGGAAATGGGAGGACAGGTGGTCTTTTTGGGATTTACCACCGAGACCCTGCCACGACACCAGCGCGGTTCCATTCAGATCGATGGAACGCCTTTCACCAATCAAGATGATGTATGCGTGACGGGCCTTCCACGCGGGGTGATGGTCAGACGTTCCGGTCCGCCATGATCAATTTTGAACGACTGGGGTGTCCCGGGCCCCGACCTGCATGCGAGATCGCACATTTACTGGATTTCGTGAATTTTATCGCTCTTTGTTGGCTTCGATGGGGACATGTGCCACAATGCCAATCATGTTCTTAACCACGGTTTCGGTTGTTTCCTTCTTCACAATGGGCACGAGCGCCGAGGTGATCTCGCTGGATGAAGTTCAGCACGTTCTGGACCTCGGTATGGTCGGGCAATCCCGAAGTGTGGTGGTCGGCGAAAACGGTACCCGATGGATTTTGGAAGAGGTGGGGGCAGATGTTCGCACCGAGCGGGTGGTCCATAGATCAGGCGTTGAGATGCCTCTGCCTACCCCGAACGCTCGGTACTTCGTCGGATTTGTTGAAGGTGACCTGGGCTCTCGGGTTGTTTTGGGCTTTGGCTCCGATCTTCCGATGCAAGGCCTTGAAATGACGGCCGCAGGTACCCGCTGGATTTCCACTTCACCAGAAGGAGTGCCGGGTCTTTTTGATCCCGCTGATTTTCCGGAATCTCATTTGCCGCAGCTCGGCGACTTCTGCACTGCGTTGGAGGTGCCAAACAACCAAGACATCAGCAGCGAAGCCCCGCGTCGAACTCCTGAAGTTGCTTCAGCCATGTTGGGATCGTCTTGCCTCGAAGTGGAGCTGGCCATCGATACCGATCAAGAATTCCTGGGTTTGTTTGGTGGCGATGCCGGCGCGGCAACCGCCTATGTCGAATTGTTGGTGTTGGCGATGAGTGAAATCTTTGATCGAGACGCCGGAACACGGTTTGCCGTGACGTACTTGAGGTTGTGGGATGACACCGACCCATGGAGTGCGGGCAGCACCGGTGACGAGTTGTATGCGTTTCGCGAATATTGGTTGGCCAACATGACCGAGGTGCCCCGCGACTTGGCGCATTTTCTCAGCGGACGCGGTCTCGGTGGCGGCGTTGCTTGGTTGGGGGTCATTTGCAACAGCGATTATGGCTATGCCCTGAGCGCGAATTTGTCTGGATTCTTCCCGTACCCCATCTTGGACAACAACGGAAGCAACTGGGACTTGATGGTCGTAACGCACGAGACGGGCCACAACTGCAGCGCTCCCCACACCCATAACGTCGGGATCGATCAATGTGGATGCGATTACGGGGGCTGCCCAGATGGTGTATCCACGGACTGTTCCGCGGCCCAGCTTGGTGTCGCCACCATCATGAGCTACTGCCACCTCTGCCCAGGTGGCATGGCCAATATGCGAATGGAATTCCACCCCACCATTGAATCCGATTACCTCATCCCGGCCGTC
>Ga0160422_10001482_pt1 | contig 14673 bp, 21 predicted proteins | sample Fk160mmetaG_FD_108192 | JGI IMG/M metagenome (GOLD analysis project Ga0160422, IMG submission 108192) | Marine microbial communities from the Central Pacific Ocean - Fk160115 60m metaG | ecosystem: Environmental > Aquatic > Marine > Oceanic > Photic zone | place: The Central Pacific Ocean...
AGCAGGAGGTCTGATGGAAACTTCTGTTTCTTTTATAGAGTTCCTTAAAGAAGAATTAGGAGACAAAGATTTCAATAGAGAGAATGTTATTGAAATACTTAACGATGACGAAAAAAGAAAAAGTATAAGAAACAGAGCCTTGGTTAGAGGAGGAACAACAGCGTTGTTTGATTTAATAGGAGGTGGAATTGCTACACAAGCAGCAGGGCGTGTAGCTAAAGTAGCTCAAAAAACTACATCAGCATTAGGAAAAGCAGCAGGTAAAGCTGGAGCTGTAACTGCAGCAGGTGTTATAGAAGGAGTTTCTGGAGGAGCAGGAGAAGCTACCGCAAGGGCATTCGCTGGACAAGAGTATTCTGCAATAGAAACTGGGCTTGAAACATTCGGAGGTGCTTCAAGAGGTTTAGTTACAGGACCTTTGGGTATTGCAAAAACTTATCTAGAGAACACGCCCTACTATAAAAACCTTAGCAAAGGCATAGCTAGTTACGAGCTTAACGGAAAGACTGTAAACAAAGAGCAGATAGAGGAGTTTATAGACAGCAGCACTCCAGAGGAGGTGGATTTATATTTAAAAAACAACAACATTAAAATCACAAACGACAATGAGTTGTCAAACAAGATAGAAAACAAACAAAAAAGATTTAAAATATCTGAAGACATAGTTAGTGATCCTGCTGGAAAAAATACAGAAAAAATTATTGATCTTGAACTTGAATTAGATGCACTGAGTAACAAGAAAACAGAAAGTGCAAGACTCAGAAGGGAAGATTTAAAACAACAAATAAAAGAATTGCAATCAGATGAAACTCCAGCTACCGAACAGCAAGAGACAGTTGAATCTGAAGAAGCACAGCAGCCAGCTGAAGAGAAAAAATCTTTTAATTTATTTGAAGAAGACGGTACTACAGAATTTGTTAAGCCCGAAGGTTCTGATACATTTGAAATAGGTTCCAAAAAACAAACACTAGCTTTAGTCGATGGCAAAGGAAAGCTGATAGCTTCTTTCGACTCTAAGACAGGCAAGAAAAGAAAAACAAATACTCTTGCGGAAAAAGAACTTGTTCAAGAATATGACTATACAAAAGGAAGAAAGGCTGCAGAGGTGGATCCGGATGGTGCAAAAGAAGCAGGTCCAGATGTAAATGAATTTGTAGCAGAGAAAAGTGAGAACGCTCAAGAAGTAGCTCAAGCTTTACAAACAGAATCAAAGGTAGATACATCACAAACTGTAGACCCTATATTTGAATACATTGCAGGAACAAAAATAGATCCTAAACAATTTTTTGAACGCACTGGATTTAAAAGAGAAGATGTTTCTGCAGAAGTACAAAGGTCTTGGTTTAAAAAAGGCGGAGAAACTTTAGATCAGTTAGCGCAAGGTGTAGAGATGGATGGAGGAATGAGTGTTACTGAAGACGAATTGGTTCAGATAATATTAGATAATCCATCAAATAGAATAAAGAAAAAAACCAGAACTTATGATGCTCTTTTAAATAAATTTAAAAATCTGACAGGCTTCACAGGCTCAACAAAAACTATTGATGCAGTTGCCAATCAAGAGCCTGGAAAATTAAGACCAATAGATGAGCCTGCAGAGCTAATTGAAGAACAGGCTAGGGAAAGAGATATAGCTGAGAAAACAATACAAAGGGAAGACCAGGCACAACAGCAGCAGCAGGAAACAGAGCCTGAGATTTTTGAAAATCAAAAGAAACCAAGCAGCATAGAAGTTCTTGAGACTCACATGGATGCTGCAGAAAAAAAATTAAAAGGTCCCGGGATAATTTCAAGAGCCAAGAAGTTTATAAAAGAAGCTCCTAGAGCACTTAAAAGAAGATTAATAGATAGGCAGGCTGACATAAAAAGAATATTCAGAGGATTAGGAGATAAGCTTTCTATAAGGGCTTTGAATTTAACAATAACAAAAGCAGGAGCTGGCTCCCTTGCATCGCAAGTGTTTAAAAATTTTAGTAAGGAAATATATGATGGCCTTAATCAAAAGCAAAGGAAAGCATTAGACAGTATTATTTACCTACGAAGGATTGTATCTATCAATGAAAACAGAAGACAAAAAAGATCGCAGGCATCTGAATACGAATCTCAATACGGAAGCGAGCTGACTCCGGACCAGGCAAAATCCATAGATAAAGACATATTAGATTTTTATTATGAGAGAAACGAAGAGACTGGATTCTTTGAGATAAAAGATTTCAACCCATACTCCATATCAACTGAAGGAAAATTGATGAACGAAGATGTCGCAAGAGACGCTTTGGAGCAGATCAAAAAAGCAATAGGTAAAGAGGAATATAATCAAATATTTGACAGGTCAGATAAATATTTTGAATCAACCAGGTCTTTGCTGGGAAGATTGCTTGATTCAGGTAGGATAACACAGGGTCAGTTTGATTATTTTAAAGACATAAACTATAGCCCTTTCAGAGTCATTGAAAAAATATTCCCAGAGTCAGGTCAAAGCCTAGCTCAAATGACAGAAAAAGAAAAGGCAGAGTTTTTAAGGATGGCTGGTAGACCTGCAAAAGATATAATGACTCTTACAGATGGCGGAGAATACACTGTCATGAAAGACTCAAGCATGATGCTTGCTATGTACACTAGCTCAGTAATACGAAGATCATTTCAAAACAAACTGTTAAATGCAATTTACAGTTCGTTTACAGCCAACGCACAGAATCCGATGCTGCAAGAATACATGACCTTTGATCGAAACGTTGCAGAAGAAAAAGGATTCAAACCAGTTGGGCTTTATGTAAACGGAGAAAGAAAGACTATGTATTTGAGTGATACAGCTGCTGAACAGGTACTAAATTTAGGTTCAGCAAACACAACAAGAGATAAAATTGTTTCGACTGCATCTGGAGCAAATCTTATTAGGTTTTTTGCTACAGGAGCAAACCCTTTCTTCTTTATTGCCAACGTACCAATGGACTTTGTCAACATAGTCTACTTTACTGACGCATACAACAGGGGAATTGAACAGTTCAAACCTGTAGCTATGTTTAAATTAGCGAGGGACTTTAGCTTAAACTTGGCAGGAAAAATAAAATCAGACTTGACAGGCAAAGGAAAGTTTAAGGAGAATCTTGAAGAGGCAGTAGAATATGGAATGGGATTTGACTTCTTATCTCAAGACGGCAAGTCAAAAAGAGTTAAAGGAGCTTCCACTTACAGTAAATTCGTAGATCTTTTAGCTTACACTGGAACCTCATCAGAGCAAGCTATGAGGCTCTCAGTTTACTTAAAAACAAAAAAAGATAAAATAGCGGACTACATAAAAGAAAATGGAGTAGAGCCCACCGGAGAGGCTTTAGAAGACATAAAGTATGCGTCTGCAGCAGAAGCTAGGGAAACCATAGACTTTAGTCAGGGTGGATCTTTAACGAAGGAGCTTGACAAAGCTATGCCTTATCTTAATGCTACTGTACAAGGAGCAAGAAGGCCTTTTAAATATATGTCAGAAAATACATTTGGTTTTACATCAAGTATTGTACAGCTAGCATTTATGGGCGCTGGAATGACAGCCTTAAATTCCATATTAGCTGGATTGTTTTTTGAAGATGATGAAAAAGAAGAGATTTTAAGAAAGCTTAGGGAAGAGACCAGTCCTTACGAAAGAACTAATTACTTCTTAGTTTTAAACCCCATAAATCCTTATGATGAAAAGGGCAACGTTAATTATATTAGAATTAGAAAGCTTCCAACCATAGCTCCAATCTCTTATATTGGAGAGGAGATAATGAACTCTTACTATTCAGGTAAAGAGTTTGACTTTGGTGGGTTTCAAAGAAATATACAAGCCGCTCTTCCCATCAGCGGAAGTTTAATAGATAACATAGGTTATAATCCAACAGCCTCAGCATTTTCTGCTTATGTTGTTAATTACGATTTATTTAGAAAGCAAAAAGTATTTAGGGATGATCCAAATGCACCCATACTTGACACAGCAGAGGGTATGTATGATGAGGATGTGGCTACACTGTATAAGTATTTTGGTTATGGCTCTCTTGATGTACTATCACCCAAAAGATTACAAGCTGCGGTAGAAAAGTTTATTACAAGTCCTTCAACAAATCCAATGGTAGGAGCTGGATATGCAACTGCAGAGCTAATTTCACAGCTATCAAAAGAAGGTGCGGATTTAAGTTTAGTTAAAGATGGATACAAAACTTTCTTTAATGAAATGTCAAAGACTGCGTCTAAAAGAATGTTTAGATCTACAAATCCAAGAGTAAAGGAATATCAAACACTTGACAATCTTGAGGCAGACTTAAAAAAAATTAACACTGAACTGTATCTAAAAGAGTCAGAGCTTAAAAGCTTAATCTCAGAACATAAAAAAGAAGTAGGCATAGACAAAATAAACCCTAGGGTAGTTCCTGAAAAAATAAATGATTTTATAAACGAAAAATTTAAAACCCCAGACGATAGGAGAAGATTGAAGAAAAAAACTCTTAGAAAATTACAGCTTCCTAGCGTATCTTCAATATATTTTGACTTAGTATTCGCTGATAATCCACAAAGTAAAGCATTAATTATGAGAGCGATATACGGAGATCAGATAGATGTGGATGAGAGGAAAGAACTAAACAGACTCACTCGTCTTATAAGCGGAAGAACTTTAGAGAAAAGAGCTTTTTTTGAGTATAACAAGCTCATCAAAGAGTAGGAATTTTTTTTAAAAGCCTTACAACTTCATCACAATCTTTTTGATTTCTAGGCATAAACAAAGGGGCGTTTATGTTTTTCTCTATTAGATATTTTTTAAATAGCTTCCACCTGATAGGAAAGGCCTCATTAGGATTTCCTTTGCACTCAATTATAAATCTTGGAGGGTCTTGTGTGTCTATAAAATCCGGAGTATATCTGATGGGTAAAATATTCTTGTTGCCTTTGTCCTGTAAAATTTTTTTACCTTTAGTTTTTTCGTAACTTGACATAGAAAAATGAAACCCCTCAACAACTTCGTATGTCTTCCCTTCATATAAAGCTTTTATTTTTTCTTTCTCTAGTGCTTTGTACATATATAGCTCTAACTTGGAAGCGAATTTATATCCTTTATATGTTACTTTGGTACTCTTGGTAATTTGTTTTCTTTTCTTAGTATATCTCCTCATTATCTTCTCTTATGGTAAGGATGTTTTCTAAATGAAGTATCTTGTCAAAATAAAAATAAGCGTCTGCTTCTTTTTTTGCAAAACAATATCTTGTTTCATCTTGGTCAACTAAGCTTTTGTCTGTTTGGGCTATGTATCTATTGTAGTCTCCTATATTTCTTGACCACAGTTCCTCTAAAAGCTGCTCGTAAAATCCTTCATACTCTACTATGGCATACAATGCCTGAAGGTCAGTACACATTAACTCTCTTGCTTGCCACAGCACTTCTTTGGGATCATATGATGTAACGTTTAGACTCATGTCATCATTTACTTTTACATAATAGTAAGAGTCAGACTCTCCAGGCCTCATCATAACAGACATCATAAAAAAGCTTACAGAAAGATATTCCTCTGGTGTAAGGTCTCTATTGAATACTACTCTCTCTAGACTTGATTTCATCCTGCGCTCTTTGTATGTAAAGCACCCCATCCATAAGCTCTTCTTTTAGGTGCTGCAACCATTCATACAAAGATAAATCATTTTCAGCCAGCGTTTTCTTATATTTTTCCTGACCTTTCCTACTTCTTTCTTTGAAGCTATCAATAACTTTGAATACCACAAGATCTTTGTTAGAAGATATTTTCTGTATCTTACCTTCCTCTTGCAGTTCTCTAATTTTACTTAACAAGTTCGTCATTCTCTCTCTCAGATTTAAATACCTCTACTGCTTCCTTGTACCCAGGCATTTTACTCATTAATATAAGAGCTCCATTTACTTTTCTATCTATGTTATTTATTTGGGTAAGTATGGCAGACATAAGTCCTTTATGTTCCTCCGTTTGTTTTTTGATTTTAATTAATTCTGATTCTTTCATGTTAAAATAAATGTGTTAGTCTGGCAATTTGTCCATGTTCTTTAGAATGTATAAAACCTTCTACTGCTTTTGGAGAATGTTGATACCCATTTCTATGATGCCACGAGTCTGTTCCGGTCGGTGATCTTAAGGCTTCAACAGTAACTCCTATATAGTCCTTGGATGTTTTATGATGAATGTGATGCATATAAATATATCTGTGTTTTGTTTCTCCCCATAAAGCTTTTGACTCTTGGGCCATGAGCAAAGGTAAGTCGGCTTGCTTTGCCCCATCACCATGTGTTGTTCCTATGAGTGAAGTGCCGTATTTAAAATACTTTCTGTGAGATATGTTAGAATCGAATGTAATATTTTCACATTTTTTGTACCAGCTTTTTATTGTGTCAGCCAAAAAGAATCCATTTGTGTAATCGTGATTCGATGGATTATACATTACATGAACATCTGCGATTTTAATTAATTCATCAAGTATTTCAATATAAAGTTTCTTTGCAATCAAAAAATTATTATACCACATTCCATCTGTATCTTGAGGTGTTCCAGATGTAGTTGTCCTTCTCGGTGTGTCTATATGTAGTATATCATTGCCTGCAACAAAAACTATCTTGTCTATGTTAAAAGAGCTAGACTTCTCAAGTATTCCTGAGACTCCATCTCTTACTCTTTGTACTGCTATCTGATTATTATAGTCCTCTCCTGTCTCAAATGATGATGCTAACTTGCCAATATGGATGTCAGCAGGATCAATGACAAGTAAGCAAGGAGAAGAGCTTCTTGTTCGTTTAATTTTCTCATAATTAAAAGTATGGTTTTTAACTTCGTGTATATGGTCCTTAAGCATTTCCTCAAACGATGGGCCTTTTACTCCTGGTTTAAACTGAATAGACCAAGCTTTATCTTTATTCCAGGCTAACCCAACCGTGTTTATATCTATTCCCCTTTCATCGCAAGCTTGCGACAATGCGGGATTCTCTTCTCTTCTTTTCTTTCTATTGTAAAGATATTTAATTCTTTGGGAAGTTTGATATTCAGTTCTTACTGTACTATCTATTTTGTATTTGTCATGAAGGATGTTAGCTATTTTTAAAAAACTGTAACCATCTCTTTCTCTTATTGCAACCCCTTCATCCGTAAGTTTTTCTAAACTAATCATCTGATTTTATTTGGTTTATAAGCTCCTCTACATAAAGCTTAAACCTTATGAGAGTTTGTTCTAAGTTGTATTTACTATCAGGAAGAAGCAAGTAGAATTTTACATCTTTAGAGAAACCAAACAAAACTCTATATACATGATCTATGTACTTCTGCCTAATCCCTTTCATAGACTTTTGTCCTGGTGTCTTAAAAATGTATCTCCAAGGGCTTTGTCTAATTTTTTTATTGATCTGTAAATTACTCTAGATAATTTTTTTGATTGCTGTATTTCGGATTTAGTAGAATCAGATCCTACGTTTGTATAAAGTGTTGCATCGAGCTGTAGCAGTGTAGAAACTTTCTCTTTGTCCTTCATTGTTTTCAAATTAAGGACTTTGTCACAAAATTTTGAGACATTAATAGTCATTATATCAAATTCTTTACCTCTTAGCCTTGGATAATGCCTCTCAAAATACTTGTCTGATAATAACATGTTGATAAAATTATAAAATATAATTAAAAAAGGGAGGGTTATTTTACATTTTCTTCATTTTGTTTAAAGATATGCTTGTATATCCTAAACATAACCTCACTAGTTTTGTGCATCTGATATGTCTCAGGAGAATATGTTTTTTTTATTTCTCCATTTACAACTTGTTCAAAAACAACAAAAAATTCTTGACCTTTTGGCTCAACGTAGCAGCGCATTTTCCTGTCAATACACCAAGACATAGCTTTCAAATCTTCTTTTGAAGGAAAGTATTGATCAAATGCAGATATTTTCTTTCTCAAAATGGCAGTTCATCTATTTCAATATTATCTTCAGGTTCAACAAAATCATTGTTGTTTGAATTAAAAACAAAGCTTGGAGGTCTGTTGCCAACAAAATATCTTCCGGAGGGTACATGATAATTAAATATAACACGACCTGCCATCTCTCCTTGGAACTTCATCTTTACCTTTTGAGTTATAAACTCTACTTGATTCTTGTCAATATCAAAATGTCCATCATTCACTGACTCAAAGTGTCTGTATATTGTAAATCCATCATGAGTTTGATTCCTAAAATCTGCACTACCACTACAGTCATATAATGTTGGGACATTGTATATTCCCTGTTCAGATTTTTGCATCTTTGTTGGATGAACTACCAAAAAAATAATTACATTATTCATCTGAGCAAACATTGTTAGTTGAGTTAGAACTCTTTTAATTCTACTAAGCTCGCTATCTTTACTTCCATCGTATTCAAGTTTATTGAAAGCGTCAATCACGAATATATCTACTCCATAGATAAACATTTGTTCTTTAAATTTTTCGATAAGCCAATTCCATGTAGGGAATTTACCTTTCTCTGGAGCTGTAATGTAAAGTCTTTCTTGTGCCCAATCTTTATATATGTCAATTTCTTTCTTTGATATTCTAGGCAATCCTTCGTTGTCCATAAAGAAGTTTTTGCCAAAAAACTTTTCAATAAAAGTAGTTTGATGTAGTGCCATTGGGTGGTGTTCTGGAGAAAAGAAAGAAGCTTTCATATCGTAATCTTTCATAAGATTCATTACATACCATTCTACAAAGTTTGATTTACCGTGGGATGGTATTCCTGTTGCCACACATAAGTGGCCCCTCATTACGCTAAATATATTTTTAAGCTTACCAAAGCATCTGCTCTTTGGATAAATCGTTTCAGGCATTCCATTCTCATGCAGATCATATATGTCAGTTAGTATATCTTCTACAGTAAATGTACCGCTAGCAGGATATTTTTTGGAGTTATTGATTGATGACAATAAAACATCTTCCCCTTCAATCAAGTCTCCATTTGCATCTTTGTTTTTAAAAAGAACTCTTTCACATCTGTATCTGCCAAGTCTTTGTACAATTTTTTCAGAAACAGCTTCGCCTTTATCATCATTATCTGTGCATATGTAAAACTTCTCAATGTCTTGCAAATATTTTTCGGAGTTAATCCAAAAATCGTCATTGTCATTAGCACCATTTGGTATGCTGATTGTATTTTTTATTCCTGTCTGGTGCATAGCTAAAACATCAAACTCTCCTTCAACAATATAAACTTCGCTTTGACCAAGGGCAGCATTAATATTATAAAATATAGGTTTTGTGTTGCTTGTTTGTGTAAAGTGCTTTCCTGCAGATCTATATTTTTTATTGACCAAAACATCTCCTTCAAAGTAATTAAAAACTATATTGTTCATCTTTTTATTTGCTTGAGGCTGATAGTAAACCTCCTCTGAGATTCCCATCTCTTTTAGTGTGGCTTGCCTTATACCTCTAGACTCGCAGAACTTAACTATATTGTCAGAAAGTTTTGTGTAGTTTCTCCAGGTTTGCTTTGGGAGTTTATAGCTAATGGAAACAATGCTTTTTATATCTTCCTTTATGGATATACTATCACAATGATGACACTTGGCAACACCCTTAGATATATTAACACTAAGACTTCTGTCTCTTTTATTTTTTCTATCGCCAATACACTTTGGACACACAAGCTTATGTTGTCCTGAAGTTTTTCCTTTTAAATCAATCTGATTCCAATCAATAAAATTATTCACAGAGTTGGTTTTTTATATCTAATAATCTTTTTACCTCCCATTCCTTTTCCTGTTGTTTTTTTATACCAAGCAACAAAGTATTGCATATATCCTGATGTGCTTATTGTAAGTTTGCCCTGGAGAGTTGCATGAAGTGTAAACGCTTTTATGTATTGGTCAAAAGACTCATCAGTTAATAGATAGTTTTTTTTAACTGCCTCTGTCCATGTTTTATTTTCTAAACAACGATCCATAGCATTATTTATATTTATTATATTATCATTATTATCATTATTATCATTATTGTTTGGTGTTACTTGAGTGTTAGTTGAGTGTTGCTTGAGTGTTAGTTGAGTGTTAGTTTTGTTTGAGCTATACTGGTAATCATCATATTTTACAATAGATACGAGAAGATATTTGGGTGTTACATTTGTGACAATTTCTCCTGTAGATTTTAATTTTTTTATTGCAGTCCTAACTTCTTGCTTAGATAATTTTAAGGACTCTCCTATATTATCGTATGATGTAGCTAGTGACCCTCGTCTTATAACTTTACCTTGCCATTTATTGTCTTGATGGTTTGCTTTTAATAGACAATGAATAAATACTCTCAACACATTTGAGTTTTGATACCATTCCCATGTAAGTATTTTTCTACTTAGCTGAATGAATGTGTTGTTCATTTCTTTTATGTTTTTTTATCTGAAATAATTCCTCAGTACTTTTAAAATATTTTTTTCTAATTTCCTCTGGCAAATCTTCAATGATCTTTTTGATATTTATAGTTCTATTGATAAGTCCTATGTTAAACTCCTTGGTTCTCTTAAGGTGTTCTAATAAATCCAATTCCTCATCATGCTTTAAAAGATTGTAGCTACTGTAAAGATTACCTTTTATAAGTTGGTACATTTTTTTTATTTCTTCCTCTGTTTCAATAAGGTTTTTGATAGTTTTTTTTGCGTGAAGAACAGTAGCGTGATTTTTATTAAAAAATTTTCCTATCTCAGACAAGCTTGACTTGGTGTGTTCTGTCATAAAATACATAGTTAGTTGTCTAATTTCAACATGCTTTCTTTTTCTTGTGTGTAAATGTTCTAATGGATCTATTGCTAGTGTTGATTTCACAATTTGATAAACAGTATCTAGCTTAAGTTTTCTTAATGTCTTCATATTTTATTGGAATAAAAAGGGGGCCTCCCAACCCCCTTGCTCTTATAATCAAATGAAAAAACTAAAAAGGGAGGTCATTTTGTTCAGCGACTGCAGGCTCAGGTGTTTTCTTTTTTGTCTCTTCCTGCTGCTTCTCTTCCCACTTAAGACTAAGATATTTTTGTCCATCTTTAGCCGTCTTAACCCAGGCCGCTATCTCAACATCTTTTCCAGATAATGTAGTTCCACTACCTTTGTAATCAGGTTGATTGTCTTTCTCTTTGTAAGAATTTTTAAAGATACTTCCGTACCCATCTTTGTGTTTAAAATCCATAGTATTAAATTAAATTATAAATAGTTTCCTGGTTCTGCCAGGTCAGTTTAAATTATTGATGATCTTAATTTTTCTGCAATATTTATATTAATTTCTGATAGATATTCTCTACATAAATCAATACGTTTTTTTAAAGATTCAATGTCTTGTTCATTATATTCGATGATAAACTCCTTGACTCTTAACTCATCAGGTATGTCTGAGTACTGAAGCCTTTCGTAAACTTCAGATTCTAAATCCATTGGAACTTCTATCATCCCTAAATTCCAGGACAATCTTCTCAGCTCATCTTGAATTAATGTTTCAGGTGTGTCTACCAAGCAGTAAGCAACCTTGCATGTCTTTTTTTCCGTAAGCATCATGTAACCTTGCATTTGCCAGTAATAATCTTTAGATGGAAGGCTTTGTTGGTGCATTGGGAATGTGGTAAAATCCCATGAAGATTTTATATCTATAAGCTGATCACCTAAAATATCAGGAGTTCCGGATATAAAGTCGTTAGTAAAACTGATTACATTTTTTTGATATGAAGATGCATTTATCATGTTATAAAGGCTGATTGATAAATCCTCAACTTGATTTCCTTTATCTAAATATTTAGATTGTATCTCTCTGGTCTTTCCAAACACCACCTCTTTATGTATTTCTTGTAAATAATTTTTACATGTAACACTAAGAGGATCTTTTTTAGATCTAGAGTTAGTCATAATTTTTCCAAGGGATGAACATCTAAACCTGTGGTCATCAAATGATCTCTTTTTCATTTGCTTAATTTTCTTTTATTTAAAATGTAATGAAGGGTTCCTCCGGAAGACATATTAAATCTTTCCATTGTCTGTTTATACGACTTGCACCTTTCATAAAAACTAATTACTTCATCTCTATCATATTTGATTGTAGCTTTTGCCGCTCTGTTAGCTCTTTCAATAACTTGTTCCCGTGGAATATCTAAAAAATTCTCTTTATTTGTTCCAAGACATATATTTTTTATAGAGTTGTTGTCTTTATCAGCATCAAGATGTCTACATACGTTTCCTTTTTTATATATTTTTTCCCCATACATCTGATATGCTTGTAATCTATGTGCAAATAAGTGTTTGTTTTTGCCTTTAATTTGGATAGAGGTTCTGACATACCCTTGCTTGTCTTTTGTTTTAATTATAGTGTCGTTTGGGGTCTTAAAAGTTCCGTTCTTATCGACAAAGTAACCTCTTTCATGAGCAACTTGCTCGACCATACTAAAATCTAGTCCATTGTGAGTTTTCATAAGTCAAAATCTTCATGAGTTGTTTTGTTATACATAGATCTTTTGTGATTTGGTTGGCGCTTAACAGTACTGTTGGCATCATCATCAACTGCCTCCAGGGCCAGTAAACTCTGAAGCCCATATCGTCTGTAGTATGTTACCTCGCTACCTTTATCTTGTGGCTTCTCACTTTTAATGGAGAGACCTTTCATGTTTTCCGTTTCATTAAAATTAGGAAACATCTCTCCGGTATCGTTGTCCATGATTACAGTTACAACCTGATCATTAATTATTGGCTGAAGAATTGTAAGGCCACACTCTGCTGATTGAGGCTTTACCTGTGCTAATATTTGATTTATTTCGGTGTAATTGCTATTATAAAATGGGTTCTTTTTGTTCTTTCGTAACTTATCCAGAGAGTTAATAAGCCTGGACAATTTCTGTGCTAAATTTTTTGTCATAATTTTTGTGAATTTGATTTAATGTGATTGTTTTTCTGCTCTCAAAAAAATTTATTCTTTCATCTAAAGTTGTTTGCACAAAGGAAGTTTTTTTAATGTGCTTTTTTATGTTTGTATAACATATAGAGTCGGATAATTTTTTTAATCCATACTTACAAGCATACCACACAAATGGAGTTTCTATGATATTATAAATGTCTGATGTGGTTTCGTATAATTGTATTACGTCAGATAACTTTTCAATCTTTACCGATGGGTAAAACATAGACTCTGATCCATCTGAAAAGGTATGCTTGAATGTTTTAAGAACAGAATCATTCCATATATGCTCAAGCATTATTCTTCTGTCCTCTAAAAAATGTGTAAATTTTTTTGTCATTTAATTTCCTGAAGATAATTTCTTCTTTTCACTAATAATATTCCTTTCGTCTTGACCTTGGATATTAATTCTTCCTGGGTTATTTTGTGTTGTGCGTAATCTATTGCCAACTTTGGGATCGAATTGTATATCTGAATCATTTGATCGGACACTGCGTTCTGATGTTTCGTTATTCTCTTGTAGTCTTTGATCTTTGTTGTTATATAATTTATCATTGTGTTTCTGTTTTTGTTTCTCCTCATACTCGTTTTTCATCCAATGTAATTCTACAGAATTAGAATATTGGTATATGTTACTGATTGAATCAAGGATTTTTTCGGGTATGCTTTTGTCTTTATTACTCATTTGCTAAGATACTTTTAATTTAAATACGAAATCTGAAGGATTGTCTCCAGACTAAAAACCTCTGGTAAAGCGTAGGTTTTTCTGACATGACAACAACAGATTTCTTTCCATTCTTCATTTTTATTGTCATTGTGTATATTCCGGTAGGTAATTTTTTAATTTTCATACCTTTTTTATTTCATTCAACAATCTTAATTGTTCCTGAAGCCTGTTGATGGTCTGTTCTTTAATCTTAACTATCACTTCTGCAGTAAAAAGCTCTGAAGATATATAAGATTCTTGTCCATCTGTAGATATAATCTTTACAATGTTATTATCAACAGAAATTTCTCCATCGTTAATAATTGTAAATAGAGCTTTTTTAGTTTCTCTTTCAGGAGTGTTATCTACATTAACGTTGCTACAATTTTTAATTATCTGCTTGTCTGATAAGTTAATACCAAATCTATCGTAAAATAAATCTCTAATTTCATTTACGTTTCGTTCTTCTAAACTTTGAAGAAAGGTTGTCGCTTGGTGGGAGAGTCTCCCTCTGTGGAATTTTGTTTTACTCATAATATATTTAATTAAATTTGTGGTAAGTTAATAACTAGAATGTTATTTAACAAAAATTGTTAATAACTTATTTCAATCATAGTTTTTTGGTGCATCATATTCAACGAATCTTTTATGAATATATTCTTCGTTGTCTACACATGATATGATTTTTTTTGAAATAGTCTTACCATCTTTTAATATGAATGTCATAAGACTTACATCATATCCGGTGGGATCCATTATTGCAATTTCATTTAATTTTCGGGAATTTTTATATTCCCAGGTCATAAATATTTCTCCGTTGTATTCTATTTTTTTTTCAATCATATTTTTTTCTAGCTTTTTTATAATCAAACCCATTTTTTTTTAAGTAAGGGTAAAAATGTACTTGCTCCCAATGTAATCTGTATTCGTAACCCCCTGGAAATTCTTTATCACATTGAGAACATTTGATTATGTTTTTGTTTTTTTCAATCATATTTAATATTCATTGATTAATTTATCTAAATGTTCCAGGAGTTTGTCCATGTTTTTAATTTC
>Ga0160422_10001483_pt1 | contig 14669 bp, 24 predicted proteins | sample Fk160mmetaG_FD_108192 | JGI IMG/M metagenome (GOLD analysis project Ga0160422, IMG submission 108192) | Marine microbial communities from the Central Pacific Ocean - Fk160115 60m metaG | ecosystem: Environmental > Aquatic > Marine > Oceanic > Photic zone | place: The Central Pacific Ocean...
AATTATTAACATTAACAGAATATAATTGTCCAATTATATCATTTTTCCATTCACCAATAAAGTTTCCTAATGAGTCAAATTTTTGAATTTTATTATTTTCTCTATCGGCGACATAAACATTCCCTTCATTATCCAAGTCTAAGCCGTGAGGAATATTAAATTCATTTTTATTTTCTCCAAATACACCCCACTCAAGCAAATATTCTCCTGCAGATGAAAACTTAACTATTCTACTATTTCCATAACCATCACTTACATAAAAAGACCCATTTTCAGAGACAGCTATGTCTGTAGGTAAGTTAAAGTGTAGTGAATCATTACCTGGGGTGTTTTCTTCTCCAAGAACCATCAATTCATTTCCGTTAGAATCATATTTAATAACTTGATGCAAACCTACATCTGTTATCCAAATATTATCCTCATTATCAATTTCTAATCCGTGAGGCATTATAAAAAGCTCTGCACCCCATGATTTAATTATCTCACCTGAAATTTTATCTATTTCGACAAAGGTGTCCTCGATTATTTTTTCTTTTGGCATAGGCATTTGCCAAGATCTTGACCCCCTATGATAAACTACTAAATTCTGACTTGAATTTAATGCAAGACCCGTTGGATTTCCTAATACATAATCGTCAGGAATTTTCATCCAATTTTCAATCAGCTCATACTCATTACTATATTTAACTGACTCGTTGCAGCAAAATACAAGTGGAATAAACAGTAGTAGTATCAGCTTTTTCATATCTTATGTTGGTTATAATATCAAGTTACCTTTTTTATATTTTTTGATTTGTCTTTTACTAAGGTTCTGAAATAGTGTCTTATCATCATAATCTGATTCATAAAAAAAATCTTTCTTCAATTTAACAGACTCACCATTTTGATAAAAAGTTGGTGTTATATAAATTATTTCAGTTTGATTATTTTTAGATAGGCTTGATAATTTTACACCATTTTTTGTTGAATAATAGAATAAAGAAAAATTGATTCTGTGTTTTTTTCTTGAATCATAAACTTCTGTTTTTCCAAGTGTATTATATTTTGGATATACAAGATCTCCGACACTGACATATATTTCATCCTTATTAAATCCTGAGTATAAAGCTATAGTACCATCATTATGCTCTATTTTTACCGAATTCATTTTGTTGTAATACGTAAATGTTTTTGTGGTGTCAATATCATAGTCTCTTACTACATCTATAACAACTCCTTTTCTCACAGGAAATATTAATTGAACTTCATCACTTGAAAATGAGTAAGATTTCCAACCTTTTGGATCTTCTCTGTTTGAGTAGGTTGAGCCTAAATAAGAAAGCTCCTCTACGAACATTTGAGTTTCTTTTTTATATGGTAATATATAAATAAAATTATCATCTACTTTTGGGTTTATGTTATAATTAAAAAACAAATAAGAATAATTAAAGCCTATATTTTGTTCGTTATTCATAGGCTTTAGTTTAAATAGCTTACCCTCATTTTTTGATACCTTTTCTACCACTCTTGTGGGGCTCATAGTATTTTGTAAAAAACTAAAATTGACTATCACTGTTATTGTATTTGTACTAAAGTTTTTATACGAAAAATCAACAGTTTTATCATCGTTCACTTTATGTTCAATTTTGAAGTCTTGAGCAATTATTACATATGGAATAAATAGTAGTAATATTAGCTTTTTCATTTTTTTTGTTTAAGATAAATTATGTACTCTACAATTATAGCAATTGCAGCAATTATTAGCATTGTTTCCCAAAAAGACATTCCATAACCTCTTGCTGTAAAAGCAATGATAAACGCAATAAAAAATCTCCAAGTTATTCTAAAGAATTTTTTCATATAGTATGTTGGTTTAATCACAATCAGTGAATTTACAATCCCCATCCCCAGGACAAATACCTTCCTCAAAGTCCGTTATGCCATTAAAATTAAATGCCTCACAACTATTTCCGTATGTACGTCCATCACATCCACAAACAGGTTGAAACTCCTCTGTACAAACAAAATTTAAATCAATAAGGCTTTCATCAATACAGTCATTTATGTTATCATCATTGTCATTCTGACAACCAAATACAAGCGGAAAAAATAGTAATAGTATTAGTTTATTCATTTTTTTATTTTTTCATTAACAAACAATTTATTCCAAAATCCACTACAATAATGAATTACAAAAAAAATTATCATAAATCTCGCTAATCTTCCATTCTCCCAACCCAATGGATTTAGTCGTATTTCAAAAGGAAAAAGATCAATTGCAATAGCCAGGTAAATAATAAAAGTATATATTAAAAAATCTTTATGAGTCTTTCTCATATCTTATGTTGGTTCAATTAATTCTTGAAATGCTTTTGATACCATTCAGGTACTAACCAAAAAATCATATTTGCTATACCAAGTATAACTGCAATTTTCCATTGTTCATTCAAGAGACAAAAAGTAAAAGCAATTAAAAGTATAGCTTGAAGTATTTTCATATTGAATGATGGTTTAATTACTCAAACTTTTCTTTTAAATCTGTGAAAAATAAAAATGCTAAAATTACTCCGTCTAAAAGGCCATATACATTCTCACTAAATTCAAATAAAGGAGTTATAGTTGTTACGGTTGTGACATTATAGCTTTCTAAGGAAAATAAAAAATGACTAATAAAGCTGAAAATAAGATAAAATATAAATAACTTCTTACCAATCCGTTTTAGTTTATATAAGTAATACCACATAAAAGGCAACAATAATATAAAGACAAGATAAGTAACCACTTCTATCGTAGTGTCATCATACTCAACATCTTCATAGAGAAAAAAAGTATCCTCGATAATCACTAATAAAAATATTGAAATAAAGATAAATACTTGAAGTAAAATGATTTTTTTAAAAATATTAATAATCATAGCTTTTAGTTTTTTAATGTATCTACAAGATAGTAAGTTGTTTATGGTTTGTCAAGTAAGAAACGAGGATATTGATATGTCGACATTTATTAAAATTTAGTATTTTTCCAAACAACTATTAAATTGATTTTCAAAAATGTTAAAAATACCACCGCCTCTATTAGTTCTAGTTTTAGCTATTTCTAATTATTTTTCATCCAAAAAAATTGATTTAATTCTCATACCAAATCAAAAATTAATTTCATTTATTATTCTATTAATAGGTGTACTTATTTTAATCACTCCAATTTTCAAGTTTATAAAATCAAAAACTACAATTGATCCGATAAAGTTTAAAAAAGTTAACAAACTTATAACCTCGGGAATATATAAATATTCAAGAAACCCGATGTATTTAGGTTTGTTGATGATCGTCACATCAACCTCAATATTTTATTTGAATATTTTCTCAATTATTACACCTATCATTTTTTATTTTTGGATAAATAGATTTCAAATTAAAAGAGAAGAGATTTTTCTCACGGAAAAATTTGGTAATGATTATATATTATATATGTCTAAAACAAGAAGATGGATATAGTTTGACTAATTTTCTACTTTCATTTATTTATTTTCAACTTAATTATAACGTATTGGTTTAGTTGCACGGTCCATCTGCATATGCAATAATCCCATAAAAATTAAAAGCCTCACAGCTATTTCCATAGGTGTTTCCATCACATCCGCATACAGGCTGATATTCTTCAGTGCAAGCATAATCTAAATTTATTAATGATTCATCAACACACATATTAGGTACATCCTCATCATCACTACTACAAGCAAATAACAAGGGGATAAATATTAATAGTATTATTCTTTTCATTTTTTAAATTCAATATAGATTAAGCATATAATTACTATTACCAAACAAGCAATTATAACTTTATTATACCATTTTAGCTTTTTCATTTTATTTGCGGGTTTATTTTTTTGAATCTAATTTATTCAGGCTTGTCGTGTTTTGGAAAGTAGTCATTTTTCCAAAGATAGATAAGAATTATAATACCAGCACCTAAAGGAATAAGAAACCCATATAAATGCGTGTCGAGTCCGAAACGGATGTATTGAATTAAATTATATAAGAAAAAAACATCAAGGATAACAAGCGTAAAAATGATATAAGGATTAAAGTTTGGAGATTTTGGTTTTCTCATTTTTTTAGATATTTATAAAGAAAGAAAATTAAACTAACAAAAATTAACAGAAGAAGGGTAAGAAAAAAACTATCATTTAGTACAGATTTTTTTAATGTATCTGTATGTAATAATATCAGCTTATTCATATTATTTTAATTCTCTTTCCGATATGTCTCTTTGGTATAAGTAGGCATTTTTAATCTTACCATTTATTATTTGCGCATCAAAAATTCTTTGGTAATTTTTTGTATTTTCTTCTTCACCAAAGCTAATGTTTAAGCAAGTAGTTACCCAGTTTTCAGAGGGCTTATCTTTAAAATTTATATTTGAAGAAATAGACCATAATATTTCCCATTTTGCATTAGGAAACTGATCTAAAAATTGTCTAGACATTTCAATATGTTTCTTACTCCCTTCCACAACCTGACCTGTATGGGCAAAACCTAAAAAATCCTCGTGTTCTAAGTTTTCAACAGTTTCAAGATCTTTGTTGTTATAGCCCTCAAAATAGTTTGTAATTACTTCAAGAGAGGCTTGATCACCTGGGGTTATATCTACTTTGTTTCCATCCTCGTATTCATATCCAAATATATTCGATTGTACTGCATTATTACATCCAAGGAATAACATTGAAATAATCAACATAAAGTAAAATCTTAAATTGTTTTTCATAATATTTTATTTTTTTATATGTAGATAAGTTAGTGAAAAATATCTTAATGATTTTTTCTTATATTGCTTAAACCCAAAAGAAATAATAAATTATTCCTACCCATATTACTGTTGCTAAAATAACTAATAATACTCCTGCCAGATGCGATTCTTTTGTGTTTTTATTATATGTAAATTCTTTTAGATTCATATCGAACATTAGTATAATTATTGTGAAATATCTAGCTTATAAGTCCATATAGACCCATTATACTCATAAACGATAGTATTCTCATCAGGATATTCGATGTAGATATCGTTTTCAGACATATCTTGTGTGCCTCCTTGTACATATAAAAGTTCATAATAACCATCTTGAACAGAAAAAGTCCCATAATATTGTGGTTCTTCACATTCGTTTATATCAAAATCATCTACAAATGTACCGTCTTCATTGAATTGCATAAAGAGATCTTCACAAAAGATTTCATTATCATAAAGTATAGTTTCTCCACTGGTATTGATCTGAGAGTAAAAATGCCAAGTATTCAATATTTGAGCTTCATCATCAGTACTTTTTCTGCCTGAAAAAACACCCTCTTTATTATCATCAGAATTTTGAAATGTGCCAGAGAGAAAACCATTGTTTAGATTTCCAACAAAACTACCTACATTTGAATTTAAATTTATCAACAACTCTAATCTCCCAAAACTATTAACTGAGCCCGAAAGAGCGTAGATTAAATTGTCGTCTTTTGATGTCAAAGACCCTGACACTTGACCTGAATCTTCTATTGAAAAAGTCCAAGTTCCATTGTCATCTCCTTCAAAAGAACCTGACCATAAACCTTCAAATTCATTTATTGGATTTTCAATTATTTGAATAGGCTCATAATCACATGCCAAGAAAAAAGAAATTAATAGTAATAGTGTTAAATTTTTCACAGCCTCTTTAGAAATGTATATTATTTTTTCTTTTTTATGTTTTTCACCCCTAAGTACGACATATAAAAAAATAAAATATATAAAGGTGACTCTAAATATTCATTAAGAAATTCTATCTCTTTAATAAAATAACAATAAATGTCATAGGCAATTAAACCAGCAGATCCGAAATATAAAAATGGCGGAAGGTATTTAACTGAATAAATTAATTTTTCAAGTTTTTCCATTTTATTATAAGGAACTAATATTCATATTCTACCGCTTGTCCTTGAACTCCAATGGACCAATGAATTTGGACAACTTTCCACTCTCCATTAATTTTTTTTACTACACCACTATTTCTAACGTTATTTATTTCTCCAGAATCTCCTCCAACAGAGAAAGTGAAGTCTAAAAGCTGGGTATATGATGCCATATCTCCAGCATCACTCATCACAATATTTAAATCTCTTGTTAAGAATTTAGGGTCTTCGATTGCAAGCTGCCCAATAATTGATGGTTCAATTTCAGCCCAACCACTTAAGTACTCAGCTTCATCGGTTCCAATTAAAACAGCATCTGCTGAAAATGTGTTTTTTGCTTGTTCCAGACTGCTATTAGTAAAAAAATCGAATTGGCTTGCGATAAAATTACTTACTTCTTCAAAATCTTGATTACTATTCTCTACATTACAGCTATATAGTAAGGAAGATACCAGTATAAAATATATTATTCTTTTCATATTAGGTTTTTAAATTTTTTTGATTTTTGATTTTTCAACAATATAGTAAGTTGTTTAGGGTTTTACAAATCGCTGATTGTTAAATATAAAAGATACTCATTTACCACTTTTTGATTTACTATTTTTATATCTAAATGAGTCTTTTTCTTTCGCAAGCTCTAGTCTTTCATTAGCTTTTTCTCTATCATATTTAAGCACTCTCTTAGTTGTATAGTCGGAATATTCACTTGCTATAATAATTACGAGTATTAAGCTAAAGAATGCCAACCACTGCTTCCAATATGTTCTGTAGCACAGCTTAATTTTTAGAAAATTATAGATTCTTTTCATTTTTTTAGCAGTTTACCCCATTCTAAAGATAGTAAGTTGTTTGCAAAAGTTATAAAATTCTACAAATCTTTAAAACAGGAATTATTAAATTTATTATTTAAAGTTAATCAAATGAAAAAATCAATAATAATACTGCTAGTTGCCTTAGTTTTTATTCCCAAAGAGCAAATAGCTCAAAATAATGATGGAGTAGCAGCAGCAGCTGGAGCTTTAGCAATTGGAGGAGCTATTGCTGCTGTTGAGCAGATAAAGGAAACCTTAGAACAGGAAGCAGTTGAACAGGTTCTTACAGCGTATCCATATCTGATTAATTTTGAGTTAAAAACTGGATCATTGAAAGGAACAAAGCTAAAAGATTTATCATCTGTAGGTGTTATCACTTTTGAAATTACAGATAAAGATTCAGGAAAAAAGTATGTATTATTTGCATTTACTAGTCAAGGTTGGGCAAACGAATATGGAATAGATTTTTCTAGATTATTGTGGAAAAATTTTACTGCACAAGAGTGGAATAGTTTAATGCAAGAATATATTAAAACTGCGAGCGGAGTAGATCTTACCATTGATGAGGTTGCTCAGAGTAAGATTGTGAATACGGGTGTAAAACAAGGTGCTAAATTTATATTAAGATTTGAAAAAATAGGAGGAGATGTTTATTTAACTTCAGACTATTCAGATGAGTTTAAAGTTGTATTTAATGAACGCTCATTGGGTTTATATTTAAAAGCTACGAGGGATTTAATACAAGTCAGGCGTAAGGCAATTATTAAAGCACATAATCATTTAAATGGAGACTAACAGATAAAGCAGGATTTATCTGATTATTAATATTGATTCCGGTCAGTAAAATCACAAATTCCCTTCAATTAAATACTTTTATTTTTAATAAGTCTAAATATAAATATCTGAAAATCAGATATTTAGAATTATTCTAAAGAAAAACTGTAATATATTTGACCACGAAAAAAGTATAATTATGAAAAATTTACAATTAAGCAACAGCTGTGTAAACTGCCAGAATCTCTTAATGAACTCTTTGTGTAGTTTTCATAATGTTGAGGTTAGTGAAAAGTATACCTGTGAAAGTTTTGAAGAGAAGTAACCTAACTTTTTTTAAATTTCAAATAAAGGGCTTTTAATTTAAAAGCCCTTTAATTTTTCATATATTTAAGTATGAAATTTTTTATAGTTCTTAGTTTACTTTTCTTAAACTTTCAATTATTTTCACAGTCTATTTCTAAACAGGTTATCTCAACTGCGGGATCTAAATTTGAATCCGAAAATTCGTCTATTACATTCTCTGTAGGAGAAACAGTTGTTGGATCAATGACCAGCGAAGAATATGCTATACAATTGGGAAATGGTTATTATCCATCGCTAGACTTGGAAGCTTTAAATGTTGAGTTAAATGATCTGAGTATTAACGTTAGTATTTTTCCGAATCCCTATGAGAATTTTATTTATTTAACTTCTAAAGAAAATATTACCTATGAATTAATAATTTTAGATTTGAATGGTAAGCTCGTTCACAAAGGGAATTATAAAAACAATGAACCTGTTCAACTGGCCGGTTTAAGTAAAGGAACCTACATTGCCAGAATTTCAAATAAAATAACAAGACAGACCAATTCCTATAAAATTATCAAAAAGTGAGAAAAACTATATATATCCTAATATTGACAATTATAAATTTTCAATTTTCTTATACTCAAATTCCTCCCGGGTTTAATTATCAATCTGAGATAAGAGATTCTAACGGTGAAAAACTAGTAAACCAACCAGTATATTTTAAGTTTAATATTCATCAGGACTCCCAAACAAGTTTACCAATTTTTACAGAAATTCATTATACAGCAACAGACGATTTAGGACAGGTAAGTCTGGTAATTGGTAATGGAACTGCAACCACAGGAAACTTTACAGACATTGACTGGTCTACGGGTGTTTACTTTCTTGGGATTGAGTTGGATATCGGAGAAGGTTACACCGCAATGGGAAACACTCAGCTTTTTAGTGTACCCTATGCATTGTATGCTGAAAACTCTGGTTCTACTGATAATACTTCAAACCTTTCAGAAGTATTAAATCAGGGAAATTCAGCGAATAATCTTCAAATTAAAGATTTACAAAATCCGTCTGATGATGGCGATGCAGTAAATTTAAGTTTTTTAGAAAACTCTCTAGAAAACATCAACGAAGATTTAGGTAATATTCAAGATCAACTTTCTGAAATAATTGACGGCAATACTGATTACACTCAAATATCAGATATTGATGGGAATTCATACCCATTAATTGAAATTGCAGATGAGTTTTGGACTTCACAAAATCTTAGAGTAAAAACATACAGAGACGGGACACCTATTCCTTATGTTGAAGATCCAGTTGAATTTGAAAATCTAACAACTGGCGCTTGGAGGTATGTAGAAAATGATCCTTCGACTGAAGAAAAATATGGTCTATTATATAATTTTTATGCGGTAATTAACCCAAGAGGTTTAGCACCAGAGGGCTCAAGAATCCCAACTTCTATAGATTTTTTGCACCTATGGGGTTTTTTTGGTGCTGTTCTTGGAGGAAGTAATAATACATCTCTTGAAACTTTTCAAAGTATTATTACTGATGATCCAGATGTAATTTGGACTCACTCCAGCGGTATCACAGTGGCTGGTACAAATACAACAGGATTTAATTTATATCCCTCAGGAGTATTTAGAGGAAGCCAAGGTAGTACTTTATTTGGGTATGGATCGATTCTGTGGACTTCTGAATTGGAAACTATTAATCCACCTTCTCCATACAATACACGTGTTAATTTTACATCCTCGGGTTATACTATTGGAGGAAATTTTGTAGCACTTAGTTGGTGGGCAAGTTCTATTAGGCTTATAAAAGAATAGTTATTCCAAAGATTCAATTGATGCGGTCCAATCACAATACCATTGTACGTATAATGCCTTTCCATCTTCATCAAAATCAAAGGATTCATATATAGGAATTACAACAGACTTTCCGTTGGAGGAATTGGTCACCTGCATGTCATAATAAAATCTAACAGAGCCATCTGATTCACCCGTTTCAGGGTTAACCCCTTGTAGGAAATTAAATGGAGCCATATGCTTTACATCATACTTGGCAAAAAATTCTTTGTGAATAGATTTTATTTGATCTAATCTCAACGTATCGGGAGCACCCAGTAAAGTGCCTTTAAAAACAACATCATCTGAAAACTTAGAATAATCAACCGATTCATTGGCATAGCTTTCTAAAAGAAGTTGCATTGTTTTTGAATTTTCTTCAAAAGATTTTGTTGCTGCTAAATTATCAGAATTTTTAACTGAATTACATGAAATAATGATAGCACAAACAAGTAGTATATATATAATTTTTTTCATTTTTTTTAAGTTAGAATACCAATTTAGTAAAATAAATAATTTAATCAGCATTATTATTTGAACTAATTTCTTTTGCTAGCAATTGCATATCGTCAACTTTGTCTGTTTCATCTACAATTTCATAACCTAATATAGTTTCTATTATATCTTCCAAAGTGACTATTCCAATGGCATTTTTAGATGTATCGATTACTAATGAAATATGTTCTCTCTTTTTGAGAAGAACATCAAAGAGTACAGGAATTTTTGTTGTTTCATTTGAAGTAATTATAGGGCGTTTAATTTCTTTTAATTTAAAATTACCTTTATTACTAATTATATTTTCTAGAATTGTATCTTTTAAAACGTAAGCTTTGATTTCTCCCTTATTTAATATTGGTATTCTAGAAAATACTAACTCCTTATTTTTTTTATAAAAATCATTAACAGTTAAATTCTCATCAGCGGTTACCATGACTGAATAGGGGGTCATTATTTCTTTTACAGAGACATTCCTAAGTTTAACAATATTTTTAATAAATTTTGAATCTTTTTCTTCAATTATTCCTTGTTCTTCTGCAATTTCTGCAATTGTTGTAATGTCTTCTCTTTTAAGAAAAAGTTCTTTTTTTGATCCTCCGATCGATTTAGTGAATGCTTGTAAAACCCAAAGAATTCCAGTATACTTGAAAACAGGAATTATTGATGAAAGAAAAATCGTTGTAAATTTTGCTAAACTATTCCAATATTTTGCTCCAATAGTTTTAGGTATTATTTCAGAAAAAAGTAATATCATTACTGTCATCACAGTTGAAACAAATCCAACCAAAACCTCATCCGAGATTCCACTAGCAAAAAAAGTGTTTTCTATACTTAATTCTGAGTAAGCTACTTTAGCCTGAACCCCAACCAATATAGCACCAACTGTGTGAGCTATTGTATTTAATGTCAAAATAATTATTAATGGCTCGTCAATTGAATCTTTTAAATCGGATAATGTCTTTGCATATTTTTTACCCTCTTTAATTTCAATTTTTATAAAGGTGGTATTAATACTTAGAAGTACAGCCTCAAGAATAGAGCAAAGAAAAGACAGACTAATTGTTAGAAAAATATATAATATTAATAGTTCCAATAAGAATAAGTAATTACCTCAAATTTAATAAATCATCAGCACATTTATTATTCTTTTTTAATTATTGTAAATTGTAATTGTGAAAAAATGGTTTTTTGGTAAAAGAGTATTTCCAAGATGGAAACTAATTTTGCTGGTGCTAATAGGTGTATATGCAGGCTTCATGATTGATAAAGATCCTACATTTGCAGTGATTTGGAGTCTTCTTATGATATGGGAATTAACCAGAAAAAGTTCTGAAATATGAAAAGATATGCCTTTGCCTTAATTGGATTAATTTTATTTTCATCTGGAGTTTGTGTTTTTGGCGAGGCATTAATCTCCAAATATGAAGATAGAAGTTGGTTTTTAATAGGGACTTTATCCTTAGTTTTAATAAATGCTGGTCTCGGATTAATGATAAAAAATAAGTGGGGTACGTTTTAATGAACAAGTCACTCGACTACATTAAGGTTCCGATTATATTAATTTCTGCAACACTCTGCATTGCTGGAATCAGGTGGATGATAAGTTCTGAACCATGGATTTTAGATCAAGTTGCAAATGAGGAGAGATTAGAAATGAGTTTTGTCGAGTTATTTTTAATCGAGGGAAATTTGACATTAAGTGAATATTTGAAACAAATTTATAGGTTTTTGGGATTTTATGTTTTTGGGACAGGATTAACATTTATGCTATTTACTAATAATGAGTTTTTTCAGATTCGTAAATTCAGAACAAGACTTCTATATATATTAGGGTTTTTGCTTATTTCGAATCTAATTCTAGCATATTACTGGATTCCTTCTTCTCATTTTATTTACCTAATGTGGGGGGCAATTTGCCTTTTCATGATAAGTTGTTACGGTCATTTTAAAGAATCATGACTTTCGATAAAATAAATTTAAATTTTAAAACTTTGTCAATGGTAATGATTACAATTGCCATTGTAATGTTACTTTTTGAAAATAACCAAAATCCACAAGTTAAAATGAATAATAATGTATATAAGATTTTAACCCATAATCAATGGAATGATTCAAAAAAAAACGGATATATTATTACAGAATTAGATTTAAAAGATGGTTTTGTTCATCTATCAACAGCTAGCCAACTGTCAGGTACACTGCATTATTATTTTAATGAATTTGATTCCTTAATATTACTACAGTTTAAAAGCAATGATATTGCGGACAATCTAGTTTACGAGAATCCAATTCCTGAAACAGTCCGCAAGGGAAAGTTTCCTCATTATTACTCAAAACTCAATATTGATAAAATCTCAAACTTTTGGGAAATTAAAAGAGGTTCATTCTCACTTCCAGAAGAAGTAATTCTCGATGAACAAAATTAGTCTATAACAGCTGGGCTTGAAATTTCAGTACTGCTCTTTACCACAACATATGATGATATGGCATAATATGCTCCAGTTTGACCACTTGTACTTCCACCGTCTGAGGACCAATTTTGTAAATCATACTCAAAATCGAACCCGTTACCATTAAAAGATAACCCAATATCATCAATTCGAACAGGTACAGCCATTCCTGGGCACCATCCTGCTCTATTTGGCATCCAATTTCCAGGTGCCTGGTTATTAATTGGATTAGTGGCACATCCGATTGGTCCCATGTAATGTTGATATGTTATTGCCCCGTTAATTTTAACATCATGAGTTCTGTAACACCACTCAGCACATGGTCTACCATCTGAATCAACAGGTGTGGCATGACCCCATCCAGAAATAATTGTTCTTAGATGTGTTCTTTCTGCGTTAGAGGGAATTTGAATATTTTTATTCAAATCAAGGTTGTGAGAAACCCCATAAGGCACCCCATCGATGGAATTTGCATGAAAATTTAAAATTTCAGAAACTGCATAGTATGGGTAATCGGGAGCCCCGTCAATATAATCAAATTCGATGGAGACTAAGTCTGCTTTTTGCGTCCAATTTTCAATATAAATACGCAGCTCAGTTGAACCAGTGAGTAATGATTTAAAATCTGTAACATCGAATTCTAATCCTCTTTCAAGCTCTTGTGTTCCTACCCAATAGGGAGTTATGTATCTTGCTATTTCATACCATTTTCCAGTGGTTTGATCTTTGACTTTTACATTTGCAAATCTATCCCAATCGTCACATCCAGTACTAGGGCAATCAATTTGTAAAAACATTTTTATTTGTTCTATGTTTGAAAGATCATCATGAAGATTAAATAATTGAGATGAAGATTGACTAAAACCACCACCAAAGCCCAATGCTTGATTTTGAAAAGTTTGGTAATTATATAGTAACATTGTCCCAATACCAAATAGATTAATATTAATATTGTTTACTTCTTGTGAAGATATTGATAAACTAGAGTAATAATTTGTAATTTCCGTCGGCATAAAACGAACATATATTTCATTTGAAATTTCAGGAATAAAGGAAATTTCCTGAGAAAAAGAGTTATTATCTAATGAAACTTCATATCCGTTTGGTGAAACAACAAATATTTCAGATGTAGTATTTTCAGCGCTAATAATAATTACCTGAGAATCGGAAATCTGTGTTACCATTGTACTTTCAAATGATAAAGAACTAACATTTGCTAAAATACTAGCAGGCAAATTAATCACGTCATCATTCCCGGAATTTTCGTCTGATCCACATGTCATTAATGTTAAGCAAAAAATAAGTCTATATAAATTTTTCATAGTCGATTGAAATTTTGATTAATTAGTAAAGTATTAAATTTTTGTCTTTGATTTTATTAATTCTCAGCATTTTATAATCAAAAAAATAATTTTGATAAAGTTTCCATGGTAGCTTGGCACCTTGCTTCGGGAAAAGGTGGGAAGACCTATGAATATACCCAGAATTTAAATTAAAAAGAGGAGAAATTTTCATGTTTTGATTCTCAACTTTAGGCATAAAGAAAGAATAATTTTTCTTATCCATTAAATTAAATAGCCTACTTGCATATTCACTTGTTAAATCACTTTTTAATGTCCACGATGCATTGGTGTATCCACCAAAAAAGATACAATTTGGTAACCCACTAAGCATCAGTCCTTTATAAGTTATTGCATCAGACGGATTATAAGGATTGTTATCAATGCTAATTTTTGATCCTCCAAAAGCTAAAAGTTTTAACCCAGTTGCACTAATAATTATATCGGCTTCTAAATTTTTGCCAGAAGCTAGTTTTATACCCTTTTTATTAAATGACTTAATTTTATCAGTGATTACATTTGCTTTACCTTTTCGAATGGCTCTAAATAAATCTCCATCAGGCGCAACACAAAACCTTTGATCCCAAGGGTTATAATTTGGCTCAAAATGAGGCTTAGCTGGAAAATCACCTAATTTTCTTTGAGCAGCTTTGACTAGTAACTTTTTCATATAGTTAGGCCAGATTTTACATGCCTGAAAAAATAAAATTTGAACAAATATATTTTTAAATCTTATGAGCTTATG
>Ga0160422_10001484_pt1 | contig 14668 bp, 14 predicted proteins | sample Fk160mmetaG_FD_108192 | JGI IMG/M metagenome (GOLD analysis project Ga0160422, IMG submission 108192) | Marine microbial communities from the Central Pacific Ocean - Fk160115 60m metaG | ecosystem: Environmental > Aquatic > Marine > Oceanic > Photic zone | place: The Central Pacific Ocean...
CGTTCGTATGTTCCATCAGCCGTGCGCTGTGCATGGAGCTTCACTTTTTCCGGTTCGAGAACCGCTACGCGCTGGCATACCATCCCTCCTTCACGTCGAGAGAAGTCGCGGATCCATCGATCGGGAACCTGACCAACCATGTGCGCAGCTTCGCGTTGAATGGAACGCGGATTCATCGCCCCATACGTTCGACAGATCAGCGGACGCACGGGATAGATAGTGCAGCCCTGATTAGCACCTAGGAAAGGACAGCGACGAGGCCGCTCTTCCGTATGAGCGAGCAGGGCATCGCGCCGTTCGGCCGGCATCTCTCTCTCCACGTGCTCTACAATATTCAAATATTCAACGCGATACAGGGGAAACATCGTTGCGTAGTGATTTTCGAACTCTTCCGGCGTGAGCTGACAGCATTCTCCCGACCCGGCACAGCGCGTAGCAGGCACCCCATCATATAGGGCCTGTAGATCTCTCTTGATAGATTTTATCATAGTTTTTAAGGGTAAATTTGCGCAATGCCATGTATAGACGCAACCGCTGCTTGACAGTCTATAAATGACAATTCTATATTGGGCAAAAGGTGCAAAATGACAGAAAAACGCAAATTTCTCGGCGTGCATTTCACGTGCTGCAACGTGTACTCGCGCGTCTATATCAATCGAGATAAAACAGCCTATCAGGGCGCCTGCCCACGCTGTGGGAAACGCGTGGCACTACGCATAGGGTCTGGCGGCACAGAAGAGCGTTTTTTTACGGCGAATTAGCTGTCCTAGTCGCTTAGATGCATCAGCATATCCTCTACGGCAGCGCGAATAATATCTTCGCTTTCCGGACCTACACCGCGCGTGCCTGGATACACTTTGTGCGCTTCATCTACCTCGTATCCGCCGCGCTCGTACTCATCTGCAGTCGGCACGTACCCGATACAACCATTAGCTAGACCACACACTACGACCTCCGGGTGGGCTTCCTCTATTTCGAGTTGATAGCGCGCAAATAATTCGCCTTCAAACCCCATAAAAACCAGTGGGCCGACTGCTATACATTGGATGGAAAAGGTGCGGGCCTGATTACCTTGTTCAGACCGGGCATCAAACGCCCAACGAAGACGCGCGCGGGCCGCATTTACAGCCCCTCGATCTCGCCGTTTTAAAGTCGCTCGCCCGAGCAGCTTCAAAGCCAATATAACCGACTGCTTTCGCAGCGATTTCAGCGGCCTTAGGGGCAGGTCCACAGTGTGCAGGTGCCAATTGATCTGCCCGTCAGAGAGTCGCTGCGCTTCTGACCGCGCTTTCAACACCGCAGAAGCGAGTTCACCCCCCAAAGATCGAACCGCCGAATCATCGGCATTTGTCTGACGCGGATTTATATCACCACATGCACCGTTAAAGAAGTGGGCCGTGCCCTTCGATTCTCGCTCTATAAGCCGAGCCGCCGCTCCAACAAAATCGCCGCTTATCTTTAAATTATCGGCACCGAGCACAACCGGATGGCAGGCGTATTGAAAGAGCGTCGCTATCGCTCCCTGTGCCCCCTCACACCATAGGACATGGGCATGCTCAACGGTTGGCCCAAGAGGCAAGCGGCGATTCTGACCGATCTGGACTGGTGGACGCGCATAGTACAAACGAGCCTCTTCACATACCGCACAGGCTTGGGCGACGCTTTCTACGACAGCAGAAATTACGCGGTCTACATAACCTTCGTCGACGGATCCCATACCGCGGTAGGCCAGCGTTAATGGACCAGAATGGGTATGCGAAGCACAGAACATAACAGAATGGGGAGCCAAATCCGTGCGCGCCGGAATCCGCGCGCGCATCCGGCCTACGGTTTCCGCACTGATCGATACTAAATCCAGACTAACTAATGCACAGCGCCGCTTGCCTAACTGAAATACGACCGCCCGAGCATAGAGAGCATCACCTATTTCAGCCGCCCCCCCACTCCGTCCCCAGTAGCCGCCCATAGGTATTCCAAGCGAGGGAGTTATGTCAATTCGAGCGCTTCCAACTTTCATCTATTGCTCACTTTGCCAGTCAGCAGGCAAATAGACGAGCACCGTTCCCTCGGGACATGCGCCGAATAGCGCGCGAAAATCGAGCAAATCTACCAACGCGCTTACACCCTGTTCCGATTGCCAGATTCGATCAGCCGTCAGTACCATTCCACTAGAAAAGTAGAGCGCTCCATCATCGGGCGCCTCGTGGACGAGCCGATCTTCCCAATCAAACGGTCCTGATTTGATTGGGGCTTGGGGTACAAGACTGCGATAGCGGCGCACGCGCGCAACCAGCGTATCTCGAACTGCAGGAAAGTCAGGTAACGCCTCACCACGCAGAGGACAGGAACGCAACAGTGCTCCTCCCTGCATGAGTCGTACGGCGTTAGCCGCCCGGTCAACCAACAGATAGGGCGTTTCGACAGCGTTTCTTTCAATCCATGCCCGCAGGGCCTCATTTCCATAGACCAACGCATCTTCAGCCGATACCGATTGACTTCCTATACAACCTAGCGCAAGCGCACACAGCGCAGAGGCTACACGCATGTTCTACTCCTCGCAGACATCAAGTAAAACCTTCATTACCCCGCGCTCTGCAGCGCGCGCAAAAGCGTCTATTCCCCGCTCGATACCAAACCGATCTTGGATGAGGAGACGAGTATTCACTTCTCCGCTGGCCAAAACCTCTAACGCTGGAGCGAAAGGGCCACATCGCGATCCAACAAGCGTTATTTCGTCGACGACAAGCGTCGACGCATCAACCTCCAGCGTGCCGGCATAAGTACTTTTCATCACCAGCGTGCCGCCCGAGCGAAGCGCGCGCCAAGCGAGGCCAAACCCACCGGCGTGTCCCGTACATTCCACGACTAAATCATGGCAACCACGTGCGACACCTCCCTCAAAACACGTAGAGATACCCCGCGCATTTAGCAGGGCTAGTTTGTGCGCATGACGGCCCACAACACCGAGCTTACAGCCCGTTAGTGCCAGCGTCTGCGCAACCAGTTGGCCCAGTTTTCCGTCGCCCACAACGAGAACGCGCTTATCGCGCCCAACACATACCTGCTCTTGCATTTGCAATGCTGCGGCCAGCGGTTCAACAAACGTGGCCTCATCCGTTGGGATACAACCGGGCACGCGATGCAAATTCTGCTGTGGCAGCACAACATATTCAGCAAAGGCTCCGTCTCGTCCAAAGATGCCTAGCACAGTGCGCTCAGGACAGTGAAGGTGACGACCGGCACGACAAACAGCACACGCACCGCAGGGGGCGTTAATTTCTCCCACGACGCGATCGCCTACCCATGCTTTCGGACCCCTTTCAACGACGCCTACAAATTCATGCCCCAGCACGCCGTCAAACGGATAATAGCCATTACACAGTTCTAAATCCGTATTGCATATCCCGGCACGCAGAACGCGGACAAGAACTTCTCCATCCGGCACATCCGGAACAGGCAAATCCGAGCAAAACTGCATGACGCCGTTATATAGTAGCAACCCCTTCATGAACCTATTCTCCACTACGGTCAGTAGATATATACCGGACAGCCTACATCGACCTGCTCATACAGATAACGCAGGTCTTCTGCTCCCAGGCGCACGCAGCCATGCGTTATACTCTTACCTAAGTTAACTTCGAAAAGCGTTCCGTGGATCATGTAGTCAGAAGCAAAATACAGTGCGTATTCGCCGAGGACGCCGCGTTGAAAACGGCGCCTGTCTTCGGCAAAGATAGGGATTTCTTCTCCATTTTCGATAAAATCCCAAACGGGACGGATCCACAGCGGATCTTCCTCTTTGCGCAGAATTGAGAAGCGTCCCTTGGGCGTATAAAACCGCCATTGGTGCCACCGTTTTTTACCCTTGAGTATCCGACCGCTACCCGTAGCGCACACCGCTTCATGCACCACGTCCTTTCCCCTGCGAAGCTGCAGGCGATTGGTCTGTGTATCGATCACTATGTAAAGGCCAGAGTGCTCTTGGGTGCGCACTGCGGCTAAGAGTCTTTGACGCTCAACTTTTTGATCGAGCGCCGATGCTCGACCATCTGCCGCTACCGCCAAAGACAGAGTCAGGATTTTTATTGCTAAGAGTGCTTGCAGCATATATACGAAAAAAGCGGTCGAGAGGAAAAATCCTCTCGACCGCTTAACAAAATGATTTTTCGTACTTAGATGCGATCGTACCAGGGACGCATTTTTTCAACTAACTCTTCGTATTTCTGCGTCGCCGACTGCACGCCACTCTGAACCTGAGCCGCTTTGCTTTGGGCACTTTGGGCACTCGACTGAGCCTGATCAAAGTTCTCGCTCGCCACGGCAGAACGCGCTGCGTTCAGATCCGCATCCGCTCCGTTCAGGTCGTCTCGAAACTGCTCAATATCGCTCTCCGTCCCCTTGCCTGCAGGTGCGCTGTCAACGCCAGTGCGTGCCTCTTGAATCGTGCCCGCCGCAGCAGAGATTGCACCTTCTGCCGCACTGCGCTGACTACCTTTTTCCGCTTCAGCAGCCGCTTTAGCACGGTCGGCCCTGGCTTTGGCATCGGCAATCATCTGCTTGGCTTGTCCGAAGTCCTTGAAGAGCTTGTCAGCCTCCGTATTAACTGCCTGCTCCGCACTGCTGTATGCTCCCTGAGCAGCAGAATAGTCCGAAGCGGCAAACTTCTCAGCGCCAGCCGCGCGCGCCGCATCTAGTGCTCCCTTTGCCGCGGCCAAGTCAGATGCGGGGGGATCACCGCCGCAACCAGCTATAAGGACCGTGCTCGCCACGGCCAAAAAGAGAGAAAAGATCCGGATTTTCATAATCACCTTCCCATTATGACGTAGGTGTTTTCGATTCAATTGTATACTTGTTCAAAACAGGGAAGAATCTAAAAATAAAAGCGATGTCTTGTCAAGCCAAAACATCGACTAAGCGCCCATTCAATCGGCTTCTTCCCCATCGACTAGCGGCGATCGCCGGCGCGTTTTTGCGCGTTCGTCGCGGATCTGTTCTTGCAACTCTGCATACTCCTGCTCAAGCGAGTCGAGTTCCTCTTTAGTTGGCCCAAGCTCGCTCTGAGCTTTCTCTAGATCTTTTCGCGCCTCTTCGATCTTTTTCTCTAAATTCGCACGGGCCGATTCGAGCCGCTGGATTCGAGGCTCTACAACCGCCTTGTGTCTAACATAATCCATGACGACTTGGAAAGCGAAGAACATGCAACCTATAGCCAGTATGGTAATGACCCATTCCATCAGGGAATCAATTTCCCATCTTCTCCAACGTAATCATCATCCTCATCGGCTCCCTCATATATCCAACCGCATTCCGAGCACAGTGGCGCCTCCACGTCTTCACGCCGAACGCTACACTGTGGACAGCGCGGTGCGAATGGCTTCAAGTACTTCAGCGCAACTACGGCCAATAAGAGGCAGGCAAGTGCAGTCTCAAACACCGTTTCAACAGTTCTCTGTGAAGAGTGGATCGATACGTGCCAAATCCTACTTCATTGAACACGTGAGAGTGCTCCTATGAAATATTAGGACCTGCGAAAACGCGCCAAGCTCAATGCAGTATAATAGCGCGTTTGAGATACGGGAAAAATACGTATCGATCAAAAGAGGTTAATACATAGAGTGTGTGAGAAGAAATATAAATTTCCCCACATATACTGGTCAAGCAGTTTCTGGTCAGCTCTTAGAGCTATTTACGAAACCACATCTCAGGATTGGCCTAAAATACGGCATACAATGAGGAAAAAGTCGGCCTAATTGCCCTTACGCATCGCCTGCATTTTGCGCAGCTGCCTGCGGCGGGCCCAGCGCCCTCGATTTTGTAGCCGTCGCCGGCCAAGAGGGGGCTGCACTTGACCGCTTTCCATGAGGTCTTCCAGCACATTGTTCAGAACATCTGGGTAGTTGGTGACGAGACCTTGGACACCCATCATCGCCAAGTCGCGCATGGTGATCTCTTCATCAACAGTCCAAGCCCAAACGGTTACACCGCGTTTGCGCATTTCTTCAATCAGCGAAGGCGTCAGCGTCGCATGCCAGATGGAAAGAGTGTTGGCCCCGGTCTCTAGAACTTGTGATACTAAGCGCCGCGCTCGGAGGCGTGAAGGCGCTGTTGGCAACTCTCCAATGAGCAGAGAAGCGGGCAGGTGCGGAGCCATTCGTTTGACGCGCTCAACAGTCTGTGGGTTGAACGACTGAACGACTACCTGCTCTGCGAATTGCGCTTCTGCAATGGCTTGCACTACAAGCTCCGCAATAAAGTCCGATTTAATTTCCAGCAAAACCGGCGCTCGGTGGCGAGCCAAATCAAACACTTCGCGCAGAATCGGAATGCGCTCCCCATGACCCGCATCCGCCTGTCGGATTTTCTCTATTCCCAACTCACGCACAATACCCTCGCAGTCGGTCGTTCGATCCAAGCTTGGATCGTGTAGTACAATCAGTTGGCCATCGCCTGTTACGCGCACGTCGATCTCCAACATATCAACGCCAATATCAAGCGCTTTTTCAAAAGCCGCTAGCGTATTCTCAGGGGCTAAACCACGTCCCGAAGCTCCCCGATGGGCAATCCTGAGAGGAGGTATCATTTCTAAGCCCCAAATTTTTCTAAGCGCTGTGCGTGGGCCAAAACAAACGACATGAGGGCCGAAGAAGGCATAATACCCAGACTGCCCAACTGACAACCACGCTCTGAAAAATGCTTAGCACCATCGGCCAAACTAGACGCGCTGTGAATCAGCGTCGGAACAGGATGCCAGCTGTGGCTGCGCATGATGGAAGGCGTAGAGTGGTCTCCGGTAACGACAACGACGTCAGGCTTCTGCTCTAATAGCCGAGGTAAGTAAGAATCTACTTCTTCTAACAAAGTTACTTTGCGGTCAAAATCTCCATCTTCCCCCGCACTATCCGTTTTTTTTACGTGCATGTAAACGTAGTCGTAGTCGTCAAAACGCTCTTCATACAGCGCGCATTCCGAATCCATGTCCCAATTAACTTCGACCGTGTCCATTCCGACGGCTCCGGCGACACCTCTGTACATGGGATACCCTGCAATACCTAGAGCGCGCAGACCATACACGTCATCAAACTGCGCCAACTCTGGATAGCGGCCAAACCCACGCATTAAAACCATATTGGCTGGTTCCTGATCCGCCAATATTTCCCGTGCCTGTACAAGAAATTCGTTGGCCACTTCAACCATGAGCTCGGATTCTTGGTCCTGAGCGACTAGCAATTTAGGCGGAATACTCGTGCCCTGCGGATCGGAGTCCCCCACGCCATCGCTGAGGCCTTCACCCCGGAAAACAACCCCTGCTCGGTATTCCATTTCTGCAGCAACTGAAACCTGAATACCCGGAATATCTACCGCATCCAACAAATCGCACAGTTTACGACCTGTTTCTGTTGGGATACGTCCTGCGCGCCGATCAGTGACGTTGCCCGCATCATCAACCGTACAAAAGTTGAGTCTGGAAGCCACGTCGCCGGGACGAAAATCGACGCCTAATCCTAGCGCAGACAGCGCGCCGCGACCGATTTCGCTTTTCCATGGGTCGTAGCCAAAAAGGGCAAGGTGAGCAGGGCCGCTACCGGGCGTAAAACCGCCGCCCAGAGGAGAAATTAAACCGCAACTACCGGCTGCCGCCAGACGATCTAGATTGGGCAAGTTAGCCGTCTCCAGCTCGGACTTCCCCGAATCGGGATGAGGCAATCCGCCCAATCCATCAATCACCAGCATAAGGATTTTGGTCTTCGCGTCGCGCGCGCACAGGTCGCGGGTGTACTCGCTGCTAATCATCTTCTAAATCACCTTTCGAGATACATGTCCTTAATCACCATTTGCACCGCACCGCCGCCAGCGTAAGTATCTTCTTCAAGCACAAAAGCTACACTTACGCCCTGGCCGGGATGAATCTTGCCGGCTACATCACCCTGATTCCACCAGAGTCCGCTGCAATGTCGTCCCTTTGATTCGAGCTCTACTTTTAAATGCGTGCCTCCCTTGCCAATCTGGCGACGAGAGAGCACCTTGCACCCACGCATGGCAAAGAGCGGCGCCTCATTGCCATTGCCAAAGGGCTCCAGCGCAGCGAGACGCTCAATGGTCGCTATATCCAAATCTTCAGGCTCAAGCTCTATGTCGATGTCGAGTTCGGCTTGCAAATCCTCTTCTCGAATGTGGCTATTAGCATGCTCAATGAGCTTCAAGCGAAATGCTTCGAAAGAGGTCGCCTTTAAAGAAAACCCCGCCGCTGCAGGATGTCCTCCATAAGCGACTAAATGGTCTGTACAGGCGCTAATACCTCGGCTGATATCGTACGCTGGGACGCTACGCGCAGATCCAACGTAAAGACCACCACCCGCATCGTCGCTGCACACTACAGCCGGACGGGTGTGTTTTTCGCAGAGCTTGCCTGCCAAAAGACCGACAATGCCCAACTTCCACTCGCCTAGCACTACGACAATCCGGTCGCGGGCTAAATCTTCTCGGCTAACGAGGGCTTCCGCTTCGTCCATGCCCTCGCGCTGCAAAACTTGACGACGCGCGTTGAGACGGTTGAGGTCTTCTGCGAGCTGTGCCGCCCGTTCATCGCTGTCCGCCCGTATAAGCTCAAGCGCAATGTCAGGTTTTTCAAGGCGACCAGCCACGTTGATTCTAGGTCCAATATGGAAACCAACTCCCGTCGTCCTAACGGGCTTTTCCGCATAGCCAGAGACAGCTTTAAGCTGACGTAGACCAGGGCGAGGCGTACTGTTAAGGATCTGTAACCCCCGTTGTACTAATATGCGATTTTCTCCTAGTACAGGCATCACGTCAGCTACCGTACCCAGCACTACTAAATCGAGTAGGCTATTGAGATAACGTCGACGTACATCGGGCGAAAAAAACTCGGAGCTCAACGCCTGCACCAATTTGAAAGTAACGCCTACGCCAGCGAGCTCTTTAAAGGGGTAAGGGCAGTCCCGCCTGTTGGGATTGACAATGGCCAACGCGTCCGGCAAATGATCTAACTGCTGGTGGTGATCAACAACGACGACATCGACCCCACGCTCACGGGCTAAATCCAACGCATCAAAAGCCGAAATACCGTTATCTACGGTTATAATCAGCGTTGCGCCCATGCCAATAGCTCGCTCTACGCCGGGGGGCTTCAGTCCGTATCCATCTACGTGGCGATCGGGCAGTATGTACGCTCCATCAGCTCCAACGGCGTCGAGAAAGTCGAGCATAACGGCCGTACTCGATACGCCATCCACATCATAATCGCCATACACGACAATTTTTTCACGCTGGCGTATCGCCCGGACAATCCGTTCGACTGCGCGGTCCATATCGCGCAGGTTTTCGGGATCGCACATTACCTCAGGACCGACATCCAGTTCAGCCTGATCAAGCGAACGCACTGTCAGCAAGGCGTCGACAAGGCAATTATAGGGCTGGCTATGGTGAATATTCCAAACGGGATAGAGACGCATCATTCACCCTATTGCTCTGGGAAAAGGGGCAGGAATAGGTCAGTTCAATATAGGCCGCGCTTCAAAATCTCGTCAAGAGCCGTACGCGTGCTTGCCCCCCTCTAACCTATGCTTAGATTTGACGCAGTAATTCAATATTTCCCGAGGAGCTTTCCGTGTATTTTTTGCCCCTGCTTTTTGCACTCTTTTGCACACTTACGACGGTATCGGCGCACGCGGGCGCCAATGCGAACGTAAAAATCCGCCTCACCCAACTGTCTCCTCCCTGTGGACTTCAAGCAGGCCAACGGATCGAATTTCTCATCCAGGCCCAGCATATGGAAGGAGTCAGGCAAATAAAGTTTGACTTTGACTGGATACCCAAAGGGGCTATTTCATCGGCAGTCGGCGGCACCGCGACAGAGACCGAAGCCAACGGATTCATCGTGCCCGGGCCTCCGCAATTTTATGATGAGACCGCCGCGTTTGGCATGGCAGTGTTTGGCGGCGCTGGACTGAGTGGAGACGGCGAGTTAGCTCTTGTGGGCTTTGAGCTAGCGCCAGAAATCACGGCTATTACACCCCTCGCTATCTATCTCAGATCTATGTCGCTGGGACCGTCCTCCACCGAGCGGGACAGCCTGTATCCGCAAGAGGCCATGATACTCGCCAACTATTGCGACGATTCGGGACAGCCTATTCCCCGCACCCTCTTACTTCAGGCCCCCGACGGGAAGCGTCTCTATTCAACCGCAGATCAGGCGGCGCAGGACGATGCAAGTCAGGGCGAAGTCGACGTGATAGCTCGTCCCTTGAATGCTGGCGCTTTTCGCTCGGCTGTCGAGATTAGATGGCTCATAGAAAACCCTGGACCGGGGACGCTATATGCGCTGACCCAGCGTCAGACCTACTCCATCCCACCGAGATCTACCGTCGAGCTACAAACGGAGAGCAATCAGCAGGGAGATGCCCCTTTGCGCGTTGACGCATCCGGCAGCGAAGGCGATACGATAGCCCGTCTGTCCGCCTGCGCGAACTTAGACGGCCAGGCACTGTGCGCAGAGCAGCGCCTAGTCTGGCACACGCCCATGACTGCCGTGCTGAGCGAGGAGAATACAGCGCTCCCCAGCTCAAGCAGTCTACAGCAAAATTATCCCAATCCGTTCAACGCAGGCACACAGCTCATCTTTGACATAGCCGCACAGGACGCCGGTCAACATACCCTACTGACGATTCATAACATGCTTGGGCAGTTAGTCGCGACTCCCTTTATGGGCAGACCGACAGCGGGGCGTCACCGCGCACATTGGAACGGGCGCTATGCCGACGGCAGAGAATCGGCCACGGGTCTATACGTCGGTCGCCTATTAACCGTGAATGGGACGCACGTACGCCGCATAATGCTTTTGCGCTGATATGAGACGACGAGACGATCTAACCCGCACCGCTGCGCTGCACTTACTAGACAGCTGGGAGGGACACAAAAACCCCATAGACGACTTGCTGTCTGGCCTCGATGCATCGCTCAGCGATGATCGCGACCGGCGCTTCGCACGGCAACTCGTATTGGGAACGCTGCGCTGGCGCCTGCGGCTCGACTGGATTATCGGCCATTTTAGTCGACGTCCAGTAGACGAACTGGAAACGCGCGTGCTGAATATCTTGCGCATGGGTGTTTTACAAATCAACTTTCTCGACCGAGTACCAGAACGCGCGGCCATCCACACGAGCGTGGAACTGGCAAAACGACAGGGCGCACGCTCCGCAAGCGGCCTGATCAACGCCGTCTTGCGGTCTTTCCAAAGGGAACCTCACCGCGTCCAGTTCCCCGATCCAGATGCTGATACAACTCGCTATCTGTCGCTACACTATTCACACCCGTTCTGGCTTGTAGAACGCTGGATACAGCAGTGGGGCGTTGAAAAGACGCGGGGGATTTTGGCCAGCAATAACGAACACGCACCCCTTTGGCTACGTCTCAACCCATTGCGCAGCACCCCCTCAACCCTGTGCGCAACACTTCAGTTAGAGGACGGGCCAGACGACTATTTTCGTGCTTTGGATCCACGACAAGCCCTCAGGTCTCCTGAATTTGAAAAGGGCCACTTTCAAATCCAGGATCCCAATGCAGGTCTGGCCGTGGCTCTACTAGATCCACAACCTGGAGAGCATATACTGGATGCTTGCAGCGCTCCCGGAGGCAAGACCACGCAGATAGCCGAGCGAATGCAAGACAAGGGCTTTATCGTTGCGGCCGACCTGTCACATACCCGCTTACGTCGCCTGCGCGAAAATGCTCGACGCCTGATGCTGCACTCTATCCATCTGGTCGCCTGGGACGGCTCGATTACCGGCAGCCAGCTGTTTGACCGCGTCTTAGTAGACGCTCCCTGCAGCGGCACGGGTATATTGGGCCGCCACCCTGACGCGCGCTGGAACAGGGCCCCAGAACAATTTCCTGCGCTCATCGAGCGCCAGCAGTCGATATTGGTTGCAGCCTTTACCCAACTGCGCCCCGGGGGCACACTTGTTTATAGCACCTGCAGTTTGGAACAAATCGAGAACGAAAGAGTAGTAGAGAATTTTATTGCCCACACTCCAACTGCCCGACTCGAGGAGGCACATCGGAGTCTACCCAACGATGCGCGAGTCGGTCGCTACGTTCAAACTGTGCCCGGTCAACACCTAGGCGATGGCGCGTTTGCAGCTCGGATACACAAGGTAGAATCATGAGAAAGGTTTTTGCTCACGGCATATTGGTGGCGACTTCAGCACTCGTTGCAGCCCTACTCATGCTCGGGCTAGTGGATGCCGTCGTTATGCCTCACATCGTCGCTGTCCCCAACGTAAAAGTACCTCGGCTTCACTCTTTGGATAGCTTACAGGCTTCCCAAAGGCTTGACCAGTGGGGCTTAAAAATAGCCGTCGGCGACAGCATATACCACGAACGTGTACGGCTAGGTTCGGTAATCGACCATCTTCCCGAGGCGGGACAGCGGGTTAAAAAAGGGCGCGCCGTCACCGTAATTCTGAGTAAGGGACCGCGCTATTATACGACTCCTGACCTGCAGGGAGTGAGCCTGCGAGAAGCGCGTTTGCAGCTCGAATCCAACCAACTGCAGACCGGTGACATTATTTACGTCTCGTCAAATGAGGTGCCCGAGACTGCGGTAATTGACCAACATCCTACAGCGGGCACTCGCCTCAAGCGCGACGATCACGTCGACCTGCGCATAAGCAACGGTCCTCTGTCTTCTATGAAGAAGACACCCAACCTGCTCTCCCTGCCCATCGATTCGGCAGAAGACACGCTGCGCAAATACGAAATGCGGTTAGGGCGCATTGAAAACCAAATCGACAACACTTCGCCGCCGGGCACAATTATCAGCCAAACACCCAAGCCAGGCACGCAAACACCTCGCAGTACGCGCATCAATTTGCGCGTGAGCGCTCAGCATCCAGACAACGGAGCTCGTTGATATGCCAACTCATCCAATACGAATTGCCCCTTCGCTTCTGGCCGCTGACTTTGCCTATTTAGCACAGCAAATAGAAAGCGTTGAGCAAGCTGGGGCAGACTGGCTACACCTAGACGTGATGGATGGGCGCTTTGTGCCCAATATCAGCTTCGGCATACCCATCCTTGAGTCCCTGCGACCGAAAACGCGTCTTTTCTTCGACGTCCACCTAATGATCGCAGACCCGCAACCGTTTATAGAGCCCTTTAAAGCCGCGGGCGCTGATTCGTTGACCATTCACATCGAAACTTGCCCCCACCCGACCTCCATCCTGCGTACAATACGCACTCTCGATCTTCAGTGCGGTTTGGTTCTGAACCCATCCACGCCCATAGAAAGCCTGCTTCCTTATCTAGGCGAAATCGATTTGGCGCTCGTCATGTCCGTCGAACCTGGCTTTGGCGGCCAATCCTTCCAACCACAAGCGCTGCAAAAGATTGAAGCTCTCCGGAACGAGATCGAACAACAGGCTCTCGATCTTCCCATTCAGATTGATGGCGGCGTAAATCCGCACAATGCAGCCGCGTGCCGCAGCGCCGGTGCCAGCATACTCGTTGCGGGATCAGCTGTTTTCAGCGCTGCTGACCCAAGTCGCGCAATTGCCGATTTACGAGCTTGAAGGCATTCGCTATTTCTATTGCTCTATTAAACTGGCAACTATATATTAGTTGATTCGTTGATTTTGTAGACCTGTAATTATCAAGACCGTCATACAGACGCGCAACTTAGGCCTATACCTTAGCCATGTTTGATCGACTCAGTGATCGTTTTGACGACATTTTCCGCCAGCTGCGCGGTCAAGGACGCATTACTGAGCGCAATATAGACGAGTCACTGCGCGAAATTCGCCGTTCGCTGCTCGAAGCCGACGTCAACTTTACCGTGGCTCGCACCTTTATCCAGCGCGTTAAAGAGCAGGCTTTAGGCCAACAGGTCGCCAAGAGTCTCACTGCTGGCCAGCAACTGGTTAAGATCGTGCACGACGAACTCGTTGTGCTCTTGGGCGGTAACAGCGCGCCCATCAAGCTGGCTGATCACCCGCCAACTGTCATCATGATGGTTGGGCTACAGGGCGGCGGTAAAACAACCATGGCCGCCAAACTGGCGCGCCAGTTTAAAGACCAGGGCCGCCCCGCACTTCTGGTGGCAGCTGACATATACCGACCCGCCGCAATAGATCAGCTGCAAACGCTTGGCACATCTATCGACGTGCCCGTTTTCAGCGCACCGCTGGGAACAGACCCAGTCGATATCTGCAGCCAAGGCGTGGCACAAGGCCGAGCAACCAACCGAAGTGTCGTAATTGTTGATACCGCAGGACGTCTGAGTATTGATGAGCAGATGATGGGAGAGCTGGCACGCGTCAAGGAAGCGATCACACCGCATGAGATTCTCTTTACCGCCGACAGCATGATCGGCCAAGATGCTGTTGAGACGGCGAAGCGCTTTCACGAACTGCTCGCCTTCAGCGGTGTCGTGCTCGCAAAGAAAAAAGAAATTCGGTACGAGCGCTTCCAAGAGGCGTGCCGCAAACTCGCGACGCAGAAAAGTCTCCCGTTCCAGGCCCTGGTGCAATTGGCGTCCGGTGAGGACGTGCAGGTCGAGGACGTGGCTGCAGACGAGGTCGAGGCAGAGGCGGAAGCGATCGCACCGCTCGCGCAGTGCCGCGACCGCGTCGACACCGCCGACGGCGGTGGCGAG
>Ga0160422_10001485_pt1 | contig 14663 bp, 6 predicted proteins | sample Fk160mmetaG_FD_108192 | JGI IMG/M metagenome (GOLD analysis project Ga0160422, IMG submission 108192) | Marine microbial communities from the Central Pacific Ocean - Fk160115 60m metaG | ecosystem: Environmental > Aquatic > Marine > Oceanic > Photic zone | place: The Central Pacific Ocean...
AACATCGCTTGGACCACCCTGTTGGCCGCCCTCTTCTTGTCCCCTCAAGACACGCAGGGTCAGTATGCCTTGGATTACGGCTTTGCATTTGGCACAGGCAACTACCTCGGGGACATTGGTGGCGACGCCCTTGAGCGTCGGGACTTCTTTCCTGACCTGCACCTCAGCCAAACCAAATTGTCCACCCACGTCTTCGTCCGTCAGCGCTTGAATGGCGCCCTGGCCGTTCGGGCTCAGTTGGGCACCACGTTCATCGAAGACTACGACAACCTGTCCACCAACCCGGCTCGAATGACGCGGAATGCGCACTTCCGCAACTTTATTCACGAGCTCAGCTTGCGCTCGGAAGTGAACATCTTCTCGCGCACGAGCATCACCAAGTATTCGAGCAAATTCCGAGTAGGGATCAATACCTACGGCATTCTGGGTGTGACCGGCTTCGTTCACAACCCTCAAGCGCGGCTTGACGCCACCTCTGCCCAATATCATCTTGATCAAGGGAACATTTCTGAGCTCGTATCGGCTTGGGACTACGACAAGTGGTACAACCTGCGGGCAGCAGGAACCGAGAAGCAAGACTACGGCATTGCATCTCTTGGCGTTCCGATGGGGGTGGGTGTATCGTTCATCGTCAACTACAACACCCGCATTGGCATTGAGTTTGTCTGGAACACGACGTTCACAGACCACTTGGACGACGTGAGCGGCACCTACGCCGACCCCGAGAGTTTCGTGGGAGACGCTTCTCAAGGTCTGTCGAGAGACATGCAGTACGTCTTGAGCCAGCCTGCCAACCCCACGGTGGCAACCGCCGCAGGGGTGGACAACCCAGAAGCCTATCTCAACAGCTTCCGCTGGGATGCGGCCTACGAGAGCCCAAGAGGCAATCCTGACAAGAACGACTCGTACGGCACGCTGCAGTTGACCGTGAGCAAGGTGGTCAAGAACTCGAGCGCCTTCTTCAAGAGCAACAACTACAGCGCACGCAGGGCGGCGAAGCGCCGGGCGTACCGGGGCAAACCCGACAACAGCAACCGCGTGTTTGGCCGACCCAAGGTCTGAGTCAACCTGACCCCATGCACGTGAATCGACTTGCAGGGTCCACCTCCCCTTACCTCAAACAACACCAGCACAACCCTGTGGATTGGCATCCGTGGGGCGACGCCATTTGGGAAGAGGCGCGAACCCAAAACAAGCTGGTCGTGGTCAGCATCGGATACAGCGCCTGTCACTGGTGCCACGTCATGGAGCATGAGACGTTTGAAGATGAGGAGGCTGCCGCCTTCATGAACGCCCATTTTCTGAATGTCAAGGTGGATCGCGAGGAGCGGCCTGACGTGGACCAGGTGTACATGGATGCCGTGCAGCTCATGACGCGGCGAGGCGGGTGGCCCTTGAATTGCGTGGCGTTGCCGGACGGGCGCCCGATTTGGGGTGGGACCTATTTCCGGCGTGACCAATGGCTGGCAGGATTGAACGCGGTTCGGGAAGTTTGGGAAGAAGCCCCGGACAAAGTCCTGGCCTACGCGGAGCAACTTTCAAACGCGGTGAACGCCATGGACCACGACCTTGTGTCCGGAGCCAGCAGGAACGAATCTCACGAGGCGTTCCGACTCGTACGACATCACCTCCTGACCGGACTGAGTCGTTGGGCAACGACTTGGGATGCGCAACACGGCGGAATGCTCGGGGCGCCGAAATTCCCCCTTCCCTCCCAGTTGAGGTTGGCCTTGCGTCTGGGGACGAGTCGCGTGCTTGGCAAGGAATGGGCTAACAAAGGCATGCTGCACGGCATGAACACCTTGCTGGCGATGGAACGTGGTGGCATCCACGATCACGTGGGTGGAGGGTACGCCCGGTACAGCGTTGACGAGCGCTGGCACGTCCCGCATTTTGAAAAAATGCTTTACGACAACGCCCAAATCTTGGGCCTCACGGCCGAAGCTTGGGCCCTTCAGCGACACCCAGCACTGTGGCGAAGCGCCCAGATGGTGGTGGAATTCATGGAGCGAGAATTGAACGACGCCTCGGGAGGGTTCAAATCGGCCATGGACGCCGACAGCGACGGTGAAGAAGGCACGTACTACGTGTGGAGGGTGGACGACCTGGATGCGGCTCTGCCAGACGGTGAAGCTCGAGAAGCGGTCGAATCGCTGTTTGACATTGGCGGACGAAGCCATTGGGAGAAGGGAAAGCACGTGTTGATGCGGGAGGCTGGAGGCGACGAGGTGCTGTGGGGTAATCAGGCAGCCCAAGTCGCATACGATCAGGCGATGAAGGAATTGTCGACGTGGCGAGACTCGCCCGCGGCGGGGCGAAGCAAGCCCGGGATTGACGACAAAGTCCTGACGTCTTGGACGGCCCTGGCTGTGTCCGGGCTGGCCAAAGCGGGTCGTCTCATGGGCCAGGCCGAGTGGGTGGCTCGCGCCCAGAGAGGCGCCGCGTTTCTTCGAGGTGCCGCCCGCGTGCCAGGCGAGCCCGAGCGGCTTCGCAGGACCTGGCACCACGACGGCGGCCCCGAGACCGAGGGGTTTGCCGAGGATTACGCGTTCGCCATTGAGGCGATGCTGGAATTGCATCAAGCCACCCTGGACCCCACGTGGCGTGATGAAGCCCGCGCCTTGATGGCCACAGCGCTGGACCGCTTCTACGATGACGAGGTCGGTACGTTTTGGTTCACCGCCACAGACCGCCCTGCCCTTTTCGCCCGAAGACAAAACAACGACGACGACGTGATGCCGTCCGCCAACGCCACACTGGCTTGGGGATTGTGGCGGTTGGGCTGGGCCTGTGACATTCCGGCTTGGCGAAGGCTGGCTGTGGAGATGACGACGGCGCGGATTTTGGCCACCCCTTCGATGGAGCGCGCCTCACGATGGGCTTCCAATTGGATTGACATGCAAGACGCCTTTGCGACGATTGTCATCACAGGGCCCAACGAGGATGAGGTGCGCGCAGGCCTCGCTGATTGGTGGACGGAGGTGCGGCCAGGAACCTGGGTGGACGGGGTTTGGCCTGATGCTGCCAACATTCCCTCGTGGATGGAAGACAAACGCCCCTCCCCTGACGCTCCCGTGCGATGGTATGTTTGCGTAGATGGTGCTTGCGGCTTGCCCTGCGAGAGCGCGCGAGAAGCATGGCATCAACTCGAAGCCCTTCGCCGCGAACATGCCTCCTCGGAATAAACCTCTCCATCAAAACTTGATTTGCGCTTCGCAACGCGTAATGCTGGTGTTGGCCGTGGTGCTTTTGGGCCTGGGAACTGGGCGTATTTGGGGCCAGGACGAGGGGCGCTTGCCTCGCAAAGAACGCAAGGCACTGAGGAAGCTGAAAAGGGCCGAAAAAAAGGCGGTGAAGACGTTTGAGAAGAACTACAAGGAAGCCCAAAAACGCCACTACAAACTCCAGCAAACCGGCAAGGAGAAGAATCTGATCATGCCCGACGGCGACGACATCGCCACCAACTCGGCTTTCCAGAACCACGAGAAAGTGAACGTTCGAAAGCAAATGCGCAAGGCCCAGCAAAAAGCAAGGCGTCAAAGGGACGGCAGGTCGGTGCCTTGGTGGCGGAGAATCTGGCTCCGTCGGAAGTGGAAAAAGCACTGAAATCGGGCATTGCGTTGGGCTTGAATCGAGGCGATTTTCGTTCATCCCCTTGGTTTGCAACGCATTTGCACTCTTTAGCGTTCTGAAGAGGGTTGGGCTATATTTGGCCTCCTATACCTGTTTTGCCTGAAAATTCTAGACGCATGATGCGGTTTGCAACGATTTTGGGAGCGATTCTGATGAGCTTCAGCGCGATGGCGCAAGTGGGCCAAGGAACGCTGAAAGGAAAGGTCTCGGACTTTGACAACAAAGACGCCCTTCCCTTCGCCAGCGTGGTTCTGTTTTTGAACGGAAACCAAGTGGCTGGAACCAACACGGACTTCGATGGAGAATACACCATCAAGCCCATTCAACCTGGTACGTATGACGTGCTGTTCAGCTTTGTGGGCTACCAGTCCAAGAAGGTGACCGGCGTGGTCGTCTCCGCCAACAAAATTCAGTTCGTGAACGCCGAGCTCGGTGCTGGTGTGATGATGGAGGAAGCCGAAGTCGTCGAATACAGCGTGCCGCTGATTGACAAGGACGGGGGTGCCTCAGGGGGCACAGTGAGCCGCGAAGACATCGACAAGCTTCCTGGCCGTTCGGCAACAAGCATCGCCCAAACTGTGGCAGGTGCGAGCACCGCAGGAACAGGCGGTGGAGTGAGCATCCGTGGTGCACGGACCTCCTCGACCTGGTACTACATCGACGGCATCAAAGTCCGCGGATCCTCGGCCCTTCCGAAGTCTGCGATCGAGGAAGTCCAAGTGGTCACAGGTGGCATCCCCGCCAACATCGGTGATGCGACAGGTGGTGTGATCAACATCTCATTGCGTAATGCCAGCCGCAAGTGGTTTGGTGGCGGTGAAGTGATCACCTCAGGATTGCCCATCGGAGAATCGGTCGTGGGTCTCGACAAGTTTGGCTACAACCTGGCTGAAATGTCAGCTTCTGGCCCCATCGCTTGGAGAAAGGACGCAGAGGGCAACCGCACCGACCCCTTGCTGGGGTTGTTCCTTTCAGGCAACTACACCTACCAAGCAGACACGCGTCCCACCTTCGGTGGTCTTTACCGAATGACCGACGCTGCACGCGATTCGCTGCTTGCAAACCCCCTTCGCCAAAACATCAGCTCCTCTGGGGATGTCAACGGCGCCTTGTACAACGCAGACTTCCTAACGCCCGACGATTTCATGCGCACCCCAACACGCCTGAACAACGGAGCGCAAAGCGCCAACCTCGTGGCGAAAATCGACGTGGCCACCAACGAGACCACGAATCTCACTTTTGGTTTGACAGCTGCTGGCGACCGCAAAAACAACTTCAGCTACGCGCGATCTTTGATGAATTGGGAAAACAACGACCTCGAAACCGGTCTCGATTGGCGTGGTTACGTCAAGTTTTCACAACGTTTCGTGGACGAGGAAGGCGAAGAAGGAGCAGGAGGTTTGAAGAACGTGTTCTACTCCATCATGGCAGACTACTCCCAGTCCTACACCCGCATTGAAGATGCGAGTCATGGTGACGACTTCCTCAAGTACGGGCACGTGGGTAAATTTGACGTTTTCCAAACCAACAGCTACGAGTACGACCAAGCCACCGGACGCTACGTCCACAACGGTTGGAAAGACACCCTTGTGACGTTTGAGGCTTCAGAATTCAATCCCGAACTCGCGGCCATCAACAACCAGTACTTCTCCCTGTTCGACAACAACGTTGGAGGGCAGAACTTCGGAGTGGGGCCAGGCGGATTTTTCGGTGGGGTTGAAGGCGTTGAAGCAGGTCCCTACTCCAGCCTGCTGGAGGTGCAAAACGGAAACGCCCTTCTCAACGGTCAGAGCGCAGCTAGCACGTACGGACTGTGGAGCTACTTCGGCAATCAAGGAAACACGTATAGCATCAACAACAACACGCAGTTTCGTGTGAGTGCCATCGGTTCTGGCGACATCGGCGACCACGCACTTCAGATGGGATTCGAGTACGAGCAGCGCCGTGACAGCTATTACGGTTTGAGCCCTGTTGGATTGTGGACGCTCGCGCGTTTGACCACCAACTCCCACATAAAGGAAATCGACACTTCGGACAGTACGGTCACCAACATCGGGACGGAGTACTATGTGACCTACGATCGCCTTTTGGGTGACAACCAATTCGAATTCGACTACAACTTGAGGACAGCCTTGGGCGCTGGCGACAGGGAACTTATTGTGGTCGATGCCATCGATCCTGAGTTCTTCTCGCTCGACATGTTTGGCGCAGATGACCTTCTCAACCAAGGCAACAACTACGTGAACTACCGCGGCTACGATCCCTACGGTAACCGAGTCTCTGGTCGTCCCACCATTGAAGACTTCTTCAACGACACCCGAAGCATCAATGGTCGTGAATTCAACACCCGACCCATCGGGGCATATGAGCCCATTTACATCGCGGGCTACATCATGGACAAGTTCACGTTTGACGACATCATTTTTAACGTGGGTCTGCGCGTGGATCGTTTTGATGCGAACCAGCCTGTGCTTAAGGATCCATACGTCGTTGGTCAATCTTACACCGTTGGCGACATTCAAGGTCAACTCGGTGAACAGCTCAGCGGAAACAATGTGATACCCGACAACATTGGAGACGACTTTGTGGTGTACACTGACGCGTTGGTCGACCCCACCTCCATTGTGGGTTTCCGAAATGGAGACAAGTGGTACAATGCGCAAGGCACAGAAATCACTGACCCAGACGTCCTGGCTGTCAACACGGCATACCCTGCGCCGTGGTTGAAGCCCAGTGAAAATGCCAACAGCGATGATCCGTACGAGTTGACGTCAGAGGCCTTCAAGGACTATGATCCGGCGATTAACATCATGCCTCGCATTTCGTTCTCGTTCAACATCAGTGACGAAGCCGTGTTCTTTGCCCACTATGATGTCTTGACCCAGCGCCCTTCAGGCTCGAACCAGTTCTCTCCCATCGATTACCTCTTTTTGGAGAGCAGAAACGAATTAATCAGCAATCCCAACTTGCGTCCTGAGAAGACCATCGACTATGAATTGGGCTTTCAGCAGGTCTTGACCAAAACGTCGAGCCTGAAAATCTCCGCTTACTACAAGGAGATGCGAGACATGATCCAGGTTCGCAACTTCACGGCGGCATACCCAAGGCCCTATCGCGCATTTGGCAACTTGGACTTCGGTACGGTCAAAGGATTCACCGTCGGATACGACTTGCGTCGCACCGGCAACGTCCGTTTGAACGCGAACTACACGCTTCAATTTGCCGACGGAACAGGCTCAACAACCCAAACGGCACTGGCTTTGATCAACGCCGGTTTGCCCAACCTGCGTTCCATCAACCCATTCACTTACGACCAACGTCACCGGATCGTGGCCAACGTCGACTATCGCTACGGATCGGGTGAAGACTACAACGGCCCCATCGCCAACATCGGCGGCAAGGAACGTCAGCTCTTTGCGAACACTGGCTTGAACTTCATCGCCAACCTCGGTTCCGGCACGCCTTATACGGCTTCAACCATCGCCACGCCGATCACTGGCGAGATCAGTCCCTCAACCGAAGGGTCGATCAACGGCAGCCGCCTGCCATGGCAATTCAATTTGGACGCCAATTTGGACAAGAACTTCACCATCACCTACGGTGGCAAGGGTGAAGGGGAAGCGGTGAAGACCACCAACCTCAACGTCTACCTGTGGATTGGCAACTTGTTGAACACACGCAATGTGAACAGCGTGTACCGCTTCACAGGCGTGTCCGACGACGACGGCTACCTCGCAGCAGCCCAATACCAACCCCTCATCAACAGCCAAAACAACCCGGACGCTTTCCGCAACTACTACAGCATGTACGTCGACAACCCCTTCAACTTGGGCTTGCCTCGTACCGTCCGTCTTGGTGTCAAGTTTGACTTCTGATCATGCCACGTAAGCACATGAATCGCATTCTCTCCTTCATCGTCCCTTGTTTGATGGCCTCCACCGCGTGGGGCTACAAATACGTGGGTGCTGGCACGCCTGGCGAAACCGCTGGAAGTGCACCGCAAATCAACCTTCGCGCGGCGGCCTGCGCTCCCGCGACCGCATTGCGCGATTTGGAATGGAACAATGTCCGCGCCTTGATTGAAACCGGTGGTTCGCTTTGGCAGGACCGAGCGACAAGCCAGGCATCCTATGAGGTCCCCAAAGGGGGCGGTGTCAGCTCGTTGTACGCTGGCGCCCTTTGGATGGGTGGCATCAGCCCGGACCAACAGCTCAAGCTTGCAGCCGTGACGTTCCGTGGAACTGGAAACGACTTTTGGACTGGGCCATTGACCAACGATGGTTCCGCAGAGGTAGACAACGAGGTTTGCAGCCAATACGACGAATTCTTCGTGTCCACCCGCGCCGATGCACAGCGTCACCGTCAGTACTTCGACGCGCTCGCTGCTGGTACGGTTGATGAAGAATTTCCAGACGGGTACGCACTGCCTTCTTACTTCCGGGAATACCCAGCACACGGGAGCACGGAAGCGAACCAAGATTATTACCTCGCGCCCTTCAAGGATTACGACGGTGATGGTTTCTACTCGCCGGACAACGGCGACTACCCCTGGTACGATTTCCTTCAGGAAATCGACTGCGCCAACCGTCGACGTGAGGACATTGTGCCGCTCTACGGTGACCGCAACTTCTACTGGATTTTCAACGACAAGGGCAACGTTCACTCTGAGTCTCAGGGCGAGCCCATTGGCATGGAAATCCGCGCGCAGGCCTTTGCGTTTTCGACCAACGACGAGGTCAACAACATGACCTTCCACAACTACGTCCTCATCAACCAAGGAACCCAAACCTTGACCAACACCTACTTTGGCGTTTGGGTGGACGCGGACGTTGGCACGGCCACGGATGATTACGTGGGTTGTGACGTGGAGCGCGGTCTCGGCTACGCCTACAACGGCGACGCGGACGACGAGCCCTCAAGCAGTTCCTCAGGGTACGGTGAAAATGCCCCTGCCGTGGGTATTGACTTCTTCGAAGGTCCCTACCAGGATGCCGACGAGATTGACAACCCCCTGACCGAGAATTTCGCGGACGCCGTTGACTCCCTCGGCATTCCTTACCAAGGGATTGGCATTGGTTATGGCGATGGCGTCGTCGACAACGAGCGCTTCGGCATGCGCCGTTTCGTGTACTACAACAACGGCAACAACCCCATCAATGGGGAACCCACCACGCCCCTCCACTTCTACAACTACATGAATGGGATTTGGAAGAATGGCCAAAAAATGGCCTATGGTGGTGACGGTGTGACGCCCGCCTCTGGCGCCAACCTCGACATCGAAGCGGACTACATGTTCCCGGGCGATACCGACCCCTACCAATGGGGTTCAGGAGGTTCACCCGTGGGGCCATGGACTGAGGTGACCGCGGGCAACCCACCTGCTGACCGCCGCTTCATTCAGGCTGCCGGTCCCTTCACCTTGGAACCTGGCGATTACAACAACATCACGATGGGCGTGGTTTGGGCCCGTGCCAACAGCGGAGGTCCTACGGAGAGTGTTCGCCTCTTGCGCATTGCAGACGACAAGGCCCAAGCCTTGTTCGACAACTGCTTTGAAATTGTCTCCGGTCCTGATGCGCCAGATGTGACCATCCAAGAATTGGAGAACGAGCTCATCCTCTACTTGACCAACGACAATCCGTTGTCCAACAACTACCAAGAGGAATACATCCAGTTGGATCCGGCCATTTCGAAGGAAAATCCAGATTCAACCCTGGCTGATTTGACCGATGAAGAGCGTTCTTACACGTTTGAAGGCTATCAGATTTATCAATTGGCGAACAGCGAAGTGTCGCCTGCCGATTTGAGCGACATCGAATCCGCAAGGTTGATTTTCCAATGCGACGTGGCCAATGAGGTGGACATTGTCGTCAATTACGTGCAAGACGACGAGCTGGGCTTGCCGGTGCCGACCCTGATGGCCAACGGCGCCAACGAGGGCATCCGCCACAGTTTCCAAGTGACGACCGACGCCTTTGCCCAAGGAGACAATGCGCTTGTGAACCACAAGACGTACTACTTCATGGCGTTGGCCTACGGATACAACAACTTTGCCGAATACACGCCTTCTGACGAGGGAGCAGTCGGACAGGACACGCAATACCTCGCCTCGCGAAAGGCTGCGGTGGGTTCGATTCGGGTGTACAGCGGCACGCCTCACAAGCCGACGGTGGAGTCTGGCGGCATTGTGGTTGCTGCCGCCTACGGCGACGGCCTGTCATTGACGCGTCTGGAAGGCAAGGGCAACGCTCTCAACGACGTGGCCTTGACGACTGAAAGCGAGGCCGCCTTGGTGGCGAGCCCCGACGGCAAGATCGGCGAGTTGACCTACCAAGCGGGCAAGGCGCCTGTGGAGGTTCGCGTCATCGACCCTCTGGCGGTTCCTGCCGGCGAGTTTGAGCTTCGCGTCCTCGGGGAGGCTGGCGACCTCGACGACGGGGAAGACGTGGAGTGGGTGCTCACCAACCTGACGATGCTCGATACGGCGGTGACGGCGACAGACTCGGCTCAGGCCATTGTCACCAGCGACCGCACCATCGATGTGCGCAACGAACAGCTCATCCTCGACTGGGGCTTGAGCGTCACCATCCACCAACAAGTGTACCCCAACGGCACGAATATCGCCACGCCGTTGTCTTCGTCCATCACCTTCTCCAACCCTCAAGAGCCTTGGCTCTCCGGATGGCCTGATGGCGATGGATACACGCCGCGCAACTGGATCCGTTCGGGCACCCAAGAGTACCAGGATGCTGAAATTGAAAACGCCTACGAGGAGACGTTCAACGACTTGATGGACGAAGACGAGGTCTACGAGACCTTCCTCGGCGGCACCTGGGCGCCCTACAACGTGGTGGCCGGCACCGACTCAGACATCCTCGACCCTGCCACGGGCATCACCTACGACTTCATCCCGGCCTTCGCACCGACGCGTCAGGGATTGCAGCGCTTGCCACAGTGGAACAGCCCTGAGGCGGTCATCAACGTCGACGTGGTGTTCACCAGCGAACGCAGCAAGTGGACGCGGTGTCCCGTGTTGGAGATGCAGCCCAACGACCTCTTGGCTGAAAACGCCACGGGAGAGTCGGGAACGCTCGTCAAGATGAACCTGCGCCGTCACGACTCGGTCGACAAGCGTGGACGCACGGCAGCCGAGGGCGGCAATGCCGACGAGGCCAACCTCACCAGCAGCACCGGCATGGGATGGTTCCCAGGCTACGCCATTGACCTCGGCACCGGGGAGCGCCTCAACATGGCGTTCGGGGAGGACTCGTGGCTCAGCGCCGACAACGGAAAGGACATGATCTGGAACCCGTCCCCCAACCGTCAGTACGCAGGTGGACAGCACTGGATCTACGTCTTTAGGAACGGCCAAGTGCTCTCTGGAACGCCCAACCGCATGCCCGCCTATGACGGCGGAGCGTACCTGATGGGACAGCTCTCCAACCCCACTGCCACCAGCGAGCGCTTCGCGTTCCGCGACTGTGCATGGGTGGGCTCGGCCATCTCCAGCTTGGATTACCCCATGCTGTCTGTCGAGGACGGACTCATCCCCAACGAGACGAGGGTGAGCCTCCGTGTGGCCACGGCGTACGACAAATACAGCGCCATCACCATCGACACCGACGAGGTGGAAGAGGCCGTCAACAACTGGGACCCCATCTACCGCTTCGACACCGAGGATGTGGCTGCCCAAATTGGAGAGGTCACCGTGCTCGAGGAGATGCTTGAAGAAATCAACATCGTCCCCAACCCGTACTACGCCTACAGCCAGTACGAGACCAACAAGCTCGACAACCGCGTCAAGATTGTGAACCTCCCCGAGGTCTGCACCGTGCGCATCTACAACCTCTCAGGCACGCTCATTCGGACTTACAACAAGGCCGATCCGCTCACCTACGTCGATTGGGACCTGAAAAACGAAGCCAACGTGCCCATCGCTGGCGGCGTGTACATCATCCACATCGATGTGCCAGGCGTCGGACAAGCCGTCCGGAAATGGTTCGGGGTGATGAGGCCGATTGATTTGGACAATTTCTAAGGACGGAGCCAACGGTTCGCAAAAGCCAGGTTGCTGTCATCCACCGAACAGCCAGTACTGAACTACGGCAGCGTCTTGTTGGAATCTTTCTCGAGCCTGTGCAATGAAGTTGCACAGGCTTTTTCTCTTCGCATCCATGTGGACCCAGTAGGACAGAAATCGAACACCCTCAACACCGATTTGGTAAATCGAGGTCGATTACCCTTACTGTATGATCTCACAATCAGAACCCAAGGGCGAGCATTCAACAATGGCATCATCCAAATTTTGAGCGGACACTGCACGGACGTCGAGGTCTTCAATGTCACTTGCACTGCCGACGGCTATGAGCTGGAATTGGGCATTACAAATCACCTTGCATTTGACTTCGGACAAGTTCAACTGACGTATCAGGGGTCAAATGGCCCCATCGTTCAATTGGTCACGGGGGTGTCTCTTGGGGCCTTCATGGCTTCACCCTTGAATGTCACTCTAGACCCCAATGTATGGTTTGCGGTTCCGTTTTGTATGGACATGGTCTTCTTCCAGGCAGGCAATGCTGGAGAATGGCTTGAGTGCTGCCACCTTGAAGCTTGTACGGAACTTCCTTTGTGTGAGAACATTTCAGGATGTACCGACCCTGATGCCATCAATTACAATCCCAATGCCACTTTGGATGATGGCTCTTGTTTGTGGAACAATTGCATCGTCCTTGACTTGATGGACCCCAACTACCCGTGTACAGACGAATACGAGCCTGTTTGCGGCTGCGATGGAGCAACCTACGGGAACGCTTGCTACGCCATGCGTCTAGGTGGTGTCATCAGCTGGACGCAAGGCGAGTGTGGCAATAGCAATGGCCAAAACAATTCTAACGATTGTGCAACCGATGTCAATGCTGACGGAACAACGAACGTCATGGACCTCCTCTTGGTTTTTGACGAATTTGGTTCAGAATGCGATTGAAACGTCTTGAAATCCGAATAAACTCGTGAAACGTACCTAGACGATACAATTCAGATACTGCGATGTGAGCGCATCAGCTTATCGACCCCGGCAAGCTTGGAGGACTGCGCGAAGACATGTTGGAGCCAGGGCCATTCACCTCGACATTGACCTGATTCAATGGTGACTTAAAGAAGTCAATCGGTCAGGCGTCGGAGGAGGGGGTGACCTCGTGGCCGCCGGCTTGGAGGTAGGCGTCGCGTTCGAACAAGGCGAGGTCGGACTGGACCATCGCGCGACACATCTCGGCCAGGGTGGTGGAGGCTTTCCAGCCGAGGACGTTTTGGGCCTTGGAGGGATCGCCGATGAGCAAGTCGACTTCGGCAGGGCGGAAGTAGCGCGGGTCGATTTTGACGAGGACGTTTCCAGTGTCCGGGCAGTACCCCTCTTCGTTGGCGCCTTCCCCACGCCACGCGACGGTGATGTCAACTTCGCGGAAGGCCATGGTGGCGAAGTCACGGATGGTTGTGGTGACCCCAGTGGCGAGCACGTAGTCGTCTGGAGCGTCTTGCTGAAGCATGCGCCACATGCCCTCAACGTAATCTTTGGCGTGGCCCCAGTCGCGCTGGGCGTCGAGGTTGCCGAGGTAAAGACAGTCTTGCATCCCCAGTTTGATGCGGGCGACGGCACGCGTGATTTTCCGCGTCACAAACGTCTCGCCACGGCGGGGGCTCTCATGGTTGAACAGGATGCCGTTGCTGGCGTGCATGCCGTAGGATTCACGGTAGTTTTTGACAATCCAAAACGCATACAGCTTCGCCACACCGTACGGGCTGCGAGGGTAGAATGGTGTGGTCTCCGATTGCGGCACCTCTTGCACCATGCCGTACAGCTCGGACGTGCTCGCTTGGTAAAACCTCACTTTCTTCTCCATGCCAAGGATGCGGATGGCTTCTAGGAGGCGAAGTGTGCCTAGGGCGTCGGCGTTGGCGGTGTATTCCGGCGTTTCAAAGCTGACCTGTACGTGGCTTTGGGCTGCCAAATTGTAGATCTCGTCTGGCTGCACCTCCTGAACAATGCGAATCAAATTGGTGCTGTCGACCAAATCGCCATAGTGCAGCTTCAAGCGCACGTTTTCCTCGTGTGGATCCTGGTATAGGTGGTCGATGCGATCCGTGTTCAGCTGGGAGGCACGACGCTTGATGCCATGGACTTCGTAGCCCTTCTCGAGCAAGAGCTCAGTGAGGTAGGCTCCGTCCTGGCCGGTGATGCCAGTGATGAGTGCTTTTTTGGTCGCCATGAAGGCGAAAATACGCCGCAGGCCGGACCTTGCGCCCTCAGCCTGCGAGTTCTTGGTTTTTCACCAGCTTGGCGTAGTGCCCGCCCATGCCCATCAGCTCGTCGTGCTTGCCCTCTTCGACGACCTTGCCGTCCTCCATCACGCAAATGCGGTTGGCGTTTTTGACGGTGCTCAGGCGGTGGGCAATGACCACAGAACTTCGTCCTTCCATCAAGGCGTCAAGCGCGGCTTGGACCTCACGTTCAGAGGTGCTGTCCAAGGCACTCGTGGCTTCGTCGAGGATGAGCAAGTCGGGGTCTTTCAAAATGGCCCGTGCAATGGCGATGCGCTGGCGCTGGCCGCCGGACAGCTGCACCCCGCGCTCGCCGACGAGCGTGTCAAGTCCCTCCGGAAAGTCTTGAATGAAGTTCCAGGCGTAGGCGCGCTTTGCGGCATCAATGACCTCCTCTTCCGTGGCGTCGGGACGGCCGTATCGGATGTTGCTTCTCAAGTCCCCACCGAACAGAATCACCTCCTGTGGCACAAAGGCGACGCGCTGTCGGTACCCACGCAAATCGAGTTCCGAGGCCGGCGTTTCGCCAACATGCAACGCGCCTGTGTCGGGTTCGTGAAAACGAAGCAGGAGGGAAGCCACCGTGCTTTTTCCCGCCCCGCTGGTGCCGACCAGCGCCACTTGGTCTCCGGCATCGATGCGAAGGTTCAGGCCTTTCAACACGTGCACGTCCGGACGCTGGGGGTAATTGAAATGCACGTCGTTGAGCGTCAACG
>Ga0160422_10001486_pt1 | contig 14658 bp, 12 predicted proteins | sample Fk160mmetaG_FD_108192 | JGI IMG/M metagenome (GOLD analysis project Ga0160422, IMG submission 108192) | Marine microbial communities from the Central Pacific Ocean - Fk160115 60m metaG | ecosystem: Environmental > Aquatic > Marine > Oceanic > Photic zone | place: The Central Pacific Ocean...
AAATTAAAAAAAAGTTGAATCCTTTTGAAATTTCCTTATCTAGATTAGTTAATCATAAATGGTTTTTAAAAGGGAAAAGTTCGCAAGATATTACATTACATTCATATTCAAAAATGCAACATATTTTCCTTAATCAGAAACTTTTAAAGGAAAAAAATCAAAATCTTAGTATTGACCCATCAAAAAACAAATTCAAATTTTTTAAAGACTATAATTTTTTACTTATTGCAATGGGTGGAAAACATGGCTTATATATGAATAACAGGAAATTTTATTACAACTCTTTTATAGATCAATTTGAACCTATATATAATGATGGAAATTTTAATCTTGAAGGGAATTCTGTTTTAAGATTACAAAGAGATCTTAAAAGTACAAATATTAATAGTTTTAATAAGAATTATAAGTTTTCTTTTATTGATAAATTTAAAGATAATGAATTTAAGAAAATAATATTTAAAGAATTCAATAAAAGAATTGTTAAATCAGATCGGAATACATTAAGATTTTTTGAAGAAAGTTTTTATAATTTGAATCAAAATATTCAAACTATGCAAAATTATCTTGATCAAAATCTTCATATAAATAATCTAAACCTCAAACAAGAGGATCCAAGAAAAAAATTTATAAAAATAAGTAAAAAATTTATCCCAGAACAATCTCTTTTATATGATTTAAAATTAAAAGATGGATATATTTTAACAAAAGTAGAAAATGGAAAAGAAAAGAATATATCTATGGAGGAATTTAGCAAAATTTTAAGACTTAAAAAACTTAAAAGTAGAAGATCAATCTATCTACCGAGAGGAAATTATAAATTAAATTCAAAAAACCAATTTACTTTAATAAATATTCCAAGTATAAATGCTGAAATAATTCATTCAAATGACTTAAAATTAAAAATTAACCTTAAAGAAAAAACTTTAAAATTCATACAATCAAATCCTAAAGATTGGGTAATGATTAAAAATGCTGAATTAATTGATTGGAAAATAAATTTTGATGGTTTAACTTTTATAAATAATGATTTAGTTGGTCAAAGGTTTAATAGTTATGGAATAACCGGATGTTTGAATTTCTATAATACAACCTTCAATAAATCATCAATAAATTTTGTAAATGGTCAATGCGAGGATAGTATTAATATAATTAATTCTAAAGGTTTCTTAGAAAATATAGAAATTTTTAATTCATATCAGGATGGCTTAGATATTGATTTTTCAGAAATAGAACTTAAAAATATACAGATTAAAAATGCCGGTAATGATTGCTTAGATGTGAGTGGCGGAAAATATATATTAGAAAAAGGTAATATAACTAAATGTTTCGATAAAGGTATTTCTATTGGAGAAAAATCAGTCTTTAACATAGATAACATATTTATTAATGATACAAAATCTGCAATAGCAGTAAAGGATCTTTCAATACTAAATTTAAAAAATGGTACTATTAACGATTCTGAAATATGTACTACTGCATTTCAAAAGAAACAAGAATATGGCGGAGGTCTTTTAAATATTAGTAATTTGAAATGTAATGGAAAATACTATAAAGATGATAATTCCTCTATAAATTTTTTATGATATGGCATTCCTTATAGAATAAAAAGATACTTAATAAATGGTCACTTATGATAGGGTATATGAAATAATAAAGTCCATTAAATATTTTTTCTAAATACTTCAGAATTTTTTTCCATTTTATAATTTAGAGAGGATGGTTTTAATAAGTTATTTCTGTGATTTTGTAAAAAAATCAAATGAAAAATATGGTTTTTGCTCGTTTACTATTTTATATAAGCCTATCTTAAAAATATTCAGACACAATTTAAAAATTAAACTTTGACCAAAAAGAATTATTTATAAAAGTAGATATTCTTAAAACTATTTAATTCAAAAAGAGTTTTTTCATAAGATATTTTTTAGCATAGATAATTATAGGTACGAAAGTAAAAAATATTTATTTAATATCTTACATACACTTCTCCAAAAGACTTAGTCTTAATAATTGATGGTTATTGTGATTGGAAAGGACTTGGAAATAAATTAATAAATATTAAATAAAAAATAATTCTTTTAAAAGATACTTAATTTGGAAAAATAGTTTTAAAGGTTGTTGTTCAATTAAAAAATTTAATTTTTTGAAATTTTAGAATATTTTCTTACTTCCTGAAAACTATATTTTTTTGTAATAGATAAGATAATGCGGCTAAGAATGGTAAAATTATAATAGCTGATAGATTTTTGGATAATAAGAAAATAGAAGAAGTTTTATTTATAAGTAACCAATTAAGTATCCATAATATATATGCCATGCCTAAATAACTTAGAAAATACCTTTTTTTAATCCTATCTACTTTAAAAACTTTTTTACCATAAATATTTAATCCAAAAAATATATTAATTTGTTGACTTAAAAAGGTTGCTAATGAAGTTGATAAAAATAATAAAAAGAATTGTAAAAAGCAGTTAGTTATTAATACATTAATAAATCCATAAAAAATAAACTTTTGTTTTCTTTTATTAAATAATCTGATTAATTTAAAATTCATTTTTACTTTTTCATATAAGATCTTATCAAGTAATAATAGATAGATGAAATTTGATTATGATGTAGCTATAGTAGGAGGTCTAGGACATATAGGTCTTCCATTAGGAATTGTATTTGCAGATAAGTCGAATAATGTTTTACTTATAGATAATAATTTAAGTAATTCAAATAAAGTATTAAGAGGAGAAATGCCTTTCATAGAATATGGGGCAGATGATCTACTAAAGAAAGCGTTAAGCAAAAATCTTATCAAAATCACATCTTATATTAGTGAAGTCAAAAAAGCAAAAACCATTATATTTTGTATTGGCACTCCTATTGATGAATACCTTAATCCCAAAACGAACGAATTCTTGGATTGTATAAAAGAATATTCAAAATACATTGAAGAAAACCAACTAGTTGTGATTAGAAGTTCAGTGTACCCAGGAATATGCAGTCAAATTAATAAAATTTTTGGTCCTGACATAAATTTAAGTTTTTGTCCTGAAAGGATTGTGCAAGGTTTTGCAATAAAAGAGCTATCTAATTTGCCACAAATTATTTCTGGCTTTAGTAATAAAGCTGTTGAAGAATCTGAGAAACTTTTTAGACAAATCACTAAGAAAATCATAAAAACCTCAGTGACTAAAGCTGAATTAGGTAAGTTATTCTCTAACTCATGGAGGTATATTCAATTCGCTGCAACCAACCAGTTTTATATGATAGCGCATGATATGGGAGAAAATTATGATGATATCAGAGATTTAATGATGGAAGACTATAGCAGAATGTCTGGACTACCTTCCGCTGGGTTTGCAGCTGGTCCTTGTCTTCTGAAGGATACTATGCAATTAGCAAACCTTAGCAGAAATGCAAATTTCCTTGCACAAGCTGCTATGAATATAAATGAGCGGATGCCTGAATATGTTATACAAATGATCAAAAAATCACATAATTTAAATAATAAAAAAATTGGAATTTTAGGGATGGCTTTTAAGGCAAATATCGATGATATAAGGGATTCCCTTTCATTTAAACTAAAGAAATTATTGGATTTTGAAGGTGCTGAGGTTTTATGTAGTGACGAATTTGTAAAATCTCATACATATCTTTCAAAAGAAGAATTAATAAAAAAATCAGAAATAATTATTATTGGAGCTCCTCATGATGCTTATAAAAAGATAACTTTTCCTCCTGATTTAAAGGTTTTTGATATTTGGAGTATGCACAAAGAAAAATGAATAAAGTAATTTTTTCCACCAAATGGTTTGATTTATTTGAAATAAAAAATAAATTTAATGATGAAAAATATTATGGTCTAAAGCCTCCTGATTATGTTACTGCTGTAGCATATGATAATGAAGGTAAGATAAATCTTATTTATCAAAATAGGCCTGTAATAGGGAAAATAAAAAGCTTAGAAACACCAGGTGGTCAAGTTGATCAGGGAGATAATCCTTTAAATGCAATAAAAAAAGAATTATTAGAAGAGACAGGTTTTCTTTACAAAAATATTAAAAATGTAGCAGTACTGGAACCTGATGTGGGAAGATTAATGAATAAGCTTTATATATTTAAGGCTGATAATCCAAAAGTTATTAATCAGCCTGAAGATGGAATAACTTTATTAAAAGTATTTCCAGAAGATATTATCTCGCTAATAAAAGAAAAGAAACTGACTAATGCCTATTCAATTGCAGCCTTATCAATAGTTCTAAATATTTTTAAAAATGAATAAAATTTTATTATTTGGTGGAAGTGGTCAACTTGGTAAAGAGATTATAAATTCACGTTTATTTGATGATATATATTCACCGAAAAAAGAAATATGTGACTTTAAAAATAAAAAATCAATAGATAAATTACTTAATGAATATAAACCAACTCATATAATTAATTGTGCTGCTTTAGCAAGAAGAAAAATCTGCGAAGAATTACCTGAAGAAGCTATATCAATAAATATAATAGGTACTTCTAATTTAGTTCAATCTATCTTGAATTTTAGTAAATATAATAAGAAACCAAGACTATTACATATTTCCACAGATGCTGTTTACAAGTGTGATAAGGGAAATTATAAAGAGGAAGATCCCACTATTCCCATATGTAACTATGGCTGGACTAAGTTGGCGGCAGAATGTTCTATAAGGTTATTAGATGATTTTATAATTTTAAGAACTAGATTTTTTAATCCAAGTAATATCCCTTTTGATGATGCAGCTGAGGATATATTCACTTCTTCAATACCCATAAAAAAATTAGTTGAATACATTTCAAAACTATTATTCAATAAATATATAGGAGTTTTAAATGTGGGTGAAAAAGGCAAATCTGATTTTGAAAATTATAAGTTATTCAAGCCTGATTTAAAAAGATCAAATATTAGAAAAATAAAAAAAGAAAGTAATCTACCTTTTTGTAATAACTATAGTCTTTCAACAAAAAAATTTAATCATTTAATTTTAGATAATTTAAATTAATGGTAAATAAAATAAAACTTAATCTAATAATCCCAATCTTTAACGAGGAAAATATTGCTTCACTTTTTCAGTTACTTGAAAAAAATGTTAGAACAAATTTTAATGTAATCTTATGTGTTGATAGTCTTGATGATAAAACTCTTGTAAGTTTTAATGAAAATGATTTTAGTTTTGATATAAATGTTGTTTTAAATAAAGGGAAGGGAGTTCATTCTGCAATAATGACTGGTTTTGAAAAAAGTAATGCAGAGGCAATAATGGTATATCCTGCGGATGATCTAATAAATACAATAATTATTGATAGGATGTATCAAAGTTTTTTAGAAGGTAATGATGTAGTAGTTGCTAGTAGGTTTATTAAAGGAGGAACAATGATAGGTTGTCCACCATTAAAAAGTCTTTTAGTAAGGTGTGGATCGTTTACCCTTTATCTTTTTTCATGTATTCCTGTAATGGATGCTAGTAATGGTTTTCGACTATTTTCTAAAAGACTTGTAGATTATGTTGAAATAGAATCAAATAAAGGATTTACATACTCTATTGAGCTTTTGGTGAAAGCAAGAAGATTAAATTTATCTATATCTGAAATACCTGCTAGGTGGGAAGAGAGAAAAACTGGTAAAAGTAACTTTAAATTATTTTCTTGGTTGGATGAATACTTAAAATGGTATTTTTATGGTCTATCAACTTTTTGGTTAAAAAAAAAGCCTATAACAGTTGAAAAAAAGATATCATCCTCAAAAATCTCATGAAAAAAATTTTAGTTACTGGTGGTTGTGGTTTTATAGGTAGTGAACTAGTTAAAAGGTTGGTTCATAATGGTAATAATGTAGTAGTCTTAGATAATTGTTCTCGTGGATCAGCACATAGATTAAAAGAGATAATAAAAGATATAGATTTTATAGAGGGAGATATAAGAGATTATGATGTGGTTTCAAATGCGTGTAATGGGGTTACTTCCATACATCATTTAGCTTATATAAATGGTACTGAGAATTTCTACAACAAACCTGAATTAGTTTTAGATGTAGCAACCTCAGGAATTATAAACTTATACAATTATTGTAAAAAAAATCAAATTGAAGATTTTTATCTTGCTTCAACTTCAGAGGTTTATCAAACTCCTGAAAAATTTCCTGCCAATGAAGAAGAACGCTTAATTATTCCCAATGTTATGAATCCTAGGTTTTCTTATGGGGGAGGTAAGATACTTTGCGAGTTAATTGCTATTCATTGTATTCAAAAAATTGTTAAGAAACTCATAATTTATAGACCTCATAATGTTTACGGGCCTGATATGGGAAATGAACATGTTATTCCTCAGTTTTTTCTAAGAATGAAGGCATTGAATCTGCAGTGTAATAAAAATGATGATTTGATAAGTTTTTCAATTCAGGGAACTGGAGAAGAAACTAGATCCTTCATACATATATCAGATTTTGTTGATTCCTTAGAACTTTTAATGAAATATGGAACAAGTGGGAATATATACCACTTAGGTAATTCTGATGAAATATGTATTAGAGATTTAGCTCTTTTAGTGGCAGAAGAACTCAAATTAAAGATAAGAGTTAAACCAGGGCCTTTACAAATTGGAAGTACTCTTAGGAGATGCCCAGATATTAGAAAAATTCTAGAGATCGGTTATAAACAAAAAATTTCAATCAAAAAGGGAATCTCAAGCTTGAAAGAATGGTATTCTTAAGTCTTTAATATATATATAAAATGAATTCATCTAAGATAATTAATACATGTCAAATATGTAATTCAAATAATTTAAATCAAATTTTAGATCTGGGTTATCTTCCTTCTGTAAATGATTTTCAAAAAATTGATAAAGAGCAAAAAGAACAAATATTTTTTCCTAGTAAACTTTTACAATGTAATAGCTGCAAACTGGTTCAACTTTCATGCATTGTGGATAAAGAAATATTATTTCCTAAAAGTTACCCATATACTAGTTCAACAACAAAAATTTTAAGAGATAACTTTAATAATTTAAGTGAAGAGGTTGAACAAATTATTGATCTAGATAAAAATAAACTTGTCTGCGATATTGGTTCTAACGATGGAAATTTATTATCTTATTTTTTAGATAAATCAAAAGTAGTTGGAATTACACCAGAGGCTATAGGAAGGAAAGCTATTGAAAAAGGAATACCTACTATTATTGATTACTTCAATAAAAACACATGTGAAAGTATTATCGATAAATATGGAAATCCAGACGTAGTTACGGCTACAAATGTTTTTGCCCATATTGATAATCCAAATCAAGTTATGGAAAATATCTCTTATTTGCTGAAGAGTGAAGGAATATTTATTATCGAGGTGCATTATTTAAAATCGCTTATTGAAACAAATCAGTACGATACAATTTATCATGAGCATATGCGATATTACTCATTAGAGTGTTTAGATAATCTTTTGAATAAAAATGGGTTTAAAATTTTTAAAGCAAAACTGATAAATACTCATGGAGGATCTATCAGAGTTTATTCATCTAGGTCAGATAAATTTAATATTGAATCATCTTATTATGAGATCTTAAATAAAGAAAAAAAATTCTTAGATGAAGAGTCAAGATTAAAAAGTTATAAAAGCATTGTTCAGGCACAAAAAATTTCTTTGCTAAAAAAACTTATTGATTTAAAAAATGAAGGTAAAAGAGTTTTTGGAATTGGTGCACCTTCTAGAGGAACAACTTTAATAAACTTTTGCGGTATTGATGTAACACTTCTTTCATGTATATGCGAAATTAAAGGCTCCCACAAAATTAATAAATATTTACCTGGTACTTCCATACCTGTATTAGATGAGGAAATACTTTTTGATGAGCAACCAGATTATGTTTTATTACTTTCTTGGCATATTTCAGATGAATTAATTAATAATCTAAGAAAGAAAGGATTAAAATCAAAATTTATTATTCCTTTACCAAGTGTTAAAATTATTTAGAAATTTTTTATCATTATTATGGAAAAATTTGGATTAAAAAAAAGTCATTTCATAATAGCTTTTTCATCAGTTATATTTATTTGGGCTGTTGGCAATATAGTATCTATATTAAATTTTAAAGTTTTATTTACTCATGCAGATTGGAAACTTACACAATTTCATGTTAACTATTTTGATTATGGATTTATAAGAAGGGGTTTTATAGGAACTTTATTTTACCCATTATTCAGTCAAATTATAAATAATATTAATTTACAAAAAATTATAATTTTTTGGAAAGAAACATTTTTATATTTTTTATATGCTTCTGGAATAATAATTTTTTTTATAAGAAAAACAGAAAATTTAACATTAAAAGCTAGATTATTTTTTATAAGTTCCTTTATCTTAAGTCCTTGTGGATTAATAGAGGCTGCTTATGATATTGGAAGATATGATCATTTTAATTTTATCCTATTTGGTTTAAGTATTTATTTAATTTATTTAAATAAGGTAAATATAAACTCAATTTTATTAGTATTTGCCGCGCTTATACATGAAGGTTCAATTTTCTATATACACCCTTTGATTTTTGGATTAAATTACTCAAGACAAAATTCTCGTTTCTTCAAAGCATTAAAGGTTATTTTGCCATCTATAATAATCGCTATTGTTATATTTCTTCTTGGAGATAAACCAATTAATTTACCTCCAAATATTTCTTTAGGTGATATTTGGGGATCGGGACTTCATCCAATTTTTGCCACGAACCAATCTTCAAAAGACATAATAATATTTTCAATATACTTATTTCTATCATTGATATTAATTTTTGGTTTTTACATTAGTAATAGAATTAAATTTGATTTTTTATTTTTATCTTGTTTAACGCCTATAGTTTTGTTTGTAATAGCGGCTGATTGGGGTAGATGGCTTCACTATATTGCTATAAATGTGTTTATAGTTTTAGCAATAAAAATAAATAATTTAGAGAAAGTTAATATTCCTAATTATTTTTTATTAGCAATGTTTTTATTTGGTTTACCATTGGGTCCGATTGGGATTGGAGGGGCTCTTCCTTATATTGATCTAATCTTAAATAAATTTTAAATATTTATAAAATCCTAAAATTATAAAAATCAATAAATGAATATCTTCATCTTTACTAAGATGATCATTTAATAAATTGGACTATAACTTTTAATGCTGAATTTAAAAAAAATTAAAATATCTATAACAACTTATTTTTTTTTGTTATTGTGTTGACAATTCACTAAAGGCAAATTGATAAAATAAGAAATGAATGATAAATTAAGAAAATTATTTTAAGGTAATTTAATAAAATGTTTAAAAAATACATTGAATTTCGCACCTTCCTAAATAAGAAAAAGGATGGCGTTGATTTCATAACTTATACTTTATATAAATATATTTGTTCTTGTTTTTACAAAAAGAAAACAAAAATTCTTAGTGAGAAGCAAATAGCTGATTTTCATTTAAAAAAAGTCCTTGTATTACCTTCATTAATAACTCAAGACAAAGTTGAAATAATGGCTAATTCTCTATTAGAAAACTTAGAACATAATAGAATTAAGACAAGACATTGCCTTATTAGGAAATATCCAAAGTGGAAAATTGCGAGGATATTATTGTATTTTTATGATCGTTTGTTTAAAAATTCCGTTATCTACTATGGATTCCCAAGTATTTATCTAAAACAGGTGTATCAAATTTTTGATCCTCTGAGAAATTTAGAAGCATTTAAAGATGTAATTCAGAATAATTTAATTTATATAACTAATGAATTAATGAATTCAGAATCTAATATTTATAAAGCTATAGCTTATAAAACTATAAATATAGAGCAAAAAGAAACGAAAAATGTTAACGGATCATTACATAGAGATGGGGATATTTGGACCGCTATAAAATGTATTATTTACTTAACCGATGTAGATATCAATAGCGGACCTTTTTGTTATCAAGATGAAAATGGAGAGGTTATTCCAGTTTTAGGAAAAAAAGGAACCGTTATATTTTTTAAATCTGCATCTTTAAGACATATGGGTTCAAACACAAAAACAAAAGAAAGACTTGCAGCTGGTTTTACATCTTATCCAAGCTTTAAAAATGAAATTAATGATTTTGAGTTAGCTGTTGACTTCGAGAGAAGAACAGTGCCATTTTTACCTTACTGGCCTAAAGTTACTCTACGTGATTAATTTTTGGAATTCATTCTATCCCTGCAAATTCCTTAAAGTCTGGATCATTAGATAAATCTGACATTTTTCCTGATTTTATCAATTTTCCTTTTTCAAAATAAAAAATACAATCGCAAAATTGAACTGTATTAAGTCTATGTGCAATCATAATGAGAGTTTTTTCTTTAGACAATTTCGACATTGAATTTATTATTGTTTTCTCTGTCTTATTATCTAGTGAGCTAGTAGCCTCATCTAGAATGATAACTGATGGTTGAGAATACAATGCACGTGCAATTCCTATTCTTTGTCTTTGACCCCCAGAAATTCGGACACCTTTTTCTCCTAACTTTGTCTTGAATTTTTGTGGTAATTCATTTTCAATAAAACTATATATGTTGGCTTGTTTTGCCGCTAATATTACTTTTTCCATATCTATATCTTCACTATTTTGTCCTAATGCAATATTTCTTTCAACTGTATCATCAGCAATAAAAATTTGTTGTGGTACATAACCAATAGATTTTTGCCATCTAGCACTATTCTTTCTTGTAAGTTTCTTATTATCTATTTTAATTGATCCTGATGAAGGCTCTAGAAGTCCAACAAGTAAATCTAATAGAGTTGACTTTCCTGCTCCCGTGGATCCCACTATTCCAATCATTGATTTAGATTTTATTTCTAAAGAAATATCTTCAAGATTTAGCTTTACTGAATTTTTATATTTAAAGTTAACTCCGACAAGAGATATTTTATTTTTTAAAGGTAATGGAAGTAGATCTTTTTTGTAGGAACTTATTTTTAAAGAAAACAACTGTTTCTTTAAATCAGACAAGGCAGCAGCGTTAAACCTCATCGACACTATTGATTGATATAGTTTTTGAATTGCAGGCAGTATTCTTAGTCCTCCCAATGCGAAAACAGATAGTGTAGGTAATACAGCTTTAATATCTCCATTGTTTTTAAATAATAAAATTAAAACTATGCTCAAAATAGATCCAATTGATACTAGTTCTAGAAGATATCTTGGAGATTCTCTAAGCAAAGCAACTCTTGTTACTAATTTGGTATATAAAAGTGAATTTTTATTGAATTCTCTAAAATAAGCTTTCTCATTCCCGCTTATTTTTATTTCTTTAATACCTGAAAAAACCTCATTTGCAATTTGGTATCTTAATGAGTTGTATTTATTTCTTTTAATGCCTTCATATTCAACATTATCTCCTATTAAAAAATAAAATATGATATAAACAATAACAATAAATAATATTGGAATTAGAGTTTCAATTGGGCTTACTAATAGAATCCCAATCAATAAAAAAATAAGAATTATAGATTGCGCAATTAATTGAATTGATGGAGATAAACAACCACCAATTATTTCTTCAACTTCGTTTAAAATGCTTTTGCACATTTCACCGCTATGCTTATTAAGAAAAAATTCATACGGCTGGCATACATATGATTCCAATAATCTATAACCAAATAAATGTGTCCTGATTCGAGAAAAACGAACAACAAAATAGTTAGAACTAAAAGATAAAACAGTTCTAATGGTAATTAGACAAAAAGCTCCAACTGTAAGAAAAATCAAAAAATAATTTATATTTTCAAAATTCAAACTGTAATATAAAAAATTTAAATATTTGTTAGTTTCAATTAAATTTTGATTTGAAAGTACTGAAAAAAGAGGGAATATAGAGATTATTCCAATAATTTCAAATATAGCTTGGAAAAACATTAAAGATAATAAGCCTATTCCAACCGTTTTATCTTTTTTACTAGAAATTCTCCATAGATCTTTATAAACTTGAACGAGCACTTTTTTGAATTTGAATTAAAGTTAATAACAATATATATGGTATTTGTTTTTAATGAAATTTCTTTATAAATCTCATAATTATATACTTTAATCTCAAATTAAAATTTTAAAAATCTAAAAATGTTATAACTATGTTAAGGACAAACTCAAGGTTTAATGAAGGATTCTCAATATAATTATATGAAGGAAGTTGCTAATACCAAGAGAACTAATCTTGGATTGGTCAGTAATTCAACATGGAGTAAAGATCCTAAAAGATTTCTTTTTAGCCTTTCTAGATATAAGTTTGTATCTAAAATGCTTTCTAATTCAAAAAATGTTTTAGAAGTAGGCTGTGGTGATGGATGGAATGCAAAATTAGTATCAGAAACAGTTAAGAATTTAACTCTCACAGATTATTGTGAAGAATTTGTAGATGAAGCTAAATTAAATTCATCAGATTGGAAAAATAAGCCTAATTGTTTTTCCCATAATTTTTGCGAATCATCTTTAAATGACCATATGTTTGATGCAGTTTATTCTTTAGATGTTTTGGAGCATATTCAACCTGAATTGGAAATTCAGTTTTTGGATAATATCCGTAAATCCTGCAAAAGTCATTCAAAATTTATTTTTGGGATGCCAAGTTTAGAATCTCAAGAACATATATCAATAGAAAAAAGAGATCCTGGACATGTTAATTGCAAAACTCAATTAGGTCTAATAGAAACTTTATCTAAAGTGTTCCCGGTGGTTTTGCCATTTAGCTTGAATGATGAAGTATTGCATACTGGTTTTGGTCCTATGAGTCATTATATAATTTGTATTTGTGTAAATTAGAGGGGGTTTTTTTTAATAATATTATGATTTTTTATTGAAAATGGAGAATAAAGAAAAAATTGCGCTTAAAGTTATCAAGCAACTTATTGATAATCATTTATGCGATTATCAGGGTTTAGATTTAGATAGTTTTTTAATTGGCAAGAATTCTTATATTGATAGTATAGATATTGTTGGATCAATTACTTTTTTAGAAGAGGAATTAGATAAAAATGAAGTTTATGATATTGACCTTTTTGATACTCTTTTCGAAAAAGAGGAGTTGAGTTTTAGACAACTTGTTGATCTATTAATTGATCTTATAAAGATAAAATAAATGATAATATATACAGATTCTGAAATATTGCATTTAAAAAAGCATATATGTAAATCTGGTATTTCTGTTGATGATGTAATTGATATAAATAACTTCAATGAGGCAGATCTTAAAAATTGTAATGATTCATTAATCTTGTTATTGATTACTGAAACAGTTTATAAATGGGATATTTTAGATTTAAAAAGCAAAGATTCATACCTTACAAATAAAGTAAGAAATCTCATAAATTTTTATTCAAGTAAATATAAGAAGATTATCTTTCCATTAATTCCTTATCTTTATTTATATGATGAAATTAATTTATCTAATAATAGGAACGAAAATTCTCATTTTCATAAGGTCAATTTTTTTAATTCTTTTATTGTAGAAAACTTTTCTTTTGTTAATAACATATTTTTAATTAAGGGCTTAAATTATATAAACAATGAGATAAGAAGAGATTACTTCAGATTTAAGAGCATTTACAATAATAGTAATTCAACTGAATTGGTCAAACAAATCATTGATGTAAATAAGCAATTAATCACTGAAAAGAAGAAGTTAATAATTTTTGATTTAGATAATACAGTTTGGAAGGGGATAATAGGAGATGATGGAATTGATGGAATTCGTATGTCGGATGGAGATAGTGTTGGATCTATTTTTGCTTTCGTACAAAAGAAATTATTATCCCTAAAAGATAATGGTTTTTTACTTGCAGTATGTAGTAAAAATGATAAATCAATAGCTATAGAGGGACTTTTTAATCATAAAGATACCAAATTCAATGAAAAAGATATTGTCTCTTATAGAATAAATTGGGAAACAAAAAGTTCTAATATCAAGGAAATTATTGATGAATTAAATATTTCTTTATCACACACAATTTTTATTGATGATAGTGAGTATGAATGCGATGAAGTAAAAAATAATTGTCCTGGTATAACTATCTTGCAAGTGCCTAAAGATATATATAAATATCCAGAAATATTTCTCAATGATTGCTTCTTAATAGAAGATGATGTTGGTAAAGAAAATATTGACAGAACTTCTATGTACAAAGATAGAGAGCTCAGAAAAAAATTTATTCAAGAAATTTCTAAAACAAGTAACTCAAAAGATGATTGGCTAAAGTCACTAAAGATAAAAATTAATTTTGAAAGAATTAATCATTGTAGTCAATCAAAAAAAAGGGTTATACAGTTATTTAATAGAACTAACCAATTCAACCTAAGGGGGGCTAATTATAATTCAGATACTTTCGACAAGGTATTAAGTTTAAAAAATAATTTTTTTTATCAATGTAATGTATCTGATCGCATTGGTAGCGAAGGACTTATTTCTGCCATTGGTATAGAAGTAAAAGATCAGGAAATATTAGTAAAAGATTTTATAATGAGTTGTAGAGTTTTTGGAAGAAATATTGAAAAAATAATGTTGCTACCAATTATTAGAAAAGCTTTAGCAAATAATTTATCAATTAAATTTAACCTAATTGAAAATGAAAAAAATAAAGCTGTTCAGAAATTTATCAAAGAGATAACTGATGAAAATAAAATAATTAAAAAA